>Ga0302326_10006284_pt1 | contig 26678 bp, 22 predicted proteins | sample Palsa_T0_3_FD_202264 | JGI IMG/M metagenome (GOLD analysis project Ga0302326, IMG submission 202264) | Peat permafrost microbial communities from Stordalen Mire near Abisko, Sweden - Palsa_T0_3 | ecosystem: Environmental > Terrestrial > Soil > Palsa > Peat permafrost | place: Sweden: Abisko... | reverse complement strand
TCCCTCTTCTCAGTCTGCGGGCCGGGGGGGGGCCCCCCCCCCCCCGCCCCCCCCCCCCGACCCCAAACCACTTGCTTGCCAGAATCAATCCGAGGACGATAAATGTGCCTATTCGCTCAGTCCAATACAAATTTCTTATAGCCACCATCAGAAAAGTCTGGCCCCAATTGCAGGCAGGCAGCGGCGGAGTCTGACCCGGCTCATTCTCTCCAACCGGGCCTGCAGCAAGGCTTACCGAGGATTCCGTCGGGAGCGGGCTCACCGCAGCCCGCGGAATCGGATAAAATGCTGGGTCCAGAGCCTCCACAAGTAACGATGCTGATAAAGGCACAGGAACTTACACAGCGCTTCGAAAAAGCTTTCGACGATCGTCCCAGAATCTTCCGTGCTCCGGGCCGCGTCAATCTCATCGGCGAGCATACCGATTACAACGACGGCTTCGTCATGCCCGGGGCCGTCGGCTTCTCGACCTATCTGGCGATTGCCGCGCGGCCCGATCGCAAGCTGGTCATCCGTTCCGAGGAGTTCCCCGGTGATTTCGAGTTTGATCTCGCCCAACTGCCCCGGCAGCGCACCGGCGCGTGGTGCGACTACGTTTTGGGTGTCGCGAGCGTACTACAGCAGCGAGGTCACAAGCTTCGCGGCGCGAACCTGCTGGTGCACGGCGAAGTCCCGATCGGCGCGGGACTCAGTTCCTCTGCGGCGCTGGAAGTCGCGTCGGCTCTGGCCCTGATGAGCCTAGGTGAGATGAGCGAGGGCGAAACCAGAAATGGCGGGACCGATCTTCCATTGCCCGAGGTCGCCAAGCTTTGCCGCGAAGCCGAAAACAACTTCGTCGGCGCCCGCGTCGGCATCATGGACCAGTTCGTCTCCTGCATGGGCCGAGCCGGGAATGCGTTGCTTCTCGATTGCCGTTCCCTCGAATTTCAGTTCGCCCCAATTCCCGCGGATATCCAACTCGTGGTCTGCAACACCATGGTCAAGCACGAAGTGGCCACCAGCGGCTACAACACCCGCCGCGAAGAATGCGAAGAGGCCGTGCGGCTGTTCGCAAAGTGGGATTCCAAAATTCGCGCGCTGCGCGATGTGTCGGAGGAAATGCTCGATCGGCACATACGCGACCTTCCGCCCGTAATTGGGAAGCGCTCCGCCCATGTCGTCCGCGAGAATCAGCGCACGCTGGATGCCGCCCGCGCTCTCAGAGAAGGGGACTTGCTTCGAGTTGGAAAGTTAATGCGCGCGTCGCACGACAGCCTGCGCGACCTCTATGAAGTCAGTTGCCGTGAACTCGACATCATGGTCGAAGCCGCGGAAGGTCTGCCGGGGTTCATCGGTGGACGCATGACCGGAGGCGGTTTCGGCGGATGCACCGTCAACCTCGTACGCGCGGAAAACGCCGGCGACTTCTCGAAACAAATCGCGGGCCGTTACCTGAAAGCCACCGGAATCATGCCGCAGATCTACCTGTGCACCGCCGAGGATGGCGCCGGAGAGCTCTAGCTCAACTTCATGAGCTCGACCTAATTAGCTGGACCCGGTTTGATTGCTATGATCGGCGGTCGGCGACCATCCCTGCAGCTTGACCAGCCAATTCGCCGGTTCAGGAAGAATCGCGAACTTAGGCAGATCTCCGCGTACCATCGCCACTTCATCGCAGCAATGAAACCGCGGGCAGGCGTGGCAATCCTTGTAGATCTTGTCGGGAAGGTCTTCGCGCTGTGCGACCGAGAATCCCTGGCCCGCGAAAAAATCCGGCTTACGCGTGAACAGGCAAATGCAATCCACGCGATGCCGCTTCGCCTCGGCCAGCAACGATTTCACCAGCCGTCCGCCGCCGCCTTTGCCCTGAGCCCACGGCGCGACCGTAATCGAGCGAATCTCGGCCAGATGCGTGCCGTACAAATGCAGCGCGCCGCAGCCGATAATTCGGCCGCCGTCTTCGAGCACCACGAAGTCCCTGACGTTCTCGCAGATTTCCGGAAGAGTGCGCGGCAGCAGCGTGCCGTCACCGGAGTATGCCGCGATCAATTCATGAACCTGTTGTGCGTCGGGCAAAATTGCTTTACGCGTGCGCATGGGCCTCCTCGCGAAGAGCATCGATCTTTTTTCTGGTTACGCTGATGGCGTGCCGCACGCGGTTGGGCGCCGTGCCTCCCGGAACATCGTGAACAGCGAGCACAGAAGCCAGCTCCAGCGATTCATAAAAATCCTGATCGAACGCCGGGCTGAGTGCCCGCAGTTCTTCAATCGGCAACTCGTGAAGCTCGCAACCGCGCTCGATACAAATCTGCACTGCCTTGCCAATTCGTTCATGCGCATGTCGCGACGGCACTCCGCGCTTCACCAGATAGGTCGCGCCCGCCCAGGCATTCATGAATCCCGACTGCGCCGCCTGTTGCATGCGCTCGTGATGAAACTCCACGGTCTTCATCCATCCCGCCACCAGCGGCAGCATCTGCAGCAGCGTGTCAGAGGAATCGAACAGCGGCTCCTGTGTTTCCTGCAGGTCCTTGTTGTAAGCCAGCGGCAGACCTTTGACCGCGACCAGCAGCGCAGTCGCATTGCCCAGAACTCTCCCGCTCTTTCCCCGCACCAGTTCGAGCAGATCAGGATTCTTCTTCTGCGGCATCGCACTGCTGCCGGTCGAATAGGCCTCCGGCAAACCCAGGAAGCTGTACTCCTGCGAGGAAAACAAAATCATTTCCTCCGCCCAGCGGCTCAGATGCAGCGCGAGCAGCGACAGCCCATTCGCAAACTCCAGCGCAAAGTCCCGGTCGCTGGTGGCATCGAGGCTGTTCGCGGTTGGCGCGTCGAACCCGAGACTTCCGGCCATGAGAGCGCGATCCAGCGGCAGCGTCGCTCCCGCCACGGCCCCCGACCCCAACGGACAAACGTTCAAGCGCTTGCGGCAATCCGCCAGCCGCTCCGCATCCCGCAAAAACATTTCCACATAAGCCAGCAGCCAATGACCGAGCAAGACCGGCTCGGCCCGCTGCAAATGTGTGTATGCCGGTATGGCAGCATCGGCGGCCTGTTCCGCGCGATCCACCAGCACGCCGCACAATTCAGCCAGTTCCTGCCGCAATTGATCGATCGTCGCCCGTACGTACAGCCGCAGGTCGGTGGCAATCTGCTCGTTGCGGCTGCGCCCGCTGTGCAGCTTGTATCCGGTTTCGCCGATCAGCGCGACCAGTTGCTTCTCAACAAAGTGATGAACGTCTTCCGCTTCATCATCGTCAAGAAACGCCGGCGACGCCGCGGCCTTTTCGCCGATCTGCCTTAACCCCTGCAGTATGCCGATCAGTTCATCGGACGAAAGAATTCCGGCGGCCTTCAGGGCTCGCGCATGCGCGTTGCTGGCCGTGAGTTCCCACTGCAGCAGCCGCCGGTCGAAACTGAACGACCGCTGCCAGCGCTCGAATTCAGGGTCCAGCGGCTGCCGGAACCTTCCCGACCACATCTTCATCGCGTGACCTCCACGCGGGACTTCGCCTGAGCCCGCGAACGCGACGGCAACCCAAGGATGCGAATAAATCCGGCCGCATCTTTCTGGTCGTAGCTGTCGCCCATGGTGAACGAGGAAAGATCGGTGCGGTAGAGCGAATGCTCCGACTCGCGGCTTACGACAGAAACATTTCCCTTATAGAGCGACAGCGTGATGGTGCCCGTCATTTCTTTCTGTGTGCTCTCGACGAACGCATCGAGCGCTTCACGCAGCGGCGTGAACCACAGGCCAAAATAGACCAGCTCTGCGTACTTCAATCCGATGTGCTGTTTGAAGTGCGCGACCTCGCGCTCCAGGCACAGGGCTTCCAGTTCGCGGTGCGCCGCGACCAGCAGCGTGCCCCCGGGAGTTTCGTAGCATCCCCGCGACTTGATGCCGACAAAACGATTTTCGACCAAATCAATCCGCCCGATCGCATTTCGCGCGCCAATGTCGTTCAGCAGTTCCACCAGAGACACGGGATCCATTTTCATCCCGTTCACTGAAACCGGAACTCCCCGCGCGAATCCGATGCTCACCTGCTCTTCCTTGTCCGGCGCATCCTGCGGCGAGCGCGTGATTTGCCACGTAGTCGGCAACGGCCCGTTTCCCGGATCTTCCAGTTCGCCACCCTCATGGCTGATGTGCCACAGATTGCGGTCGCGGCTGTGAATCTTTGTCCGGCTCGCCTCCACCTGAATCCCGTGCTGCTCGGCATAATCCAGGCAGTCCTCGCGCGATTTCAGTTTCCACTCCCGCCACGGCGCAATAATCTTCAACTCCGGCGCCAGCGCCTGGTAAGTCAGTTCAAACCGCACCTGGTCGTTGCCCTTGCCCGTGCACCCGTGCGCCACTGCGGTCGCGCCTTCCCGCAGCGCGACTTCCACCTGATGCTTCGCAATCACCGGACGCGCCAGCGAAGTTCCGAGCAGATACTTGTGTTCGTAGACCGCCCCGGCTTTCAGAGCAGGGAACACGTATCCAGCCAGAAATTCCTCGCGCAGGTCCTCCACGATCACCTTGCTGGCGCCCGTCTTATAAGCCTTTTCGACCACGGCTTCAATGTCGTCTCCCTGGCCAACATCGCCCACCATCGCGATGACGTCGTAGGAATAGTTTTCTTTCAGCCATGGAATAATGATCGACGTGTCCAATCCGCCGGAATAAGCGAGAACAACTTTCTCAGGCATGAGCGCTCCTCACGGGCAGGCGAACCGCGCCGCCCAGCAATAAATAAAGAATGGATTTCTGCACGTGCAGCCGGTTTTCCGCCTGCTCGAAAATGACCGAGTTGTCTGAGTCCATCACCTCATCGGTGACTTCCTCGCCGCGGTGCGCCGGCAGGCAATGCATGAAAGCCGCATGGGGCGCGGCTTCCGCCATGAGTTGCCGGTTCACCTGGTAAGGCGGAAAGATTTCCGCCCGCTGCCCGGCTTCGTTTTCCTGCCCCATGCTGGCCCACGCGTCGGTGTAAACCGCGTCTACTCCGGCGACCGCCGCATGCGGATCGGTCAGCAACTCGATCTGCGCTCCGGTCTGCTTCGCAATCTTCCGCGCGTCGGCAACCATCTGCGCATTCGGCGCATAACCCTTCGGCGTGGCGATTCGAATCGAAGACCCCAGGCACGCACAGGTCAGCATCAGCGAATGCGCCACGTTGTTGCCGTCGCCAACATACGCCAGCGTGATGTTCTTGAGGTCGCCATACCGCTCCTGCAGCGTGAAGTAATCCGCCAGCGCCTGACAGGGATGTTCCAGATCGCTCAGCGCATTGATGACCGGAACGGACGCAAAGCGAGCCATGCCTTCAATCGTTTCCTGCGCGAATGTGCGCAGCACAATCACGTCCACCCAGCGTTCCAGGTTGTGCGCAATGTCGCTCAGCGTCTCGCGGGCATCCAGCCTGCCCTGTGACTGATCAACGAACATCGCTGTGCCGCCCAGGCTCGTCATGCCGGCTTCAAACGTCAACCGGGTTCGCAACGACGGCTTCTCAAAAAACATCACCATCTGCTTTCCGGCGAGCGAGCGCTGAAAAACTGACGGGCGAGACTTCATCAGTTCCGCCAGATGCAGCACGGCCTGTACCCCTTGCGGGCCGAGATCGCGCGTCGAAACCAGATCGGGGCACCAGAAGGCTCCGGGAAATGTTTCCGGCGTCACTGGTGCCTGCCCTCTGCTTTGCAATGCACTCTTCAACTTCGTCTCCTCATTCGGCAACTTCATTCCTGAACTCATGCGCAGGTCACCTCGGTCCCGCAATTCAGCTTGGTGTGGTAGAACTGTGGGAGAGCCTCAGCTTCCGCAGCGGGCAATATCCGCACCCGGCCTACGCCCTGTTTCAGCGCCTGTTTACAGGCTTCCAGCTTGGGCAACATGCCTCCGCTGACCATCGAGCCCTCCACCATGTCCTGCGCCTGCTTGGTGCTCAGCCACGGAATCACAACTCCCTCGGCGTCCTTCACTCCGGGTACATCCGTGAGAAAGATGAGCGCATCCGCGTGGCAAGCCGCCGCACAGGCGGCAGCCATCTCATCGGCATTCACGTTGTAATACTCGCCGTCTGCACCTAGAGCGAGCGACGCCAGAACCGGAATGCCTCCCTGTTGCCACAGCGCCTCGATCCAGCACGGTTCGGCAAAACAAATCTCGCCGACAAATCCCAGGTCATTGCCGCGGATATGTTTTCGCCGCGCCCGGAACGTCATGCCATCGCCGCCGCAGAATCCCACCGCAGGCATGCCCGCGGCCTGAATCGCGGCCACCAGTTTCTTGTTCACCATTCCGCCCAGCACCATGAGAGCCACATCGCGTGTTTCCGCATCGGTCACACGCAGGCCACCGATGAACTCGCTTTGCTTGCCGAGCTGTTTCAACACTCGGGTCAGCGCACTGCCGCCGCCATGCACCACGACCACGCGATGGCCGTCCTGCGCCAGTTCCGCGATCGCGCGCGCGCATTTGCGCAGAGTAGGAGCATCTTCCAGCGCGGCTCCTCCGATTTTGACTGCAATGATCACAGCAGACCTTCTTCCTCCGGCCAGCCGTACATGAGGTTCATATTCTGAACCGCCTGTCCGGCTGCGCCTTTCAGCAAATTGTCGATGCACGAAATCAACACCAGCCGCCGGCCGTCCTCCGCCAGGCAAAATCCCAGGTCACAGTAGTTCGTCTGCAGCGAAAACTGCACCTGCGGCAGCTTCGGCGTCTGAAACACCCGCACCCAGCGTTTACCGGAATAGAAGTGCCGAAAGCATGACTCCACTTCCAGCGGCGTCATCTGCCGGTTGAGCTGCAAATAAATAGTCGACAAAATCCCCCGCGGAATCGGCAGCAGGTGCGGCGTAAACGTCAACTCCTGCGCGCCCAGCGCGAGCTGTTCGACCATCTCGCCCACGTGCCGGTGGTTGAAAATCGAATATGCCGACAGGTTGTCGGCCACCGAAACAAAATGCGTCTTGGCCGTCGGCTCCTTGCCCGCTCCCGACACGCCCGACTTCGAATCGGAAACGATCCCATGTTCCCGGTCCACCACCCCAGCCTTCAGCAGCGGCGCAAGCGCCAGAATCACCGAAGTCGCATAGCAGCCCGGATTGGCCACCAGTGCGGCATTCGCCACGCGATCGCCATTCAGCTCCGGCAGTCCGTAAACTGCTTTTTCAGTCAGTTCCGCCGCTGTCACCGCGTCCGAATCCTGAAACTTGTAAATCGCGCGGTGCTGTTCCTGCTTCAACCGCCACGCGCCGCTCAAGTCGATCACGCGCAGGCCCTGCGCCAACGCCTCCGGCACTAGCGCCCGCGACGCCTCATGCGGCGTCGCCAGGAACAGCAATTCCACTCCCTGCTGCTTCACCGCCGGCCACGAAAGCGATTGCAGCGGGTAGCCGCCGTTGCCCGAGAGCACTGGAAACACGTCTGCCAGATCTGCGGCGACTTCCGCGGAACTACCGTTGTAGGCCGAGCGCCGCAGCAGAACCGGCTTCTGCAGCCGCGGATGACGCAGAAGAATCCGCGTCAGTTCCAGGCCGGAATATCCGGTCGCGCCCAGCACTGCGGTTTTGAGTTTCGCGGTCATTTTCCAGGAACTCGTATTCCAGGAACTCGCATTCCAGGATCTCGTGTTCACCCTAGCTCAGCATTTCCTCAATCCGACCCGCCAGCTTCCGCGCGTCGTCCTTGTCAGGACAAACAATCAGAATCGTGTCGTCGCCTGCAATCGTCCCCACCACTTCGCTCCAGTCGGCTTCGTCCAGTGCCGCCGCCACCGGCTGCGCGCTGCCCACGATCGTCTTGATGACCAGCTGGTTCTGCGCCGAGCGAATGTCCAGCACAAACTCCCGCACCAGCCGCGACACCGGCGGCAGCGCCACTCCCGCCACGCCGTCTCCATGCGGCAGCGAATACCCGTGCGAGGTCTTGCTCAGATTCAGATCGCGGATGTCGCGCGAAAGCGTTGCCTGCCCCACCTTGAATCCGCGCTTCCGCAGCAGCCGCTGCAGGTCCTCCTGGCTGGCGATGGACCCGTGCTTCAGCACATCCAGGACCGCCCGTTGCCGCAGTGTTTTATTCATAATGAATAACTATGCATACAAATGAATAATTATGTCCTTATCTTACGGCCCTGCCCCCAAATGTCAAGAGAAAAGGCCCCTCTCGGTTTACTTTCGGAAGCCGCAAGCGGGTCCCGGACTGGAGCGCTCAGTCCCGGAAAAACCTGCCCTCTCCGCCGCCCCTTGGTAGACTACTTCGCGGCCAGGATGCGCGGTCTAGCGGGGTAGTGTGAATTCTTGAGCGAAATCCTCGTTTGGCGTCATCCCGAGTGCAGCCGTACTTCAGGCGAAGCGAGGGATCTCGCGCGGATCGACACTCGCGTCTAGACCAAACTGAGCCACCCCCAAGTGCGGTCTCGGCTCGGAAGCCCGAACACGGAGAAGTCAATGCCCTCGAAGCCCACTCTGACGGCGGAGTTGATCGCGGAATTTCTCGGCACCTTCGTGCTTATCCTGCTCGGCACCGGCGTGGTCGCCATGGTCGTGCTGTTTCCTACGAAGAACCCCGGCGAAACCATCCACGGCGGCTTCACCAACATCACTCTGGGCTGGGGACTCGCGGTCACCATGGGTATTTACATCGCCGGCAAAGTCTCAGGAGCGCATCTGAATCCCGCGGTCACCCTGGCGCTTGCCGTCTTTCGCGGCTTCTCCTGGCGCAAAGTGCTGCCTTATTCCATCGCGCAGACGGCGGGAGCGTTAGCGGCCGCTGCCCTGGTGTATTGGAACTACCTGCCAGCCTTCCGCCAGTCCGATCCGCAACTCGACCACACCGCCGGAATCTTTACCACGTTCCCCGCCTTCCCGGCGATGCCGCAGGCGGGCTTTCTCGATCAATTCATCGGTACTGCTCTGCTGGTGCTTCTCATTTTCGCGATCACCGATGAATTCAATTCGCCGCCAGGAGCGAATCTTGCGCCTGCGCTGATCGGCCTGGTTGTGGTTGCGATCGGAATGAGTTTCGGCGGCATGCACGGCTATGCCATCAATCCCGCGCGCGACTTCGGTCCGCGCCTGTTTACCGTGCTCGCGGGATTTCGCAACAACGGCTTCACCGACGGCTCCCACGTCTGGTGGATCCCCGTTGTCGCTCCGCTGCTCGGAGGTTTAGCGGGCGCGGCCATCTACGACTTTGGAATCCGGCGCTTCTTGCGCCCGTCGTCGTCGCGTGCGGGCCGCGATGCCTAACACACGAAAGGAGGTACCGTGCCATACGTTCTAGCGCTCGACCAGGGCACAACCAGCTCGCGAGCTCTCTTGTTCGATCAGGACGGAAACGTTCGCTCGGTCGCGCAACGCGAATTCGAGCAAATCTTTCCCCAGCCCGGCTGGGTTGAGCATAATCCGGAGCAGATCGCTTCCTCGCAAATCGCAGTAGCGCTCGAAGCCCTCGCCCACGCCAACGCCAGGCCGGGCGACGTTGTTGCGATCGGCATTACCAACCAGCGTGAGACCACCATCGTCTGGAATCGCGACACCGGCGAGCCCGTCTATAACGCTATCGTCTGGCAAGACCGCCGCACCGCAGATTTCTGCGAGCGCCTGCGCAGTGAGGGTCACGGGCCTCTCATCCAGCAGCGCACCGGCCTGCTGATCGATTCCTATTTCTCTGCCAGCAAAATTTCCTGGATTTTGGACAATATCTCCGGCACCCGCAGCCTCGCGGAAGCGGGCAAACTGGCCTTCGGCACGGTCGATACCTGGCTCGTCTGGAAGTTGACTGGCGGCCGCATTCACGCGACCGACCCCAGCAACGCCTCGCGCACCATGCTCTTCAACATCCATACCGGCGCATGGGATCACGAACTTCTCGATCTGTTTCGCGTCCCAATATCGATGTTGCCCGCCGTGCGTTCCTCCAGCGAAGTCTACGGCGAAGTCGGCGGAGTGCCGGGCCTCGAGAAGATTCCGCTCGCCGGCATCGCAGGCGATCAGCAGGCCGCTCTGTTCGGCCAGCGCTGCACCCGTCCCGGCCTCACCAAGAACACTTACGGTACCGGATGTTTCATGCTGCAGAATACGGGCCGCCGCGCCATTCCATCCTCCAATCGGTTGTTAACGACCGTAGCCTGGAAAATCGGCGATGTGACCGAGTACGCGCTCGAGGGCGGCGTTTTTGTGGGGGGCGCGGTCGTGCAGTGGCTGCGCGACGGCCTCGGCCTGATTCGCCGCTCTGAAGAAGTCGAGGCTCTCGCCAACTCCGTCTCCGACAACGGCGGCGTCTATTTCGTTCCCGCCTTCGTCGGCCTGGGTGCTCCCCATTGGGATTCCTATGCCCGCGGCTCCATCTTCGGACTCACCCGCGGCACCTCCGCCGGTCACCTGGCGCGCGCCGCGCTGGAGAGCATCGCCTACCAGGTCGCCGACTTGCTCGATGCCATGCGCCTCGATTCCGGCGACGCCGTGCAGGAACTCCGCGTAGACGGAGGCGCAGCCGCCAACGACAGCCTCATGCAATTTCAGGCCGACATTCTCGGAGTCCCGGTCGTCCGCCCCGCCGTTACTGAAACGACTGCGCTCGGAGCCGCATATCTGGCGGGCCTGGCCGTCGGCTTCTGGAAGATGGATATCGATGCATCCGCCGCAACCACGATCACGAGAAAAGAGGGCCGCTTCGAGCCGCGAATGCCGGCGTCTCAAGCGCGCCAGCTACGCAATCGCTGGAACGAAGCCGTCGCGCGCTCGAAGAACTGGGAGTCTGGATCAGCCTAAGTCCGCGCGCAGCGCCGGAGGGTGCCCCATTTCTCGCGCGCCCTTTGCGCGAGAAGTGGGGATTCTAGTCAGCCTCGTAAATCAAGGCGGCCCGGTGGCCCATACTAGCCGCTTTTTACGGCTAGGACGGGACTCTTAATCATCCACGGTTTTAAGGTTCAATCCAGAACACCCCGCCCTTGGTGATCGGCGGCAGCGGGTAGGTGACGCTGTCCCCGCGACGAGTCCCTTGAATCGTTTGCACGTCCCCGAGAAACGGAAGAAAGAATGCCTTCCCATTGCCCTTTGCCGTCACGCTCACCTCAACCCCGCTCTGCGGCGTCTGCACCGGATTCGACCCTCCGCGCAGGCCCGCAAAGTTGGCGAAGAAGCAATTGATGTGTCCGTCCGAAGTGCGCGCGATCGAGGTCGCCATCCGCGGCCCCGCTTTGATCTTGACCGTGTTCCCACCCTGCAGGCTCTCGAAGAATTCATGCTGCGAATCCGGAGACGCGCCCTCAAAGTCTTTTTCCAGCGCCGCGTTATAAGCCTTCCCGGGGCACGCCGGCAACCGGACAACACTTTGCGAACTCACAATTCCCGTCGCATCCGTTCCGGTGATCACCAGTTTTTTCCCCTGCCCGGCGAAAGCCTGCAGCCAACTCTTCTCGCCCTCACCCAGCACCCGCACATCCGGCAGAACCAGCGTCTTGCCATGAAAATCCGCCAGCGTTCGCGGCGTCACAATCTGAAATTCCAGATGCCGCTGCATCAGCAGAATCAGGATTCCGCGATACGACGCGATGAAATCCTCCGCATAGAAATTCCGTGTATCGGGCGAAAAATATACGCCGATCGGGTCAACCGGCGAGCGCGGCAGGTAGAACGTTTTCTCATGCGCCTGAATCCACGAAAAAATCTTCTGCCGCGTCGGCCGGTCGTTCGACCCAGCCATCGAATGTCCCGGCGCGTCCCAGAAATTCGCGCCCGCCATGATGTGCGACATCGCCAGATTATCCATGGATTCTCGAATCATCGTCTCGCGACTCACAGCCTCGCGATTCACCGGCTCGCGCGCCTTCGCCTCGCTGGCATCCACTTTCTTCGCCTCGCCATCCCACGAATAATTCAGAATCCACGTGGCCTTGCCCTGCGCGAACGCGCGAAACGAATACATGCCCACCTGGTAGCGGAACCAGTCCAGCGGCGTGCGCAACGAAGCCATGTGGTCGCCGTCGCCGAATTCGTATTCGTGAGCAATCGCGTCCACTACCGGATACAGGCTGTAAACATCGGCCCCCACGCGGACTGCCGCTTCTTCGATACCAGGATAAATTTCAGGAATCGTCTTGATCTTCGGATTGACCGACTTCGCCGTCTCGCTGATCTCGTGCATGAAATCGGTGAACGTCTGAATCCTGAACGTAACCCACTTGCGGAACCCAGGGTCGGAAAAATCTCCCAGCTTCACATCGTGTTTCGCGTCCAGCCCGGTCTGCTGTTTGAAAGCCGCGACCGTGTAGTCGTCGAAACTGGCCCAGGTATTTTCCCAGCCGTCAAAGTGCGTCATCCAGTAAGGAATATCCACATAGATGCCGTCAATCCCAGTCGCAGCAATCTGCCGCACTCGTTCCATGTAATTTTTTCGCCATTCCGTCGCATACGGACTCACCCACACATCTTCATCCCCGGGCCTGATCCAGAACGCCGACCCGCCGCCAAACATGGCCGGCTCGCCGGTGATCTTGCGCTGCAGCCAGTCCGGATGATCTTTCGCCAGCGTGTGCGCCACCTGATCGCCATGCGCGGTAATGCACTCCGTCCCGGCAATGTAGACGAATGCATAGTTGCCCGCGTGGTGCGCCGCTTCGGCAACCTCGTGAATCGCCTTCAGCTTTTCTTCGGGATGAAGATAGCTTTCGTAGCGTCCGGGAATGTCATTGTCCACTTCAATCCCGAATACGCCGTCGGCTTGCGCGCGGCTCACAATCTGTTGCGCATCGCCGCCCTTGAGTCCGTAGGCACCGATGCGAACGTAATTCGTCCAATCCTGATTCCCGGGGTGCGGGATGGAAGTTGTGCTTTGTCCAAGCAGTAAAAAGCCGCACGCGCTGAGCGCGAGCGCAGCGAAAAGTAAGAGTCTGGTTTTCATGAAGGCCGCCTGGATGTTTTTTTAGAACTCGAGCCGCACTCCAAACTGGAAAAAGCGCGGCGTTTCCCCTGGGGCGTCGCCGGTGATGGTGCCGAAAAAAGGATCTCCCACAGACGAATCCGGCTGCCCAAAGCGCGGGTGGTTGAAGAAGTTGAACATCTCCGCCCGCACTTCCAGCCGCATGCCTTCTTTGGGCACAAACGACTTGTAAAGGTTCAGATCCGCATTGTGGATGCCGTCGACGCGTAAGCCGGGAAAATAACGGGGAGCGTTGCCTGGATTCTGGTCGCCGGGGTCCGCAAAGCAGTTCGCATTGAAATAGGAAGGCGTGGCCGTTGCCCCACCGACGTTTTCCCACTGCAAGGCCACGGTATGCATGCTAACCCCACTTTTCAACTGCGGGCACACCACTTCAGGACGCTGGCTGCCGTTGGCCAGGCGCGCGTTGGCCATGCCGATAGCCATAGGTTGCCCCGATTGCTCGGTGATCATGGTCGCGATCGACCAGCCTCCGATGACCGCATCCAGCGCTCGGTTCATATTGCCGCCAATCCATTGTTTGCGGCCGACGGGCAGGTCTACCACCACGGCGGCCGCGAGCCGCTGAGGCGCATCGCTGGCCCCGATGCTATGCTCCGCAGACAGGTTATCCAATTGTTGCGGAAGGCCCAGACCCAGCCCTCCTACCCAGTTGTTCCGGCCTGCCGAAGAATAGTCGGTTTCTTTCGAGATCGTGTAACTGCCCTCGAAGCTGACGTGGTGCGTGGTGCGCTTCTGGAAGCGAATCTGCAGCGCGTTGTACCAGGAATTCGCGCTCTCCAGCATCAGGCCCTCGAAGTCGCCGGCGAATTGCGGGAACTTGTTCAGAAGATTTGCCAAGGGCAGGGTCGATTCGCCGTAGTTCGAATTGGGTTCATTGAAGCAAGGATTCGAAGGGGACGATGAGCAAGGGGCATTGAACATGGAGTAAAACGGGTTGCCCACCTGGGTCTGAAGAAAGTTGCTTACGCAGCTATCCCCCTGGCAGGTCGCGTCGGTGGGAGTTACAGCCGCTGCAACCTGCGCCAGCAAAGACGATGGGATGAAAGCCCGGTTGTTTGTGCCCGACCACGGCAAATGAGTGCTGCGGTTGGCAACGTAGTCCACGCCCACCACGATCTCGCTGGGCAGCTCGCGCTGCAATCCCAGATTCCACTGGTAAATGTCGGCATCCCGCGCCGCGGTCGTGCCCAGATCGTTCGGGTTTTGATAGCCCCAGTTCGCAAACTGCCCGTACTGCGTGCCCTGCGGACCGGTAAAGCCGCTGGGAAACGGGTTCTCCAGAGTCGCCGATTGCGTGGCAAAATCGTCGTTGGTAAAAAACAGGTTGGCCGTCTTGCGGAACGCGGAGCCGGGATACTGGAAGTTTGTCGCCGGGCTCATTCCAAAATAAATGCCGGCTCCGGCGCGTACCACCGTCTTCGAATCGAACGCATAGGCAAAGCCCAGTCGCGGCCCAATGTCCTTGCGGTAGGTCGGAACCGTCCGCATGCTGGAAGTAGGGAACTGGGTCGTGCCGTACAACTCCTGGGTCGTCGGAAGATTCAGCCCCGGGATGCTCTGCATGGTCGCCTGCGCGCTCATCGCCCCCGCCGCCGCAGCGCCGGGCGGCAGGCTGGTAAAGTTAATGCCGACCCCGGAATCCTGCGCGAAATTGCTGAATTCCAGCTGGTTGTTGCGCGAGGTGTAGGGCGAACTCCACTCGTAGCGCAGGCCGAGATTCACCGTGAGTTTCGAATTCACCTTCCAGTCATCCTGAATGTAAAACCCCTGCTCCAACGAGCGGTTGGCCACCGAGGGAGTCACGACCAGCTGACTCGTGGCGTTGACGTTGTCGCCGTAACCAAACGCCAGGCTGGCCAGTGGGTTGCCCGCGGTATTTCCCAGTGCATCGAAGTCGCTGTTCGGAGTCGGCGAGGTGACGTCATCCGTAAACGTCAAAATGCCCGTCGGATAGTTCGGCTGCCAGAAATTGTTGTAGAAAACTCTCTGTTCCCCGCCCACCTTGATCAGGTGCGCTCCCCGGGAAATCACCAGCTGCGACGAGTAGCTCACCAGCGTGTGGCCAAACGTGGTGTTGATGCAGCACTGATCGTAAAGGTTATTCCACGGCAGATTCCCCTGCATCATAAACGTCGGCATCTTGTCGATCCCGTTGGCCTGCTGGAACACCGCCGGCAATGGTTGAACGCCAGCCGGCAGGGATGCGTTGAAACTGGAGATCGTGGGGATACCCGGCACCGACAGCTCATGCACCCGGTCGACCGCCGCGTGGCTGGTCCAGATGATCCGCGGGTTCACTGTCCAGGTGTATTCGAATGAGCCGTTTTGCGCCACGGTCACACCGCTCGCAATTCCGTCATTATCGAAGCCGTCGCCGAGAGTCAGCGGAGTGGTGTAGTTGCTCCAGCTTCGGCTGTAGCGGCCGTTCAGGTGGTTCCGGTCGTTGATCTGGTGGTCTATTTTGATGTCGAACTGGTAATCCGGCGCGTTCGTTAGCGTCGTGTAGTTATAGTTATAAAATTCGTTCGAGTTGCTGGGCTGCGGGTAGAGATTGAGCACTGCCATTCCGATGGGATCCTGTTCGCTCACCGGGATCATCCCTCCGTTTTGCACTGGCGGCCGGCACATGCCGGTTCCCGGCGGCGGACAGGCAACCAGAGGCAGCGTCGGGTCGTAAATGGTATTCGTGAGTCCCGAGAAGTCGCCTGTTCGTTCCCCCGCGGTGGGTACGGTCGCGAGCCCGCTGACCGCGCTCGAGGATTTCACCTTCTCGAAGTCAACTAAAAAGAATGTTTTGTTCTTCACGATCGGGCCGTCCAGCCGAAAGCCCCCCTGGTCGCGCCGGCCGTCTGGCTTGGGGTTGGGCGCAGGATTGAAGAAATCGCGAGCGTCCATCTGCGGACGCTGCAAAAAATACCAGCCGGTGCCATGGAAGGCGTTCGTCCCGCTCTTCATCACCATATTTACCACGGTGCCGCCGTTGTTGCCGAACTCCGCCGAGAAGCTGTTGTTCTCCACCTTGAACTCCTGCACGCTCTCCACCAGCGGCTCGTAGTACACGTTGGAGTTTCCGCCCTCGCCCTGTTCCGGCGCGCTGATCAAGGCGCCGTCCAACCGTATCTCGGCGGTCGCGTTGCGCTGCCCGTTGGAAGTGAAGTTTGTTCCCGACGGATAGTTATCCTGCGTCCCCGACCCTGCCACCTCGGTCACGCCCGCCGCCAGGAACGTCAGGCCGAAGTAGTCGCGGTTCATCAAAGGGATTTCGTGCACATATTCGCTGGTGATGTCCGTGCCCAAGGTCGCGTTTTCCGTATCCATCATGGGCGCCGTTGCCGTGACCTCCACGGACTGGCTTACGCCCTGCGTATGCAGCACAAAATCCACATCGGTCTTCTGATCGACCTGCAGCACCACCCCGGTCTTCTCCGCGATCCGGAAGCCCGCGCCCTGCGCCTTGATGGTGTACACCGACGGCCGCAATCCCGACAGAAAATATTGGCCGTGCTCGTCGGTGTGCGCGCTCTCCGCGATGTTCGTGCCATCGTTGGTGATGGTCACGGTCGCATTCGTCACCACCGCCCCGCTCTGGTCGGTGATGGTGCCGCGAACCTGCGCCGTGTAACCGCCCTGCCCGTAAGCCCCCGCCGACAGCAGTCCCATGCCCGTTAAGAACATGCCTGTGAAGAAGATAAGACCGTCGACCCAACCACAACGGCGAGCGCAGACACGCATGGCAGCCTCCTGACAACGACTTTCATATTATTACGAGTTAAAACTATTACTTTCGTTTACGGCGAAAGTCAAGTCAAATCGCAGTCAGAAAAAAAGACGCAGCGCGCGCCAGTCCGGCGGCCTTTCCCGCGCGATTCCGCTCCCGCGGCGCCGCCGTCGGCATGCATTTACGAACGCTTTCTTCTTGTTTCATCCCATTTCGTCCCGTACTCTGTGGAGCTGCTCATCGCCGCTGCTCTCAGGATTTTTTTCAAATGTCGCGTCTTTCTTTCTATTGCGCTCTTCTCCTGTGTTTGTCAGCACTCTGTCCGCCGGTGTCGGGGCAAGCTCCGCTGGCCGAGCCGGCCGTAACCAGTAGCGACATCGTCACTCTTTCCAACCAGGCCATCTCCGCCACGTGGTCCATTCGCGGCGGATCGCTGCGCTGGCAAAACCTAACTAACCATTTCACCGGAGCAACTCTCCCGCTCGACGGCAGCGTCTTCGAACTCGTGCCCAAGGAGGGCCCGGTCCTGCGTTCCTCCGACTTCAAGCTCAGCTCCCCGCCCGTGCTGCGCGACCTCCCTGCTTCGGGTCACGAGCTGCGCGCCGAACTCCGCGATGCTTCCGGCAACGTCGAAATCATCTGGAAGGCAATCTTGCGCGAAGGTGCCAACTACATTCGCCAGGAAGTGACCATCCGCTCGCCCCATCAGCCCCTGGCGCTCGCGCAGATCGTACTCATTGACGCAGATGTGCCCGGCGCCGCGGTTTCGGGCCACGCGAAAGGTTCGCCCGTTACTGCCCAAACATGGTTTCTAGGCTTCGAGCATCCCCTTTCCGACTGCCGCGTCCGCACTAATGGAGACCGCGCCACCTGCTGGCTCTCTCGCGAACTTCGGCTGCGCGCCGGGCAACGCGTGACCTATTCGTCCGTCATTGGCGTCGCCCATCCCGGGCAGTTGCGCCGCGACTTCCTCCGCTATGTGGAACTCGAGCGCGCTCATCCCTATCGCACGTTTCTGCATTACAACTCCTGGTATGACCTCGGCTACTTCGATCGCTACAACGAGCAGAGCGCCGTGGGCGTAGTGCAGAGTTTCGGCGAGGAACTGACCACCAAGCGCGGCGTTAAGCTCGACAGCTTCCTCTTCGACGATGGCTGGGACGATCCCACCACTCTCTGGAAATTCAATCCCGGCTTTCCCGACGGCCTCGCCAAAGTGGCGCAAACCGCGGCTCGATACAACGCAGCTCCCGGCATCTGGCTCTCGCCCTGGGGTGGATACGACAAACCGAAGGAGCAGCGCCTCGCCTCGGCGCACGCGCAAGGTTTCGAAACCAACGACGGCGGCCTGGCGCTTTCCGGGCCAAATTACTATCGCTATTTCCGCGACACCTGCCTCGACATGATTACGAGATATGGCGTGAACCAGTTCAAGTTCGACGGCACCGGCAACGCCAACGAAGTCATCAAGGGCAGCGAGTTCGACAGCGACTTTGATGCCGCCATTCATCTGATCGGCGACCTGCGCGCGAAAAAGCCCGACCTCTACGTGAACCTCACCACGGGAACTTATCCCTCGCCCTTCTGGCTGCTCTACGCCGACTCCATCTGGCGCGGCGGCGACGACCACAGCTTCGCCGGCGTCGGCACCAGCCGCCAGCGCTGGATCACTTTTCGCGACTCGCAAACCTACCGCTGGGTCGTCGAAGAGGGCCCGCTGTTTCCGCTGAACTCCCTCATGCTTCATGGGATGATCTTCGCGCGCTACGCCGAGCGCCTGGGCGACGATCCCGGCCACGACTTTCCTGACGAAGTGCACTCCTACTTTGGCACCGGCACGCAGCTGCAGGAGATGTACATCACGCCCGCGCTGCTCTCTTCCGTCGACTGGGACGTTCTGGCCGAGGCCGCGAAGTGGTCGCGCGCCAACGCCCAGACTCTCAAGGATTCTCATTGGATTGGCGGCGACCCGGCGCGCCTGGAAGTCTACGGCTGGGCCTCATGGTCGGAACAGAAGGCGATCATAACCCTGCGCAATCCCAGCGATCGCCCGCAGGACTTCACCGCCAGCCTCTCGGATCTTCTGGAACTGCCCGCCGGGAGCGCGTCGAGTTTCACCGCGCAAAGCCCCTGGAAAACCGACAGCGCCACGCCGCAAACCATCCCCGCCCAGGAGCAACATAAGTTTCACCTGCAGCCGTTCCAGGTGCTGACGCTGGAACTTGCGCCGTTCTCGTAGTCGCTCAGGTTTTATGTGGGGACAGCCGCCCAAGCCTGCCCTGAGCGAAGTCGAAGGGCTGTCCGCCGCGCGCAGCCCGGCTCTTTGCGGAAACCAACCGCTCACAGTTCCAGCGTCGCTGTAACCGACGACGGATCCTCCATCGCGCGCAGCTGGAATCCTGTCTTCTTGAAGATGACCTGCATGACCAGGTTGTCCCGCAGGATTTCCGCGGAGAGCTTCTTGAATTTCTCCTCGCGGGCCACCCGCACTACTCTCGCCAGCAGTTCCGCTCCCAGCCCGCGTCCCTGCCATTGATCGGAAACCAGCACGGCCGCCTCGGCTTCCTCGGCATTGATGGCGGTGAAACGCCCGATGCCTAATACCTCGTGTTGCCCCGTTGCCGGATGCATGCGATCCGCAACCAGGGCGAATCCATGATCGTAGCTGTCGGAGCAGATGCGCGCCAGCCGCTCATGCTCCACTCGCGAGCCCAGACTCAACGAACCGAAATACCGCAGATACACGCTGCGCTCGGACAGCGTGGCGTGAAACCGCACCATGAGCGCCTCATCTTCCGGACGAATCGGCCGGATCGTCACCGCCGCGCCGTCTTTCAATTTCCATTCCCACACGTACTGCGTCGGATACGGCCGGATGGCTGGACGCGGCATCGGCTCAGGCGGCACCGGGAATCCTCCTCGCGAACGCGGATGGCACAAGCCATGTGGTCACAATTATGATGTCACAGTCTCACCTCTGGCCGCGACCTGTTCTCAATGCAAGGCTTGATCGCCACGGATTTTCACGGATAACCCGGCGATAAAACGGATAACCCGGCCACAAGAGGGCTATCGGTGAAGATCCGTGAGATCCGTGGCCGGTTTCTGTTGGTTTGAACCCTGGCCCGCCGCCTTTCGCCGTCATTTACAATCGCTCAGGTGATCCAAGTCCGCTGCGCCGCCCTCCTTTTCGACATGGACGGAGTCCTCGTCAACTCCACTCCCGCCGTAGAGCGCGTCTGGCGCGGCTGGGCCATCGAGCACGGATTCCACCCCGACGAAGTCATCACCCGCGCCCACGGCCGCCCCAGCCTGACGACTATCCGCGAATATCTTCCCCACTCCGACCACGCAGCCGAGAACCGCGAACTCGAACGCCGCGAAATCGAAGACCTCGAGGGCGTCATCGCGCTGCCCGGCGCGCTCGAACTGCTGGCCAGCCTTCCCGAAAATCGCTGGACCATCGTCACCTCGTGCACCCGCCCCCTGGCCGAAATTCGCATCCGCGCCGCCGGCTTGCCGCTCCCGAAGAACTTAATCACTTCTACCGACATCACCCACGGCAAGCCGCATCCCGAGCCTTATCTGAAAGGCGCATCCGTTCTCGGATTTCCCCCGCAGGACTGCATCGTCGTCGAAGACGTTCCCGCCGGAATCCGCGCCGGCAAAGCCGCCGGATCAAAAGTCATCGCCCTCAAGACCACGGTACAGCAACCTGTATTACAGGAAGCTGGCGCCGATTGGATCGTGAACAACTGCGCCGACATCCGCCTCGTCGATCATGACCAGGCTCTCACCCTCACGCTCCACTTACATTGATTACGTTTGTGGAACTTAAACCTCAGAAGACACAGAGGTTCACCGAAAGATTTTCCTGTGCGACCCTCTGTCCTCTGTGGTTGTGGTCGCAGGGATGCGACCGACGGGCGCACTATCAGGACACCAGCCGCCTCGCAAAATCCCCCGCTCCTGCGGTAGACTTGGCTCGACTAGACTTGCTAAGACTGGACTTGCTAAGACCAGACTTGTCCCGACCATCCAGGGAATCTCGTCCACCAGGAGCGACCTCATGCGACCACTCATGAAACTCAGACGGCTGCTTTCGCTCGGCATTGTGCTCGCGCTCTCGACTCTCGCCGCCGCTCAGGACGCTCCCCGCGACCAACCCTCCGCCAAGTCCCAGGAGAGAATCATCAAAGAGGTCGGCCACCAGCTCCGTATGCTGCCCTATACCGGTCCCTTCGATTACCTGTCTTACAAAGTGGATGGTTTCACCGTAACCTTGCTCGGCGTGGTGGTGAGGCCGGTTACCAAATCCGACGCCGAGTACGCCGTGAAACACATTGAAGGCGTCGAGAAAGTGGACGACCAGATCGAAGTTCTTCCCCCTTCACCCATGGACGAGGGTATTCGACGAAGTATGTACCGCGCGATCTATGGCTATCCCGCGCTGCAACGCTACAGCCACGTTCCGCAGAAGCCCATCCGCATCATCGTCAAGGGCGGCCACGTCACCCTGGAAGGCGTGGTGGACAGCGAAGGCGACAAGAATATCGCCGGCATCCGCGCCAACGGCGTGCCCAACGTTTTCTCGGTCACCAACAATCTGCGAGTCTCACCGTAGCGCGCGCAGCGCAACTGCTCGTGTGGAGAAGCTTTATGTGGGGACAGCCGCCCCCGGCTGTCCGTCGAGCGCAACTCGACGCTTTTCGGCAGCGTCGCCCCTACCTCGAACTAAATCGATTTTCTTGCGTCATTCCGCAATCCTTCCGCGTATAATTCTCCCCGGATTTCACTTCCACCCACAGCACGACCCGGAGGAACGCCATCATGAGTCCGCACTCCAAGAGTTTGCGATCGATGAATCGCCGCACTTTTCTCGGAACCGCATCCACCGTCACCGCCGCCACTCTGCTGACCAGCCGCCTGGGCTGGGCCGCGGGAGATCACAAGATCGACAAAGTCGGCCTGCAACTCTACACCGTGCGCGACCTGATGAAAGCCGACTTCGACGCCACCATCGCCAAAGTGGCGCAGATCGGTTACAAGGAAGTCGAATTCGCAGGGTATTTTGGCCGCACCGGCCAGCAGGTCCGCGCCGCCTGCGAGAAAAACGGTCTCTCGCCGATCTCCACCCACATCCAGTACGACGAACTCGACGACAAGTTTCCCTCCGTCATCGAAACCTCCAGGGCCATCGGTTTGAGCTACATCATCTGCCCCTTTATCGCCGAGGACCTCCGCAAGTCGCCTGACATCTGGAAGCAGGCTGCCGCGAAATTCAACCGCTGCGGCGAGCTTACCAAGAAAGCCGGCATGCAGTTTGGCTATCACAATCACTGGTTCGAATTTCTTCCCGTGAACGGCAAGCTGCCCTACGACGAACTGCTCAGGGAATGCGACCCCAATCTGGTGAAGATGGAAATGGACTTGTGCTGGATCACCGCGGCCGGAGCCGATCCCCTCAAGTATTTCAATCTCTACCCCGGGCGCTTCCCGCTGGTTCACGTCAAGGACCTCAAAACGCTGCCCAAAGTGACGAGCGGCGGCGGGCAGAACTTCGGCGATACCGTCGACCTCACTTCTGTGGGCAGCGGCATCGTGGACTGGAAGCGAATCTTCGCGCAGTCCGACAAGGCAGGCATCAAGCATTACATCGTCGAACACGACAAGCCCAGCGACGCCTACGACAGCATTACCAAAAGCTACGATTACCTGAACAAGCTCCGCTGGTAAGGCTTTGTGCCAGCTTCCGTCGGAACGAACCCTGGGTGCCCCATTTCTCGCGTACTTTGCGAGAAGTGGGGATTCGAAGTTCCGCCGTGCTCGAAGTTCAGGTACCGACGTAACGAGCCTGCTCAGCCCTGCTTGTGTCAATCTAAAGCGTGGCAAAAACAGACCCCAGCGACTATATCGATTGGGACGCCGGGCGCGAAGGCTACCTCGCGTCCTCGGACAAGTTCGTGCCCGTCGTCGCCATCCCGAAGAACGTCAAGAAAGATGCTGCGCAGAAAAGGCTGGAGGGCATTCGCATGGAAGAGCGCCTCGCCAGCCTGGTGGCCGCCGGCGGCACCATCTGGGCGGTTTACGTCGCCACCGTGGACTACGCCAATCTCTGGCGTATGCAAATCATGCCGCCCGGGCCGGTCGAGGTCTGCGCCCTCGGCATCCTCACGTGGCTGCACGCCAAATGGCGCCGTTCGATCCGCCGCTGAGCGTCATTACCTCTGCGCACCCTTCCCGAATGGATCTTCCAGCGACACGGTTTGCGGCGTGAACAGTTCCGCGCCGTTTTCCGTGATGTGCATGTCGTCTTCAATCCGCACCCCGAACTCACCCGGAATATAAATTCCCGGTTCATTGCTGGTGGTGATGTTGGCCTGCAAGAGCGTGCGGTTGCCGCGCACCAGATAAGGCCACTCGTGCATGTCCATGCCCAGGCCGTGGCCGAGGCGGTGGGTGAAATACTTGTAGTCCGGACCATAACCCGCGTCGGTGATTACTTTGCGGGCGGCCGCATCGATTGATCCACACTCCACTCCCGGCCGCGCCGCCGCCAGCGCCGCCGACTGCGCCCGCAGCACAATATCGAAGACTTTTTTCATCTTGTCTTTCTTCGCCTCCCCGGCCGCTCCGGAAGCTTTACCAAGAACGAACGTCCGCGTGATGTCGGACTGGTAGCCTTCCACGATGCAGCCGTCGTCAATCATGAGGATTGAGCCTTCGCGCATCACCGGCGGCGTGGGCAATCCGTGAGGAAACGACGTGGCTTGGTCGACCATGATGCTGGCCTCGCCGGGAAAGCCCAGCTGGCGATACGCCGCGTCAATCAGGCCGGAAACATCGTGCTCACCCATGCCCGGTTGCAAAGCGTGATAGACCGCCTCGTAGGCCGCCAGCGTGACTTGCGCCGCCAGTCGCATGAGCGCGATCTCGTGAGCGCTCTTGACCATGCGGCAGCCGGCGGTCACCGGAGTCGCGCTGGCGAGCGTCGCCTGCGGCGTGGCTTTGGCAATGCCATCGGCGAAGACAAAGCGGATCGTCTCTTCCATTCCCAGCTTGCCGGTGGCGACGCCGCGTTCTTTCAAGCCCTGCGCCACGAGTTGGTAGGGGTTCTCGTCTTCCTGCCACACTCGAACGTCGGCGTGATCGGCGTCGGGAGCGTTGGCCAGTTGCTCGCGTGCCCGCCCTTCTTCGAATGCAGGGCATACGTAGAACGCGGCGCCCTTAGCGGGCAGCACCAGCGCGAACAGGCGTTCTCCGCCCCACCAGCGGACGCCGGTGAAGTAGCGCAACGACGTGCCTTCCATCAGCACGATGGCGTCGAGCGCGTTTCCGCTCATCAGTTTCCGGGCGTACTCCTGGCGGGCGCGGCGTTCGTCTTTCGTGATGGGCGCGGCCTCGCTCTTGCGCGACTTCAACTTGGCCAGCGACGGCGGCTGGGCCGCAGCGTTCTGGCCTGCGTTGATGTTTACCGCCCCGGCCGCCGCGATGGGATGCCGGGCCGCGGCCATCCCCGCGGTGATGCCGCTCACTTCCAGAAACCTTCGCCGCGAGATCATGAACCCTGCCTCCAGAACATTATTGGCCACACCGATTTCAAGAAACGGTTCGGTCATTATAGGGCGGTCTGGGACTTTCGATTTCAGATTTGGGACGGTAAGCGGCCTGGTGGGCGAGTTTGTGGCCGCGAAAGTGAGCGTAAGCGCAATGTTTCGTTATAGTTAGCCGATATACGTATGTTATTGTACATACATGTTTGTACGTAAATGGCATCGGGGGAGCTTTTGAGGGAATTTTCGCGGACAAATCCGACCGCCATCCCAAACACTATCCAGGCGTCTCCCAGGATGCCCTTTGCGGGGCCGGAAACGGCCCTTCCTGCGACGATCGACCTCGCGCCTAGGGTAAGTATCCTCCGCGAAAAAACTCTGCGTCCTGCGGCCTGCAAACGGCCTTCTACGACTTTTCAATCACTTACACGAAGACTCAACGACTTACGGGGAAATGACGTCGGACCTCGGACCTCAGACTTCAGACTTCAGACCTCACTCCCTTTTTGCTGGCCGAAGTCCGGGGTCCGAGGTCGGACGCCGAAGAACCGTTCGATCGCGCCCGCCACGCGGTATGCTTGCTCCTACATGGAAGCTGGCTTTCAATGCGCTGCCTGCGGGGAATGGAACTCGACCTCCGTGGACGAATCCGCAGGACAGCGCCAAAGCTATGTGGAAGACTGCCAGGTCTGCTGCAAACCGAACGTGTTGCGCGTCGAGTACGACACGTCGTCGCAGGAATTCTTCATCACCGCGGAATTGGAGTGAGAAAGTGGACGTCGGACCTCAGACCTCAGACCTCAGACCTCGGACCTCAGACCTCAGACCTCGGACCTCAGACCTCAGACCTCAGACCTCAGACCTCAGACCTCAGACCTACCCCCCTGGCTGGCCGAAGTCCGAGGTCCGAGGTCTGACGCCTCGCGCCCGTCTCCCCGGGCACTCGCTCTCGTCTTCAGTGCGAGCTATAGTTAGCACAGAAAGGAATGAACCCAATGGCAACCGGCTACAGTGGTGGCAGGATGGTGGCCCACAATATGGTGACCACGCAGTTTGAACTGGACGGCTTTCGCGTGACCCGCACGCTGGGCGTGGTGCGCGGCATTGTGGTGCGCTCGCGCTCGATTTTCGGAACTATCGGTGCCGGCTTGCAGACGCTGGTCGGCGGCAACATCACGCTGCTCACCAACCTGTGCGAGAAGACGCGGCAGGATGCTTTTGACCTGATGCTACAGCACGCGGCGGAGCTGGGCGGAAACGCCGTGGTGGGCGCGCGCTACGACGCCACCGAAGTGATGCAGGGCGTCACGGAGGTGCTGGCCTACGGTACGGCCGTGTTCGTGGAACCGGCGAAATAAGACCTGCGGCAAGCGCAAGCCGCGACAGAAGTCGCCGCGGCACGGACGGCGTCAAAGATCCGTCCCCAGACCAGCCCGTCCCCGAGAATTATTCTTTGTAGAGGAAGCCGGCGACCAGCGCGGCCAGGATGGCGCCCAGCCACATGTCGATCATCCAGCCAAAAGGCAGAGCGCGGCCGACGGCGGACCAGGTGGCCTGCGCGAAGTTGTCCGGAAAGCCGGCGAAGAAGCCCACCAGAAAGCCGATCTTCAGCGCCGTGCCGGGGCCCGGTCCCAGGCCCTGACGCGCCCAGGCGTAAAGGTGCGCGACCGCGATCGCCAGGATAAACAGCATCACGATCCACCCCGCGGTGAAGTAGGGAAAGCGCGGCGTTTTCAGGAACCAACCGGCGTTCTGCGCGATCACATAGCGGAAGCCGGTGATGTACCGGTACACAAAAAAACTCCACAGGTTCCAGACCACGCCACCCGCCAGACCGCCTAACCAGATTCTGCCGCGGTTGATTGCCATGCAGCACCTCCTCGAAATCGTGCGATTGAGAACATGGCCGGGATAGATAATGCGCGGAAGTGTACATCATCCCTCTGCGAGCGCGGGAAAAATCAGGAGAGCAGTTTTCGACAGCACTCTCTGCCGTCGGGCAAGAGTGTTTGCCGTCTGGCGGACGAACACGTCGGACCTCGGACCTCGGACCTCGGACCTCGGACCTAAGACCTACCCCCTTGGCTGGCCGCAGTCCGAGGTCTGAGGTCTGACGCTTCGCGCCCGTCTCCCCAGCACTCGCTCTCCTCTTCAGTGCGAGCAGGATGACAAAGTCCGCTCAGGACGTGCAAAGCTGGGTTGGGGGCAGAGTCCACAACGCCTCACCTGACGACTCCATCCGCGCTTTTCCACAGGAAAATCCGCGCCAGTCGCGGGGAGCAAGTGAAATCGTAGCGAACGAATAGCGAAGGAACCAGAAGCGTAAACCCAACCCCTTGTGGTCGCCGTATTGGTTAACCACAAGCCTTCGTACTTTCCCGAATCAGTGCAGGAGTGGGATTGCAACCCTCAAGTTTCTGCTTGACAATAAACGACTTACGGCTAAGATGTGGTACAAAGTGGTACGAAGTGGTATCGATCAATGGGG
>Ga0302326_10006283_pt1 | contig 26678 bp, 23 predicted proteins | sample Palsa_T0_3_FD_202264 | JGI IMG/M metagenome (GOLD analysis project Ga0302326, IMG submission 202264) | Peat permafrost microbial communities from Stordalen Mire near Abisko, Sweden - Palsa_T0_3 | ecosystem: Environmental > Terrestrial > Soil > Palsa > Peat permafrost | place: Sweden: Abisko... | reverse complement strand
CAACTTGTCGGCCCGGGAGGTCGCCCGCGAGCTGTCGGTGTCGCTGAACACGGTCCGCACGCACATGCGCCACATCTTCGCCAAGCTCGGTGTGCACCGCCGCACCGAGGCTGTTACCCGGGCCCGCGCCCTCGGCTTGCTCGCCCCGTCCCCCCGCACTCCCTGAGGCGTTCGGGTTTAAGTCGTTTTACTGATTAGCGGGGTTCTCCGGCTGCCTAACGTGCTGTTATGCGCCTATTCAGGGCTACTTCCGCCCCGAACACTGGAGGTCCAATCATGCTGAAAGGCTACACAGTGCCGTTGTCCCCGCGCGGGATAGCGAACCTGGCGACAAAACCGCCATGGCATTATGCCGGGTCCATCGTCGGCGCGGAGTTCTGGACGGACCCCGCCGCCGCGGCCGCGACCCTCCCGGAGGGCCTCACACCCGACCCGGACACCAACGGGCACGGCGTCGCGCTGTTCATCGACTGGCAGTACAACGGCTCGCGTGATGAGTACCTGGATCCCGTGCGCAGTCAGTACCACGAGTTCTTCGTCCTGATGGATGCCCGGTGGGGGGACACGCCGGTGAGCTGGTGCCCCTACATCTACGTGGACAATGACCACGCGATGGCCCGCGGATGGATCCAGGGCTTCCCCAAGAAGCTCGGCACCGTCACTCAGACCAGGGCGTTCACCGTGCCGAACCACGCCGCCCCGTCGGTCGGACCAGGCGGAAAGTTCGCCGCGACGGCATCCACGGCCGGCTACCGCCTGGCCAGCGCGCTCGTCACCCTGCAGGCACCCATGACCGACACCAGTGCGCTGACCGCGCGGCCCACGGTGAACCTGCGGCACTTCCCCCGCCTCGCGGCCGGCCAGCAGGACAAGCCCGCGGTGCACGAACTGGTCATGGCGCTGTTCGACGATGAGACAATCGCGAACGCGTGGACCGGTACCAGCGAGCTTGACTTCCCGCAGGTCCCCGGCGAGGAGCTCTACGACCTCGCCCCGGTGCGCAGCGGAGCGGGTTTCCACTACGAGCTGGCCTACACGGTCACCGACCTGAGCACCCTGCAATGAGCACCGCCGTCGGCGCAAGCCGGCGGACCGTGGGTGGTCCCGCCGGGCGGAGCCGGCTGCGGCCGGTCGGCCCGGCCGAGCGGATGAGGATCCTGACGGTCGGCGGCCGTGCCATCCGCGTCGCGGTGCGGGAAGGGGCCGGAGGCTGGCCGCCGCTGCTGCTGTGCAACGGTATCGGCGCCGGCCTGCAGCTGCTCCAGCCGTTCGCCGACGCGCTGGATCCGCGGCGGACCGTCATCCGGTTCGACATGCCGGGCGTCGGCGGCTCGCCTGCCCCGGTCATCCCCTACCACCTGGGCACCTCGGCGCCGCTCCTGAGCGGCCTGCTCGACCAGCTCGGCTACCCCCACGCCGACGTCCTGGGCATCTCCTGGGGAGGCGGGCTGGCGCAGCAGTTCGCGCTGAGCCGTCCGGACCGGGTGCGCCGCCTGGTACTGGTGGCGACCGGGCCGGGCGCGCTGATGGTCCCCGGGCATCCGCGCGTCCTGCTGCGTATGCTCACGCCGCGCCGCCACCAGGACCCGGGACACGGGGCCCGCATCGGCGGCGAGCTATACGGGGGCAGCGCGCGGAAAGACCCGGCCCTCGCCCATGACCTGCTGTACCTCACAGCACGTCCTGCCCTGGCCAGAGGCTATTACTACCAGCTGATCTCCACCATCGGCTGGACTAGCCTCCCGCTGCTCCCGACGCTACGGCCGCCCACCTTGATCCTGGCGGGTGACGATGACCCCATCATCCCGCTGGCCAACGCCCGGATCATGCACCGGCTGATACCACGCAGCCAGCTGCACATCTACCACGGCGGCCACCTGGAGCTGGCCGCGGACGCCGAACGCATGGCTTCGGCCGTGGAGACGTTCCTTAAGGCCGGTCTCACCGTCCCGCCCGGTACGGCAGACCCACGCTGACTCCGCGCCGCCACTGATACCGCACACGCGTCGTCAGGCGGCCTGTTCCGAATCGCCGAGAGCGGCGAGCGCGTCACGAAGCGCCGCCCGCGAGGTGATGCCGAGCTTCGGGAACACCCGATACAAGTGGGCGCCGACCGTCCGGTCCGAGAGGAACAAGCGCTCGGCGATCTGCCTGTTCGTCATGCCCGTGGCGGCCAGCCGCGCGATCTCTCGTTCCTGGGTCGTTAGCTTTTCGGAATAGCGTGCGCGGCGGCCTGGCTGAACGCCCGTGACCCTCAGTTCGCCGGCCGCCCGCCGGACCCAGGGCTCAGCACCGAGGAGCTGAAACGCGTCAAGGGCGGCGCCGAGGTGAATCCGGGCCTGCCCGTACACCCGCACGCGGCGGAGGTGCTCCCCGTACAAGAGCCGCACCCGGGCGAGGTCGAACGGCCAGCGTTCCGCATCGGGAACCTGCAGCGCCCGCTCGAAACACGCACCAGCCCCGTCCCGGTCGGCGACCAGTCCCTCCGCTGCGTTGGCCAGCAGCGCGAGGCGCCCGGAGATGTCCGGCGCCCGCGACCTGGATACCGCGGCGGCGTGTGCGGCCGCCTCTGCCGTCCGGCCGGTCCTGGCCGCCGCCTCTACCAGGTCCAGAATGACCCAGAGCGCGTGGGCGCGCAGCGGGGGCAAGGCGCCGGCCGGGCTGATCGAGGCCCCCTCGCGGTACGCCTCGTCGAACGCGCCGCGTCCGAGAGCGGACAGTGCCCTGGCGTGGCTGCAGTACTGGAGGACCACGAGAACTCCTCTGGGCACCGCCCAACGGGTGATCTCATCGGTGAGAGAACCCACCAATGCGTCGTCGCCGCACGCCGCCGCCAGCAGCGCCTGGCCGTACTTGGCGGACCACGCGAAGAGCCGGTAACCATGCTGCTCGCACAGCGGAAGCGAGTCGGCCAGCAGCGAGTCGGCCTCATCCCAGCGGCCCTCGAAGTACGCCTCGAACGCCAGGAGCTGGGCCGCTTTGACGGTGGTGGCCACGTCGCCCGTTTCCCGGCCGTTCCTGGCGACCCGGCGAAGTGCCGGGCGGCAGCCCGCGAGGCGGTCGACGTAGAACGACGCGGTGCCGATCCTGATCACCTCGGCCGGGTCAGGTTCATCGTGCAACTCGGCGACGGCGGCGTCGAGGCGGGCTATCGCCGGCGTCCCGGCGTGTGCCGGGTCACCGTAGAGGCGGCGGAGCAGTTCCAGCGACGGCGGCGTCCGTGTGCCCAGGCGGCCGATCGCCGCGTCCAGCGGCCCCCACAGTTCCTGACGGCCGCCGTAGCAGCAGATCAGGCACAGCATGTTCAGGGCCTCCATCAGCGCCACGGTCGGCGTCGTGTCCTGCTTGACCGCTTCGACCGCTGCCACCAGGATCCGGTGGCTCGTATCGACGTCCCCGTCGGTGTTCAGCAGGACGTAGGCCGTCGCGACCGCGGTTTCGAGAGTGCGGCTGGAATCAGGATCAGCGCGGTGGGCTTCGCGCAGGATCCCTGGCGCGGCCGCCAGGCCTCCGGCCAGCCCGGCGCCCGCATAGGCGGCATCCGCCAGGCGCCTGGCCCGGTGGGCATCGGCCGGACTGAGTTCGGCCGCCTTCGTCAGGGCCGTGACCGCTCCGTCCGGGTCCCCGCGCCGCAGCAGCCGGTAAGCGGCTTCTTCCAGGGACGCCGCCACCTGCTCGTCCGGACGCACGACGGCGTTGGCCAGGTGCCAGGCACGACGCTCAGGATCATCGGACAGGGCCGCCGCGAGCCGACTATGCGCGTGATGCCGCTCGGCCGCGGACGCCAGCCCGGTCACGGTCGGCCGGGTCAGGGGATGACGGAAAGAAACCTTCAACGTGGCCGTGTCCACCCGTACTAGCTCGATCGCCTCGGCCGGGGCGATCGCATCGAGTACGTCGGCCCGGCTGGCCCGCTCCAAGACCGTCAGGCTGCCCGTACCCTCGAGGGCCGCCAGCAGGAGAACCTGGCGCGTCAAGGCCGGAAGCTCAGCGATCCTGGCCCCGAATGCCGCCTGCAGCCGCTGGCTGAGACCGAAGTCACCAGCCGCCGCCGGCAGCTCTGCCAGCGCCAGCGGGTTCCCCGTCGCGTCGGCCAGCACACGCTCGCGCAGCCTGCGGTCAAGGAGAGGGAACCGCCGGTCGAGCAGTTCAGCCGACGCCGTTTCCGTCAGCGGACCCAGTTGATGCTCGGCGAGCCTGGCGCGGTCGAAGAAACCTTCGTGGCCCGGCCGGATCGTGCCGATGAAGCCGACGCGGCTGCCGGCGGCCCGACGGGCGGCGAAGCCGAATACCGCCGCACTGGGGCGATCGAGCCACTGCAGATCATCCACCAGGAGTACGACCGGCTGGTCGGCCGATTCCCTGCGCAACAGCTCCAGGAAAGCGTTGCCCAGCGTGTACCGGTCCGGGGTAACCGCGACGTCAAGGCCGAACACGACGCGAAGCGCGTCGCGGTGCGCGCGGTCAAGCAACGGGATTGACCCCGCCAGCGGCAGGAGAGCGAGGTTCAGTCCCGCGTAGCTGATCCCCGCCTCGTACTCCACTCCCGCGGACCGCAGCACCCTTATCCCCGCCGCCTCAGCCTCCATCGCCACGGCCTCGAGCAGCGTCGTCTTGCCGACGCCTGGCTCGCCCGCGATCACCAGCCCGCCACCTGAAACGGACGCTTGCGCGGCAAATGACCGGACCACTCCCAGATCCTGTTCCCGGCCCACCAGCCCTGCCGGGGGACCAGCCCGAAGGGCCGTCCTGATCACTGACTGTGACATGCCAGAGAAGGTCATGAATCTCGTTCCCTACCGCCTCAACGGCCGTTCGTTTCGCGGTTGCGGGCGTACCACTGGTGAAAGGTCTCCTTCGGCGCTCCGGTCACGTCCCGGTGCCGCCCCCAGGCGTTGAGCCGGTTGTAGATCGCGAAGTGCGGCAGCACCCGCAGTACCGCGCCGCCGGTCTCGGCCGCTGCTCGGTAGACCCGGGGGTGGCTGAGCACGGCGTCGGCCACCTTCACGGCCGCTTTCTTGGTGGGGGAGAAACGGCCGATGTCATCCATCACCTCACGCCAGGCGCAGATCTGCTCGTCGATGTCCATCTGCACCGGGCCGACCTGCTCGCGCGCCGGGTCCTCGAGGAAGGCCAGCGCGTTGCGGGCCTGGTCGACGGGCTTCATGCGGCTTCTCCGTTCAGCACCTGGGCCAGGTGCAGGAATGTGAAGTCCTCCCGGTCGCGGTGCGCGCACGCTTCCAGGTGCATCAGGCACGACATGTCCGCCGAGACCACGTACCGGGCGCCGCCCTCGCCGATGCGGGCGAGCTTGTCGATGCCCATGGCGGCCGAGACCGCTTCGTCGGTGACCGCGAACGTGCCGCCGAAGCCGCAGCATTCGTCGGGCCGGTCGAAGTCGGCGAAGCTAATGCCCTTGACCTTCTCAAGCAGGTTCTTAGGTTTCGAGGACCACAGGTCGTCCGGCCGTTCGCTCCTGGCCTGCTCGCACCGGCTGCGGATGGCCGAGCAGCTCATGTGCAGCGCGACCTGATGCGGGAACTCCGCCCACGGGAACTCCTCCACCTGCAGCACGTCGTGCAGGAAGGCCGGCAGGTCCCACACGTGCGCCGAGACGTGGCGGCGTTCCGGGGTGTCATCGGCCGCCGTGAACTTGTTGCGCACGTGGTGCACGCAACTTCCCGACGGGGCGACGATGTGGTCGTAGCGGGCGAAGTTGCGGACGAACAGCTCCTCGGTGGCCTTGGCCTCCTGGTAGGCGCCGCTGCTGGCCATCGGCTGCCCGCAGCAGGTCTGGTCGAACGGGTAGTCCACCTCGACGCCCAGCTTCTCGAGCAGCTCCAGGGTCGCCACCCCGACCTGCGGATAGAACATGTCGATATAACAGGGAACCATCAGTCCCACACGCACGGCTGAGATCCTTTCCGTGTCGGTCGGCTGACCGGGCCAGGCCAGCGCGCTTGCCGCTAGCGTCGCGCCCGGCGATGTGAGTCCGCATCGCATCGTTGCTGCGATATCTGCGACCAGCCGCCGCCACGCCCCGGAGCCGGACCGCAGGTACCACCGTCAGTTCCGGATATAAATCTTTTGAGACGGAACGGACCGTGGCTCAACTAGTCGGCTCTCGTCTTCGCGCCAGCGTGAATCACACAGAAGATGCGATGTCCGCTCACCCGGGGCGGTGTCAGGCTCGGTGCATATCGCCTGGGTGGCGTGCTCTCACCCAGGTTTGCCGCCCACACCGAACGGTCGATGTCATGACGATTGTGAACGTTGGTGTCTCCTGCCGGACCGCTCCGGCCGGAGTGCTCGAGAAGCTCGCCGTGCTGCCCGGAGAGGGCATCGGCATGATGGCCCGGATGCATGCCATGTCCGCTATCGATGAGGTCTTCATCTTGTCCACCTGCGACCGGGTCGAGGTGTACGCGACGACGCGGCTGCCTCCCGAGGAGGCCACCTGGGCCGTAGCCGGTGCGCTGGCCGCCCGCGGCCGGATACCGGTGAGCGAGCTCCTCCAGCTGGCCGGTATCAACTTCGGCGCCGCCGCCGCGGAGCATTTGTTCTCCGTCACCTCGGGCCTGGACTCCATGGCGATGGGTGCGGAGCAGATCGTCGCCCGGGTCGAGGCGGCCCAGCAGGACGCCACCGCGGCGGGCACCACGGGCCTAGTGCTCACCGACCTGGTCGAGGCCGCGCTGCGGGCCAGCAAGCGGGCCCGAAGCGAGACCGCGATCGGCACCGGGCAGCTGGCTGGTCTGCGGCATCGTCGACGCGTAGCGTTGTTCATGCCGGCAACGGGATCACGTTGACCAGATCGGCCAGCACCTGTTCGGAGTGGGCCGCCGGAAACAGCCGGTGCGCGAGTACCGGTGCGGCGAGGGTCTGTATGTCATCGGGGATCACATAGTCGCGTCCCTCGAGCGCCGCGTACGCACGGCTGGCGCGGACCAGGTGCAGGGTCGCCCGCGGCGACGCGCCGAGCCGCAGGCCCGGATGGGTGCGAGTCGCGGCGACCAGGTTGACGGCATACCGGCGGACCGGTTCGGATAGGTGCACGCCCCGCGCCGCATCGGCCAGGGCGCGTACCTCGGCGGCGTCGGCGACCGAGACGAGGCGGTCTAGCGGCGAGGCCTCCGAATGGGTGTCAAGCATGCCCAGCTCAGCGGAAAGGGACGGGTATCCAACGGAGATCCTGGCCATGAACCTGTCCCGCTGCGCTTCCGGTAGCGAATATGTGCCTTCCATCTCCAAGGGGTTCTGGGTGGCGATGACCATGAAGGGCGGTTCGAGCTGGTAGGTCTTCCCGTCCACTGTCACCTGCCGCTCTTCCATGCATTCCAGCAGCGCGGACTGGGTCTTGGACGGGGCGCGGTTGATCTCGTCGCCGAGCACGATGTTGGCGAACACCGGGCCTGGCTTGAACTCGAACTCGCGGGTCTGAGGGACGTAAGCGCTGACCCCGGTGATGTCACTGGGCAGCAGGTCCGGGGTGAACTGAATCCGGCTGACCGAGCAGTCCACCGACCGCGCCAGCGCCTTGGCCAGCATCGTCTTGCCCACGCCGGGCACATCCTCGATCAGCACATGCCCTTCGGCGAGCAGCACGGTCAGGACGAGCCGGACAACTTCGGCCTTTCCTTCAATCACCGACTGGATCGCCGCGCTGATCCTGTCGACTGCCCCCGCGAAATCCTCGAACATTCGGCTGCGTTCCGCATCAGTGCTCAACATCACGTGATCTCCTTAAGAAGAGAGCTTTTCTCTTTACCTGGATGAGATGACCGCGTTCAGCATTTCCAGGCCTCGCTCCAGGATGAATTGAGTTTCCTGTGTCTCGGTGAGATCTTTGATGGTTATGACGGCCCCTGCGTCATTTTCCGTATCGATGGGCATGACCGTGACGGCCGCGCGGAACCGGCGGCTGTCGCCGCGGCTCCCGACCAGTTCGAGGCAGTGCTCGGCTTGATTTCGCCGCGGTGACCACCAGCCATCACAAGGCGCCCGCTTACCCGGGAAAAGGTCACCGATGGGCGTGCCGTTGAGCTCACGGCAGCCGAACAAGGACACGGCGCTGGCATTGGCTTGCCGGATCCTGCCCTGCGCGTCGACGATCACCATGGCATCCGGGTACGCTCCGAGCAGCCGGGGCAAGCGGCCCTTCATGGCGCGCTCGCCTGGTTGCCGTGGGTGGCGGGACCGGGGCGGACTTCCCGCTGACGGCGCGATGTCATGGGTCTCCTCGGGTCTGATCCGGATAAGGCTGTGGCACGCGAACGTGGCGGCGCGTCCTAGAATGTTCGCCGCAGCACCCCGACCGTGACATCCCGGCAATCGACCATCTTGGCCGTCATGCAGGGCGGCGGACTGGATGTGTAGTGGTCCCTACGGTTGCCCGCCAGGCTTCTCTGCCGAGAATCTGAATTGCGCCGGCGGTGGGATAGCGAGCAACGCGGCCACGAAGCCACCGAAGAGGCCGCCGATCCGGCTCCCGATCGAGTACCCAACACCCCTGCCAGTGATAGCACCTGTGGCTACCACCTGCGCATTCCCGGCAGGTGCACTGGCAGAAGCCCCGTTTGCCGCAAACTCTCATCTAAGTTTGCTTCCTCTTACATTCACCATCGGAATGGGTTAACAAGACAGAACTAACAGCGCCCACCCGATCGCGCCGTTCCCGCCGCGACTCCTCCCGATTATAGAACCGGTCAAGACAGCACTGGCAACGCCAGAACGTGGGCAGCCAAGACCATTTTCCGCATGACGTACAGTAGTTTTCCATCGCGGGCCTCTTGGGTTTGTGATTCTGGGATGATTCCAACTGCTTTGGCGCCAGAAAACCGTCATGCTGCGACTGGTGCTGCGGATAAGATTGGGCCGACTTCGAACCAGACCGTGCGGGCGCGACAGCTGGCGCCCTTGATTCCCCAGTCCCGGGCAAGCTGGCCGACTATCCGCAGCCCCAGGCTTAGCTGGCCTTCTGGCTTCGTCCGCCCAATCCAGGGGCCGCCCTGATCCTTGACCTCAACGCGGACATGGCCATCGTCGTAGCGCTCGACGTTGACGGTGAAGCGTCCTCCTGCCCAACGCGAGTTGCTATGGATAACCGAGTTGGTAGCAATCTCGGATAGGCATAGCACGGCGTCAGCAGCCAGCGGCGAGTCAGCCAGGAAACCCTGCAGGTACTGGCGAGCCCGGATGACCTGGCTCGCAGTCGCAGGGAAGTTGATGCTGGACCGGTACTTAGTGGCGATTGGCAGTGCCGTAGCGGCCGCCGGTACGGTTTCCTTATTTACCGGCTCAGGGTGCTGGAAATGTGCCAGGGCGCAACCGCCTGCGCGGCCCGGATCGGACATGATTTGGTCCTTCCTTCGATGCGAAAATTGGCGGAGGTGAGAACGGGTAATGGCTCTACATAGCAATGTCAGAAGCCGGGGTCTGCGGCCTGCGGAGCCGCCCGGCGATTCCCCACCGGGTGACCCGCCACAATGCCTCCCGGACGATGGCCTTGCTCATCTTGCTCGCGCCGCGAGTGCGCTCGACGAACGTGATCGGTATCTCGGCTACCTCCAGGCCCTCCCGGAGCGCCCGGCGGACCAGGTCGATCTGGAAGCAGTAGCCCACAGATTGGACATCTTCCAGTCCGATTTTCCACAGGGCGCTGGCGCGGTAAGCGCGATAGCCACCGGTTATGTCGCGCAATGGAATGCCTAGCATTATGCGCGCATAAGAGTTACCTGCGCGGGAGAGGAACTCGCGTGACTTCGGCCAGTTGAGTGTCTTTCCGCCGGGCATCCAGCGTGAGCCGAGAACGATATCGGCGCTAGTGAGCGCGGTGAGCAGCTTGGGCAGGTCCTCGGGCTGATGCGAGCCATCCGCGTCCATCTCCACGATCGTGTCGTAGCCCTGATCCAACCCCGCCTGGAAACCCGCGATATACGCGGCTCCAAGGCCCGCCTTGCCGGGACGGTGGAGCACATGGACGTGCTTGTCCGCGGCGGCGAGCTCGTCGGCGATCTGACCGGTTCCGTCGGGGCTGTTGTCATCGACGATGAGCAGGTCCGCGCCGGGCACCGCCGTCCGAACGCGGCCCGTGATGGGACGTATATTTTCTTTCTCGTTATAGGTGGGAATTACCACGGCGACGCGGCCGATGAATTCAATTGCTTCGGTCATGGTTTCTGTCTTCTCCTGGATAAGCGTCGCAAATCGGCACACTGAAGTCTTACCGGCCGGCTCGCAGTCCGCCTTCCCCGAGATTGACCATCTCGCGCTGGCCCGGATTACTATGCAGACCGGGAGCCGATATCATCCACGGAAGCCCCAGTCCGTGGCCTTGGCGACCGCGTCGAGTCGGCTCCGGGCCCCGAGCTTGGCCAGGATTGACCGGACGTGGGTTCGTACGGTGGCGTAGCTGATGTGCAAGCGCTCGGCCGCGGTCCTGTTGTCCGCGCCGTGGGTCATCAGCGTGAGTACTTCCTTTTCCCGGGGTGTGAGGCTTTCCAGCAGCTGCGCGTGCCTCGCACGCTGACGGGAGCCTTCACGGTGCCGGGCCAGGGTCCGCATGATGAGGTCAGCCGGTATGACGGTCTCGCCCGCGGCCGCGGCCCGGATCAGGTGGATGATCTCCTCGCCTGGCGCCGACTTGACCAGGTACCCGCTGACGCCCAGCTCGACCGCGGCTAGCAGCGGCTCATCGCCAGCGTCGGCGCTGATAAGGACGACCGCGGTAGAAGGTGACCGGGACCGTATGCGCTCGACCGCGTCGTAGGCTGTGCCGTCGGGAAGATGGTAGTCAACCACGGCAATGTCGGCCGCGGCGTTCTCGACGGCGGGGATAACCTCCGCGACCGAAAACGCCACCCCTGTGATCGTGATCTCCGGGTAGTCCTCGAGCAGGGACGCCAATCCCTCGGCCACGACGGGGTGGTCTTCGACGATCAGCACCCTGATGGGTCGAGCGGGTTCATCCGGCGCGGTCATGGCCTGCATCCGAGTCCTTCAGAGTCCGGCAGATGGGGAGTCCGGCCGGGACCGGGATCATCTCGTGTGCTCCCGGCGGGCCGCGGCTATGGGCTATGAACCCATAGCCGCGGCCATGGGCTATGCGCCTGTACCGGACGGGCTGGCGGACGGCTGGCTGGCCGACGGCTGGGGTGACGGCTTGCCGCCCAGGCTGGGGGGCAGGACGTATGGGGGCTGCGACGGGACAGTAACCGGCTGGCTAGGCGTGGTCACCGAGACTTTCGCCGTGGCCGTGCCTCCGCTTTGCTGGCCGACCATGGTGAAGTACAGCGCGGGGCCGGTCCCGTTGGGGATGACGTAGGTCCCGGCTGCTGCGGCGCTGCCCTTGCTGTTGACACGAAAGGCGCTGACCAACTGCCCGCTATTGCCCTGGCCACGGCCGAGGTAGACCTCGACCACCTCGTTGGCGGCGAAGCCGCTGGCGTAAAACGAAACGGTCGTGCCGGGCATGGCGCCGTAGGTGCTCACCTGGGCGGAGGGGTTGTAGGACAGGACGTCGAAGCCGGAGTCCACCGCGGCGCGGCTCTGATCGCCGATCGCGGTCAGGGTCTGGTTGCCCTTGAGCCCGAAGGGCACCACGAAGCTGAGCGACAGGCCGCCGCCGGAACTGGCGGTAGTGGTCAGCGCGGGCGTGCCGCTGGCGCCGTTGAGGTAGAGCAGCACCTGCTCGCCCGGCGCGAACCCGCTGCCGGTCAGCGTCACGGAGTGGCCGGGCTGGACGGCGTAGGGGTGCGGCGTCAGCACCGGGTACAGGCCCAGCATCTGGTAGGGCGCGGTCGCCGTGGTCTTGGTCTTCTCGCCGACCAGGACCAGGGTGGTGGGACCGGTCGGGGCGACGCCGACCGGGACGCTGGCCTGGCTGATGGAGCCCGAGCCGTCGGCGGTCAGGGTGGCGGCCGGGGTGCCGGCGACGCGGCCCCAGTAGACATCAATCTTCTCGTCGGGGCCGAACCCGCTCGCGGAGACGGTTACCGTGTCACCGGGCTGGCCGGCTGCCTTGCCGTCGATGACGACGTGCCCGACCCCAATCGGGGTCACGATCTGGGCGGTGGCCGTCTTGACTCCTCCGGCTTCTTGGGCGACCACGTCCGCGGTAGCACCGGTCAGCGAGGTCGGCATGGTGAACCCGGTGTTGAGCGTGCCGTACTTCGATGTCACGCCGCGAGCAACCAGGGTGCCCGTGCTCGAGCGCGGCGGCCGCAGCCAGACGGCGACCGATGCGCTCGCATCGAAACCGCTGCCCTCAATGCTGACCGTACCGCCGGGTGACACCAGGCCGGGGTTGGCCAGGATGACTGCGCCCCCGTCGGCCGACACCGCCTGGTCGCCGAGCGTGACCGTCGGTGTCGGGGTCGCCCGGGTCGGTGGCACGAACGTCGGGCTGGGGCCAGCTGAGCTCTGGCTCGCGGCGTTCGTGGCCTGGGCCTTGCCGCCGGTGTGCGTGACCGTCTTGGCGACCTGCCACACGATCACGACCGCGACCGCGGCCGCGGCCAGCTGCTTCCAGCCGATCTTCCGCTGCTTCTTGCCAGGCGAGCCGCCGGCCACGGGCTTTTCTTCAGTCCGGCTTTCCATCATGTTGCCTTTCTTGCTTAATTCTGGACTTTATAAATCGTGAGGTGCACGTTGCCTCGGCTGGCTTGCCATACTTCGGTCGAGTGATTGTCCAGGGCGTTGAGTATGTAGTTCTCCTGGCCGCCGGTGTTGTTTCCGATCATTGCCTGCTTCATGCCGTTCGAGAGCACGATGTAATCGATGTCCTGCCAGTCCGCGTGGAATACCTTGTTCCGTACGGTGGGATCGCCGGCGGCATTCCAGTGAGACCATGCGTACGGGTATACGGGGTTCTCGTCGTGCAGATTCACCCACAGGTCGTCATCCATGATGATCTTGTCGTCGACCGGGATGTGCTGGCGTATCCAGGCGAGCTGTTCCTGCTGCAGGTAAGTCAGCGGCAGGTAGTACACGTCGGCCAGCTGCAGCTGGCCCTTCTGGCCGTGGGTGACGAGATAGCCGCCGGTCGGCAGCAGCAGCAGCGCCGCCAGGCCCGCGCAGACCGCCGGCACGAAGATACGGGCGGCCGGCCTGCGGAACCTCTTGTGTGCCCGGTCCGCCAGCAGGGCGATGCACAGCCCGTACATCGGGATCAGCGGGATCACATAGAAGTCCAGGATCACGCTGCCCCGGACCAGGTAGAAGGCGATCTCCAGGGCCAGGGTCCCGGCGACCAGCAAGCTCGGGTCCCGTTCCCTGCCGCGCCATCCGAGGTACAGGCATAGCAGCATGGCTGCCGTCCCGCCGGCCAGCAGGAACGGATCCTTGGGCAGCCATGCGGTGTAGAGGAAGCTGCCGCGGGCGAACAGGGTTCCCTGGTTGCGGTGGACCTGGTACCAGAGCTCATAAAGCAGTGACACGTGCTCGGTCTGCGGCTGATTGAGGTTGAAATCGAGCTGGGCCGGGAACAGCTCACCCTTGAGCGTGGCGAACAGGAAGTAGAACGCGATCGGAGCGCTCGCCGCGACCAGCCAGAGCGTCATTGCGAAGGGGCGGTTGGGATCTCCTTTGGTCCGGCGGGCCAGGAGGTAGAAAATGGTGGGCGCGAAGAATATCGCGTTTTCCTTGCTGACCACTGAGATCCCGAGAGACAGCCCCGACCACATCGCGGCGAATACCCGGGTATCCCGGCGCAGCAGGAGGTATATGCTCAGCAGCACCCAGAAGACCATGATGTTGTCCAGCAGGACCATGCGCTCGTAATAGATGGCCAGCGGCGAGAAATTGAAGAAGAAGGTGGCGATCACCGGGGCGAGCAGCCCGCCGGACAGCTTGCGGGCGATCTCGAACAGGAAGAACACGCTGGCCAGATGCAGCAGCAGCATCAGCACCCGGCCAGTGTTGATCGCGTTGCCGAATGTCTCGAACTGGTGCGGCAGCACGGAAGTCCAGCCGGCGACAAAGAGCCAGCCGGCCGGGGCGTGGTCGTAGATGTAAGTGACGGGAGCCAGCCCGCCTAGGCGGACCACCGCCCACGCCCGCTCCATGTAGGTACCCTCGTCCGTGCTGTACAGCGGGTACTCGAAGAGGTGATAGCCAAGCGTGATCAGGCCGCTGAGCATCGCGAACACCAGGGCCGCGATGCCGCGGCCGCCTAGTGAACCCTGCTGCGCCGGGACTGCGGCCTGCTCTCGTGACGTGCTGGCGGCGCTCGGCCGGGCCGCCACGAGCCTCCCGGGCGGGAGATAACGGAAGCGATCGGCGGAGTTCGGAATGGGTGCTGGTTCATGCGGCACGGCTGGGCACCTCATCCGGTTCACGGGTCGTGCCGGAAAGGGCTTCGCGGTGAGCACCCACGTGCTGCGTTTTCTCCCAGTTGTTGATGCCCTGCATCTGGCGTCTGACCGCGCGCAGCGCCGCATAGCCGAGAACGAGCTGGTAGGGAAACCACGCGATCGCCATCCGGATCACCGCCCCGGGCGACGCCTTTAGGCCATGCGCGCCGGTGAACTGATACAGGCCGATCACCGAGACGCCGAAGGTAGCGACGAGCATGAAGACAGGCAGCCAGGAGATGAGCGCGACCAGCACCGGGACCTTGAGGGAGAACATCGTCACCAGCGCGAAGAGGAAGTAAATGGTCAGCAGGGCCTGGCCGCGAGGAAACGCCAGGGTGTAAGCGGCGGACCACCTCTGCCTGCGGGTGGGCAGCATCTTCCAGGTCCCCTTTCGGAGCGTCTGCATGAACCCCTGGTCCCACCGGGTACGCTGCCGGACGAACTGGCCCAGCGTCGGCGGGGTCTCCTCCCTAGTCACATACCGGTCGTCGTAGACCACCCGGATCCGCTCGCCGGTGCTGGACAGGCGCAGCCCGATGTCGGCGTCCTCGGTCAAGTTCTGCTCGTCCCATCCGCCGATGTTCTTGAGCAGCTCGCGGTCGAAAAAGACCGTGTTCCCTCCCAGCGGGGCGGCGCCGATGCGGGCGTGGTAGTGCAGGCGGCTCTTGAACCAGAAGAAGTACTCAAGAACGTTCAGCGCCGAGTACCAGCTGGAATCGAAGTTCATCAGCTGCACGCCGGCCTGGACGACCTTGACGTGCTCTTTTTTCATCACCGTGTTCACCACGTTGAAGATGTCGGGATGAATGTCGTCTTCGGCGTCGAAGATGGTGACCACGTCGTGCTTGGCCTTCGGCAGGGCGGCGTTCAGCCCGTGCGGCTTGTTGATGGGCTTGTCGTGGAACACCACCACCGAGACGTTGCCGTATCCTTCCCGCCGCAGCTCCTCGATCTTGGCCTCGGACTGGGCGATGGTGCCCTCGTCGTCCGCGGAGCAGACCACCAGAACCTGGATCAGGTTCGACGGGTAACTCGCCCGTACGACACGCTCGATCGTCCCCGCGATGACGGCTTCCTCGTGCCGGGCGGGAAGCATGACGGTGAAAGAAAGCATGGGCGGCAGGAAGTGCTCTGGCGCCTTCGCCTCCTCTGGCGGCCGGTTCCAGGTGTACAGCGTCAGATACAGAGCATGGCCGGACTGAAGCGTGACCAGCAGCGAGAAAAACACCAGCGCTGCGTAGAACAGACCGTCCATCATGCCTCCCGGGCCCAGACCCAGCGGACGCTGAACGCATAATTCACGGCGAACGCGGCGGCGATCCCGATGAGGTCGGCCACCATGAAGTAGAGCCCCAGCCGGGTGAGCGCCCAGACGCTCAGCACGTTGAGTACCAGGCCCGCGAGCGCGGCGGTATTGAACTTCGCGAACCCGCGGAGAGACGGTGATCGCGAGGCGAAAGTCCAGGTGTCGTTCAGCAGGTAGTTACTTATCGCCGCGAGTTCCACGGCCACGGCCGAGGCCGCCACCAGCGGCAGGCCCGCCCACCGGGAAAGCATGTACAGCACCGACGTGTTGATGATGACCCCGGTAATGCCGACACCGGCGAATTTCACTAGGCGGCTTGTGCGGAGGCGGGCCAAGCACATGATTGGCGGTTGAGTCGTCGGCGGGCTAGACCCGCTGACCCCGCTAGTCTCCTCGGCTTTTCGGCGTACCCGTACGGAATAGCCGTCGTTGATCGTTTCAGCCGAGTCAGAATTCGTGGCTTGCTCACGCAAGAACCGGCGCACGGTTTAAGTCGCCCCCTATCTTCAGGCTCGGTAGACGTGGATCCTTCATCGAAATGTCTACGGGAGCCTGGAGTGGAGTGACATCCTGGGTATCGGCCATCTTGGGGCCGGCGGTGACTATGCAGAGCAGCGAGGTGCTGTGCAGGTCGGCCGCCATCGTCGCGCCGGATGGCGGGGCTGCCGTTCGGATACCGGCTGAGCAGGCCTTTTAACGCAGGTGCCCCGGCCAGCGTGCCTTTAGGCAGCCTCGCCGGCGGTCTAGTTTGGTGCCCGCATTAAAGGCCAGGCGGCGAAAGAGCGCTGCGATCCCTTTCCGCCTGGCCGGATGGCGGCCCTTGGTAACGGTTGTCCTGTCGTCTGCATACTCCAGTCAATCCCGGTAAATGGCGGGTTACACCGATGGCGCGAAGCGCGATCGCGGATAGAACTTTCATATAAGCACCGGCCCGCTCATGGTCACGGGCTCGGAACATATCCCGAGGAGAGCTTCACACATGTCCAGTGCCGGTCAGCCAGAGAACAATGACCTATCCCGTCGTCAAGGCTTTGAGGCGCGGGTGCGGCATCCTGCCGGAGGAGCAAGTTTCTGGCCGCTGCTACGGGCAGCACGCAGAGGCCGACTTGGTTGGCCCAGGACCCAGCGACGTGTTCTCGCCGCGATACGCCGCGAACTGCAGGCGGACGCGGACCTCGCCGCCGCGTTCTCGGCCTTTACCAGCGTGACCCTCCGCGCAGCCATGCCAAAGATCGAGCAGCTGCCGGCTCGGGGTGCGCTGGCCGGCTGGCGACGCTGCCGAGCGTTCGCCAGCCGGCGGTTCGTAGCTGTCGTGGCCGCGGTGGTCATTCCTGCGGCGCTGCTCACCTTGGGGCTGGCCGTGGCGCTGACCGCGTCCTCGCCGGGCGGGCAGCAAACTCGATGCGATCCTGCCTATGCATTCGCTCGCGCGTGCCCCGGAGCGTCCTCGGTGCCGGCCGGCGGGGGAGGGCCACTTCAGGCGTCTGACCGGCCGCCCGTTCGTGGCCGCTAGTGATGACCGTGCGGAGCCTGGTGATGAGCTCACCGAGGAAGGTGCTGCGGGGCCTGTTCGGCCCGCTGACGGCGCGCGGCTGGTCGTTTCTGGCCGCGGGCGGGACGGCGCTGCTGTGCAGCCTGGCGATCCCCGCGCCGGACCTGGTCCGGGTCGGCGCGCTGGTATTCATCCTGCCGGTCGTCTCGGCACTGATCGCCGACCGGTCCCGGTACCGGCTGGCCTGCATCCGCCGGCTGGACCCGCCGCGGGTCCCGGCCGGGCAGCCCGTCACGGTGACCACGCGGGTGGACAGCGTCTCGCGGGTGCGCGCCGGCGCGGCGCTGGCCGAGGACGTCATCCCGGAGACGCTGGGGGTACTGGGGTCCAGGCCGCGGTTCGTGCTGGCTGAGATCGAGCCGGGCGGGCACCGGAAGCTGTCCTACCAGATTCGTTCCGATACCCGGGGCAAGTTCCCCGTGGGTCCGCTGCGGGTCCGGGTCGCCGACCCGTTCGGCCTGGTATCCAGGAGCAAGTCGTTCGGCGTGACGAGCACGCTCGTGGTCGCGCCCAAGGTCGTCCCGCTGCCAGCGGCTGCCGCACCGAGCAGCTGGCTCGGCCAGGGCGACGGGGGGATGCGGACGATCTCGGCCCTTGGTGAGGACGAGGCGGCCCCGCGGACTTACCAGGACGGCGACAGCCTGCATCGGGTGCACTGGAAGTCCACCGCCAGGTACGGGCAGCTGATGGTGCGCCGGGACGAGCACCAGTGGCGCAACAGCGCCTCGGTGTTCCTGGACACCCGCCACTGCGCGCATTCCGGCCGCGGGACGGCGTCGAGTTTCGAGTTCGCGGTCAGCGCGGCCGCCTCGATCGGCGCGCACCTGTCCGGCGAGGGCTTCGCCGCCCGGCTGATCACCGAAGCCGGTGAGATCGCCACCCCCGGCACCTTCTCCGACGGCCTGCTCGACATGCTCGCGGTCATCACCCCATCGCGGGACACCAGCCTGGGGACCGGCACCTCCGCGCTCGCCCGTGCGGGCGGGCAGCTGATCGCGGTCGCTGGACGGCTGTCGGCCGATGATGCCGTGCAACTGGCCGCGGCCCGGCGGGGGAACGCGCCCGCGATGGCGCTACTGCTCGCCGTCTCGGCCTGGACGTCGGGCGGAACCTGCGCCGACGCGGCACGGGCGGCGGAGATCCTGTCCGCCGCCGGCTGGCGGGTCGTCATCGTGACGGCGGGCATGCCGCTGCCGTCCGCCTGGCAGCAGCTGCACCAACCCCTTGGGCCCCTCCGGCCTCCTGATCGCGCCGACCGGCTGCTGGGGGCGAGGTAGCGTGCTGCCGGATCGCAAGACGACGATCACCGCCGCGGTGGCCTGCGTGCTGGTCTCCATGGCGGTGACTCCGCTGTTCTTCAGCCCGCTGTGGCTCGCGACCGCGGTCGGCGCGGTAGGCACGGCGGCCGGCGCCGGGATGCTAACCCGGCTGCGGGCCCCCCGGGTGCCGCCGGTGCTGGCCTGTCTGGCCGCCGGAGTGGCGGCCCTGCTGCTGTACCTGAACCTGGTCTTCGAGGGCCGCCACTCGCTGCTGTACGTGATCCCGACGCCGGGCTCCCTGGCCCGGCTGTGGGACCTGGCGGGCGCCGGGTTGGCCGAGGCGCACAGATACAAACAGCCCGCGCCGGACCTGCCCGGGTTGATCCTGCTAGCCGCCGCGGGTGTGGGCATCACCGCGGTGCTGACCGACCTGATCGCGGTGCGGCTCCGGTCGGCCGCACTGGCGGGGCTGCCGCTGCTGGTCTTGTTCGGCGTGCCGGTCATGATGAACGCCTCGCACCTCCAGCTGGTCGACAGCCTGGTGTTCTGCCTGGCCGGGGCGGGTTACCTGGCCATGCTCGCGGTCGGCAGCCGGGTCGGCCGGAACGCCATGGCGCTAGCCGCGGCGAGCGGGATTGCCTCTATCGCCGTGGCGCTGTGCGCGCCGTTGCTCCTGTCCAGCGTGCGCCTGAACACGCTGTTCTTCTCAGCTGCCGAGGCCGGCGGCCTGCCACAGACCATGGCCCAGCTGCATGAGACCAGCCCGAGCGTCGTGTTCACCTACACCACCACCGCCTCGCCGAGCCTGCAGCAGAATGACCCGCTGTACTTCCAGCAGTACGTGTTCGACACCCTGGGCCAGACGGGCTGGCAGCCGACCAGCTACCCGCCGGGCACGGCGCAGGCCGGCTCGCTCCCCCGGCCGCCGGGGCTGACCGACCTGTCCGCTGCTCAGCCGGTGACCACGAGGGTAACCACCACGGGCTTCCCGGGTGCGCACCCGGCCTTCCTCCCGTTGCCGTATCCAGCCATCGGGGTCAGCGTGCCGGGACAGTGGCTGGCCGACCCGGACCTCATGGTCTACTCCCCGGCCAGCCCACTGGCCGGCATCACCTACTCGGCGACCAGCTACGCTGTCGACCCCAGCCAGGCGCAGCTGGGCGCCGTGCCTCCGCTGACCGGGGTGCCCGGCCTGGCGCCGGACCTGCAGCTGCCCCCGTCCTACCGGACCGCGGCGCTGGAGCGGCTGGCGCAAGCCCAGACATCCGGCCAGGCCACCGAGCTCGGCAAGGTAGACGCACTAGCCAACTGGCTGTCGTCGGCCCCGTTCCGTTACAGCCTGTCCGCGACGCCGTTCGGCAGCGCGGCCGGCCTGACCTCGTTCCTGACCACGACCAGGACCGGCTACTGCGTCCAGTACGCGTACGCGATGACCGTGCTCACCCGGCTGCTCGGCATCCCGGCCCGGTTCGTGACCGGCTACACCACCGGCGTGCCGGGCAAAGACGGCAGCTACGTGGTCAAGACCACCGACTCGCACGCCTGGACCGAGGTGTATTTCCCCACCTTCGGCTGGATCCGCTTCGAGCCCACCCCGGGCCATCCGGGCGGCACCGCCAGCAGGCCGGACTATATGAGCGCCTCGACCGGGACCGCGACGATGGGCTCCGGCGACCCGATCATCCAGGCCACCGCCGGATCCGGCAGCCCCCTGCCCGCCCCGGACGCCAACCGCCTCGCTCCGAAGCCTTCTCAGCAGGCGGGCCAGCCCGGTCTCCGCCCGCAGGGCAGCCCGGCGAGGACGTCGGAAGCGGCTACCGTACTGGCCGTGGTGGCGGCGATCGCGCTAGCCGGCATCGCCCCGGCCGCCCTCCGCATCGGCCGGCGCCAATGGCGGTGGATGCGCGCCACCGACGACGTCGCCCAGGCCCATGTCGCCTGGCGCGAGTTTCGCGACGACCTAACGGACTTCGGGTTCCGCGCTCGGCCCAGTGAACCACCCCGCGCCCTGGCCGCCCGGGTCAGCGTCACGCTGCCAGAGCCCGCCAGCGCCGCGGTCCGCAGACTGGCCCTGGCCGAAGAACGCGTCAGCTACGCGACGCACCGGGTCGCATCACAGCATCTGCGCCGCGACGGCACCGCCGTCCGGCGCGGCCTGGCCGCCGCCGTCCGGCGCAGCACCTGCTGGCGCGCCCGCCTGATCCCCGTCTCGCTGCTGGCCAGCATCACCGGGAGCGTTGCTCACCTGCTGCACCGGAACTGACCTGCCATAGGTACCGAACGGGCCGTCGGCGGATCCCCTGGCTATCAAGTTCTCGTGGCCGGCCATGGCAGGCTCGGGCGGTGAATAAGCCGGCGTCGCATGCGCCTGGGGATACCTCCGCGAGGCGCGCCGACGGCCACGCTGCGCTTGGCCGGAAGTCGGCCGCGTGGTGGGCGAAGGCCTTCGGGTGGCGCAGGACGAGTTCGGCGTGGCGCGCCGCCGCGCGGTCGCGCCATAGGCGGCCCTCCCGGCGGTGGCCCGCGGCACCGAGGACGCGAGCGAGGCTGGCCATGTACGCGGGGTCGTCGCTGGAGGACGCTAGGGGCCGCAACCGGCCGATGGCGGCCTGGTAGGCCCCCGTTGACGCGTCGACCTGGGCGAGATGGCCCAGTGCCGGAGCATAGGCCGGCACCCGGTGCTGAGCGGCGGTAAACCAGGAACGGGCCGCGGGAAGGTTGCCCTCGGCGAGCCACATCAGCCCCCGCCGGTAGTCGAGCGTGGCGATGGGGAAAGGCGAGACGTCCCGGTAGCAGCGCCGTGCCTCGTCGAACAGGCGCTCGGCCCCAGTGACCTCGCCGCGTTTGGCCTGGAGCGCGGCCAGCGCACCCAGCGTGATGAAGCCGGCCCGGCGCTTGGCGGCGTTCTCGCACAGCACCAGGGCGTGCCAATAGGACCCGACCGCCTGGAGGATCGGCACCCGCTCCTCATCCAGCGTGGCACGGTCCAAACCGCTTAGGCTTGCGGTTTCGAGGTCGGCCAGTGCCTCGGTGAAACGGTGGAAGGTCGCGTGCGTCCTGGCCTGCGCCAGCCAGGCCGTGGCGTCGTCCGGCGCGTCGCGCACCAGCTGCTCGGCCAGCTCCGCGGCCCGCTCGTAGTCGGCGATGCGGCTCAGGACTTCCCCGCGCAGGGTGAGCAGGTCGATCAGGAGCGCCCGCCTTGCTACCGCCGGCCGTGCCGCGGCCTGCCCTGAGCCTGCCGGGTAGGCCAGCGCGGCCAGGCCAAGGATTTGCGCGTGGAGATTAGCCACGGCGATGGTCCCGTCGGTGGTGACCGGCTCGCGGTGCCTGGGCATGATTAGGCGCCCGGACGCAATCAGGCTGCCCCGGCGGTCGCGGACCGCCTGGGACGCGAGGGCGAGCCGGACCAGGGCCGTGGCCGCCTTCCGGCCGTACGCCGGGATTTACGGCAGCGCTCGATCTCCGCCTCGGCGGACACGCGGCCGGACCACTGGGCGGTCTCCACCATCTTGCCGGGCTCGAGGGCCTTGTACACCTCGAAGAAGTGCTGGATCTCCGACAGCTCGAACTCGGGTACGTGATGGATATCTTGCAGGTGTTCCGTCCGGGGATCTGCTGCGGGGACGCAAAGAATCTTGTTATCAGGTCCCTTTTCGTCCTTCATCTGGAACATCCCGACGGCTCGCGCCGTGATCAGGCAACCAGGAAAGGTTGATTCATCAAGCAGCATCAGGGCGTCGAGCGGGTCGCCGTCCTCGGCCAAGGTGCCCTCGATGAACCCGTAGTCGGCGGGGTACCGGGTCGCTGTGAATAGCATGCGATCAAGCCGGATCCGGCCCGTGCGGTGGTCCATCTCGTACTTGTTCCGTTGCCCCTTGGGGATCTCGACGATTACCTCTACGTCCATGTTCGCTCCAGTTTTCCTATGTCCCTCACGGCTCTTGCCCGGAAACTTCTTGGCCGCGCACCATCGTGCACGGCAAACTGTGGGTTTGAGTTTCGCTGTTCGCCCATAAGTGCACCGCCGCGTGCTCGCTAGCGGGTGGAATCGGTGGCGAATCCGGGAAGGTCGCCGCGGCGCGTTCGTCGAATCGGTGCATGATCCGGTACATGACCAGCGTTAGACCGATGGTCAGCAGGCCGGCCACCGCCAAGCCGCCGACCTTGAGGGCGCTTCCCACCCGTATCGCCTCACTGCCCAGGGCATACGTGCCGAAGGAGCAGGCGGCCGCCCACGCCACGGCGGCCGCGGCGTCGACGGCAAGAAAGCGGGCACGGCCCATCGCGTTAAGCCCAGCGAAGAACGCGGCGTAGGGCCGCAGCGAGGTGATAAGCCTTCCGAGGAACACAATCTTGCCTCCATGGCGGACGAACAGGTACCGCCCGACATTTAGTTTCCTGGCGTCCAGCCGCACCCAGTGGCCATAGCGCCGCACCAGCCTCGAACCGCCATACTGGCCCAGCCAATAGCCGCCATTGTCACCGGCGATGGCCGCGACCGCCGCGACGAGCGCGATCAGGCCGATGTTGAGCCGGTGAGTCGATCCGGCAAAGAGCACCGCAGCGATCACCACGATCTCCCCGGGCAGGGGAGAGCCCAGGCTCTCCAGCGCGACGAACAGGAACACCGCGAGGTATCCGTAGGACAGGAGGAAATGAGTAATCAGGCCCATATTTATGGCTCCGGGTAAGGAGTTGGGGACATCTTGCATTAGGCAGAGAACGGCCAATTCAAATTCTCCTGAGGGCCATCCTCGCGACGAGAAGGATGACCAGCGCGACCATCAGCACGACGAACAGCACCGGGAGCACGTAGTGACCTAGGTCGTGACCTATGCGGGCCGCCGAGTTTGTCGGCTGGTCCCAGCCGTTCTTCCAGCCCGTCATCCACACGGACACCGAACTCAGTTGGGTGGTCATCGACGGCTCTCTTTCGGCACCACTCCTTCACTTCCCGGCCCGGGAGCGGCTAGCTAGCTGGTGAGGAACACGCCTCGGCTAGCACACCGTGGCGTCATAGAAAGTCTTACCGAGGGTCCCAGGGCGCCGGCATCACCGAAATCGACCATCCTGACCGCTGTGCAGACCGGAAGCGTCACCGTGCAGCGGCCCCCGGCGACTATGCGGTCGGCTCTGACGACGGTCGGCAGATCGAGGCCGGACGCCTGGTAATCCGCCGTGACCTGAACTGGGCCACGAATGCCGCGCTCGCGCGCCAGTGAAAATCACATGCCGGCATCCGCTGAATCATCCAAGACATGTGACGACGGCTCACCCTGCCCGCAGGAAGGTTGGCATTCATCAGGAAGGAGCTTGACATGCTGGTTACGGGCGGACTGGAGAGTGCCGTGGAGGACGCCGCGGTGACGCTTTTTCGCCGTCAGCTAGCCCGGCAGCTGAGGATGGATTCCGTTCGCGCGAGCGCTACTGCTGGCTCGGGTCGTCCTGCCTCCTCGATGTCTGCGGCCGAGTTGATGGCGGTGCTGCTGGATGGGCATCTTAGGCTGGACTTCTCTTACCCGCAGGATCGGCACCGTGACCATCTGATCTTCTCCCAAGGCCGCGCTTGGCCGTTGTATTACGCGATGCTGAAGGCGGCGGGAGCGATCGGCGATGAAGATCTTCCGGGCTTTCCGAAGTCCGGGCGCTGGCCGCTGGGCAACTCGTTGCAGTGCACTTTGCCGGCGGACGTGGCCACCGGCTTGATGGGACCGGGGCTACCCGTCGGCGTCGGCCTGGCCCTGGCCGGCCGGCGCCTGGACCAGCTGCCCTACCGGGTCTGGGTGCTGTGCGGGGACACCGAGATAGCCGAGGTCTCCACCTGGGAGGCATTCGGTTACGCCGGCCGCGCGGCCGTGAGCAACCTCACCGTGGTCGTCGACGTCAACGGGGTGGGCCAGGCCGGTGAGATCATGCTGGGCCGGGGTCTGCAGCAGGCCAGGGCCTTCGGCTGGCATGCGGTGGCCATTGACGGGCACGACGTGGACGCGATCGACCGGGCTTACCGGGGTGCGGCCGTGAGTACCGGGCGGCCCACGGTAATTTTCGCGCGCACGCGCGCGAGCCGCGGCGTCCCGGCGGCCGCCGGGACGCCAGTCCGCCGCGTCACGCCACCGGACGGTCCCGGGGCGATGATCGCCGAGGCTGGCCGCGAGCGCCTGCGGGTTCACGTGGTGCGGCCCGGGACGGTGCGCCCGCCGCATCGTTTCCAGGTCCGCGGGCAAGAAGAACTGCCACGCTGGAACGTCGGAGCGCAGATCGCCACCGGCCAGGCCTACGGCGAAGCGCTCGCCGCTCTCGGGCACCGGCGGGGCGACGTGGTGACGCTGGACGGCGAGGTGCCGGGCGCGACATGCTCCGAACCGTTCGCGCGGGCGCACCCGGATCGCTACTTCGGGGTGTCGATGGGCGAGCGGCAGATGATCGCGGCCGCCGCGGGCATGCAGGCACGCGGCTGGGGGCCGTTTGCCTCCGTCTTGTTTTCCCGCCATGGCGATTTCGGTCGCCTGGCCGCGATCTCACGCGCCAACCTGCGTTTGATCGGTTCGGCCGCCGACGTCGCCCGCGGCGAGGACGGCGCCTCCCGGATGGCCGCGGCGGACTTCGCCTCGCTGCGTGCGGTCCCTGGCAGTACCGTCCTGCACCCCTCCGACGCCAATCAGGTGCCGCCGCTAGTGGTGCAGATGGCCGACCGCCCGGGAATCTCCTACCTGCGAACCCTGCGCTCGAAGACGGTCGTCCGGACCCATCCTGATGAGGACATCCGGATCGGCGGCAGCCGCCTGGTGCGCGGCAGCGACGACGATGACGTCACCGTGGTCGCCTGCGGCATAACCGTAGACCAGGCAGAACGGGCAGCGGCCCAGCTCGAGCGCGACGGCGTGCGGGTGCGGGTGATCGACTGCTACTCGATCAAGCCGATCGACGCCCGCGCGCTGCGGTCGGCGGCCAGCCAGACCAAGGTGATCGTCACCGTCGAGGATCACCAGCCCACCGGTGGCCTTGGCGACGCCGTACTGAGCGCCCTGGCCGATCAGCCGCATCGCCCGCCGATCCTGCAGCTAGCGGCGCGCGACATACCCGACCTGCCCGGGTCCGCACAGCCTGCCGACTTGCTGCCCGCGGCCCGCATCGACGCGGCCGAGATCGTCCGCGCCGTGCGCACCCAGCTGACCCTCACCCCTCGCGGGCATGGCCCGAGGGTGCGCCAACTGGCATATCTTCGTTAGCCTGACCGGAGAAGTAAATGAACGAAACGCTGCGCCTCGTAGCATTCGACCTCGACGACACACTTACGGTATCGAAATCCAAGATCGACCCGCATATGGCCGGCCTCCTGGCCGACCTGCTGGCCCGGCGGGATGTCTGCATCATTACCGGGGGGAAGTTCGGGCAGGTCCAGGCTCAGGTGCTCCAGTATCTGCATGCTCCGGCGGCCACGCTGGTCCATCTGCATATCATGCCTACCTGCGGTACCCGCTACTATGTCTGGAGAAATGGCGCCTGGCATCGGCGCTATGCCGAGGACCTGACCGAAGATGAAAAGCGTGGCATAGTAAATGTCCTGGCAGAAGGCGCCAAGGGCCTCGGCTTCTGGGAACGCAGTCCTTGCGGAGAAATCATCGAGGACCGGGGCAGCCAGATAACCTACTCAGCGCTTGGCCAGCGGGCGCCTGCTGATGCAAAGCATGAATGGGACCCAGACGGTTCGAAGAAGCGAAAGCTGCGCGACTATGCGGCCGAGCGGCTACCTGACCTGGAAGTCCGCGTCGGCGGAACTACGTCTATTGACGTGACACGGAACGGGATAGATAAAGCGTTTGGCATCAAGCGTTTGATGGAACAGCTCAGCATCTCACCAGACGAATTGCTGTTCATCGGTGATCGGCTAGAAGAGGGCGGTAACGATTATCCGGTGCGAGCGCTCGGGGTCCGCTGGGTGGAAGTTAGCCAGTGGCAAGACACAGCGCTCTACGTCCAGGATCTCCTGCGACAAATCTAGCCCAGTCTGAATTCAGTGCCGTTCTCAAGTCTGCGGCACGACGAAATGATTGAAGGTGTTCTAGACGTGACCGATGTAATAAAGTCCGTGATTCCGGCGGCCGGTCTTGGCACCAGGTTCCTGCCCGCGACCAAGGCGACACCCAAGGAAATGCTGCCGGTGGTCGACAAGCCCGCCATCCAGTACGTCGTGGAGGAGGCCGTCG
>Ga0302326_10006280_pt1 | contig 26691 bp, 26 predicted proteins | sample Palsa_T0_3_FD_202264 | JGI IMG/M metagenome (GOLD analysis project Ga0302326, IMG submission 202264) | Peat permafrost microbial communities from Stordalen Mire near Abisko, Sweden - Palsa_T0_3 | ecosystem: Environmental > Terrestrial > Soil > Palsa > Peat permafrost | place: Sweden: Abisko... | reverse complement strand
TATGAACGTTATGGCCTCACGCCGGCTGCGCCGAGCCAGGCTTCGCGCGTGGCGGTGCCGTTGTATTCCGGAGAGAAGCAGGTTGGCAAAGCTACGACTACGAGTTGGTCGCCGATCCTGAAGAAGATGATCGCGCTGGCTAGCGTGGAGACTGAGCATTCAAAACTGGGGACGCAGTTGCAGATGGAGATCACGATTGAAGCCATCCGACTGAAGACGAATGTTAAGGTGACTGGGCTTCCATTCTTTAATCCGGCGCGGAAAACGGCGGCGCCGATTTAAACTTGCTGCATAGGAAAAGCAAGAAATCGCGTTCGGAAGTTTGCCAACGGCTAAACCGGACTCTTTGTCCAGGGTCGTCTCCGAGGGGCACAAGTTCAGTTTGGGACTGACCTTGTAATTTTCGATGCCCTCATGAAAAAAATAGTGCGCTAGTCGCTGGATGGCTATATGATGAAGGACACCAACCAATACAAGATAGAATTGCGGTCAAGAAGACTTGAAAGTGGGTTTTGCAGCTCAGGTTCAGGAGGTCATGAGTATGAAGCGGGTAGTTTTGATGGTGGTACTGGCTCTGGCTTTGCCCTTGGCGGCATTTGCGGGTAATGTGGATTTCACCAACACCGGCGGCACCCTTACCGGATCTTCCGCAGGTCTCACCCTTACTGGTTCTGCGCTCACAATAGTCGATGGCATCGGCGGGCTCGGTATGGTCTCCGGCGCGGATCTGGGCGGCTTGACCTTTTCGACGGGCGCGCTGACATCAGGAAATCTGATGACGGGCGCGACATTCGCCGCAGGCGGAAGCTTCGCGATCACGGGCAATGGCACGGGTGGTATTCCGACCGGCGTGATCTTCAGCGGTACATTCAGTGGTCCAGTGACCTGGACCGAAGTAACCACTCCGGGGCCGAACGGTTCCATTTATTACATCCTGACCGGTGCTGTCTCCGGCACTTGGTACACCGGGGCGACCGTAAATGGCGCGACCACGCAAATTACCTTTAGCGCCGGCGTGAGCGGGTTTACCGGATCGGTGACCTTGGGCAGCGGCGACACGATCATCACGACTACCGTTCCTGAGCCGGGTACACTCGGATTGCTGGGAACCGGCTTGGTTGGCCTGGCTGGCCTGTCAGGAAGAATGGTTCGCGCGAAACTGAAAGCCTAACTCATACACTACCAGCCTCTCGAAGCCCCGTGCGTGCGCGGGGCTATCGTTTGTGTGCCGAGCGCGTTCCCCAGCTCGAGCGGTGTTTTGCCCGTAACACGCGGTAAAACCTGGTCGTGCCTCAACAAATGCTCCCGGCGCCATGAATGCCATCCTTAATTGTTAGAATCCTTGTTCTGACAATCTGAGGTCGTTTAGCGAAGGGCCGGGATGGCGGAACTGGCGGACGCAGCGGACTCAAAAAAACGCTGGTCGGATTTGCATTTTTCCAATCTTATTGTAGAAACTAGGACTTAGGTCTAAGTGCCCGTTTGGCTTGTGCGGTTCTGGCACGTGTTTTCGCAGGGTGTCAGCCACAGTTCAGCCAGAGTCGCTTCAGGGAGTAATCGGCTCGTCCACCTACCCCAAGAGCCACCTTACCACCTTGCCCTCGAAATCCTCACCGTGCCAAAACACGGCAGGAGATCGCGAAGTGAAGGAGAAGGAATTGAAGATCAAGCTCGGAGAGGCGCCCTACTGGTCCGCGCAGGAGTTCAACATCTGGGAATTCGCCGCTGCGTAAGCGACCCGCCCAGCAATCGGGGAAGGCTAACGGTTTGGGAGAGTCACGATCTCGCTCAAATCCAGCAGATTCTCATCTGCGGTGACCAGTGTAAGATCGAGGACCTTTGCCGTTGCCGCCAAGAACCGGTCTGCTGGGTCAGCGTGGGGAAGGCCCAATGCCAAGCCTAACTCGACCATCTCGGCCGTCAAGGGTGCCTCTCTCAACTGCTCTCTCGCCCGCTTCACCCAGCCGAACGGATTCTCAACCTGAACTCGGCCCTTCTGCATCAACACCAGTGCCTCCCACACACTCACTGAGGACAGCCAGAGTTCATTGTTCACGTTGGAAAGTTCGTTGTTCACCCGCTGTCCCAAGCGCGTCGGCTCCAACTTGCTCCAGAGCCAAATATGCGTATCTAGAAGAAGCCTCAATCCCGGTACGCCTCCATGTCCTTGACATCGAGAACATGCCCCACGATGTCGCCGACAATCTTCCCCGTGCCAATCAGATCACCCACGAATTTACGTGTGTGATCAGGACCGGCTGGAATCACTTCCGCCACAGGTTTCCCACGACGCGTAATGCGTAGAGGTTGGCGTGTCTTCTGGACCTCGTCGATCAGGCCAAGGCACTTGGCCTTAAATTCGGAAATGGAGATTTCATTCATATGATCTATCAGATGACCTTTATGATAACCATAGTCATCTATTGAGTCAACTGCCTTTAGGTCACCGTTGTGCGAGGGTTCGGAACATCGGACACGGTCTTACGCCTAGTATATAAGGTTATCTGTTGCAATTAGTAATAAAGCCTTGTATATTAGGCGTGTGTTGCCCCTGTCTTTTTTAGGCGAGCAGATCGCCACCAAGCGCAAGACGCTCGGCCTGACGCAGCCCATGCTTGCGAAAAAAGCCAGGGTCGGACTCTCCACGCTCGACGCCCTGGAGAACGGACGGCTGGGCGAACTGGGATATTCGAAGATCACAAATATTCTCACGGCCCTGGGCCTGGAGCTGAAGCTCCAGGAGGCAAGCGCGGGCCGCCCAACGCTGGAAGAACTCTTGCAAGAGGGACGGGATGATCAAGGTCTGGACCGACGCCGCTGAGGCGGGAGTACTCGATCGTCGCGGCGAGCGGGGCAGCACGTTTGCTTACCTTCCCGGCGCTGCGCCCACACGCTCGGTCTCGGTGACGATGCCGTTGAGGCTTGAGTCGTGGAGCGTGCCCTTCGGCCTGCTTCCGGTTTTCGAGATGAACCTGCCCGAAGGCGCACTGCGGGAGCGGCTCCGCCTTGCGTTTGCGAAAGCCACCGGGACCTTCGACGAATTCGACCTGCTGTCCATTGTCGGCCGTTCGCAGATCGGACGCATCCGCTACACCGGCGACAAAGAACACCTGCACGAGGACGTGCCTTTCCAGTCTGTGGACGAGATTCTCGAACACAGACGCGGCGGCGACCTGTTCCGGTATCTGCTGGAGAAATTCGCGTCGTTCTCCGGGATCAGCGGCGTGCAACCCAAAATCCTGGTGCGCGACGAAAAAGCTTTCGCCGAGACGGAGCATACGGGACACCGCCTCTGGCAAAGCTACAAAGGCGCGACCCACATCGTGAAGATGTGGGAGGCCAACGAATATCCGCAACTGGCAGCCAACGAGTATTTCTGCCTCACCGTGGCGCGCAAATACGGACTCGATGTACCTCCTTTCCGCCTGGCCGAGGATGGCATGGCGCTGGTCATTGACCGTTTCGATCTGCGCGTGGACGGGACCTATCGCGGATTTGAGGATTTCTGTGTGCTGAACGCCCGCAGGACCGACGAGAAATATCGCGGCAGCTACGAGACCTCGGTCATGAAGCGATTCGGGCAGTTTGCAAACTCGACGCATGTGGGCGAGGACATGGAGAAGCTGTTCGTCCTGATTGTCCTGAATTGCGCGCTTCGCAATGGCGACGCGCATCTGAAGAACTTCGGGATTGTTTATGACGATGTTCAGGGCGAAGCGAGACTCGCACCTGTCTATGATCTCGTGACTACGTCCGCCTATCTGCCGAAGGACAGCATGGCGCTGACCCTTAACGGCACGACGAAATGGGCGAGCACGAAGGAATTGCGGCGACTGGGCGAGACGCGGATGGGAGGGACTCCTTCACGCGTCCGGCAGATACTCGAACGCATAGAAGCTGCAATTGCGGACACCTCAAAGGAACTGCGCGCCTACATGAAAGCGCACGGAGAATTCATGGAGATAGGCAATCGCATGCTCCAGCAATGGGACGAAGGTGTCGCGCTTTCGCTTAAGGCGGCCTGAGCAAACCGCCTGCTCTTCTTGCTCTTCGGCCATTAGTAGAACTACTTCCGGGTGGCCGACGATCCGGCCAGTGACACCGGTTCTTTCCAGTGCTTGCGAAGCACTGCTCGACTGTAGAGGAGACTTTCTGGATATTGGGAATATTGGGAATACCAACTGCTGACCGGAGAAGCTACGGGGGATTCCACCGCAGAGAATAGATTTGCACTACGCTGGTGTCGCTCATCATAGCGGTTCGCCTGTCGGATGTAATCGAGAGAAAGTTCTCGAAGGGACTCCCTGGCTCTTGCCTTCGCCAGTTGATTGAGAGCATCGTCTACGGCGACCAAATCAGTGGAGGGTTCCGGAGAGATTGCCAGAGCATCGTCCAATCAAATCGCTTTTACTCCTTTACTCCATCGCCGCGTTTGTGCGCTTGCTGGGCACGGGCCTGGTCAGGGAGAATACGCCGCATTTGTCGCGCACACGGCGCGAAGAAATGCGCCCGGTTCTGCCAGTCAATCAGGTTCAGATCGGAGAGACGCAGATAAAGCTCATTGATCAGCGCCGTGGTCTGTAGCGTATGACCGTCGCGTTCCCGTCCCATGCAACCGCCCCGGCGCCACTAGTTGGGTGATCTCGTGTCCGAGAGCGTCGTCCATCCAGATCCGTGGGCCGGAGGGGTGGCCAATTGCGTAAACTTTACCACACCACCCGGCAAGTGCCCCAAGAAGTTCCTTTCCCACTTACAGGTTTCCGCTGCGATTCTCGCTATATGGAGTGAAGGCAAACAAACGGATGCGGTGAGAACGACAACCGCGCCCCAATATCAAAGGAGAGATCGACATGGAATCGACATTCAAGAAGAAGTACACACGTTTTGTGGCCCTGCTCGCTGGGGGAATTATCGCCGCGGCAGGAGCCGCCCACGCAGGTGACTGGCGGCACGATGACGATCAACTCGCCCAAGTCGCTGAACTGGAACAGCAAATTCACGTGACCTTTCACGCGGCAGTCAGCGTGCACGATCCGGTAAATGGCGATTCGCCGGAAGTGATCACGCAGCGAATCCGCGACGTACTCTCGATCTGGACCAAAGACGCCGAACTCACGGTTGTCAGCACTACCGCCGCGGCAGGAAATTATGTCGGCAACGGCGATCCGGATGATCCCGCAAGTTGCCCTACACCCTCGGGCGACACGTCTGCCACCGGTCAACAGGGCACGCTGTGCACGTTCTTCAAGTATGTTTCCGGCGGGTTGCAGGCAGCCAATAAGTTTGTCTCGCTTTCCCCGGCGTACAAAACGAAGTATGCCCCTGTAAAGGACTATGACGGCCAATGGAAATCATCGGTGTATTTCGAATGCCATTACTTCGACGTGTCATTGGATCCAGCCACCGGCCAGCCATCTTGGACAGCCAAGAGCCACGTAGACCTTGATGGCGAAGCCAAAAAGATCGACGGACGGTGGTTATTGACGCACGTCAGTTCATCCGCCGTTTCAGTTCCGGTTCCTTGAAGCAGAACACCCGATGCTCGCGCTCGCCAAGGGCGCAGCGAGGGCATCGGGATTCCAAGCACTTCTACGAAGAGCCGGGATGGCGGAACTGGCAGACGCAGCGGACTCAAAGACTCAAAAACGGTAGGGCGAATTTCCTTTTTTCCACTCTTGTTGTCAAAACTAGGACTCCCTCGAAAATAGCCGTAAGTCGTTGATTCCGCGTGGGGCACATTTTCATGATCCGTTGTGAGCCACGGATCATGAACAACTTAGCTCTTAGCGCCCCGTTTGGCTTGTGCGGTTCTGGAACGTGTTTTCGCAGGGTGTCAGCCTCAGTCCAGCCACAGTCGCCCGTACCGGGTTAGTTGGCAACCCAGCCAACCCAAACGCCACCTTCTCCATCGAAAATCCTCCCAGCGGGTTTGGAACACCTAACGTGCGTATCCCAGCGCCAACCGACCCGGCCATCCAGTCCCACAAGATTGGCCTCGGACGTTTGTGGAATCCCACCCTGGCCGCAAAGAACGCGGCTAGGATGGGGTACCCCCCGTTGACAAGAGGGTTAGAAAAATCACCGGAATGGCGGGCCACCCGCCAGGAGTTTCGCGATAAGATGACTGCTCTTAGAAGCCCTCCCGTGACATCCAAGCTGGCCGCCTACCGAGTCGCACCCGCTGGCGCTCCGCCGAATTCGAGCGTCATCCGCGCAAGCAAAGCATCAAAGCGCGGGTCGCCGTGCAAATGCCTCAGTCGCGGCTCCCGCGCCAAATAAACCAACCACGGCGAGCGTTCCGCAAACGCCTGCTCCAGTAACGCAAAGGCTTGATCGTGGTCGCCGAGCGCTTCGTAAATCAATCCCAACTCATAGGGCGAAACGTACCGTTCCGCGGATTGCGCAGTGAGCCGCTCCAGCGTCCGAAGCGCATCCGCCCGATTGCCGTTGACCGCCTGCGCGTGCCCAAGAAAGCTGAGTTGCACACTCACGCCCGAGAGTTCCGCCCCTTTTCGGATGGTTGCTTCCGCTTCGCCGGTCGCGCCTGTGCCTAGATGAGCCCAGCCCTGAAAAATGCGATGCCACGAGAAGCCTGGGTCGTTGGCCAACGCACGCCCTGATTCGCTGAGAGCTTGATCGAAGTTGTGCGCCATCACGTGGTGCCACATGAGGTGAAGCTGTGAAAATGGATCCGCAGGATCGAGGTTCAGGTAGATTTTGCTCTCGGCCAGCGACTCCTCCATGCGCCCCGTTGCCACCAGCAGATGCGAATACCAATGGTGCGCCGGCCCGTAACGCGGATTGAGCCGGATTGCCTCCAAAAACAAACGCTCGGCCTCCGGAATCTCCCAGCGGTAGTGGAGCAGTGCGTAAGCCAGCGCCGCATGCCCCTCGGCCAGGTCTGGCTTCAGGCGAAGCGCCTGCTTTGCATACGACATCCCCTTTGGAAAACCCTCACGTGGCGGAAGCACACCGCCCTCCCAGCTCGCTAGCGTGTTGTAAAGCATCCGCCAAGCCCGTGTACGCAAGGGCATACACCTTCGCCAGCTGATTGAGAGCATCGTCTACAGCGACCAAATCGGTGGAAGGTTCCGCCAGAGATTGCCAGAACATCGTCCAATGAAATCGCTTTTACTCCATCGCCGCGTTTGTGCGATCGCCGGGCCCGGGCCTGGTCAGTGAGAATGCGCCGCATTTGTCGCGCACACAGCGCGAAGAAATGCGCCCGGTTCTGCCAGTCGATCAGCTTCAGATCGGATAGACGCAGATAAAGCTCATTGATCAGAGCCGTCGTCTGTAGCGTATGGCCGTCGCGTTCCCGTCCCATGCAACGCCTGGCAAGCAGATGCAGCTCGCGATAAACCTGAGGAGTCAGCTTGTCCAGAGCACCTTTGTCGCCCCGGCGCCATGCCTGAAGCAGCTGGGTGATCTCGTGTCCGAGAGCGTCGTCCATCCAAAATCCCTGGGCCGGAGGAGTGGCCAATTGCCGTCAACATTACCACAGTACCCGGCAGTTTCAGCCCAGATCAGCCGCCCAAGAAATCTCCCTCGCGCTTACAGGTTTCCGCCACAGTTCTCGCTATATGAAGTGAAGGCAAACAGCAGGTGCGGTGAAGAACGACAACCGCGCCCAAGATCAAAGGAGACGGACATGAAATCGAACGCTGTTCAGCATGCTTCTCGCGGGAACATTGTTGACGGCGACGGCTGTAGCGCAATTGGGATCCGCCCATGGAGGTGGCTGGCGGAACGATGACGATAAGTCGTCGAGCCGTTTCCGAAACTCAATTGGCCTTTACTTCCATGGGACGGGAACCACCCTGCCTCACAGAATATGTTCTTGGCGACAGGGTTGGTCAACGATACGAAAAGGCTGTTCAACCGAACGGCCACGAAGAATCTCAAAAGAATTGGGGGATTCAAGAGTGCTCAACACGAGCGATGGAGAACAAAACGTTCTCTGTGATTCCCCGCCATCTCCAGCAAGCGGCAGTACTGCTCGCCAATTGCCGGTTGCCGCCAAAGGAAGTAATTCGACCGGATTAGCAGGCATACAAGCATCTGCAGCCACAGCCCCGAGGCTTCCCCTGGTGTAATGCTCTGTAAGAGTTCCCGCGTGGCAACCGCCCAACGGCCAGTACCAAAGAACGCTGCTCGAAACTGGCTTAGCAAAAGGTCTTCCCCAGTAGTTTCCACCGGCTCCAAATCGAGTGCGGGCAGAGACGATAGCAACAGCGTGAATGCGTCATAAAACGGTGGGACGCCTAGCAGTGGCAGTTCCCAATCAATCACTGACACCTTGCCGGAAGAACTTTCCGAGAATACGTTTTCAATGGTGAAATCGCCGTGGGCACACAGCCGCGCCTTCACCCACTTGGCGGTTTCTAATGCAATCTCACTCTGAAGTCGGCGCTCTAAACTCACGCGATTCGGAATCTTGTACCACGTTGGATGAATCTCGCGGACCGCGGTTTGGCCATGAAAGGCGTTCGGGATCTTAACCGCACTCCGGAGGGCCCACAGCAGTTCGTTGTGCAAAATGTTCCACCTTGCCCTCGGAGAATGCAGAAAGATCAGCTCTGAAAGTGGTTGACCTTGGGCTGCGGTTTCCGTCGTGTAGTGCCAACCACCGTCCTCGAATGACCTGACTGGAACCGGAGTTGAGAATCCCAGGTCGATGCCTTCCTGTACCCTTGACTGCAGGAACCGGAGGACATTCACCTCAAGCTCGAGGGCTCGCTGGCAGCTGGCATCTCGCGAACCTTTCAGGACCAACTTAGGTGTGGAGTCACCGGACCTGAAGAATCGTATTACGGTCTTCTTACCGCCGGGCGTTCCGGAAAGATACGGAATGGCATCTTCCATCCGCAGTTCACTCGGCAATAGGCGATGAACCTCGGACCAGAACGACGAATTACTTTGCATGAGTAAGCGAAGACTCCTTATTGGCAATAATTACGAACTCCGGAATGAAGGCCCGGAAGAGTCCAAGACGGCTCATGTACAACTTTGCCAGTCGCCGCCAACGCCGGCGCGAGCCTAGATGGGGCTCGCTCATCGCGCGCAGAATATGAGCCGTGAGTGCGTTTCGGCGCAGTGGAACAAGCGAGATCGGCTCGTTGTAGCCGGGTTCGGCAGCGTAGAAGGTCGGATGGCGAAAACCGGCTTTGCGCAGGATTCGACGATAACCAATTTCGCCGTACGTGTAGGTACGATATTGATGTCTGGCGTTGAGTTCGGTGCGATGGATTGGACGTTTGCTGTGCCGCAGCACCAGACTTGCCAGCCAGCGCGGCATCAGGCCGGTGTAGGGGAGACCTGAATGATCTCTTCCGCCGGCGAAGAAGTTGTAGCCGATTCGGTTTTCGATGCCGACGAGCAGGATTCCCTCTGGTTTGAGCGCGCGACGCAACTTCTGCAAGAACCGAAGTTGAATTGCATCGGGCGAGGCACTCGTGTCCCACTGTCCGACCCACTCGAGAACCCCGTTGACCACGATGAGATCGAAGCTGTTATCGCGGATGGGGAGTTCCGTGGCGCTGGCTTGCATGAGTTGAACATTCGAAAGTCCTTCCTGCTGCATGCGGGTGCGCGCGAACTCGATTCGAAGAGGCATCGCCTCCAGCGAATAGACTTCCGCGCACGAGACAGCCAGGGCGTGCGTGATCGCGCCGTATCCGGAGCCGACATCGAGCGCGACAGCACCAGCGCGTAAACCAAGCAGAGGGATCCATGACGCCCGGCTTTGCCAGTTCAGGATGGAATATCGCATGGGAGCACTGCTTTTGAAGTGCTGCTCAACCGCATCACGCCAGCCGAGCGCTCGGGCTTCGTCGATGAGCGCGATGGCTTCCGGTTCGGGAACTTCGCCCCAGTAATAGCCGGGGTCAAAGAAACGGGGAATACCATCGCGAATTTCCCAACGGTCGCTGCAGTGGCTGCAAATGCACCCGTGGCTCTCTATCTGCAACTCCGAGTTGCACTGAGGACAGGCAGCTCGTGAAAGGGCAGACTCGAACACTTCTGTGTTGGATCTCATTCAGCCTCTCAGTTGCACCTGCCAGAAAGAACAACGGGGCTTTCCGGCGGCGCGATCATACCAACCTGAACTAGCGTAGGGAGGCCTCAGGACAGAACGCACGTACAACCAACGCATATACAACATCGGGGCTCACGTTCTAACCGGGCGCTACGTTGCAACGAATCATATCACAGTAAGTCTATTCTTTTAATAGAGAATTAATGCTCCAACGCGAGGTCTCCCCGCGGCGAGAGCAGTTTCAGGAGCCAGCAAGGCGCTTCCCGAACCGGAATTCAGACATTGAACATACATGCGCGGGTCGTTAAGCCGGTAGAAGGGTCTGTGGCAGATGGCTCCCGGGCGCGACCGACCTTCCGTGTATGTCTAGTTATTTGTTGGACACTACACCGGACAGGGGAATTGGTCGATCTGAGTCCCAGTTCGCATGCGTTCCTCGCGGAAAGACTGCGCAAGAGACAAGCTGCGCTTGCCTTGATTGAAGGCAAGGAATTCCTGCTGGCCGGAATTCCGGACAAGGCTTGCGAAGCGTTGAGGTGCTCCAAAGCTCTTGCGCCCACCTCTCAAGTTCGCGCTTTGCTGGTTGGCCTGCGAATCGCACCGCGTTCGACGGTCTTGGCGGCCCGCGTCTGGCCCCGCCGAAAACCGCGGCAGCTGTCTCATTCCGCCCGCACGGCGGTCACCTTGTCAACTCATCGCTCCACCGGAGAGAATTGCTGAGATGAAGGCGCATTCGAAAGAGCGGTACTCCTGGGGACAGACCGGCAGCCAACTCTGGCCCGACGTGGAGAATCCATTTGGATAGTCCGAAGCCCGCCATAGCGAACGAGCAGACCAGTACGGGCGATTTGTTGCCGGCACCAACCGCAAAACATACGTCACTGGCGGCGAATCTTGCCTGGCGCGCCTTGGCCAACTGGTCTAGCCAGTTGGTGTCTTGGGCTGCCTTGCTGATTGTAGTTCGTCTGCTCTCACCCGCCGACTTCGGACTGGTCGGCATGTCGGTAGTGCTTTATTGGTATTTAAGGTTCTTGGGTGACTTCGGAATCATGGCCACAGTGATTCGCTATCAGGACCTCAGTCAGGAAACCCTCGCCCAATTAAATACCATGGGTGCCGTTTTCGGGACGGGGTCGTTCCTGTTGGCCTGTCTGTTCGCGTGGCCGGCGGCGCTCTTTTTCAAGACTCCCCGCATGGCCCTGGTTGCCGTGGTGACCTGTGTTGCCCTGATACCGGTCGGGCTCCGTAGCGTCCCGGAGGGGCTGTTGAATAAGGAAATGCGCTTTAAGTCGCTCTCGCTGTTCGATGCCCTTGCTGGCATGGTGAGCGCGGCGGTGACGGTCTTGCTGGCGTGTTTGGGCTTCCACTATTGGGCGCTGGTTCTGGGAAATCTCCTATCGGAATTTACCAGATGCGCAATCATTCTAAGTGTGCGTCACCACCGGTTTGCTCGGCCGCGAATCGCTACGATACGAGGACCGCTGACTTTCGGCCGGAGCGTATTGTTAGCCGGCTTTGCCTGGTCGACATATAACACTGTCGATAACGTGACGGCTGGGCGCGTTCTCGGGCCAGCAGCGCTTGGTCTCTATGGCATGGCTTGGACTCTGGCCAACATGCCCCTGGAAAAGATCGTCTCCCTCGTGTCCTCTCTTATTCCGGCCTATCTGGCACGCGTGCAAACAGACCTCGCTGCTTTGCGCAACTACGTGCGCGTACTTACAGAAGCGATTGCTCTGGCGATCTTCCCTGTGACGATCGGTTTGGCTTTGGTGGCGCGCGATGCGGTGCCTTTGGTGATGGGACCCAAATGGAATGGAATGGTCGCCCCTCTGGAAGTGCTCTGCGTCTACGCTGCTTTTCGCTCGGTCGTTACGCTACTATCAAAAGTTTTGATCGCCGTCGGTAATGCCCGATTCGTGATGCGGGTTGAGGTTTCAGGACTTGTGTTGATGACGATAGCTTTTTACATTGGCAGTCATTGGGGAATCACGGGCATCGCTTTCGGTTGGGTTTTTGCCTATCCGATCATCGCCCTCACCCATTACTGGAAGACCCTGGAGACAATCGAAATGGGAGTGGGGGATTACATCACTGCGTTGCGCCCTGCGTTCGACGGTTCGGTCGCCATGGCTGTTGCGGTCGGCGTGCTCCGGTGGACCTTACCATCAAGCCATTTCCAATGGCTTCGTTTGATGGTTGAAATAGGCGGCGGAGCAGCCGTCTACATAGCCACGGTGGCACTCTTGCACCGCCAAAGGGCGATGCATTTCTGGAGCATCGCGAAGAGGCTCCGGGCGCCAAGACTCGGAGCCCTCTAGTCCTGAAACCCTGGAGAATTCTTGCCCATGCACTCCGAGAGACTTGAAGGTGCGCAACATGCGATGTGAAATCCTGCACGCGTTCCCTGCTCTTCAAGCAGAGCTAGCCTGGCGTGATCTCATGGCTCGGCTGGAGATGCCATCGCATTACGATGCCCCGGAATATTTCCTTGAACCTTTTTGGCAAGGCAAGCAGCCCTTTTCGGTTCTTGCTCTTGAGGGCGACCGTGTGGCCGCAGTTCTTACGGGAATCCACGACGGCGAGCACGTTGTCTGTGGCTTGCCATCGCGTCCGCAAATTGCGGTTGATCCAAACACGGATACGCTCGGCGCCCTCGAGGCGCTTCTTCAAGGACTGTTCAAGGAGGCGGGACGCGCAAAGCTGCTGACCGTTTACACTTGGCATTCTTTGGAGCTTCCGCCCTTTGCGGCGCGGGGGTTCCGTCGCCGGCAATTTCAAGGCAATGTTGTGCTCGACCTCACTCAGGGAGCGGATGTTCTTTTCCAGGAGTTCTCCAAAGATCGCCGCCGGAATATCCGGTTCGCCGAGAAACACGGGATCACCGTGCGCGTGGCTGCGGAGAAAGAGGACTTTCTCCGCGCGTACGATGTGTATTGCGCCTGGCGGAGAACCGAGCGGAAAAAAGTAAAGGGACAAGGCCACACGTTCGAGAATTTTGAAAACGGCCATCGGCTTCTCAAGAATCGCCGCTTGTTCTTGGCAGAACTATCAGGAAAGGTGATCGCCATCAATACGTTCCGCTTTTATTCCGGCGGATTGTTCGAGTCCGCGGGGAATTGTTCTCTCGATGAGTTTTTGCATCTGAAACCGAACGACCTGTTGCAATGGAAGGGAATCGAATGGGCCTGCAGTCAGGGACTGCGCCGCCACTCGCTGGGAGGGGCGCATACGTTTCTCACGAGATTTGGAGGTACCGTAGTTCCAGTTCTCCGTTACCGCCTCGACCGCACCCTGCTTCGCCAGCATGACTTGCAGGAAATAGCCGAGGATACCGCCAGGAAAACGTTCCGCCAACTGCCTCCGTCAGTGCAACAGAAAGTTCGCCGCGCTCTGGGAAAGAAAGGCCATTAGCGCAGCAAAGAACGATGCCGGTAGATATCGATGTAGCGTCCCCGGAGCAAACACTCATATTGCGCGCGGGAACCAAAGGCACTGTCTCGCATCGCAGGCACTCCGGAAAACAGAACCCACAACTCCCGGGGCTGTCGCTGAAGCGACTTCTCAATGTTTTGCACAATCTGATCCATCACGCTGCGCGCGAAGGGACTGTAAAAGTACAACACCTGGGGCTCAGCCGCCAGTTCGTACTCCGTGGCATCAACCGTTATAACTTCGATCTGGGAGCATTTCTGCCGGCGGCTGCGATAACTCTTCAGATTTCGTCTTGCGGTTTCTGCCAAGAAGGGAGCAAATTCCAAGCCTATGATCCTGCGAAAGGCAAACTCGGAGGCGACTAGCAGTACCCTGCCTTTGCCACAACCAAAATCTATAAACGTGAATTCTTCGGGCCGGACGGCCAACGCCGCCAGGCCAGCACGGATGATTCTTGGATGGTGAGATTGGTACTCAAGGCCGGCAGTCTTGTTCTTGCTCTGGAAATCCAAGGTAGCGAGCGGCACCTCGCCACACGTGTCCACGCCGTGGATGAGATCCCAAGTTTCGCAACGGGCGCTGCTGATTGCTCTGAGCAGCGGTTTCAGCCAGGAATTCGACGTTACCAAGGATCTCAAACGCCCGCTGCACTCATTGCTATCCGTATTTTCGCCTCCTACCGATTGTCAAGGGAGAATTGCCGCCCCCGCAATACAAAAGAGAGAACCACGGCGATTATACCCTCGTGTAGTGTCCACCAAATAACAAGAGATACATGGAAGAGTACTTTAAACTCTCGCGCGATCCTCATTTTCTGGAAAGTTAACCGACGTGGTGGGTCTATATCTGAATCCGCCGGAGAAGGATTCAACGATAACCATGTTCGCTTTAGGTGGATGTGCGATATTGACGTCTGGCGTTGAGTTCGTTGCGATGGGGAGGACGTTTGCTGTGCCGCAGCACCAGACTTGCCAGCCAGCGCGGCATCAGGCCGGTGTGGAGCAGACCTGAATGATCTCTTCCGCCGGCAGAAGTTGTAGCTGATTCGGTTTTCGATGCCGACGAGCAGGATTCCTTCTGGCTTGAGTGCGCGATGCAACTTCTGCAAAAACCGAAGTTGAATTGCATCGGGCGAGGCACTCGTGTCCCACTGTCCGACCCACTCGAGAACCCGGTTGAGCACGATGAGATCGAAGCTGCTATCGCGTATGGGGAGTTCCGTGGCGCTGGCTTGCATTAGCTGAACATTCGAAAGTCCCTCCTGCTGCATGCGGATGCGCGAGAACTCGATTCGAAGAGGGATCGCCTCCAGCGAATAGACTTCCGCGCACGAGACAGCCAGGGCGTGCGTGATCGCGGCGTATCCGAAGCCGACATCGAGGGCGACAGCCCCCGCGCGTAGACCAAGCTAGAGGCAGCCATGACGCGCCCGGCTTTGCCAGTTCAGGATGGAATATTGCATGGGAGCACTGCTTTTGAAGTGCTGCTCCGAGCGATCGGGCTTCGTCAATCGGCGCGATGGCTTCCGGTTCGGGAACTTCGCCCCAGTAATACCCAGGGTCAAAGACACGCGGAATACCATCGCAAATTTCCGAACGATCGCTGCAATTGTTGCAAATGCACCCGCGGCTTTCTATATGCAACTCCGAGTTGCACCTAGGACAGCCCACCCGTGAAAGGGCAGAGTGAAACACTCCTGTGTTTCATTCAGCCTCTCACGCAAGAATAACGGGGCCTTCCGGCGACGCTATCATACGAGCCTGAACTAGCGTAGGGAGGCCTCAGGAGAGAACGCATGTACAACAAATGAAAACAGGTACAAGAAGGGGCTCACGTTCACTCTAACGGGGCGCTGCGTTGCGGCAGTCATATCACTGCAAGTCTATTTCATATAATAGGCTTTAGAGCTATTTTTCTAGCGCTACGTCTCCCCGCGCGGGGAGCAGCGGGATGGCGGAACGGGCAGACGCAGCGGACTCAAATGTCCAGCGTTTGCGACCCGCAGATCAGCGCGGGATGTAGTCATCGAGGTGCGGCACTACGGTGGAGGTAAAGGGGAGAATGCGCTGCTGGGCGGCGTCCGGGGTTTCCCCGGGTAACATTGGAGTTATTAAGCGTACGAGAGCGCCGTCGCTGCGATTCATGCGAATCGCGTCCTTGAGCAGATAGAACTTGGCCCAGTATTCGCTGGCCACAGCGCGATCATGAGCCCAATACCAATACAGCACCAACTGGCGCGCGCCCGCTCTTGCGATGACGTAGCGGTTGGCAGGGAAAGGGCTATGACCGGGCAAAGCAAGCGTGACGCGTCTGCTTTCCACCGGAGCCCAACCCGCTCCAGGCAGACAGTTCTTCGGCGAGTGGATGGTGTCTCCCGTGCGCTGGCTGGGAAAGTAAGCGATGTACAAATTCGTAGGAGGAGTAGATTTGTCCGCCAGGGAATAGTCGCGGAGCAGAAACTCGCCCGGTCCGAGGACGTCAAGCACGTCTTTTTCGAGGGGGAGATCGGTGCCTGTCCAGGAACCTAATTGCATGGGAAATGACTGAAGCGGCGGACGCGGTGGAAAAACTTCACTGCGCCCATGACCGTGAAGGAAGAGTGCGGTCGCACCAATTAGGAGGGTAGCAAGAACGAAACGGAGGGCGGAGCCAGATACAATCATCATGGGGCCTCCTTGTCGGGCCAGAGCGCCTGCAAGACGCGGTGGAGAACGAATAGCAATACCAGCGACGCGACAAACATCAGCCAGCCCTGGAATTCGTGAAAGAAGCCCTGGGCCTTCTCCGGATCCCAGTATTGGACGAGAAGTCCGGTGCCCACGACGCGCAGGCTGTTCGCGGCTACAGCAACGGGGAGGGAGGCCAGCGCGAGCAGGACCCGCACGGCGACCCTACGTTCCATCAGATAGCCATAGATGATGGCCAGGGTGGTGAGTGACATCAGCGAACGGATGCCGCTGCAGGCGTCTGCTACCTCCAAAGCCATGGCCGGAAGGACGATCACGTTGCCCTCGCGTAAGACAGGAACGCCCATCCAGGGTAAAGTGGTGCTGGCAACTCTCGATGCCAGCAACTGCAGCGGGAAGGTGATTTGGTTGAAGACAATGGCGGGAATGGGGATCATCAAAAGCAGAAATGCCCAGGGAAACAGAAGGGCGCGGAAGAAACTCCACCCGAGAAAGAGCACGATCAAACCGGCCAGCACCATCAACATCGAGAACCGGGACAGGAAAAGCTCCGCGCCCATCTGACCGACCACTAGAACGCACAATCCGAACCCAAACAACAACAGGCCCCACCACGAGGGCTGCGGGCTCAGGCGGGTGAGCCGGGACCGCTCCTGGTAGATCACGAAGGCGGAAAACAGCGGGACGAAGAAACCGTGGGAGAAATTGGGGTCCTTCCACCATTGCCCGACCAGGTGGGTGAGCACATGAATATACAGCCAGAGCAAGAGGCCGGCGATAAAAGCGGTTTGCCATAACCGGGGCGGCGCCGGGGCCGTCGCGTGCGCAAACGCAGTTGGGCGGTCGGATTGCAGCGCTGGGCTCACCTGGAACAGACTCCATGACTCACACCCGGGATACGGTCCAGCATATGCGAAGCCAGGGGAGTCCGCAATCTAAAGTCCCCACGCCACTCCGCCGCAGGGACCTCCCAGATGGCCCATCCCGAAACAGATGGCGCGCCAGAGAAAGCAAAGATGCCCGAGTCCGAAGGGCAAGTTCCGAGTTTCTTTGGCTGTTTCGCTTTCACCATTCCCGTTCGAGGGGAGGGGTTTGGCAATATTTCCTCTTTTGGGAGTTGCAGGCATTAACCTAAATTGTCCTAAATTGGGGAAATACTTTTCCTACTGTAAGGGGAGGGTGTAAATTCGAAGGAGCAGGTTTGCTTCCTCCCGAGCCCCGTTTCTGGCCTGTATACTTTTGAAAACACGGTGATAAACTTGTAATGACATCTTCCCACGGCCTGCGAAGTTGGATGGCACCTTCCGTGCTCTCAGGAACACTCTGGGGTCTAACTGCGCCTTTTTTGGGTGCCTCTTCCAACCGGGAAAAAGGTCGATAGATGCAATCGGGTGTCCGCCAAGGCGTGAAAAACATGCAGACCGCGATGGTTCACGAACCGGTGCGAAAAATGGACTTCGTGGAAGGTGTAAGTCCAAGTATGCGGAGCGTGGAAGCGGCGATGCGGGAAGTGGCGCAGAGCGAAGTTCCTGTTCTGCTGCTGGCCGAGCACGGAGCGGGCAAGAAGGCGACGGCGCGACGGGTTCACGAGCTTTCACGGCACGCAAGGCAGCCGTTCCGCATGGTTTCTTCTGGCACGGTGGAGTCCAGCAAGTTGGCAGACTTGAACGGGCAGGCCGATATGCCCGGTGCCGGCACGGTCTTTTTGGAAGAGGTAGCTGAACTGAGCGCGGAGGGTCAGGCAGGTTTGCTCGAGGCCTTGACCCAAGGGAACGCGAATGGCGGCCGGCCGCAAGGCAGGGCCCGGCTCATCTGCGGAAGTGCGCGTGACCTGGAAGCAGAAGTAAGAGCGGGGAGTCTCCGCGAGGACCTGTATTACCGAATCAGCGGAGTGTGCTTGCGGCTTCCCCCTCTGCGCCAGCGCCGGGAAGATATTCCAGTGCTGATGGAACATTTTCTGCGGAAATACGGGCACGATTTTCAGCGGACGGTGCCGGTACTGAGCGAAGAGACGCAGCGCTTATTTCAGGACTACTCCTGGCCGGGGAACGTGCGAGAGCTGGAGAACGCGGCCAAAGCGATTGTGGCGCTGGGAGATGAAACGGTCGCGATGGGCGGGTTGCGGGCGATGCTGCTGCGGCCGGACCTGGGGAGCAACGGCAGCCGGGTTTCGCTGAAGCAAGCGGCGCGGGCCGCCTCGCGTGAAGCGGAGAAACAAATCATTCTGCGCGTGCTCACCCGAACCCGTTGGAACCGGCGCCGGGCTGCGGAGGAGTTGCAGATCAGTTACAAGGCTTTGCTGTACAAGTTGAAACAAATGGGATGCTCCGAGTACGGGGCCTCGTAGCGCCAGAGGAGATAGCCAGAGGAGAGAGGATGAAGAAAGTAATAAAGCTGGCGTGCTTGGTGCTGATGGGGTTCGTGACCATCGGCATGTGGGCTCAGAAGGATACCGGTACGAGTGCTGCCACGCCGGAGACACCGGCCGCGCCCGTGGTTCAACCACCCGCGCCAGAAATTCCGTCCGACTACATCATCGGCGCCGACGATATGCTGAAAATCTCGGTCTGGCATGAACCGGACATGAACGTCACCCTGCCGGTGCGTCCCGACGGCAAGATTTCGCTGCCTTTGCTGGACGACGTGCAGGCGGCGGGCGTGACTCCCATGCAGCTGGCCGCGTCGATCAAGGAGAAGCTGAAGAAATATATTGCGGATCCCCGGGTCACCGTGGCAGTGGAGGCGATGAACAGCCAGCGGATTTACGTGTTGGGAGAAGTGGTGCATACCGGCGTTATGCCCTTGCTGCCCCATATGACCATACTGCAGGCGCTATCCAGTGCGGGATTTACGCAGTTTTCCAATCCCAAAGCGATTTACCTGCTGCGCACGCAAAACGGCCAGCAAACGAAAATACCCTTTAACTACAAGGACGCGATCAAGGCGCGAGGAACGCAGCAGAATATCGTGCTCCAACCGGGAGACACGATCGTTGTTCCGTAGGATCGTGTTTGCCTAGGATCGTTGTCCACTCGAGTTGGTAAAAAGGTAGTTCGAAGAGGAATACGGATGAAAGAAGGCCACATCATTTTGACTCTGACGCTGAGCTTGTTTTCGGCCAGCGTGGCCTGGGCGCAGAACGACCAGAACCAGCAGCCTGCGTCCTCTCCAGTGCCCGCCTTCGGACAGCAAAATCCTGCCCCGACGGTTAGCGAGAACCCGCCAATTTCCGCGATCGACCAGCCGGGGCTGGAGCCCCATGCGGCGCCGGAGAGTTTCCTGTTGCCCGGTCTGCATTTCAGCGAGTCCGTGGATTCTAACATCGCGAACTCGGTGGGCGAGTCGTCGGTCGGCACAGTGACACGGGGTATGGGAAGCCTGACCCTGCAAAAACTCTGGAAAAACTATGCCGTGGCGATGGATTACATCGGTGGCGTCGCCTATTACAGTAGCTCGGGCGTCGGACTGGAGCAACTGCAGCAATTCGATATAGACAACCGGATCAACTGGAAGCGCGGGCAGTTGGCAATTCGCGATTCGTTCAGTTATCTCCCTGAAGGGAGTTTCGACTTCGGAGCCTACGGTGGTGGCGGGGCTTACAACGCGGGTTTCGGCAGCCTCGGCGCGGCCATGCTGGGAGCCGGCGCCTTCGCCGCGGGGAACAGCGCCTTCGTCGCCGGAAGCAATGTTTCGCTGGGTCAGGTGCCTCGTCTTACCAATCTAGGATTAGCGGACGTGGTCGAGAACCTGACTCCGAAGTCAGCCCTGACCTTGGTGGTGGGGTATGGGCTCGAACATTTTTACGGGGGCATCACTTCCGTAACTGGCGTGCCAGAGAACGCCGACTTCATCGGCAGCCGCGAGTTCACCGCCCAGGCCGCGTATGACCGGGTCCTGACTCCGAAGGACCAGGTCGCACTGAGTTATGGCTACCAGGGATTTGATTTTTCGACGGCGGGCACCGCATTTCACTCGAATGTCATACAAGCGATGTACGGGCACCGCATTTCCGGGCGCTTGGATTTCGTAATCTCAGCGGGACCACAATTTACGCACATCTCCTCCAACGAGCCGGTGTGCACCTTCTTAGGCCTGCCTCTCAATGTCCCTCCGAATCAGTGCGTACCATTTGGAGGCACGTTCGTAGTCTTTGCCGAGGCGGCCAACCACATCGGCGCTGCGGGTCGGGTTTCGCTCCGCTACAGGTTTCCGAAAACCTCCTTCGCCCTCAGCTACCAGCGTTACGACACAAACGGCTCCGGGATATTCGCAGGCTCGGAGAGCAACATTGTGCAGCTCGATGTGCAAAGGCCGTTGAGTCGCGTCTGGAATATTTTCTCCGACTTCGGCTATTCCAAGAACGACGAGTTGCAGCTTGCGGGGTCGGCCGTCAACGCGACCTCCTACACTGAGTTTTACGCCGGAGTGGGCCTTCACCGTCAGTTCGGGCGCAGTCTGCGGGGATTCGTGAGCTATCAGTTCAACGATTTGTTTTTCAACACTCCGTGTCCGGTGTCGGTTTCTACGAGTACAGCCGGGTGCAGCAATACGTCCCACCGGCAAGTGGGTTCGATCGGGCTGGATTGGACTCCCCGGCCAATCAGGCTTGACTAAATTTGGAGCTGGCCGCTAACGGCCGGCGGATCGGGTGCTGAAATGATGGAAGAGCGCGAACTAACCATGGACGATTATCTGGCGATGTTGCGCCGCCGGATTAAGGTGATTCTGACTCCGGCGCTGCTGGCGCCGCTGGCCGGATTTCTGGTCTCGTATGCTTTCCCTGCCAAGTACACGTCGAAATCGCTGGTACTGGTGGAGGCGGCAAAGATTCCGGATGCGGTGGTGCAGCAGGTCTTCACCGAGGATCTGACGCAGCACATTGCCACCATTCAGCAGCAGGTGTTGAGCCCGAGCCGGCTGAGGCCCATGGTGGATCGGCTGGGCTTGGCGAAGCCAGGGCAGAACGCCGATGACGTAATCGCCAACATTCAACTGAACATGACGATCGAGCCCGTGGTTACGGATCTCTCCGGAATCGGTTTTGGGGGCAAGAAGAGGCCCAACCAGAGCAGCGCGGCTCCCGCCTTTTATGTGAACTATACCGCCTCGACTGCCCGCGAGGCCCAGCAGATCTGTACCGACCTGACCTCGATGCTGCTGGAAGAAGATCTCAAGTCGCGGCAGGCCGCGACGCAGGGTACAACGGTTTTCCTTACCCAGCAGGTGGCGGATGCCAAGCAGAGTCTCGACGATCTGGATAAGAAACTGGCGGCCTTTAAGAATCAGCACATGGGGCAGCTCCCCGGCGACGAGGATAACAATGTAAAGATTCTGATGGGATTGAATTCCCAGCTGGATGCCAACACGCAGACCCTGAACCGGGCGACCCAGGACAAGTCCTATACCGAATCGTTGCTGGCGCAGCAGTTGGCCGCATGGAAAGCGACGCAGTCCTCGAACAATCCCCAAACCTTGCAGCAGCAGCTCTCGCAACTCCAGGCCCAGCTCATCGATCAGCAGGCTCGCTATACCGACGACCACCCCGACGTGATCAAGACCCAGGCAGATATTGCGCAGGTAAAGAAGAAGCTGGCGGAGATCGACGATGCCTCGACGAAGGAAAGCGACGCCGGGCACGAAAAGGAGTCCCGATCAGAGCCGCCCGAGATTCGTCAACTGCGGCTGCAGATTCATTCGTATGAAGATTTGATGGCCGAGGGAACGCGCGATCAGAAGAAACTTCAGCAGGAGATCGCCGTGTACCAGGGCCGGGTGGCATCGAGTCCTGGGGTTGAAGAAGAGTACAAGGAGCTGGCTCGCGACTACGACAACGCGCAAAAAGTTTACCAGGACGACCTCGCCAAGCAAAGCACATCCAAGATGGCCACGCAGGCCGAGCAGGAGCAGCAAGGGGAACAGATGGGGCTTCTAAACCCCGCCGACCTGCCGGATTTGCCGAGCTTCCCGAACCGGTTGTTCTTTGCCGGTGGAGGTTTGGGCGCCGGACTGGCTCTCGGTTTCGGACTGGCGCTGTGGCTGGAAATGCGCGACAAGTCCATCCGCACGCAGGCAGACGCCGAATCGGCGCTAGATCTTCCCATGCTGGTCGCGGTGCCCTGGGTGGTGGAGACGGCGTCGGCCAATGGCAACGGAAAAGGCAAAGGCCATTTCTGGAAGCGGAAGAAAGAGCCCGAGGCGGAAAAGGAAGCGGTCAAGATTTAGGCGAATACCATGTACAAAGAGTTTTTCGGCCTGCGGGCGAATCCGTTCAACGTCAACCCTGACCCGCGCTATCTGTTCCTGACGCGGCACACTGAGGAGGCGCTGGCTTGCCTCACCTACGGTATCCAGAGCCGCAAAGGTTTTGTGCTGCTGACTGGGGAAGTGGGGACGGGCAAGACCACGCTCATCAACAAGCTGCTGGAGTGGCTGCGCCTGCAGCAGGTGGCGACGGCCTTCATCTTCAATTCTCGCCTGAACACGACGCAGTTTCTCGATTACATGATGGCGGACTTCGGCATTCCCTGCGACTCGAAGGCCAAGAGCCAGATCCTGCTGCGTCTCTACAACTGGCTGCTGGACCGCTATCGGGCCGGCGAGACGGCGGTGCTCATCGTGGATGAGGCTCAGAACCTGACCGATGAGGTGCTCGAAGAGATCCGCATGTTGACCAACCTGGAGACCTTCACGGAAAAGCTGCTCCAGATCGTGCTGGTGGGCCAGCCCGAGCTGGAGCAGAAGCTGAAGACGCCGCAACTGCGACAGTTACGGCAAAGGCTAACGCTGCGCGCCAAGACGCATCCTCTCACACTGGAGGAAACCAAAGCCTATGTGCAACAGCGGTTGCGCATCGCCGGTTCCAACGGCCAGCAGATCTTCGATCCTGAGGCCGTGATCGCGATTCACGGCTACGCCAGCGGAATTCCGCGCGTCATCAACCTGCTGTGCGAGCACTGCCTGGTCAGTGCGTTCGTGGACCAGCAGAGGACGATCGGCGCACCGGTGGTGGATGGCGTGGCCCGGGATTTTGATCTGGGCGAAAGCACGGCAGCAGGGGCGATGACGCCGCCACTGCCGGGGACCGCGCAGGAAAAATTTGACTTGGTGGAAACCTTACGGTCGCTGGCCAGCTTAGCCGATCGGTTGCGGGAGCGGGAAAGGTGACGATGAGGGCCTCCCCCCAGGAGAGAAAACGATGAGCAGAATTCACGAAGCGTTGAAAAAGGCCGAACAGGACCGGGCGGCGTCGCAGGGGGACTCGACCCAGGCCATGCCCAGTTTCGTGCCGGCGGCCGAGCCAGCCATACCGGCGATGGAAGAGTCGCCGGTCGCTGTGGCGGCGGGATCGCCTGCCACTGCCGTTCCACTCCCGTCGTCGATTCCGTCATTCGCCAGTCCCTTCAGCCTCGACGCCTTGCTGGCGCGCTGCCCGCAACTGCAGTGGAAGCCGGATGAAAAGACGATGCTGTTTTTCAACGGCGACGACAGCGCGCGTGGGACTGAAGAATTCCGCACGCTGCGTTCCCGGCTTTATCACGCTCGAGAGAAGATGACGCTCAAGAAGGTGCTGGTGACCAGCGCGCTGCCCAAAGAGGGCAAATCCTTCACTGCGGCAAACCTGGCGCAAGTTATGGTGAAGCAGCACGGACGTCGCGTATTGCTGATCGATGCCGATCTGCGCGGTCCGCGGCTGCATCTGATGCTGGGCACGACTTCATCCCCCGGTCTTTCCGACTATCTGCAGGGAGGGACCGACGAATTTTCGATCATGCAGCGCGGGGCGATGGAAAACCTGTTTTTTATTCCCAGCGGCGAGCAGATCTCCGATCCCTCCGAACTGGTGGCCAACGGGCGGCTCAAGTTCCTGATGCAGCGGGTGGAGGCTCTGTTTGACTGGATCATCATCGATTCGCCGCCCGCCGTGCCGGTCTCCGATGCCAGCGTACTGGCGAAGGCCTGCGACGGTGTACTGATGGTGGTGCGCTGCAATGCGACGCCGGTCGACGTGGCGCGTCGGGCGCGGGAGGAATTCCCAGACCAGACGCTGGTCGGGCTGGTGCTGAACGGGACGGATCGCGAATCCTCCGCTTATTCGCGCTATTACTACGATGCGTACGTGAAGGATGTAACCGATTCAAAGTCCTAGGGAAGTTGGGGAAACTTGATCCGGCTGTTCAAAGTCTATTATCCTCTGCGCACGCTCATTCTTCTGGTGGGCGAGGCCATAATTGTGTGGTTTTCGTTTCTGCTGGCGACCGTCTGGCGGAACCAAGAGAGCTGGCTGCTGGTCAACATTGATGGCGGATACCTTCAAGTGTTGGCGGTGCTGGGACCGAAGATTCTGGTAGTTACCGGAGTGGTGCTGCTGCTATCGCACTGGCTTGACCTATACGACTCCGCCAGTGTGGAAGCGAAGTGGGAGCATGCTTTTCGGCTACTGCTGGTGCTGGGGTTTGTGGCCCTGGCGCTGGCTGCCCTCGGTTCCCGGTATCCCAGCCTTCTGCCTGGGAACGGTTCGGCTTTTTGGGGACTGATCATCCTCACCTTCACTTTGTTTGGCTGGCGCGCGGCCTATACCTGGATGGTGAAACAGCCCTTCCTGCGCGAGCGGCTGTACGTTCTAGGCACGGGAGAGCGAGCGGAACGCTTGGTGAGAGGTCTGCGCGAGCGCTCTGCACTGGGGATGGAAGTGGTGGGATGGACAGGGGATGTGGAAGGCGAATTGACGCGCGACAACGTGGCGTCGCACTTGCTGGGTTTGGCGCGGGGGAAGGGCCTGCATCGAGTGATCGTCGCCATGCCGGACCGCCGCGGCACTCTGCCAGTCGAAGAATTATTGGACCTGCGCCTGGAAGGGGTAAAGGTGGAAGAGGCCACGTCGTGGCTGGAGAGGATCTCGGGAAAGATCGAAGTCGAGCAGTTGTATCCCAGTTGGCTGATCTTCGCGGAAGGGTTCCGCTTCAGCAGTTTCTTCCGGCTGGTGCGCCGGACGCTGAACTTTTCGTTTGCGCTGGCCGGACTTGTAGTCTCGTTGCCCCTGCTTCCCTTCATCGTGCTGGCTGTCAAGCTGGATTCCTCGGGCCCGGTGCTCTACCGGCAGCAGCGCGTGGGGCGGCGGGGAGGGATTTTTCATTGCTACAAATTCCGCACCATGCGCGAGGACGCGGAAGCCGATAGCGGAGCCACGTGGGCCCTGGACGACGATCCGCGTATCACGCGGGTGGGAAGGTTCCTGCGCGCTTCGCGCCTCGATGAGATCCCGCAGTTGTGGTGTGTGTTGAAGGGCGATATGCACTTCGTGGGACCGCGCCCGGAGCGGCCCGAGTTTGTCGAGTGGCTGAGCAAAGAAATTCCCTACTACGGGGTGCGTCACGTGGTGCGGCCAGGAATCACAGGCTGGGCGCAGGTGCAATACAAGTACGGCAATACGCTGGGGGATGCGCGGGAAAAGCTGCAATACGATCTTTTCTACATTAAGAACGCCTCGCTCGGTCTGGATCTGCTCATCGTGTTCCATACCATCAAAATCTGCCTGCTGGGCCGGGGCGCGCGATGAGATGGGTCTTTTGGGGCGCGGCTGGTCTGATCGCCTACACCTACGTGGGTTATGTGGGCTGGTTGTGGCTGCGGGCGCGTTTCTGGCCATGGCCCGTGCTCCACGCGCAGCAGGAGCCCTTCGTTTCCATCGTGATGGTGGTGCGCAACGAAGAGCGGGTGCTGGCGGGCAAGCTGCGGAATCTGCTGGAGTTGGACTATCCCGCGGAACGCTGTCAGATCGTGGTGGTCTCCGACGGGTCTACCGACCGGACGGAAGCGATTCTGCGCGAGCATGCGAACAATCCGCGCGTGCAGGTCGTCATGAATCCGTTGTGGCGTGGAAAGGCGTGCGGGTTGAATGAAGCCTTCGAATGGACTCGCGGAGATATCGTAGTTTTCACGGATGCGCGCCAGATGATCGAATCGTGCGCATTGCAGCTTTTGCTTGAAAGCTTTGCTGACCCGGCAGTGGGCTGTGTAAGCGGAGAACTGATGCTGGGCGATCCCGCCGCCGGCGAGAGTGGGCAGGGTATGGGACTTTATTGGCGCATCGAGAAGCAGGTGCGCAAATTGGAGGCGGCTTCCGGTTCGATAGTGGGCGCCACCGGCGCGCTCTATGCGGTGCGGCGCGAGTTGCTGACCGAGGTGCCCATGGGAACGATTCTGGATGACGTCTATATCCCGATGCAAGTGGCGCGGCAGGGGCAGCGCGTGGTGTTCGAGCCTCGAGCCCAGGTCTGGGACAGTCCAGACTTGGGCGGTGGACTGGAGTTCGCGCGGAAGGTGCGCACGCTGAGCGGAAACTATCAGCTGTTACTACTGGCGCCATGGATTCTGAGCAGGTCGAACCCCATTCGCTTCGAATTTGTCAGCCACAAACTGATGCGCTTACTGGTGCCGTTTGCTTTGCTAGCGGCGCTGCTGTCTTCGGTTTCGCTGACGCATCGGCTCTACCGGTTTGCCCTGGCCCTGCAGTTGGCGTTTTATGGACTG
>Ga0302326_10006278_pt1 | contig 26696 bp, 21 predicted proteins | sample Palsa_T0_3_FD_202264 | JGI IMG/M metagenome (GOLD analysis project Ga0302326, IMG submission 202264) | Peat permafrost microbial communities from Stordalen Mire near Abisko, Sweden - Palsa_T0_3 | ecosystem: Environmental > Terrestrial > Soil > Palsa > Peat permafrost | place: Sweden: Abisko... | reverse complement strand
GTGCAGTCGCCCGTGCACGCGTTGACCATCGGCGCTGGGCAGTTGGTGCCGGTGTTTCCGATCGAGGCCGTCATGGCGGCCGTCGCGGACGACGTTTCGTCAGGACCGCAAATGCCGTCCCCGCACACGTCCTTGAGCGGGCACGTCGGCCACGCGACCTCCAGGGTGACGTGCTGCCCAGCGGTGACCGGGTTGGTCTGCCCATTTTCGTCGGTCATGAACGCCGGACCGACGATGCCGCCCGCCACGATCGACAGCGATTGCACGCTCGGGTTCGCGTTGTAGTGGTACTGCGCGCCGAACTGTCCGATCTGGTCGGGGGTCCCGCTCGCGATGCCGCACGCGATGCGCTCCTCCGCGATCCCGATGGTGTCGCCGCCGGTGCCCGGCGCGATGAAGCGCGCCGGCTGGTAGTAGCCGCCGGTGGCGTCGGGGTCGACCGGGCGCCCCGGGGTCTGTCCCGCCATGACCATCGGCACATCGGGCCCGAACTGATTGCACGCCGCGGCCGGCAGCCCCGCGTCGTCGCTCACCGAGACGCCCGTGCCCACCGGAACGAACCATGAGCCGCTCGCCTGCAGGCACTCGTTGTTGACGGGCCCGAGCTCGGCGAGAGGCTCTCGTGCGTTGCAGAACGCCCAGTCGATTGGCGCGTTCGCGATGTCGCCTGATGGCCCGACGAAGAGGGCCTTGAACGTCACCGTCGTCGACGGTGACTCCATCGGGTTCGCCTCGGGCGGATCGGTCTGCACGGCGAGCATCGTCGGCCCCGTGATGATCGACACCGTCTCGTCGAGGTTCGGCCTGCACGCGGATCCCGCGGCAGCCAGCCCGCAGACCACGGCGAGCGCGCGGACGCGAAGACCGGCGATCACCACGTGAGCCTCGCGCCCGCGACCGGCAGGATGGGCAACCCCGTGATGTACCCGCGCTGCGTGTAGTTGGTGTTGTACACGATCTCCTCCGGGTTCGAGTGGTTCGTGACGTTCTGGACGTCGAGGTAGATCTCGAGGGTCGTCATCCTTCCGAACTTGAATTTCTTCGAGATGCGCGCGTCGAGCGACGCGAAGGGCGGGATCCGGATCGAATTGTGCGGACCGAAAAGCGGCTCCCACGTGTTGGTCTGCGCATCGAAGTAGGCGCCCGTGACCGGGGTGCGCGGATACCCGCTCGAGAAGCGGAATCGCAGGCCGGCCTCGACCCCGCTCCCGAGGTCGTACGAGCCCAGCGCCGTGAAGACGTGGGTCTGATCGTAGTCGAACAGACGCCAGTCGAGGGTGGGCGCGTCGCGCCGCTGGCTGCGCGAAATCGTGTAGCTGATCCAGCCGAAGAAGCGCCCGATCTGCTGCTGGCGCAGGAGAAACTGCGTGCCGTACGCGTGCCCCAGGCCGATCTGATCGAGCGCGTGCGCGAGCAGCGGACTCGGGTCCTGGCTGCGCGCGACCAGCTCTTGCTGCTCGGCGAGGAACGCCGTCGCCTCGATCGAGAGCGACGGCGTGAGCTGGAACGAGGCACCCGTGAGATAGTGCTGCGCTTTGGCGAGACCAAGCGTCGGAGTGCCGAAGACGGCGGAGAGATCCTCCGGTTGCGGCGCCTGGTGGTAGACGCCGAACGCCGCCTTGGCCGAGATCTCGGGGGTGAACGCGTAGCGCACCGAGACCCGCGGCTCGACCTCTGCCACGCCGTGCGTCGTGCCGACGTCGGGGAGCTGGCCCTCGGTCGGGACGATCTTGCTCGCGGAGATGATGAACGGATCGAAGCGCAGACCGGGCACGATGTGCAGCGAATCGTCGAGGAGCGCGACGTCGCCCTCGACGTACGGCGCGAGCGAGCCGATGACGGTCTTCCAGTTGTCGAAGTTCACCTGCGACGGAGGCGCCTCGCCGAAGACGTAGATGTCGCCTTCGCGGGGAGGCGCGCCGATGGATCCGTCGCGATGCAGGTTGGAGACGAGGAGCTCGGCGTCGAGGCCCACGGCGCCGCGCACGTGGTCCATGACCGGTCCGTGCCAATCGGCGCGCAGACCCATGATCGTCGAGTGATTGGTGACGTCGGTGACGGTGGGCCCGTACGCGTTGGCGAGGCTCGTGTAGTTTGCGCCGAACCAGGGCACGACCTTGACGACCGCGCCGTCGTCCATGTGGCGTTCGTAGTGCATCCACATGCGCTGAAAGTCGGTGCCCGTCGTCTGCTGCTCGGTGAGGGCCGGGTCCGGGTTCAGCAGGGTGTTGGCGATGCGATCGCTCGACAGTAGGCCGCCGATCTCGATGCTCTCGTGCGACCCGAGGTCGTACTGCACGCGCGCCTGGCCGTCGTAGTAGCGCGGGATCGGGATGATGCTGCCGACGTTCTCGGTGGTGACGCTCTGCAGGCTCACGTCGAGGTAGCTCTTGCGGAAGCCGACAGCGACGTGGATGTTGTCGGCGAGCTTGGCGCGCACGTCGGTCGAGGCGTCGATGACGTCGGCGCCCACGCTGCCGTGGATGCCCTCCTCGTCGAGCGGCTTCATGACGACGCTCACCAGGCCCCCGAGGCCACGTCCGTACCCCGGACCGTAGCCGCCGGGCACGAGCTCGACCGAGCGCACGAACGCCGACGGGAGGATCGAGCGGAACCCACCACCGTGATAGAGCAGCGGCACGTGCACGCCGTCGACGTAGACGCGCGTGTCGTTGGGCGCGGCGCCCCACACGACGAGCGCGCTCGAGCCCGCAGCGGCTCGCGCTACACCGGGGAGGTTCTCTACGACCTTGAGCACGTCGCCCTGGGTGCCGGGCACCTTCGCGGCCTGCGTCGCCTGCACCTCGGTCGAGACCACCTGCTTCTTCAAGCGCGGCGCGGTGACGACGATCTCCTCTTCTTCGTCGTCGGAGCCGTGCTTCTCCTGCTTCTTGTCGACGTCGTACGTCGCGTCGAGCTTCTTGCTCGGCTCGAACGTCTCGGTGGTGCCCACGGTGGCCACCGCCTCGCCCGAGAGGGTCACGGCGTGATCGCCGGGCAGTATGTCCGGGATGCGGAACTTGCCCTGATCGTCGGTGAGCGTCTCCTGCCCAGTGTCGACGACGACGCGCACGTTGGCGATCGGCGTCTTGGTGAGCCGGTCACGCACGGTCCCTTCGAAGTCCGCGGTGGTCTTCTTGATGAGCTTTTCGGTGATCGTGAAGGCGTAGCGGTACGTGATCTTCACCGGGATCGTCTTGCCGTCGACGCTCGCCGGCTCGAACACGAACTGGCTCGCGGCGCCGACGGCGGCCGTGTCGAAAGCGGGGCCGGCCGACTCGACGACCGTCACCCCGACCACCTTGCCCGTGGGATCGATCGCGATCGACAAGACGACGGTGGCGCCCTTGCCCGCCACGATCTCCGAAGGCGGGAACTCCGCTTGCACGAACGTCGTCAGCTTGGGCGGGACGATGACGTGCGCCGGGGCGGCAGCCGGCGTGGAATCCTGCGCCGCGGCGGTCCACGCGGAGGAGAACACGCCGAGCACGCCGAGCGTGCCGAGACACCACTGGCGGAGGTTCATGACCCCAGCTGGAACCGGAACGGGACGATGCTGGTGCCGATCACCGGGCGCCCGCAGCGCGTGCCCGGCTCGAACACCAGCTTCTTGGCCGTCGCGAGCGCCTCCTCATCCAGCCCGTAACCGAGCCCGCTGAGGATGCGCGCGGCGATGACGTGCCCCCCTTCGTCGACGGTGACCTCGACGCGGATGCGCCCCTCGATCTCGGCCTCGCGCGCCTTCAGCGTGTACTTCGGCGAGAGCGGCACCTTCACCCTGGGTCGCACGGGAGGCTCACTGCAGGTGTCGGCCGCGGCAGGCGCGAGCGACTCGGCGGCCTTCTTCCTCACGACCTTGGGCCGCGCGTCGGCGGCGGGGCCGGCGGCCGTTGCGACCCCGGGACCTGCGCCCATCGGGATCGCCACGCCGTCGCCTCCCCCGCCGAGCGACACGCCGAGGTCTGCGAAGCCGTCGGCCCCCATGTCCACCGGCGGCGCCTCGGCCTTCGGAGCCTCGGCGGCGACCTTCGCTTGCGACGCCGCCTTGGGCGGAGGCGGTGGGGGCTTGGGCTTGTCCTCAGGCGGCGGAGGCGGCGGGGGCGGCGGCGGCTTCGGCGGCTCCTTCTTGGCCTTCTTGAGGTCCGCGAGCTCGATGGCCGCGGTCTCGGCCCGCTTCTCGTTGGGCAGCGCGAGGGCGGTGATGGCCAGCGCGACGTGCAGCACGATGCTGCCGCCAGCGATGTAGACCCACCCTCGGCTCGCGCTACGAGACTTGCTCATTACTCGGACGACACGCTGATCGCGAACTTGGTGATTCCTTGCAGCTTGGCGAGGTCGATGACGTGCACCACCCACCGGTGCTGCGCCTGCCCGTCGGCGCTGACGACGAGGCTCGGCTCCCCGGCCGCCTGCTTCGCCTTGTAGAAGAGCGACGTGAGCGCGGCGTCGCCGGCCACGGGCTCCTGATTGACGAGGAACGTGCCCTCTTTGGTGATCGTCACCGTGATGGGGCCCTGCGCCGCTTCATCGGACGACGCGCTCTTCGGCAGCTCGACCTTGAGCGCGCGCGACACGATGTACGTCGCCGACACCATCATGATGACGAGGAGCACCAGCATGACGTCGACCATCGGGGTCACGTTGATCCCGACGATCCCGCCGCGGCGACCTCTCGACGAACCGACCGACGCGCCCATGGCTTACTCCTCCGCGCCCGGTTCGGGCGCAAGATCCGGCGATGACGGCTCTTCGACGGCTCGCTCGGGCACGGGCGCGACCGCAGCCTTGACCTCGCGCGGGGCTGGCTCCACGGGCGCGACGAGCGGCGTGGGGTCGGGGAGCGCGTCGTCCTCGTCGACGGCGCTGTCCTGCGGTGGATCCGGTGGCAGATGCTCGCCCGCGGCGAGCAGCGCGCAGATCCGTTTGCTCAGCGACGCGACGTTGTCCTCGACGTCGGTGATCTTCTTCTGGAAGAAGTTGTACGCGACGACCGCGGGGATGGCGACGAAGAGGCCGACGCCAGTGGCGATCAGCGCCTCGGCGATGCCGCCCATCACCTTGTCCATGTTGATCTTGCTCGACCCGTTCGCGAGGTCGGCGAAGGCGACGATGACGCCGATGACCGTTCCGAGCAGCCCGACGAACGGCGCGTTGTTGCCCAGCGTTCCGAGCACCGTCATGCCGCTCTCGAGCTCCCGCTTGCGCTTCATCATCTCGCCGTCGACCGCGAGCGAGAACGCCTCGACCCCGCCGTCGATCCAGCGAAAGGCCGCGTGGAATACTTCGGCCTCGATGGCCTTGTGGCGGCTGAGCAGCCCTTCGGCGGCGTCGACGTCGCCTCGCTCGAGGAGATCCATGAGCGCGTCCGAGAGCTCGTCGCCCCCGTTGCCGCGTTTGCGGAAGAACACCACGCGCTCGATCATCACCGCGATCGATACGACGCTGAGGCCGAGCAATAGGTCCATGACCCACGCGCTGCCGAGCATCGCGACTTTGAGGAGATAACTGACGATCACGACGGCGATCCTTTCCGACTAGGGGTACATGTACGTGCCGACGTATAGGCCACGAGAGGTCCCGGCGGTCGTGCCGTTGCCGAGCGAGACGTCGCCGAGCAGCTGACCGGCCTGATGGAACACGACGACCTGGCCGCAGGTGGGGCACACGCCTTCGGCCTTGTAGACGGTGGCGGTGAAGGTCGTCGCAGGCTGGCCGCACGCGGCGAACGGGTTCGCGTAGATGAGGTAACTGCCGGACTCGGGGGTCGACGGGAAGATCAGGTCTTCCTGGCGGTAGCCGTCCGGGACGCAGTTGCGGAGCGAGTCGCGATCGAAGAACGGAGCCGCCCCCGCGTCCTCGCCCGCGTCCTCGAGATCCACCACTTCGGCGTTCGGCTGCTTGGGATTGAGGGTGTTGCCGTCGGGCAGCACCACGGTGAGATCGACGTCGAAGTTCGCATCCCAGCTCATCGAGATGACGAGCGGGGGCAGGGGCTCGTCCGGCCGGCACGTGTGGCTCTTCGCCTGGGTCGTCGTGTAGTCGGGCACGCTCGGCGCGAAGCACACCTGGACGGAGGACGCCGGCCCCGCCTCGCCGGCCGCGTTGATCGCGGCAAACTCGAGCAGGCGCTGTCCGCCGGGGACGCTCGGCGAGAAGTTTGCTTTGAAGCTGAACGTGCGATCGAACTGCATCGTCGAGTCGATGGCACCGACCGGCGTGATCCAGTACCCCGTCCCCAAGTCGGTGAAGCGGACGGCGATCGAGGCCGCGTCGGGGGTCACGTAGCCGCCCCCGATGACTACGTTGCCTTCGCCGTTGTAGATGGGCAGCGGCGTCGAGCCGACGGCCGGCGTCTGCACTACGAGAGGCGGCGCGCTCGAGCTCGGTCCCGCCTCGCGCGCGTCGTCCCCCGCGTCTTCGCCGGCGGGCGCCGCGGAGGAGACGAGGCCAGGGCCAGGCAACGGGCCCGGGAAGAACTGGCCGTTGATGACCTGGATCGGCTCGGAGGTTTGGCCCGTGCTCGCCGGCACGCCGCCGCCGCACGCGCCGATCGCCGCGGCCACGGCGCCGAGCGACACCGCACCGACCGCTCCGAGCGACGCGACGATGCCACGGCCGCTCATGGCTCCACCTGCAGGCGGAGCGTCGCCACGTTGTCCGCGAGGGTCGCGGGGACGCCGGCGGTCGTGCGCCCGAGCGCGTTCTGGATGACATCGTACTGGAAGAGGAGGCGCGCGTGCTCCGGCAGCACCAGCCCGAGTAGGATCGACTCGGTCTTGATCGCCTCGGAGTACGGCACGAGGCCCCCGCCCCGGTTGTCCGCCGAGTCGAGGTTGGGGTTGTAGTAGTCGTAACGGAAGCCCACGACGCCGTAGCGCGTGATCTCCTGCGTCGCGGCGACATAAAAGCCGAGCTCGCGCTCGTCGGTGCCCCCGTTCGCGACCGGGTTGGCCACATAGAGGGCGCGGTCCATGTTCGCGGCAAGGACGAACTCCGCGGAGATGGTCGTGACCCCGAGCGCGGATCGGTAGTGGCCGCGGACATCGGCGCCCACGGCGTAGCGGTCGAAGGGCCGCGAAGGGGTGGCGGCCTTGGCCTCGATGACGCTGTAGTCGGTCGGCTGGACGGTGCCGCTTCCATTCAGGTCCGTGAACTGAAGCGTCGGTGACGTCGCGGCGGTCCCGGCGTCGAACCCCGTCCCGCGGATCGCGGAGACGTCGCCTGCGAGGTGCAGGTCGTCGTGCACCAGCGTGTCGAAACCGAAGCGAAAGAGGACGTCCTTCTTGCTGAGGGGGTCCTGCTCGGCGTACGTCGCTCCCAGCGGGTTGCCGTTGAGCCCCGCGATCGTCCAGCGGAAAAACCCCACGGCGCCCGCGACGCGCAGACCGAGGTCTGGCTCGCCTGGCCAGAGGGCTTGTGACGCGACGCTGCGCTCCATGAACCAACGCAGGTGAGGAGCCTCGGCCAGCTCGTAGCCGAACGGTGTGTCGAACAGACCCAACGTCGCCATCACGATCGGCGGCCTGGTGCGGTCGGGGCGGTATTGCAGCGAGGCTTCGGCCTTTCGCAGGTCGACCTGGGGGCCGTTGGTCGTGTTGGCGTCGAGCTGCAACGCCAACGCGACGTATTCCCACTCGCCGGTGACGCCGACGCGCGCGCGCCGGATCGAGAAGCGATCCTTGTTGAGGAGCGCGCCGTCCTGCGAAAGCTGATTCTGCGAGTCCTGGTGCGTCTCGTACTGCGCCTGCAAATACGAGGCGAACGAGATCCCCTCGGGCGGGAGCATCCACGGCCAGAACCCGGGGTAGCCGAGCGCGGAGGCCGTGGGCGGAGGCTTGGCCGGCGCCAGCGCCTTCACGTCGCCGCGCAGCTCCGCGACCTCCGCGCGCAATGCGGCCACCTCGTCATGCAGGCCCCCGGCGGCGGCGGGTGCAGCCGGCGCTGTCGCGGGCGCGGCCGGCGGCTCGGGCATCAGCGGCGATGCCGGCGGCGGCGGAGCGACCGTCGGCGACGGCGCTGCAACGGCCGGCGGCGTCGATGGCGATGGCGATGGCGACGATTCGACAGCAGGCGGACCGGCTTGCGGAGCGGCGCTTGCGGCGGGTACCGCGCCGACACCTTCAGCGCCGGCCTGAGCCAGAGCGACGCCTGGCCAGACGAGTGTGGCGGCTATCCCGGCCGCCACGCGGCGTATCCTCATGACGAACTGCTCGCTCCTGCGCGCTGCCGGTCGACGGCTTGGCGTACGCGGCCGGACCTTATGGTGCGACCGAGTCACGCACCGTGAAGCATGCGTGACATTTTGGTGTCCATCCGTAACGGGGCACGCCATTTGAGAGGGGGCCCGTGACGAGCAGCGCCCGCGAGGAGCGACTACAGGGGCGGGTGCGTGGGCACCGTGGTGTTGTCGAAGGGAACGCAGTTCGTCACGAACGAGGAGCACGTGTTGTACGGTTCCGTCGTGACGGTCGCGCACGAGTGGCACAGCGCGGCGTCCCCGCCATCGTTCGCGCACGGCGCGGCGTCGGTGACCGACGCGTCGCCAAAAGGCGACGTGGCGTCGCCTCCGCTGCTGGCACCGCCTCCGCTGCTGGCACCGCCGGAGCTGCTGGCGGTCCCCGAGCTGCTGCCGCTGCTCGACGCGCTGCCGTCGGTTCCCGTGCCGGTGGCCGGTGACGGGTTGCTGCTGCTGCTGCACGCGACGACCAGCGTGGCCCCGCACGCCGCCGCGAGCACCGCGCCGGTGATCCTGAGGAGCAAGTGGTTCGTTCTCATCACTGCACCTCGCAATAGCCGTAACGGCAGGTAGGAGTGGGGGTCCCCGAGCTGGATGTCCCGGTGCAGTCGCTATCGCCGTTGGGGCACGCCGTGCACGTGTGGCCGGCGATGGGCGCGCCCGACGCCGTCACCTCGAAGAGACAAGAGCAGGGCTCCGGCGACTGGTAAGACGCCTCCGGCCCCACCTCGCCGGTGCGCAGGACCTCCATCGCGCACCACGGCACGACGTAGCCGGGGTTGATCTCGGCGGCGATGAAGGCCTGCTTGTCGGCCGTGCTGATCGTCACGCCGCCGTCGGCGCCGATGGTGCCGCTGTCGACCCCGCCCGCCGCAAGCGAGCCAATCGAATAGAGCGACGTCGTGTCGGGACTCTCACCCGTCGCGATGAAGAAGTTGAGGACGGCGGCGACAGCCGAGACGTCCGACGGGGTGTTGGGGCTGGTCAGGTTCCCCGAGCCGTCGAGGTGCGCGTATACGTGCGTCGGGCCCCAGATCGCGTAGCGACCCTGGCGCACGTTGATCTCGTCGAGGGCGGCGCCCGTCGAGCTGGGGAAGTAGCCGCACGACTGGCCCGTGTGCTGGTAGGCGAGGATGTTGAGCGGGACCGAAGGGCTGCTCGCGTTGTACGAGTAGACGTTCTCGGACCCGAGGATGCCGATCGTCGCGGATGGATTGGACGTCGCGCCCCCCACGATGGCCGTCTCCATCGCCGTGGAGGTTCCCTTCTGCTGCGCTGGCGGCGTCGCGCTGGTCGCCGCGTTGACCCACTCGGACGTCGGCAGGTCGATGGCGACGCCAATCATCGCCTCGGAGCCCGAGGTCTGCTCGCGCACGAAGATGTTGGCGGACTGATTCCAGGGTTGCACGATGTACGTGTTCGCGTCGTAGCCGAACACCACCTGGGCGGCCTCCGCGCTGATCGACGTGGCGCTCGACGCGTTCGTGGTGCCCCCGGGCACGGCGAACACCATCGCGTTGACCGGACCGAGGACCTCGGCAAGGGCGCTGGTGCCCGCGTCGGACCCGAAGCCGCACGTCGACGCGTAGACCTCCGAGATGGCGATGTCCGGCGTCTGCGTCGCGCTGAGCGTGCACGCGGTGTTCCCGCCCGCGCCGCTCGCACCCATAATCAGGGTTTTGGACCCCGTCTCGGTGGACGTCTGGTTCACGAGCAGATCCTCGAGGCCCAGGCACGAGTCCGGGTTCGTGTAGATGATGCTGATGCCAAGGGGGGCCACCGCCTTGGCCAGCGCTTGGACGATCGGCTGCGCGACCGACGCGCCGCTGATGAACACCGGATTCGAAGCGCTGCACGTCGCGGCGTGGGCGGACGGAGCGCCTGCCAGCGCTGCGGCCCCAAGCAAGCCCGCGGCAGCGCGCGGGACGAATTCGTTCTTCATGATGAAACCAGGCCTCCTGCCACGCGCAGGACTCATCATGCGCGTGAGCCCCGAACCCTACGTCAGGGTCCGAGGCTCACCTCGACAACGATTCGATGTATTTCCGTTACGGCCCGTAACAATCGGGCCGGCTAGCCATCGGGTCGGCTCGGCGACGCGAGGCCCCAGCTGGCGCCTCGCGACCGCCGACCGCGGATCAGAACGACGGGAACGGCGTCGGGAGCGTCCCGGTGAACGGGATGCAGGTCGTCACCGTGGAGCACGCGTTGTACGGGTCCTGCACGCAGCTCGCACCCGCGTCGGCCGCGCAGAAGGGCGGGACCGTCGCCGAGCCGGCGAACGCGCACGTGTTGCACGTGCCCTCGCCGCCGTCGTACGTCGGGCAGCTCGCGCCGCCGCTGCTGCTCGAGCTTGCGCCGCCCGAGCTGCTGCCGCTGCTCGAGGCCGCGCCGCTGCTCGAGGCCGCGCCGCTGCTCGAGGCCGTGCCGCTGCTCGAGCCGCTGCTCGAGCCGCTGCTCGTGGCGCCCGAGCTGCTGCCGCTGCTCGACGCGCTGCCATCCTCTCCGGGGGTGGTGGCCGGTGCCGGGTTGCTGCTGCTGCTGCACGCGACCACGAGGGCCGCGGCGGAAGCGACCGCAACGCCGGTGACGCTCAACTTGAGGAGCAAGTGGTTCGTTCTCATCACTGCACCTCACAGAAGCCGTAGCGGCAGACGCCGGTGGAACATGGACTGGACGTACTGCACGCGGTGCAGGTGTGACCGGAGACGGTCGCTCCGAGCGTCGTTTCGAACAGACACGAGCAGGGTTCGGGCGAGGAGTACGACGACTCCGGACCCACTTCGAGCGAGCGCTGGGCTTCCATCGCGCACCAGGGCACGACGTAGCCGGGCTTGGCCTCGGCGGTGATGAGGGCCTGCACGTCGGCCGTGCTCACCCCCGCGTCCCCTGTGAGGGCGCCGGTGAACGGCGTCGCGCTCGGGTTCTTCCCGGTCGCGAGGAAGTAGTTGAGGACGGTCGCGACCGCGGCCGCGTCGGGGCCCGTGGGCTGACCGCCGGAGGTCGGGGCGAGAAAGTGCAGCGGCCCCCAGATCGCGTAGCGACCCTGGCGGACGTTGATCTTGTCGAACGCCGTCGTGCTCGAATCCGGCAGATAGCCGCAGGATTGATCGTTCGCCTGGAAGGCGAGGATCTTGAGGGGCACCGCGGGGGACTTCGCGTTGAAACCCGCCACGCCTTCGGCCGACAGGATGCCGATCGTGTTGGCCACGTTGCTGGTCACGTTGGCGACGTCCGTTTCCATGGTGCCAGTGGAGCCCGCCTGCTGGGCCGGCGGGGTCCCCGTCGTGCTCGCGTTGACCCACTTGCTCGGCACGAGGCCGATGGCCGCGCCGATCATGTTCAGGGTCCCGGAGGTCTGCGCGCGAACGAAGATGTTGCTCGACACGCTCCAGGGCGCGACCGTGTACGTAGCGGCGTCGTTGCCGAAGACGACGTAAGCCGCCTTCGCGCTGATCGAGGCGGCCGAGGAGCCCGAGGTTCCGCCCGGCACGACCATCGTCATCGCCTGGATGGGACCCTGAACTTCCACCACGGTGCTCGGAATCGTGAGACCCGCGTTCGTTGCGCAAGTCGCGGGGAACACGTCCGAGACGGCGATGTCGACCCCTTCGCTCGCGGTGGTGGTGCAGTTGGTCGTCGCGCCGGCGGAGCCGAGGTACACGGGCGTGACACCCGACTCGGTCGAAGGCTGCCCCTCGAGCATGTCTTGGACGCCGAGACAGGAGTCGGGGCTGGTGTAGATGATGCTGACGGGCACCCCGTCGGCGATGAGCGTCGTCGCGAGGGCCTGAAGCACGGGCTTCGACGCGCTCGAGCCGGAGATGTAAACCGGGTTGGTGAAGCTGCTACACGCCGGAGTCCCGGCGTCCTGCGCCGCCGCGGGCACCGACGCTGCCAGGACGGCTCCCGCCGCCAGCAGCCCGGTGACCCAAGGCGCCACGCTTAGTTTATTCCTCATGACGAACTGCACCCTCCTGCGCGCCCGGTTGGTAAAAGCTTTCGGCGCACTAGGGCCGGCACATTAAAGGTCCATCCCCCCGCTCGCGTGACCTCGATGCGACAATTGGGTTTCCATGTCCGGGAGGCTCGACACCGACAAGGATCTCCGCTGTGCACGAGACGTCACATGAACGCCATGGGAGGGCGGTACGTCCTCGGCCGTGGCGGATGTCCTCGTCATCGACTCCGACGAAGGGTCCTTCGGGACGCTCGTCCCTGCGTTGCAAGACGCCGGGCACGGCGTGCGGATCGCGCGCACGGGCGCGGGTGGTCTCGTGGGCTCGCGCTCGCAGCGGCCGGATCTCGTGCTGCTCGAGGCGCTGCTGCCCGACATCTCGGGGATGGAAGTGTGCCGGTCGCTCAAGAGCGACGACGCGACGCGCGACGCGTGCGTCATCTTCCTCAGCTCGAAGAACGGGGACGCCGACCGCGTCGCGGCCCTGGAGCTCGGGGCCGACGACTACGTGGCCAAGCCGTGCACCCCCCGCGAGATCGTCCTGCGCGTGAACGCCGTTCTCCGCCGCCTGATCCGGCAGGTCGCCACCCACGGCGCCGTCGGTCCGCTCTCGATCGATCGCGCGGCGCATCGCGTCTTCGTCCACGGCCGCGACATCCACGTGACGGCCCTCGAGCTTCGCCTCCTCTGCGCGCTGCGCGACGCGGGGACGCGGGTGCAATCGCGCGAGAGCCTGCTGCGCGACGTCTGGGGCAACGAGCGCGGGATGACGACGCGCACCGTGGATACCCACGTGAAGCGGCTCCGAAAGAAGCTCGGACCCGCGGCCGGGTACGTGCGCAGCGTGCGCGGGGTCGGCTATGGCTTCGACGCGCCCGAAGCCGCCAAGGCGTAAGGCCGCGCAGCGCCGAGGTCAGGCGCCTACGGTACGAGCTCCGTCACGACGCGTTCACCCAGCAACTGAACGGGGCGATTGGTCGCGCCGTGCGTAGCCGCGCGGAGGCGCGCAATTTGTTCCGTGGAAAGCGAGAGACTCGAGTCCGGCTCGACGACGAGCCACGTCACTCCTTCGGTGCACGGCGGCACGGTGAGTGAGCCCTCGTAGCGCAGGTAGCGCGGCGCGCTCGGGAGGAGAGACGCGACGTCGATCGCGACGTTCGGCACGGTCACGGGTGGACCTCCCGCCTGCGAAGGCATCGCATCCCAGATCGGCTTCAAGATCGCGTTCTCGGCTCCGCTCGTGAACAGGACTCCGACGACGAGGAACTTGCCGTCGTTCGACTTGTGAACGAGGTGCATCTCGGCGTCGTAAGCGCGGCCGGCGATCGTGTGCTCCGCGGGGCTGTGAAAGTGGAACTGCGCGAGCGCGTACGTCGTCCCGTCGACGGTGAAGGACGATGGAGCGGCGTCGTCCACCTGGATGGCATGTCCGTTGTTCACGACGTGGAGCGGAACGGGAGCCCACTGCGGGCGCGCCGGCGCGTGCGCGGCGGTGGCGTGGGCGGGAAGATCGACGGGCGCCTGTCTTGCGCCATGGCCGCAAAGGCCGAACGAGGGATCCAGGTCTCCCCAATGTTCCGGTCCCGTGTCGCCCGTATAGGTCCAGTGCGGATGTTGCTCGACCGGGGCGGGGGCGAGCGCCTGCGGCGCGGAGGGCGACGGCGGCGTGCTTTCGGCGCAAGCCAGCGTTCCGAGGATGAATGGCAGAACGAGTCCGATGGGACGCATGGGCCGAGCGTACATGGCTTGGGAGGGTCGACCCCTCTCCGTGGGCACGGGGCGCCCCCCGAGCGGGCGTCGTCCGGGAGCTGTCGGGAGGTCTCAGCCCCCGTTCGGTCCTTCCAGGAGCAGAACCGGCACGGGATCGCGGGCACCGCGGAAGCGGATCGCAGCGACGCGACGCGCCCACGCGGGCAGCGCCACCCCGGCGGGCGAACGCAGCGCGGCGAACAGCGCATAGCCGAAGGCGATCCAGGCCATCTCCTTGGCCCTCTTGAGGATCACGAACGCCGCCGCCGTGTCGATCGGGATGCCGAGGCCCGAGAGCATCGTCGCGTAGCCCGCGTCCTGCAGGCCCAGGCCCGCCGGCGCAAAGTTGCCGACGGACCGGAGCAGCGAGACGCCCACTTCGGCGCCCATCGCGAGGGCGAAGTCGAACGGACCGCCGACTAGCCGCAGGACGATCGCCGTATCGAGCGACTCGCCCAGCCAGCACCCCAGGAACGCGAGCGTCGCCGTCCGCGTCACGGCGCGTGCGGCGCCGACCGACGCCATGTGCCCGTCGACCTCCGCGGCGCCCGCGCGCCAGCCCCCGACCGCGCGACGCAGGGCCGTCCACGGGATCCTGCCGAGCATGCTCTGAGCGCGCGCGACCGCGCCGCCCCCGCGAAACCCCGCTCCCACGCCGGCCGAGAGCGCGAGGGGTACGAGCGCGCCGCCCGCGACGGCCCACGCGAGCCATGGTCCGCCGAGGTGGCTGCGCGACATCGTCGAGAGCGCGCCCCACCCGGCGAGCGCCCCGAGCGCGATGTAGATCCCGTGGGCCCGCATCACGAGCCACTTGCGCGCCACGGCGAGCACGGCGCCCTCGGGCAGCGGAACGCCCGAGCGCGACTGGAGCAGCACGGCCGTGGCGGAGTCGGCGACGAGGAAGCCGGCCGGCGCCGTCAGGTGCAGCGCCTCGGTGGCGATCCGGATCGCCAGCATCCGCGCAAAGGGGACGGTGCGACCGAGCACCCGCACGAGCAGCACCATTCCGGCCGCGTCGAACGCGGTGGACACGACGAACGGCGCCAGGGCGATCACGGCCCACGGACCGGGGCGCGCGACGGCACGGAGCGTGGCCGAGAGGTCGACGCCCGCCAGCGCGCGAAGAAGCACCACCCCCGCTGCAGCGACGACGAGCCCCAGCAGGGCCATTCGACCCGCCCGGCCCGCCGGTGAGCGCGGTAGCACGATCGTCAGGATCGGGCCCTTGCGTGGCGCTTGCGCGACACCCGCGCGATTCGACGGTGAACTTTCCTGCCCTGGCTCCCGCTCGAGCGCTCGCTCGGCCCCTGGCTCAGGCTTGCTCGAGCGCGCGCTCGAGCGCTTCGCACAGTGTGCGGAGCACCTTCACCCGGGCCCATCGCTTGTCGTTCGACTCGACCAGGTGCCAGGGCGCCGTGCTGGTGCTCGTGCGGTCGACCATGTCGCATACGGCGCGCTCGTACTCGGGCCACTTCTTGCGATTGCGCCAGTCGTCGGGCGTGATCTTGTAGCGCTTGAAGGGCACCTTCTCGCGCGAACGAAAGCGGGCGAGCTGCTCTTCTTTGCCGACCGCGAGCCAGAACTTCACGACGAGGACGCCGCTGCGGGCGAGCGCCTCCTCGAAGTCGACGATCTCGCGATAGGCCCGCATCCAGTCCGGCTCCGGAGCGAGGCCCTCGACCCGCTCGACCAGGACCCGTCCGTACCAGGTCCGGTCGAAGAGGGTGAAGTGCCCGAGCGCGGGCACGCGGCGCCAGAACCGCCAGAGGTAAGGCTGGGCGCGCTCTTCTTCGCTGGGCGCCGCGATCGGAACGACGTCGTAGCGGCGTGCGTCGAGCGCCTCGGTCACGCGCCGGATCGTGCCCCCCTTGCCCGCCGCGTCGTTGCCCTCGAACGCGACCACGACGCCCACGTCGCGGAAGCGCTTGTGGCGGCACAGCTCGTTCAGACGCCCCTGCAGGCGCGGCAGGTGCTTGTCGTACTGCGCGCCGGTCAGCTCCTTGGTCAGATCCAGCTCCTCCAGGACGTTGCGCCGGTCGATCGGGGGCGGGGGCGGGGGCGCGGCGCGCACGGCCGGCGGGCGGCGGCCCGCGAGCCGGGCGCGCGTCGCGTCGAGCAAGGTGCGACCCACGGTGAGGTCGCGGTAGTGCGCGTCGGTCGCTTCGACGACGGTCCACGGAGCCTCGGCGATGCTCGTCTCGCGGAGCACGCGCTCGCTCACGTCGCGAAAGCGGTCGTACTGCGCGTGGTTTTTCCAGCTCGCCTTGGTCACGCGCCACGACGTGGCGGGGCTCGACGCGAGCGACTCGAAGTGGCTCCGCTGCCCCTTCTTCGTCACGTGCAGCCAGATCTTCACGATCAGCGTGCCCTCGTCGACGAGCATCCGTTCGAAGCGCGACGTCTCGGCGAGCTGCCGCGCCATCTCGGCGCGATCGATGCGGCGCCGGACGCGGTCGTGGATCGTCGGCGCGTACCAGCCCTCGAAGAAGATCCCGGTGCTCCCGCGGGGCGGGAGATCGCGCCAGTAGCGCCACATGGGCGGGCGCGCGCGCTCCTCGTCCGAGGGAGCGCCGTAGGCGTGCACCCTCACGTGACGGGGGTCGATCCACGAGAGCAGCAGGTTGGCCACGTCGCCGGTGCCGGCGCCGTCGACGCCTCCGAGGACGACGACGACGGAGAACTCGGCTTTGTCGAACACGGTCGACTGCACCTCGAGCAACTCGGACCGCAGCTTGGGCAGCTCCCTCTCGTAGGTTCTCTTGGAGATTGCGTGCCCCACCTCCGCGGATTCGAACATGCGGGGACTCTAGCCCAGGCCTCCGGGGCGACCCGCGATCGATTAGCCTGCTGGAGCAGCCTCGAATCCCGTCGCCCGATGAATCAACCGAACGCCACCTTCGCGCCGAGACAGCGCATCGGAAGCTACGAGCTGCTCGTCGAGCTCGCGTCGGGCGGGACGGCCACGGTGGGGATCGCGGTCTACCGCGGGGCGGCGGGCTTCGAGCGCCTCGTCGTCGTCAAGCGCGTGCACCGCAAGCTCGCGCGGGATCGGGAGTTTTCCGCGATGCTGCTCGACGAGGCGCGGCTCGCGTCGAGCGTTCGCCACCCGAACGTCGTGCCCGTCATCGACGTCGTGCGCACCGAGGACGAGGTGGTGCTCGTCATGGAGTACGTGGAGGCGGTGTCGCTCGCGGATCTCATCGTCGGCGTGCGTGCGTCGCCCCTCGGGCGCCTGCCGATCGCCGTCGTGTCGCGGATCCTCGTCGATGCGCTGACGGGGCTGCACGAGGCGCACGAAGCGACCGACCTGCGGCGGCAGCCTCTCGGGATCGTGCACCGCGACATGAGCCCGGAGAACGTCATCGTCGGCGTCGACGGCGCGAGCCGCGTCATCGACTTTGGCATCGCCCAGGCCCGCAGCCGCCTGGCGCACACGCGCGCCGGGATGATCAAGGGCAAGGGAGCCTACATGGCGCCGGAGCAGGTCGACGGCCAGCCCGTCGACCGCCGGTGCGACGTCTTCTCGTCTGGCGCCATGCTCTGGGAAGCGCTGACGGGCGCGCGCCTCTTCGACGGCAAAGACGACTTCGACGCGATGCGCCTCGTGATGAGCGCTCCCATCCGAGCGCCGTCGAGCCTGTCGCCCGAGTGCTCGCCCGAGGTGGATTCGCTCGTCGCGGCCGCGCTCGCGCGCCCCGTCGCCGACCGCTTCCAGACCGCCCGCGCCTTCGCGCGCGCCCTCGAGCACGCCGTCCCCCCCGCCCCGCCCCGCCTCGTCGGCGAGCTGGTCGCCGCGATCGCCGGCCCCGAGCTCGAACGCCGCAACGCCAAGCTCCTCGACATCCTGGGCGAAGAGGCCACCCGCCTCGGCCTGCGCTCCCGCCTCTCGATCTCGACCCCGTCCCTCGAGCCGCCCCCCCGCCACCCATCCAACCCCGCGCCCGCGTTCGCGCCCGCGCCCGCGCCCGCGCGCTCCATCATCCCGACCGTGATCGCCGTCTCGCTGCTCTCGGTCCTCATCGGCGCCGCGGCCGCCCTCGTCTGGCTATCGCGCTAGCGCGAGAGAGCAAAGGCGAGAGGGAGAGAACACCACGAGGACACCAGGGTCACCAGAAGCAGAGAGAGCATTGGGGGCCGGACCCCCTTCTTTCCCTCGTGCTCCTGGTGTCCTCGTGGTCAAACTCTCCCTTTTGAGCGCCCCCGCTACCTCCTCTCACTCGCTGTCGCGCAGGTGCAGCTTTCGCAAGTAGGCGCGGACGTGGTGGCGTTCCATGCCGCTGCGGCGGGCCATCTCGCTCACGTTGCCGGTCGTGGCTTCGCCGAGGGCGGTGAAATACGTGCGCTCGAAGTCGAGCACGGCCTTGCGCTTGGCCTCCGCGAATGCCGTCGTCGGCTCGTGCGAGATGTCGCCGCCGCTACGGGTGAAGGCCATCACGTCGTCGATGGCGCCCGGCGAGTCGGCCAGCGTCGCCGCCACCGAGGCCACGTTGACGAGCTCGCGCACGTTGCCCGGCCAGTCGTGAGCGCTCATGTTCTGCTCGATCCACGCGAGCACCGCGGGCGCGTATTCGGTGCGGCCGACGCGCGCGCACACCGTGTCGACCAGGAGCGCGATGTCGCCCGCCCGCTCGCGCAGCGCGGGGAGCTCGACCCGCACCTGCGCGATCCGGAAGTAGAGGTCCGATCGGAACCGCCCGGCGTTCATCTCGGCGGCGAGGTCGCGCCGCGTCGCGGCGAGCACGCGCACGTCGATCGGATCGAACGACGAGGCGCCCAGCCGCTTGACCTGCCGCTCCGAGAGCGCGCGGAGCAGCTTGGGCTGCAGGTCGATCGGCAGCTCGCCCAGCTCGTCGAGAAACAGCGTACCGTCGTGCGCCTCGGCCAGCGCCCCGTGCCGCCGCTCGGTCGCCCCCGTGAACGAGCCCTTCTCGTGGCCGAAGAGGATGCTCTCGGCCAACGTCGGCGGGATGCTCCCGCAGTCGACGACGACGAACGCCTTGCCCTTGCGGGGACTGGCCTCGTGGATGGCCTTGGCCGCGAGCTCCTTGCCCGTGCCTGTCTCGCCCAGGATGAGGACCGACAGCGGCGTCGGCGCGATGCGCTCGAGGATCCCGAAGAGCCGGCGCATCCGGGGGCTGCGGCCGACGAGCGGCCCGAAGGCATCGGACCAGCCGACGTCGACCCGGTGCTCGCTCTCCGGCTCGACGAGGATCGACACGCGGCCCAGGGTGATCGTGGACGGCGTCGTCACGATGGCCTCCTGGACGCGCAGCGGGCCCACGTAGGTGCCGTTCGTGCTGCCGAGGTCGCGGACCAGGATGCCCGCGTCCACCGCGCGGAGCTCGCAGTGGGCGGCGCTCACCTCCGGGTCGTCGACCACGATGGCGGCCCCCGGGTCACGGCCGACGACGACCGCGTCCACGTCGATGGGGACCACCTTGCCGCCGGGGGCCTTGGCCACGCCGCCCCGCACCACCCAGTGCACCTCCCGCTGCTTGGTGCGCACGGGCAAAGGCTACCTGATAGGATTCGCCCCATGCGAGCGTTCCCCTTGGGGGCCGCGCTCGGGGCAGCCCTTGCCTTCACGGGCGCGCTCCCCCTCGAAGCGCGCGCCCAGAACAAGCCCCGGCCCGGGGCCGTGGCCGCCGTCGCCCTCCCGGTCGACGCCATCAAGCGCCTGAAGAGCGCCGACGCGGCCCAGGTCCAGGGAGCGCTCGACGACGTGCGCATGTCCGGCCGCGACGGCGCCCCCGCCGCCAAGACGATCGTCGACGTGCTCGACCGGGGGCTTTCGCCCGCCCTCACCCTGGCGGCCATCGAGACCCTGGGCGACACGCAAAGCCCCGTCGCCAACGAAGCGCTCGCCTGGTACGCGCGCCACCGCGAGGTGGGGATCCGCCGTGCCGCCATCACGGCCCTCGGCAAGCTGCACGGGGCGGTGCCCGCCCACGCCCTCCGGGGCGCGCTCTCCGATCCGGACGAGGGCGTCCGCGGCCTCGCTGCCACCGAGATCGGCGGCCTCGAGGGCAATACGCAGGTGAAAGAAACCGTGGCCGACCTGTTCCTGGCGCTCGATCACAAGGTCGAAGAGGCGGCGGCGTCGATCGGGCAGCTCTGCGAGCCGGCCGATTGCAAGAAGCTCGCGGGCAAGCTGGGGATCGTGCCCTTCGACGTCATGGCGGGCGCGCTCGATCAGGTGCTCCTGCGGCCACCCAAGGACATCGACGAGGCGACCAAGGTCGACATCATCGACCGGGTGCGCGAGCTCGGGACGGCCGATGTCCACCAGTTCTTGCAAGACCTGCAGTCCAAGTGGCCGCCCAAGGGCTCGGCGCGCGTGAAGGCGACGATCGACCAGGCGGTGACGGCGACGACGGGCTCGCCCGGGCGCCGATCCCCGGAGGCGCCCCAGTGAGCCCCCGACGAAGCCTGTCACCAGGCAGGCTGCGCGCGCTTGCCGCAGCGGCGCTCGCGACGGCCGTGTCGTGCGGCGGCGGGCAGACGCGCCTCAATCTGTTCTCCACCGATTGGTCCGACGACGAGGGCGCCTCGATCGGGCGCATCTACGACCGCGTCGGCCGAGCGCCGGCGCCGCCTGGGGCCGACGTGGCGATCGCCGTGGTCGGCAACGCCAGCCGCATCGTCGGGATGCGCCTCTCCGAGCCCGGCGCGAGCAAGTGGACGTTCGCCCACGCCCTCGACGGACGCCCCGTCATCGCCGGCGGCGTGGTCGTCGCTTCGGGCAGCGGCGAGGTCTTCGCGCTCCAGGCCGCGACCGGGGGCGTCCTCTGGCGCCGGCCCACCGGTGGGCTGCCTCTGCTCGGCGCCGGCGACGACGGCGCGATCACCGTCATGGCCTTCCGCAGCGCCGGCGGCGTGGGCAGCGTGCTGCTCGCGGTCGGCCGCGACGGGCAGGTCGTGCGCCAGATCGAGACACCCAAGGCCCTCGGAACTCCGGCGGTGCTCGGCCACCTCGGGTTCGTGCCGTGGGCGGGCCAGTACGTGTCGGTCATCGACCTGGCCAACGGCGACGAGGCCGCGCGCGTCACCGTGCGGCAGGAGACGAGCCGCGCGTGGACGCAGAGCGGCGCGCTCTGGTTCGGCGAAAACGGCTTCATCCGGTTCGACGAGCACATTCGCGATGCCTCGAAGGGCAAGGCGTCGACGGTCACCGTCCCGGCGCGCGAGCTGCCGGGCATGCCGCGCGTCGCGCCCCCCGGCGACGAGCCGATGCCCGCGGCGGCGAACGCGCTCGACAAGACGCGCGAGTACGCCAAGCCCATGGCCACGCCCTCCGGCGCCGCGCTGGAGGACGGGCGCTGGTACGGCACCTATTTCCGGATCGTGATGGGCTTCGACGCGGAGCACGACAAGCTCGCGTGGGTGCACATGCAGGACGCGGACATCGTGGGCGGCGCTGCCGCCGGCGGGGGCCTGGTGCTCTGCGACGAGCGCGGTCACATCGCGGAGCTCGACGCCAAGACGGGCTCGGTCGTCGCCACGCTCGATCTCGGCGAGCCGGTGGAGAGCTGCGTCGTGAACGTCGACTCGCTCCGCGTCCCGGGGGCCGCGGCGGCCGCCAAGCCGCTCGCGGCGCAGCTGGCCGACGCGGTGCGCGCCGAGGAGCCGCAGCTCGTCATCGCGCAAAAGCTGCTGCTGCGCGAGCTTGCCACGTCGGAAGACGAGGTGGCCACGTCGGCCCTCGTCGACGCGGCGAGCGATCCGCGCACCAGCCCGGATCTGTTGCCCGCGGCGCGCGACGCGCTGGCCAACCGGCGCAACGGCGCGGCGGCGATGGAGGCGGCGCTCGGCCGCCACTACGACTTCTTGAAGGACGTCCTGCGCTCGCCGCCGGTCGGCCCGATGGCCGACGCCCTCGGCGCGATGAAAGACAAGGCCGCGGCCCCGCTCCTCATCGCGCACCTCTTCGACCCGGCCGACACCGACGACGACGTGAAGCGCGCCGCCGCGGCGCTCGCGCTGATCGCCGAGGACGACGTGGCCCCCGCGCTGCGCCAGTGGTTCGGGATGTACCGCGCCACCGCCGCCAACGACGACATCGCGGCCGCCGTCGTCAGCATCGCCGACGCGCTCGTCATCATGGACGACAAGCCCGGCATCGCCCAGGTCGAAGCCGCCGAAGCCGACGCCGCGACAGTCCCTTACGCCCGCGAACGCCTCGCACCGGTCCTTGCCTCGAGGCCCCCGCCTGCGCCTGCGCCCGACCCGGAGCCGAAGAAGAAGTAGGCGCCTAGCGTGGCAGGGGGCGCTCGGTGGCCAAGAGAGATCAACCACAAGGACACCAGGAGCACGAGGGAGAGAGGGAGGGGCTGCGGCCTCGGATCTCTTGGCGTTCCTGGCGTCCTGGTGGCTGATCTCTCCACCTCAAATTCTCTTGGTGTTCCTCGTGTCCTGGTGGTTGATCTCTCCGCCTTAGTTGTCGAGGATTCCCATCTCTTCTTCGCGGGCCGAGAGGCAGCATTCGCTGCCCGCGGGGAAGGTGCTGCAGGCGTCGGGGCGGATGGCGTAAATGTCGCAGCGGTTGTCGCCGGCCAGGTGCTTGCATCGCTTGTCTTTGCGCAGCACGAGCACGACTTTGCCGTCGGACTGGCGCGCGTAGGGCGGGCGCGCGAGCTCGGGGCGGCCGCCGTCGGCGAACCGGCGCACGTCGACGTCCTCGATCTCGACGCTGTTGTCCTTGCAGCACGCCGCGCACTCCAGGCAGTCGAGCTCCATCGCGCGCGTCGCTCCGGCGTGCGCCGAGTCGCGCGCGACGCGCTCGTGCATGATGCCGTAGCAGTCGTGGGGGACCTTGATGAACGCCATCCCGGCGAACGGCCCGCGCCGCGCGACGAGGTACTCCGAACGCCCGATATCGAGCGCCGACCACCACCCGAGATCGCCCTCGTCGTCCTTGCGCGGCCGCGCGAACACCAGGCGCGCCTTGCGCGGCGTGAGCCACACGACGGCGTGGCCGCCCGCCTTCACCCACGAGGCGGCGCGGTCGAGATGGGGCCACTTGTAGCTGCGGACGACGGGACGAACGACGGTGGACACGACTCGTCCCTATAGTCCCGTGGCCGCGGAGAGGCAGCACTGATATAGCCTCGAGCCCCGCCCATGCGCGCCATCGTGATCCGAGAGCCCGGCGGGCCCGAGATGCTCGAGCTGCGCGAGGTGCCCACGCCCGAGGCCACACGCGGCGAGGTGCGCGTCCGCATCCGCGCCACCGCCGTCAACCGGGCCGACCTCCTGCAACGCATCGGCGTCTACCCTGCGCCCCCCGGCTCGCCGCGCGACATCCCCGGCATCGAGATCGCGGGCGAGGTCGACACCGTGGGCGAGGGCGTCACCGAATGGAAGGCCGGCGACCGCGTCTTCGGGATCGTGGGCGGCGGCGGCTACGCCGAGTACATCACCGTCCCGGGCCGCACGCTGGCGGGCATCCCCGACGGGATGTCGTTCGTCGACGCCGGCGCCGTGCCCGAGGCGTTCCTCACGGCGTGGGACGGCATGGTCGATCAGGGCCGCCTGGCCGCGGGCGAGACGGTGCTGATTCACGCCGCGGGCAGCGGCGTCGGAACCGCCGCCGTGCAGATCGCGCGGGCCGTCGGCGCGCGATCCATCGGCACCGCGCGCACGCGCGCCAAGCTCGATCGCGCGCGCGAGCTCGGCCTCGACGAAGCCATCGTCGTCGAGGGCGGCGCCTCGTTCGCCGACGAGGTGCGCGCCCGGACGGGCGGCCGCGGGGCCGACGTCGTCGTCGAGCTGGTGGGGGGCCCCTACGTCGCGCAGGACCTCGCGTGCGTCGCGTACAAGGGGCGCATCGTCGTCATCGGGATGCTGGCCGGCCCGCGGGTCGATTTCGATCTGAACGCGCTGATGCGCAAGCGCGTCGAGGTGCGCGGCACCATGCTGCGGTCGCGCCCCCTCGAAGAGAAGATCCTCGCGGGCCTCGCGCTCGACCGGCACCTGGCGCCGCTCTTTGCCCGCGGCCTGCTCAAGCCCATCGTCGACCGCGTCTTCCCGCTCGAGCAGGCGGGCGACGCGCACCGCGCGATGCACAGCAACGAGACGTTCGGCAAGGTGGTGCTGCAGGTCTGAAGAGAGGCGACAGAGAGGGAGAGCCGCCAAGCCGCAAAGACGCCAGGAGAGGGGGTTTGCAGGCGCCGGACGACGCGTCGGGACGCTTTCCCAGCACCTTCTCTTCCTTCTCGTGGCGCCTTGGCGGCTTGGCGGCTCTCCCGCGTTCAGTGCGCGCGCGCGTGCGCGAGGCACAACGTGCGCTGGCGGTTGCCGCACTTTTCGCACGAGCACACGCGGATGTCGGTGCCGTCGACCTCGCTGGCGCCGCAGATCGCGCACTCGCGACGGCCGAAGAGCGGCATCGCGTCGGGATCGGGCGCAGCGGCCGCCGCGGCACGCGCCGCCTCGGAGGGCGCCGGGGGACGACCCGACCGCAACCGCTCGAGCTGCAGCCGCTGCCGCGCGATGAGCGTCTGGTGGCGCCGGGCGGCGGCCCAGTGCCCGTTGAAGAAGAGCCCATAGTTGGCCAGCGCCGCGCCAAGCGCGGCCCGCGTCTCCCACGTGCCGACGAACGCGAAGAGCAGCGCCGCGGCGCCCGCGAGGATCCCGAGCCACTTGACGCGAATCGGGACGATGAAAAAGAGGAGCACCGTCGCATCGGGAAATACCGTGGCGAAGGCGAGGAACATCGACGCGTCGAGGCAGAGCCACGTGTTGTCGATCGGCCCCAGAGCCGCCGCGGCGGCGATCGTGAGCAGAGCGCCGACGAGCACGAAGGTGTTCATCTTGAACGCCCCCCACGCCTGCTCCAGGCTCGTGCCGATCCACCACGTGAAGTAGAGGTTGAGCAGCAGCCAGATCGGCTGCGACCCGGGCGCCGGGATGAAGAGGAACGTGACGAGGCGCCACACCTGGCCCCGCCGCACCGCGTGCATGTCGAGCATCAGGTGCTCGGGGTACGCGGGGCGGAGCTGCGACAAGACCGCCACGATGGCCATCCCGCCGACCAGGTAACCGATGAGGTTCGGGATCGCGAAGTTGCCGAAGCGACGCTCGAGCCGAACGAGGAGCCTTTCCATTCGCGCTGTGCAAGTAGCACGCGCGAGGGCCAGGTGCCTGCGACGTCACCCGACGAAGTCGAGGTACTTGGGCTCCCAGAACTTGGCGCGCACGTACGCCTCAGCCGCGTCGCGTGTCGTCTTCTTCGTGCGCGCCACCCCGTCGTCGATCGCTTGCTGCAGGACGCGCGCGGCTACCTTGACCGAGACCTGGCTCATCTCGTCGACCGGCGGATAAATCAGGCCCGACGCCAGGTGCTTCTCGGCGACGTAGTCGGCCAGCGCGTAGGCCGACGTCATCACCATCGTGTCGGTGATCTCGCTCGCCTCGGCCAGGATGGCCCCGAAGCCCAGGCCCGGGAAGATGAACGCGTTGTTGCCCTGGCCGATGGGCACGTCGCGATCGCCCACGCGCACCGGCGCGAACGGGCTGCCCGTGGCGACGAGCGCGCGCCCGTGGCTCCACGCGAGCAAATCGGCCGGCGTGGCCTCGCACGAGCTCGTGGGGTTGGAGAGCGGAAAGATGACCGGCCGCTCGACGTTGGCGCACATCGCGCGGACCATCGCCTCGGTGATCGTGTTGGGCTGGCCCGAGAGGCCGAGGAGCACCGTGGCCTTGCCCTTCTGGATCGTCGTCAGCAGATCGATGGGGCCCTCGGCCCAGCCGGCGACCGTCGCGCGCGGCTGCGCCAGCGAGTTCTTGTAGGCCTCCATCGAGCGCCCCTCGACGAGCAGGCCCTTGGAGTCGAGAACGAGCACGCGCGACCGCGCCTCTTCGAGCGTGATCCCCTCGCGCACCATCCCCTGCTGGATCACCCAGGCCACGCCCGCCCCGCCGGCCCCCGCGCCATAGACGACGACCACCTCGTCCTTGAGCTTGCGACCGCGGAGCGCGCACGCACCGATGAGACCCCCGAGCGCGACGGCGCCCGTGCCCTGGATGTCGTCGTTGAACGACGGGATCCGCTTGCGGTAGCGATCGAGCACGTCGAACGCTGTGTCTTTCGAGAGGTCTTCCCACTGGATGAGCGCGCGAGGCCAGCGCTCGCTGATGGCGTCGACCACCTTGTCCATCAGCTCGAGGTACTCGGCGCCGCGCATGCGCTTGCGCCGCAGGCCCAGGTACGTGGGGCTCTTGAGCAGATCTTCGCGGTCGGTCCCGACGTCGAGGCCGATGGGGAGCGACTGGAACGGGCTGACGCCGCCGCCCACGGTGTAGAGCGCGAGCTTGCCGATCGCGATGGCCTGCCCGCCCCAGCCCTGATCGCCGATCCCGAGGATGGCCGACGAGTCGGTCGCGACGATGATGCGCACGTCGTCGAACATGTGGTTATGCACGCACTCTTTCACGCGCGCCACGTTGGCCGGCGACAGCGAAAGACCGCGCGCGCCGCGGTAGATCGACGACGCGTGCACCACCGCGTCGCCCACGGTGGGCGTGTAGATGATGGGCAGCATCTCCACGATGTGGCGCTGGATGAGCGCGTAGTAGAGCGTCTCGTTACGCTCCTGCAGGCCGCGCAGGTACGTGTACTTGGCGAGCGGCGTTTGCTCGCTCTGGAAGGCGAAGTAGGTGCGGTCGAGCTGCTCCTCGAGCGTCGTCACGTAAGGAGGCAGCAGGCCCTCGAGCCCCAGGGCGATGCGCTCCGGCTCGGTGAAGCTCGTCCCC
>Ga0302326_10006277_pt1 | contig 26697 bp, 23 predicted proteins | sample Palsa_T0_3_FD_202264 | JGI IMG/M metagenome (GOLD analysis project Ga0302326, IMG submission 202264) | Peat permafrost microbial communities from Stordalen Mire near Abisko, Sweden - Palsa_T0_3 | ecosystem: Environmental > Terrestrial > Soil > Palsa > Peat permafrost | place: Sweden: Abisko... | reverse complement strand
TCCTAAGATTCAGACCCGCCGAGCACGCGCAAAGCGGCTCCAGGCTCGACGATCCGCCGTCATCGACGACGATTACCTCAAAGGCTTCCTTGGCAAAGTCGAGAGATTGGAGAGCCTCAAGCAAATCAACCACTTTGTCAGGCCGCAGGTACGTTGGAACCACCACCGAGACAATCGGTTGCATACCTAGCTTGACCAGTGCCGGAAGATTTGGCGCGAACCCAACAACAAAGTCATCCTCCTGTAAAGAACACTCGTGTCCGGATAGCTAGCTCAGGCCGCTCCTACGCTATGTCAATAGATGTTAACATGCCGGAAAGGTCCGGCGACGGCCTTTAAAATCATTGCCATGAACAAGCCGCCCGTCTTTGTTGTCGGAGCGCCCCGCAGCGGAACCACGCTGCTCCGCAACATGCTCAACCGTCATCCGCAGCTCGCCATTCTGCACGAAACGCAGTTCTACAACTATGTGTATACCAGGCGCCGGGCCTTCGGCGATCTGGGTTCACCGCGGGCGCGGGGCCGGCTGGTAACCGAATACCTGAGCACCGAACGCATTCAGCGGGCAGGCTTGGATTCCGAGGGGCTCGAGGCCCGTCTGCTTCGAGACGCGACCACCTACCCGGCCATGTTTGCTTCGTTGATGGAGCATTACGCCGCCGCTCAGCGCAAGCCGCGCTGGGGCGAGAAATCACCACAGCACTCCCTCTTCACAGAGACGCTGTGCGAGTGGTTCCCCGGCGCGGCCATTATTCATATCGTTCGCGATCCTCGGGAAGTGGTCGCATCACTCCAGCGAGTGCCGTGGGCGTCCAACAGCGTCGTAACGAACGCGATGAATTGGCGCCGCTACAACCAGGCAGCGCGGCGATCGAGCCAGCAGCCCGGGTACCTGCTGGTTCACTATCAAAATCTCGTCCGTGATCCTGAACGGGAGCTGGGGCGGATCTGCGGTCACATAGGAGAGGAATACTCGCCGGCGATGCTGGTCCCGGTGGAAACGGGGCGCCGCTCTCCTTGGACACGGCTGGCTGGCGAAGCAGTGACTACCCAGCGGCTCGGTAAATGGCAAGAGCAGCTTACTGCCCAGGACGTCGCGCTGGTGGAATGGGCAGTCGGCGATGAGCTGGGCCAGTTCGGATATACGAAGGCCGCCGGCGCCCCCGCGGTACATCTGATCGGCCGCGGGCTGGCTTACGCCGCTTTCGATGCTGTCCGCCGCCGGTTGGCTTACTTCCCCGCGGTCCTGTATCGCCTGCTGGCGCCGACCCGCATCGCGCGAGAGGAATTCTGGGTCTACCGGACGACGCGAGCGGCGCGCGAGGCGCCCGCGGCTGTTGCAATTCGCAAGGACTGATGCCCGCTGACGAGCTATTGCCGGCAGCGATTCTTGTGCGCGTGCTAACCCCGGTGGGAACGCAGTGAACGAGAGCCGACGCGGGCGTCGGCCGCGGTCCAGGGGGACCGCCCCACATGGCGGACTCTCTTGGCTGGCCCGCAGTCAGGGAAACTGACATACGGCGGATTGTAGAATAGGGTTTATGTGTAAATCTTGGATGATTACCGCGGCCGCGTGCGCCGCATTCGTGATGGCTGGCAGCCCAAGTCCGGCCCAGACGGCGGGCGGCCGAATCCCGCGCATGGCGGACGGCAAGCCGAATTTGACTGGATTGTGGCAGGCATTTGGGACCGCGGATTGGGATCTTGAAGACCACAGTGCGGAAGCCGGACCATTTTTTCAGCTAGGCGCGATTGGCGCGATTCCTCCCGGCCAAGGCGTTGTGGAAGGTGGCGAGATTCCGTATCTACCGGCCGCGCTCGCCAAGAAGAAAGAGAACCAAGCGAACCGGTGGAAGCAGGATCCGGAAGTGAAATGCTACATGCCGGGCGTTCCTCGGGCAGTCTACCTGCCGTATCCGTTCCAGATTATCCAATCGCAGAAGGATATTTTGTTCGCGTACGAATACGCCACCACCAACCGGCTGATCAACATGGGCAAGCCGCAGGAGGCTGCGACCGATACGTGGATGGGGACTTCAAACGGGCATTGGGAGAAAGACACTTTGGTGGTGGACGTAACGGGATTCAATGGGCTGGCGTGGTTCGATCGCGCGGGCGATTTTGCCAGCGACATGCTGCACGTGGTGGAGCGCTACACGCCGTTGGATGCGAATACGATCAACTACGAAGCCACTATCGAGGATCCCGCGACATTCTCGAAGCCGTGGAAGATCAGCCTGCTGTTGTACCGGAATCGGGACAAGAACGCGAGATTGCTGGAGTTTAAGTGCGTGGAGTATGCCGAGCAGTTGCTGTACGGCGACTTGGTCCGGAAGGACAGTAAGTAAGCGGGTAACCTCAAAAGGCTTGAAATCGCCGAGTAGGGAAGGAGATTTCCATGAATCAGCGAATTTTCCTGTGGATGAGCACAGGGGCGATCGCGGCAATGATGGCCGCTGGGCCTCTAGCGGGTCAAACGTCGGTGGTGGTGGCCAAGCCTGACGCAAAGGCAGCGGACAAGTCCGACGCCAAGGCGCCAACCAAGACTAAAGCCGAAGCGCCGTTTGCCGCTCCCAAGACGCCCTGGGGCGATCCCGATATCCAGGGGACCTGGACCAGCGACGACACCTGGGGCGTGCCGTTCGAGCGGCCGAAGAATTTCGGGACGCGCGCCACGCTGACCGAGGACGAAATAAAGGCCCGTGAGAAAGCAGTGGAGCGGTCCGCGGAATTCGTCGAGAATGGCGGCGAGAACCATTCGCCGGCGAAAGCGCAGATCGACGCGGCTGCCAAGGGTGAAGCTCCGCCCGCTCCGCCGCAGGGCCGATATGGCCGCGGAGTAGACTCAGCTCCCGTTCCAGGACATTGGGGCGAGTTCGCGCGCAGAGCGTCGCATCAAACTTCGCAGATCGTGGATCCGCCGGATGGCAGGCTTCCTCCGCTGACGCCCGAGGCGCAAGCCAAGCTGGATGCGAAGAACAAGCTGCGGCGCGATCCGGTGCCGGCATCCTACGAAAACTGGAGCTGGTATGACCGCTGCATCAGCCGGGGCGTGGCCGGGTCCATTCTGCCGGTGATTTATGGCAATGGACTGGAGATCGTGCAGACGCCGGGATATGTGGCGATTCGCTACGAGATGGTCCACGATGTCCGCATTATTCCGACGGATGGACGCCCGCACCTGAGCTCCAACATTCGCTCGTTCATGGGCGACGCAGTGGGCCATTGGGAGGGCAAGACGTTGGTGGTGGAGACGACCAATCTGCTGGGCGATCGGATGGCAGTCGGCGTGAATGGCGACGGCGGCCCGCCGTATAGCGAGGATCTAAAGCTCACGGAGCGGTTTACGCGCGTGAGCGCGAACACGGTGAACTACGAGATGACCGTGGACGATCCGAAGACCTACACGGCCACCTGGAAGGTTGCTTTCCCGATCACGCACGAGCCGGGCTATCAACTTTTCGAGTACGCTTGCCACGAAGGCAACATGGCGATGCACAATATGCTGAGCACGGCGCGCTTGGAAGACGCGAAAAAGACGAGCGCGGCGCCGCAGCCCGCGAAGTGACAATCAGGAGATGAATCGCAAATGAGAACCAAGTTATTTGTCCTGGCCGCGGGTTTCGGTTTGATGCTGGCCGCCGTGCCCATCTGGGCGCATCACGCGTTCGCCGCTGAATTCGACGTGAGCAAGCCGCTGGTATTGCGCGGCACCGTGACCAAGATGGACTGGATCAATCCGCACGCCTGGATTCACCTGGACGTGAAGAACGCCGATGGAACGGTGACGAACTGGATGATCGAGGCGGGCGCGCCGAACGGACTGCTGCGCCGGGGCTTTAACAAGAGTTCACTGCCGCCGGGGACTGAGATCGTGGTGGAAGGCTGGCAAGCGAAGGACGGCGCGAATCGGGCCAACGGCAGCAATATCACTTACCCGGACGGGAAGAAGCTGTTTATTGGATCGCCGGGAACGGGCGCGCCGACGGACAAGCCGGAAAACAAGTAAGAGGAATACGAGGGAGACAAGGAATACTAGGAATGCGGCGGGGCGACTTTGCGGTCCAGCCAATCGCGCACCACGGCGAAGACTTCGTGATTGTTTTTCTCCAGCAACATCAAGTTGCCGTTGCCGACAATGCCATAATCGCGCAGGCGCAGCATTTCGGCCGAGCAACCGGCCTGCTTCAAAAACTCGACATTCGCCACGGGTGATCCGCCGCCGCCGAATTCGGTGGTGAGCCATCCAATCGGAATGCCTTGCAAGTTTTTCCACTTGCGCGCGGGCTCGGCTTGGAGCTTGAAGGGCGACACGACTGGCCGCGGTGAATCGGGCGGCGCGGTGCGCTCGACCAATTGGAACTGCGCGGGATCGGTGACGGGCGGATCGTAAGTCATTGGGCTGGCTGTCAAACCCCAACGAAGCTGCTGGGCGAATGGATTGCCGTTGATCTCCATGGCGAAAATGCCCTTGACGAGATTGGGACGGCGATCGGCTACGCCCCATCCGAAAAATCCTCCGAAAGCGTGCGTGAGCAGAATGCAGGGACCGATGCGATCCACCAGCTCCACGCCGCCGCGCCACGCCAGATCGCTGTGGAAGGCTTCGTCCATGACGTTGCCGGATTCGCAGGCCATGAACTGATCGATGAGCGGATCGCTCATGCCACCGGGGCCCGGCCATTGCGCGGTGTTGAACACGACGGGCGTCTGCACCAGACCTTCGTAGGGCGGAACGTTCGGCAAATGGCTGGGGCCGAGCGCGTCGGGGTGATAGGGCGAGCGGCCGTAACTCGGGCGATCCAGCCAATAGACGCTGTAGCCGGCCTGCACGAAATAATGCACCCATCCGGGGCGCCCGCCGATGCCCATCATGTGGGTGCCTTGCCCGCCGCCGCCGTGCACCATGACGATGGGGTACTGGTAGCGCTTCTCGGCGGGGATCATGTACTGCACGTACATCTGGCCTTGCGCGATGGTTCCGTAGGGCATGGATTTGCGCTGCACGCCGACCCAGAAGCAGCCTTGATCGGCGAGCTTGAGCGCGGTGGATTCGCGGTTGGGTTTGAGATCGACGGCGGGGGCCGAAACCGGCGGCGCTGTCTCGGAGAGTTTGGCCAGCTCGGCCCGCACCGCTTGGGGCGATTGCTCGATTGCAACGATTCCCTTCACCAGGTTTGGGCGTTCTTGCGCGGTGACCCGCGCGAAGATCGCGCCGTCGCCCTGCGTCATCAGGATGGCGGGGCCGATTTCATCGAGCAATTTTGCGCCGCGCGTGCGCCAGAGATTTTGCGTGAGCGGATTATTCGGGGCCATCGGCTGGCCCATGGAGGCGACCACTTGCGCGACGGCTGGATCGTTCGCGCCGGCTGCACCCATATTGTGCGCGACAGCTTCGAAGGTGGGGGCTTGCGCGTCGAAATAGCCGTGCACAAAGGGATGATAGGGATTGCGGCCCTGGCCGGGGCGATCGAGCACGTAGACCTTGTAGCCTTGTTCCAAGAGCAGCGTGGCCCAACCGCGGCGGCCGTCGGGCGTGCTGATCCAATCGGAGCCTTGTCCGTAGCCGCCATGGATCAAGACCACGGGATAGGGGTGACGCACCTCGCGCGGAATCCAGTGCTCGACGTACATCTGCATGCCGTTGCACATGGTTCCGCGGGCCAGCGTGGCGTGCTCGACGCCAAACCAGAGGTAGCTCCAGTCGGCGATATCGAGAATGGGGCTTGGCTCGCTGGGCGTGGCCGGTGTCGTTTGCGCGGGCGCAAGTAGGGGCGCAGCCGCAGTGACCAGAGCGGCTAACTCGCGCCTGGTGATTCCGGATGTCGGGCGGTCGAGTTTTACATCGGGCATTACGTGGGACATTATATCGGCCGAAGCCGGGGCGTGCTAATCTCTGCGCATGGAAAAGGTGAACGTCCGCGAGAAGCTGGCGCGGTTCTCCGACCACTGGAATCCGCGGGTGGTGGGCGAGCTGAATGGCCAGCACGTGAAGGTGGTGAAGTTTCAAGGCGAGTTCGTGTGGCACGATCATGCGGCGGAAGACGAGCTGTTCCTGGTGGTGCGCGGCAGTTTCCGGATGGACTTTCGGGACCGCAGCGTCACGCTGAAGGAGGGCGAGTTCATCATTGTCCCGCGCGGCGTGGAGCACCGTCCGGTGGCCGAGCAAGAGGTGGAAGTGATGCTTTTCGAGCCGGCCGAGATCAAGCACACCGGGGATGTCGAGAGCGAGCTGACGGTTCACCAGTTCGAGCGAATTTAAGGCGCGCGCTTTCCCAGCACGAAGGGCGGCTGGGATTGGACAATCCGCCAGGGAAACATAGTGTCGTTTCCCCAAGTAGGGTCCCATCCGAAGCGGATCTGAGAGGGCGCCGTAATCAAGAAGCGCAAAGGGTGCCGCAGTACGACATTTCCGTTCCAGCTCACGGTCATGATGCGGTCATACGGCGTGAATTCGAGTCCCACGAGGTTCAATCCGGCAGCGTAGGGGACGTCGACCCATTGCGAATCGGGCGACCGATAAGAAGTTTCGGAAAGCAGCCTGATTCGACCATCCTCCAGGCACCAGGACGATAACAGATAGCGAGTGCCGAATTCGCCCGTCGTTATCAGAGGCTCCTTGCCAGGCGCGCAGGGCATAGGGAACTCGAACGAAGCCTGTGCGCGAAGAGCTGGGTTCTCTAACGGTCGAAAGCGCTCAAAGGGGCTGAACCAGCGCGCGAGCTTGACGTAGGTGTGCGGGCTGGCCTGAACGAATTGATCGTACGGCCCCTGGATCGCGAGGGCCAGATTGGCGCTGATGGTGAAGAGGAGCAGACCAGCCAGCGCCACGCTTGCGAGCATACGCGTCCACCTTCCAAGACCGACGAGAAGCACGCATGCGACGACGCATGCGACAAACACCAGGAAGGGCGCGAAATCAACTTCGTAGCGCTGCGACGTCAATCCGGTGGCGGCGACGAACAAAATGCAACCGGCGGTGAACCCAAGAACGGTCAGAACGAATGCAAAGACGCCGCGGCTGTCTGCAAGGCGCTTCCGGCAGAGGGGAATCAGGAGAGCGATCAATGCGATTGGGCTGAGCGCAAAAACGCCGCCAGTGAGTTCCAGGAAGTAGCGTGCCGGCAGCACGTTTATCACTGCGTCGAAAGGCTGGCGCAAGGCAAGCCGAAAAAAAGGGAATTCCGCAACCAGATCCGGCGGGCACAGCAGCAGGTAATAGAGGCCGGGTATCAGGTTTACCGTCGACAAGCGGATGTTTTGATAGGAAGCCTCCCCGAGTTGATAGCGCAGCCCGAACTCCAGGGGATTACCGAACCTTGCATAGTTGTAGGCGAGGATTCCCAGGCAACAGGCGATCACCGGGAGGCAAAGCGCGACGACATCCTCGCGGGTGAGCCGTTGGAGGAGGCGCGTCCCGGGGTCTCGGAACAGAAGCATCAGCAAGAACGCAGACGCGGCCGCGAGACCCAAATGCGGACGGCAGCCGATCGCCAAACCGAAGGACAGTCCGGAAAGGCCGGCCCACAGGGCCCGATTGCGAGGTACGGTCAGCCAGCGAAAGAGAAAATAGAAGCCCGCACTCACACAGCAGAATCCGCACGCAATCGCAACCTCATAGATTAGAGCGCGGTGCAACATATACGGCACCGACTGGCCAATGCCGAGAGCGAGCAAGCAAAGGGTCAATAGCGTAACCGGGACGCGATTGGAAAGGCGCGCGAGTACTTGTAGGAACAGGAGAGATAAGAAGAAAAATCCGCCGAGCGCGAATAGGAACGCGGCGAAGTTTTCCGGCATATCGTGCGCCGTGAGCCGGTACCAGGGGGCGAACAACAGCAGCACGGGCACGGGTCCGTGATAGAGATAGTAATGCTGTTTGTAGAGCACGGTGTCCAGGAGCCTATAGGGCCGGTTGGTTGGATCTTGCCAGGGATTGGGAAGAGCAAGCAGTTCCGGCTGCGGCGTTACGGGCAAATACATTTTTCCGCCTACGAATGCACGGGCCAGCAGGTCGTAATATGCGTACACGCCATAACCTCCTTTTGCGATGGCGGGGCTAGGCAAGCCGTAGAATTTGTCTACACCGCTGTTCCAGGCAAATCGGCTGGGTTCTGCGCCGATGCCGATGACCCAGAAATAGAGGGCGCCCACCATGAGCAACGCCGCCAGCCAGGCGACCCGGTATTTTAGGTGCATCCACGCCTCCCTGGGCTACCTAGTTTATCCGAGACTGTTTGACGGCTCTTTTATGCCGATGGCGATTATGGACGTTGGGCTCCACGGCAGGGAGTTGTCGATCCGGCGCCACAGCCACACTAAGCGGTCGAAGTTCTTAAGTTGGAGGCGGCTGATGGTCCTTCGTTTCAAAATGGTTCCGTTGAGCCACCACCCGGGCCGGGAAGCCCGGTTAAAACGTAAGACTTTCTCGACGTTGAAACCGGCATCCGTCATGCGTTGGCGCAACTGATCTTCCGAGTAGCGCCGCATGTGCCCTAATTCCTCATCGAGCGAATTGAAGATGCGCTGCCCCTCCGGGACAAGGATGACCGCGCGGCCGCCTTCACGCAGCATGCAACGAATGTTGCGCAAAGCGCCGAGGTCGTCTGGGATGTGCTCCAGAACATTGAGGCACACCACGGTATCCATCTGGCCGCCGAATTCATCATGGCCTTCGGGATCAGCCGCGTTCAACACAACGGTTTCGAGACGTGGCCGCTCGGACAGGCGGCTCTTGAGACGCTCCAGATGTTCACAATCGATGTCGGTGGCGACGTACCTCTTGCGGCCCGCTAAAAGCAGGCGGGTGAGATTGCCCATGCCGGCTCCGATTTCGAGGACCCTTTTGCCGATGTAGGGCTGGATGGTATCGGCCATCCATCGATTGAAATTGGGCGCGCTGGCAAAAGCATCCAGAATATCCTTGTCTTTGGCCAGATAAATATCGTTCGACAGCGCGGTCTTGAGAATCACCCAGAAGGCTTCGAAGGCATCCTTCAGGCCGATCTTCTTGCCCTCCTCGTACGTGCGCCCGCTATAGCTGATGGGGGTCTCATAGATGCGGGCCTGCCGCTTTGCCAGCTTGATGGTGATTTCGGGTTCGAATCCGAAGCGTTGGCTCCGCACTGGAATACTGCGCAGCAAAGACGTGCGAAAAGCCTTATAGCAGGTTTCCATATCCGTGAGATTCAGATCCGCGAAGACGTTGCACATTCCCGTCAACAGATGATTCGCGAGTGAATGCCAGAAGTACAGCACGCGCCTCTCGCCGCTGGTCAGGAATCGCGAACCGAATACCGCGTCGGCGCGCCCATCGATCAATGGCCCCAGCAGCTTCGGGTACTCGTTGGGATTGTATTCGAGATCGGCGTCCTGGACGATGCAGAATTCCCCGCGCGCCTCCCCGATGGCCCGTCGAATGGCTGCACCCTTGCCTTGATTCGGGGTGGTCTTCAGCAAGCAAATGGCGCCTGGGTATTTCTCCGCGACGGCTTCCACTTCTTCGACGGAGGCGTCCGTTGAGCCATCATCAACGACGATGATCTCCCGTTCGAAACCGTCCGGCAGCGGAGCCGCGATCACCCGTTCCAACAAGGCCGCCACAAACTCCTCCTCGTTATAGAGCGGCACCAGAATTGAGATTTTCATCCGTTCTTCATCATCGAACAGGAGGAGCGGGGCGTGGGAGTTGCTACGCGCTTGCAGCCCCCTGTGCGGGTTTCGTGATCTTGGAGACCAGGTTGCGGCCCAGGATGGCGGAGGCGGTGATGGCTCCGCCGAAGAGAGCGCCGGCCACACCGAGCGATGCAACGTCCTGGCCGGTGAGATAAAGATTGCGCACCGTAGTGTGCGGCGTGAGCGAACGCAAGCGGAAACGTTCCGGCGTGGCGGCCAGTCCGTAGGCCTCACCTTGCGCATAGTTCATGAAGTGGCGCGTGGTGAGCGGAGTGGACAGCTCGGCATGATCGATCCGGCCGGCGATGGCGGGGACGGCGCGCTCGAGTTCCTGCTGGAGCCGCTGGGCGAGCGTTTGTTTGAAGGCGTCGTATTCGGCGGCGCGCTTTTTCCAGCGCGAGTTTTCCCAGGGCGCGAACCAACGATACGGGACGAAGACGATGGCTTCGAGCGTTGCGCGGCCCGGGTATTTGCGTTCGAAATCGGGATCCTTGGCCGAGGGAAACGAGATGTAGACCGCGGGAAAAGGGGCGGACGGATCGCGCATGAAGCGCGCGAAATTGGCGTCGTGATCGGGTGCGCCGTGGTCCGGCGATGGATAGATCCAAAGGTTGGTGCCAGTGAGCCCCAGATCGCGCACGCTTTGCTTGATGCCGACGTACAGGCTCAAGTGAGCGATGGAGCCGGGGATGCGTCGCAGATCGTCAAGGATGGGCTGCGGCTGACGGACCAGGCGCTCAAAAGTATTGCGGGCGCCGGCGTCGCTGATGATGAGATCCGCGTGGAACTCGCGGCCATCGGCCATTTTGACGCCGGTGGCTTTGCCGTTTTGAACGACGATCTCCTGGACATCGGCGCTGATCACAATCTTCCCGCCATGGCGATCGATCAACGGAGCGATGGTTTCGGCGATGCGCGCCGCGCCGCCGACCGGATAGCTGGCGCCATTGAAGTAGTGGCTGGCAATGATGGCGTGAATTCCGAAACTGCTTTGCGCGGGAGGCAGGCCGTAGTCGCCCCATTGGGCGGTGAGGACGGCGATGAGCTCTTGATTTTGAGTGAAGCGGTGCAGAACATCGAGCGTGGACTCGGAAGCCCAGCGAAGGAATGGAGCGCGCATGAAGCGGCCCGCCAGCCACGCGGCGGCGCGAGGGATGGCTTTCTCGGCGAAGTAAAGGCCGCTGGATTTTTGGGCGGATTGCACCGTGGCCAGGTAGCCGTCGATAGCAGCGGCATCGGAGGAAAAGTAGTCCTTCAAGCGAGCGCGGAGTCGCTCCATGCCCGTTGGGAATTCGAACTTCTTGTCGCCGATCAGGACGCGGTCGTAAACGTCCGGCATGGGCGCCCATTCGAGCGCTCCGCCGGTGAGGTGGTCAAAAGCGGCGCGCAAAGGCGAGGCGGGATCTTGCAAATCGCCGACATAATGCACACCCACATCCCACGAATATCCGGGCCGGCGGAAGCTGTGCGTGTAGCCGCCGGCGGTATAGTGGCGCTCCAGCACCAGCACCTTGCGCGAGGCGTACTTGGATAGCAAAGCCGCAGTGGTGAGACCGCCGAGTCCGGAGCCGATGACAATGGCGTCCCAGCGATCGTCCAGGGCCTGCTGTCGATAGGAGATCACCTGCGGCCACTCAGTGGTGGCCGGCGGCGCGGATGACTGTTTCGGCCTGCGGCGCATCCGCCTTGGGTTTGCGCGCCATGGCTTTTTCGTTGATGCGGGCGCGGCGCTCGGCTTGTTTGGCGGCGCTCGCGAGTTCGCGCTCCTTGAATTCGGGCAATACCTCATTTGAGAACAGCCGGATGGAGGAGCACAGCAGATCGTGCGGAACTTTCCCGGCTTGCGCGATGCACAGCACTTGATCGATGCCGGCTTGCTCGAAATCGCGCAAACGCCGGCGTAATTGTTGCGGCGTGCCGACGCAATCCTGAATGCGGCCCTCGGGAGGCATAAATTCCTTGGGATTATTTTTATATTCGTTCCAAATATCTGTTTTTCCGGGACGATGCTCGCCGAAAAAACTATAATGCCCGAGTCCATAGATGAAGAAGCCGTAGCTTTCGGCGCCGATCTGTTCCACGCGCGCTTGATCGCGATCGCACAAAAAGGGCGCTGCCACCGCGAAATTCGGATTCACCGCGTAGCCCAGCGGCTCGCATTCGTTTTCGATGACCTGGTAATAGTCCTTCACCCACTGCTGCGCTTCTTCGGGGCTGACGAAGGAAAACGTCAGCGCGCCAAGACCGAGTTTGGCGGCTTGAATAATGGATTCACGGCGCGAGCAGGCCATCCATAGGGGCGGATGCGGTTTCTGATACGGCTTGGGGATGACATTGCGCGGCGGGATGTTGACGAACCGGCCCTGGTAGCCGGTGAATGGATCTTCCACCAGCATCCGCACGGCGATGCGCATGCCTTCCAGCTGCATGTTCTTCTTCTCGGACTGGGACACGAGAAATCCGCCCAGCTCGGTCTCGGTGGCGCCCGCGCCGGTGCCGAATTCGACGCGGCCGTCGCTGATGAGATCGAGTGTCGCGATGCGCTCGGCCACGCGCGCTGGATGATTGATGCCGGGCGGCGTTTGTACGATGCCATGGCCGATGCGGATGTTCTTGGTGCGCTGGCTGACCGCGGCTAGAAAAACTTCCGGGGCCGACGAATGGGCGTATTCTTCGAGGAAGTGATGTTCGGTGGCCCAAATGTAGTCGTATCCGCATTGATCGGATAGAACGGCCTGCTCAAGAGCGTTCTTGAGAAGCGTGTGTTCGGAATCGCGGACCCAGGGCCGCGGGAGTTGATGTTCGTAAAAGCCGCCAAATTTCATAAAGGTGAGTGACCTCTGCCGATTTCAAAGTTACCATTGTAACGGAGCTTTCACTGAGGTCGAGGAATGGCGAGCGGATGGTGGCCGCGCTGCGGGGCTGCTTGCGAAACCAAGTCCTTCCGAGGTTGGTCTACAAGAGGGAGGAACAATGCCGGAAAAACGGACTATCGAGCGCGCGCGCAAGGACGCGAGAGAAGGCAAAGCGGCGAGCACGCAAGCGGGCGAATTTGTTCGAGAGGAAATGGAGCACGTCGAGGAGGGCAAGCACGGCGTCAGTTCCCGGAAGCAGGCGATCGCGATCGGGCTTTCGAAGGCGCGGCGCGCAGGAGTGAAGCTGGGACCGCCGCCGAAGAAGGGCCAGGCGCGAGCCAAGCGATCTGGGCGGTAAGCAGGTCCGGCAATATCACGGGTTTCATTTTTTGTTCTTGACAGTCAGCTCTGCCTCATTTATCCTATGCATAGGATTACGAGGTATACGTGAACTTCAAAGGGACCCTTCCCACGCTGATTCTAGAGGCCCTGGAGCAAGAGCCAAGCCATGGCTACCGGATCGCGCAGCGCATCAAAGAGCGCTCCCACGGTGTATTGGACTTCAAAGAAGGCACGTTGTATCCGGCCCTCCATAAGTTGGACAACGAGGGACTGGTGGAGTCGTTCGAAGGCGTGGAAAAGGGCCGGCCGCGGCGCTACTACCGCATCACGGAATCGGGGCGCGGAGTGTTGGCCAAGGATCGCACGAAGTGGCGCGAGCTTTCACGGGCGGTGACGTTAATTCTCGGGGAGGCGTAAGTGAACATGGAATTAGAAGCGTGGCTGCAACAGGCAACTCGGCATCTATCGCGGGCTTCGACCGCCCAGGTGCGGACTGAAATCCAAGAACATTACGAATCGGCTCGAGAGGCAGCGATGAGCGGCGGCTCGACCGCCGATGAAGCGGACCGGTCAGCCGTGAACGCGCTGGGCAATGCGAAGGCCGCGAACTGTCGGTATCGGGAAGTCCTGTTGACGTCCGCCGAAGCCAGGATGCTCCGCGACGCCAAGTGGGAGGGCCGGGCCGTTTGCTCCCGCCCGTGGCTGAAATGGCTGCTCCTAGCAATGCCAGTGGCCGCGCTATTTGCGGCCGCCGTCTTATTTCTTGCAGGCGCAGTCGCCGTAGCGCGGGTGCTGCTGGTGGGCGGGATAGGAATGGGCCTTTTGTTCGTGGCGGCCTTCCTGCCGATTTATACCCCATCGCGCGGGCGCGTTTTCCGCGTCGTGAAATGGGTTGTGCTGGTTAGCATGCTGGGGTTGGCCTTCGGACCGGACGCGCTCAAATGGTCCTGGCTGCTGTTCTCGTGCCTATGGCCAGTGGCCTGGATCGAATGGACGCACGTTTCGATTCGGCGGAAACTGCCCGTGGCCGAGTGGCCCAAGGCGTTGTATCTCTGACAAGCGTTCCAGGCGAGCGGCGCGGTGAGTGCTCATTGACACCCGCATGTGGGGAATGTAGGATCAAAAATCACCATCATGCGCTTGCCAAATCATCTTCGACTCTCAATCTTCAGCGCAGTTGCCGCGGCAGCGATGCTTGCGCCAGCGAACGCGCAAACTCAGGCCTTCAAACCGCCGCGGACCGCGGACGGAAAACCGAACTTCAACGGCATCTGGCAGGCGATGAACACGGCCAACTGGGATCTGGAAGGCCATGCCGCCCAAGCCGGACAAGTGGTGTCGCTGGGGGCGACCGGCGCGGAGCCGCCCGGAATCGGGGTAGTGGAAGGCGGCGAGATCCCGTACCTTCCGGCGGCGGCGCAGAAGAAAAAAGAGAACTACGCCAACCGCTTGAAACTGGATCCGGAAGTGAAATGCTATTTGCCCGGCGTACCGCGGGCCACCTACATGCCGTATCCGTTCCAGATCGTGCAATCCGGCAAGTTCATTCTGATCTCCTATGAATACGACGGCGCCGTGCGGACGATTTACATGGACAATCCGGGGCCGGCGCCGGTGGACAGTTGGATGGGCTGGTCGGCTGGGCATTGGGAGGGCGACACGCTGGTGGTGGATGTGACCGGGCTCAACGACATGACGTGGTTCGACCGCGCAGGCGATTTTCACAGCGACGCCTTGCACGTGGTGGAGCGTTATACACTGGCGTCCGCGAATGTTTTGAATTACGAAGCGACCATCGAAGATCCGCAGGTGTTTTCGCGGCCGTGGAAAATCAGCATGCCGCTGTACAGGCACCTGGAAAAGAACGCTCAACTGCTAGAATTCAAGTGCGTGGAGTTTGTGGAGGAGCTGATTTATGGGCACCTTCGCAAACAACCATCAAAGTAAGTCGCCCACAACGAAAGCGCGCGCGGGCTTGCAGATTGCAATGAGGTACGCGCGCGCCTCTGTGGGCTGGTAAGTAGCAGCTGAGCGGAGGTTCCCCATGCGGCTTCGAGCGATGGCGACGTTGGTCGCACTGTTTGTTCAGGTTTATCTGTCCGGTCAGGGCCTGTCCGTTACCGCAAAGGCAGCGAGGCCGGCATCCAAGACCTGGATCCCGCCTCACACCGCCGATGGCCAGCCGGATCTGGAAGGAGTGTGGACCAACACCACTCTGACGCCTTTGGAACGGCCGGCCGAGTTCGCCGGAAAAGAGTTTCTGACCCCGCAGGAAGCCGCCGATTATGTGAAACGCTTGCTGCCGCAGGTAAATTCCGATCGCCGCGATGGTGGCGCGCAGGCCGACGTCGGACGCTCCTACAACGAATTCTGGCGCGACCGGGGGAACGATTTGGTGGCGGACCGGCGCACCTCTCTGATCATCGACCCGCCGGATGGCAGGATTCCGCCGCTGACGCCGGAAGCGCAGAAGCGCGTGGAAAAAACCCGCGAATATATGCGAGACCATGCGACCGACGGTCCGGAGGGCCGGTCCATGGCGGAGCGTTGCCTGGCTTGGGCAACGGCGGGTCCGCCGATGCTGCCGGGGCCCTACAACAACGACATGCAAATTTTCCAGAGCCGCGAGCAGGTGGTGATTTTGAATGAAATGATCCATGATGCGCGCGTGATTCCCCTGGATGGGCGGCCGCACGTAAGCCCGGACATTCGCGAGTGGCTAGGAGACTCGCGCGGGCATTGGGAAGGCAACACGCTGGTGGTGGACACGACGAATTTCAACAGCGAGTACAGCTTTCGCGGATCGGACGCGAATTTGCATCTGACGGAGCGCTTCACGCGGGTCTCGCCGGATGTGATTCAGTATGAATTCACGGTAGACGATCCAACAGCGTTCACTCGATCCTGGACCGCGCGAATCCCATTGAACAAGACGGCTGACCGGGTGTATGAGTATGCGTGTCACGAAGGGAACTACGCGCTGACGGACATTCTGGCAGGCGCGCGAGCGGTGGAACAGAGGGAGCCGAAATGAACTGCCGGCTGCTGTTGGTCTTGTGCGCGGCGCAAATCGCTCTCGGGCAGGCGGCGCGCGATCTCGAAGGAATATGGAGCAACGCCACCATCACCCCTCTGGAACGCCCCGCCGATCTCGCCGGGAAAGCAACGTTCACCGCGGAGGAAGCGGCGGCCTACGAGAAACAGGTGGTGGAGCGCAACAATGTGGATCGCCGCACGGGGAATGCCGAAGTGGACGTGGCTACCGCGTACAACCAGTTCTGGTATGACCGAGGAACGAAGGCCGTGGGCACGCGGCGCACGTCGCTGATCGTAGATCCTCCCGACGGGCGCCTCCCCGCGCTCACGCCGGAAGCGCAAAAACGGGTGCAAGAGAGGCAGGCATGGATGCAAGAGCACTCGACCGATGGCCCAGAGGGCCGCACGCTCGGAGAGCGGTGCATTCTTTGGGCCACGGCGGGCCCGCCCATGCTGCCCGGCCCGTACAACAACAATTTCCAGATTTTCGAGACGCGCGATCAAGTGGTGATCCTCAACGAGATGATCCATGACGCGCGCGTGATTCCTCTCGATGGGCGCCCGCATCTCGCGAGCAACATCCGCCTATTGATGGGCGATTCGCGCGGGCATTGGGAGGGCCAGACGCTGGTGGTGGACACCACCAACTTTTCCGGTGAATTTTCGGTGCGCGGCTCCGATGAGAACCTGCACCTGACCGAGCGCTTCACTCGCGTTTCGCCGGACACGCTGCTCTACGAGTTCACGGTGGACGATCCGACGGCGTTCACCAAGCCCTGGACGGCGCAGATTCCGGTGACCAAGACGAAGGGGCCCATTTTCGAGTATGCTTGTCACGAAGGAAACTACGCCATGGCGGATATTTTGGCTGGCGCAAGGGCCGCAGAGAAGAAAAACCCGAAGTAGAAGGAGAGATCAGATGCGAAAGTTAGGGATTGCGATAGCGATTGCCGGTGTGAGTTTGCTTGCGAGCGCGGCGCCGGCTTGGGCGCACCACGCGTTCGCGGCGGAGTTCGACTCCACCAAACCCATCAAGCTGCGCGGGGTGGTGACCAAAATGGAGTGGATCAACCCGCACGCTTGGATCCACATCGACGTAAAGAACGCCGATGGCACGGTGACCAGTTGGATGGTGGAGGGCGGGAGTCCGAACACCTTGCTGCGGAATGGTTTTACGAAAACGTCTCTGCCGGTGGGTACCGAGATCGTGGTGGATGGCTATCAAGCCAAGGACGCCAGCAACAAGATGAATGGCCGCGACATCACGCTTCCGGACGGGCGCAAGCTGTTTGTCGGCTCAGCGGGGCAGGGCGCGGCGCCGGACGAAAAGCAGGACAACAAATAGCCGGGCATCGAGCTCGCCGCACACCGCATCGCGAACGCCGAGCATGTCACTTTGGCGCAAGTCGCGCTGCACAAAAATGTGATAGTCTGATGGGCCGAATGCGCCCAATGGTTTAGTGTGTTCATTCAGGAGGCCGGATGCGATTCACTTGGTTCAACTTAATGCCGTGGCCCTATTTGCCGGATGATTTCCGCGAGAAGAATCGTTCGGTTTGGGTGGATATCGATTCGCGCTTGTTCGATCCCGCGAAGAGCCACGACGTCTACAACGGCTATCTGGACATGCTGGAATACGCGGGAACACTGGGCTTCGACGGCATCGGGGTGAACGAACATCATCAGAACGCGTATGGGCTGATGCCTTCGCCGAATCTCATTGCCGCAAGCCTGGCGCGGCGAACCGATGATGTTGCGCTGGTGGTTCTCGGCGCTTCCATCGCGCTGTACAATCCGCCGCTGCGCGTGGCCGAGGAGTTCTCGATGCTGGACTGCATCTCGGGCGGGCGCCTGGTGGCGGGCTTTCCCGTGGGCACGTCGATGGACACCAACTACTGCTACGGGACTATCCCGGCGTTGACGCGCGAGAAATACAGAGAAGCTCATGAGCTGATCAAGCGCGCGTGGGCGGAGCGGGAGCCCTTCGCCTTCAATGGCCGCTACACCAAGCTACGCTACGTGAATCTTTGGCCGCGGCCGATTCAGCAGCCGCATCCGCCGATTCATATTCCGGGCGGAGGGTCGATCGAGACTTTCGATTTTTGCATCGACAATACGTACTCGTATTCTTACCTGAGCTTTGGCGGCTACATTCGCGGGCAAGCGCTGATGCAGGGTTATTGGGATCGCGTGGCTGAGCGCAACGCTCCGGATTCGTCGCCCTATCGCGCGGGCTTCGCCCAAACCATTTGCGTGGCGGAGACGGACGCGGAGGCCGAACGGCTGTATGCCAAGCACGTGAGCTACTTCTACAACCGTTGCCTGCATGTGTATCCGGGCTTCGCGGATGCGCCCGGTTATCGCACCATCAAAACCATACAGAAGGGAATCCTGTCGCAGTACGCTCCTCTGAGCATGTTCCAGGAGTTGCCCTGGAAGGAGTTGGTGGACAACGGCAGCGTGATCGCGGGAAGCCCGGAAACGGTGCGCCAGCGCATGGAGGATCTGATCAAGAAGCTGCGCGTGGGCAATATCTTTTGCCTGATGCAAATCGGCGACATGCCCAAAGAGAAGTCCATGTACTCCACCCGGCTGTTCGCTGAGAAAGTGATGCCGAAACTGCGCAATATATTTCCGGAGTATAGCGATGACGGGCGCTTCTGGTGCAAACCTCTGGCCAAGCGGGCCACGCCGGGCGAATTGCCGGCCGAATCCGAGCTCGCGGGCGTGGAGCGGTAAGCATGGAGTTGAAGACAGTTCAAACCACGCGCGTTCCAGTGCGCTATTACGAAGGCGGCTCCGGCCAGCCGCTGGTCTTCCTGCATGGCGCGGGCGGCCTGGATATGGATCTCGGTTTTCTGGATGCGCTGGCCGAACGGTTCCACGTATACGCGCCGCTGGTGCCCGGTTACGGCGATAGCGAAGAATGCGGCGAGCTGCGCGATATGCTCGACTTCACGCTGCACACCTGGGACGTTGTGGAGCGCTTGGGCCTGCGGGACCCGGTTCTGGCGGGCTTCTCGATGGGAGGCATGATCGCGAGCGAAATGGCCGCCATCGCGCCGAACGATGTCTCCCGTCTGGCGCTGATCGCGCCGGCGGGTTTGTGGCTGGACGAGCATCCGATTCCGGATATCTTCGCGATGTTGCCGTATGAGCTGCCGGGATATTTGTTCTACGACGCGGAGGCTGGCGCGAAGATCATGAGCGCGGGCACCGATATGAGCGATCCGAAATTTCTGCAAACCTTCCTGGTGCAGAATGCGCGGCAACTTGGCGCGGCGGGCAAGATTCTGTTTCCGATTCCCGAGCGCGGCCTGGCGTCGCGGCTGTATCGCATCAAGGCGAAGACGCTGCTGATCTGGGGCGAAGGCGACAAGTTGATTCCGCCAGTGTACGCGCAAGCGTTCCAGCTCGGTATCGCGGGCGCGGAGGTAATCGTGATTCCGCGGGCCGGGCATGTGGCGCCGTTCGAAAAGCCGGCAGAGGTGATTGGAGCGATGGCGCGGCTGCAATAGGTTGAGGCGCAGCCGCCTTGCATGCAGCCCTGCCTGACGTTGCCCTCACCCCCCTTGCATGCAGCGCGCTTTTTTGACATTATTAATAACACACCTCTACAGAGGCGGTCGGAGGGTCGAATTGTCAGCGAAAGACATCGTACGTCTTGCAAGCTGCGCTCTTGTCTTGTCCCTCTGCATACAAGCTGCGCCTCCCCCGCAACAGCCCGCTAATCCCGCTTCGGTCACTTCAGAACGGGCTCTGGTCGATCAATATTGCGTCGTCTGCCACAGCGACAAATTGAAAACCGGCGGGCTCTCGCTGCAATCGGCCGACATGACCAACATCCCGGCGGGCGCTGAAACCTGGGAAAAGGTCATCCACAAAGTCAGGCTCGGCGCCATGCCGCCGCAAGGAATGCCTCGCCCGGACGCGGCCGCCATGGATCGTTTTGCGTCCTGGCTGGAAACTTCGATCGACCGCGCGGCTGCCACGAGCCCGAACCCCGGGCGCGCGACGCTGCACCGTTTGAACCGCACCGAATATGCCAACGCCGTCCGGGATTTGCTGGCCCTGGAAATAGATCCGGCGCCGCTGCTGCCTGCCGACGACGAAAGCTATGGCTTCGACGACATCGCGGATGTGCTGCGAACTTCGCCGTCGTTGTTGGAGCGCTACATGGCGGCGTCCTGGAATCTGAGCCGTCTGGCGGTGGGCGATCCGGCGCTCGGTGCCGACACGACGACGTATCGCGCCAAGCCCGATCTATCGCAGAATGACCATATGGAAGGCTTGCCGCTGGGAACGCGCGGCGGATTGTCTCTGCGCCACTATTTCCCGCTGGACGGCGAGTACGTGATCAAAGTGCGGCTGTGGAGAGCCACCGCCGACGTGATCAAGGGGTTGGAAGAACTGCATCAGGTGGAAATCAGCGTGGATGGCAATCGCGTCAAGCTGGCCAACATCGGCGGCAAGAATGAGGCCGAGCTGAGCTACACGAACTCCGGAACATCGGCTCTTGAAATCGACGCGCGCCTGACGGTTCACGTTCCGGTAAAGGCGGGGCCGCACACCGTGGTGGCCACGTTCCTGGCCGAAGGTGAGGCGCAGGATGACAACATCCTGGAGCCGTTCGAACGAGCGAACCTGGATCCGCTGGATTTCCGCGGCCTGCCGGCGGTGGACCGCGTGAGCATCACCGGGCCGCTGAATCCGACGGGAGTCGGCGATACGCCCAGCCGCGAGCTGATTTTCGTTTGCCGCCCCACCAGCCACGTGGACGAGCTGCCCTGTGCCAAGAAGATTATCGGTACGCTGGCGCGCCGGGCTTACCGCAGGCCGGTTTCGGAAAACGATCTCGAGACACTGCTGACCTTTTACCAGAAAGGCCGCAACGAAGGCGGCACGTTCGACTCCGGCATTGAAGCGGCCATACAGTTGATCCTGGCGAGTCCCGAATTTCTGTTCCGTTTCGAGCCCGATCCGCCGACTCTGGCGGCCGGTGCCGTGTACCACATCAGCGATCTGGAACTGGCTTCGCGGCTTTCGTTCTTCCTGTGGAGTACGGGTCCGGACGATCAGCTATTGAACCTGGCCACGCTTGGCAAGCTGAAGGATCCCGCGGTTCTCGACGGCCAAGTGAAACGCATGCTGGCGGATCCGAAAGCGAGGGCGCTGGTGGATAATTTCGCCGACCAGTGGCTGTATCTGCGAAACCTGAAGAATATCAATCCGGATTTTGAAACGTTCCCGGACTTCGACGACAACCTGCGCCAGTCCATGCGGCGCGAGACGGAACTGTTCTTCGGCAACATAATCCGGGAGGATCACAGCATTCTGGATCTTCTGAATGCCGACTACACGTTCATCAATGAGCGGCTGGCGCATCACTATGGAATTCCGAATATCTACGGCACCGACTTCCGCCGCGTGACGCTGACTGACGACCGGCGCCGGGGTCTGTTGGGACAGGCCAGCATTTTGACGATCACGTCGTATGCGACTCGTACTTCACCGGTGCAGCGCGGCAAGTGGATATTGACCAATTTGATCGGCATGCCACCCGATCCGCCGCCGCCCAATGTTCCGGAGCTGAAGGCGCACGCCGATGCGGGCAAGGTCACTTCGCTGCGCGAGCGCATGGAAGAGCATCGCAAGAATCCGGCCTGCGCCGGCTGCCATAAAGTGATGGACCCGATTGGTTTTTCGCTTGAGAATTTCGACGCCATCGGCCAATGGCGAACCACAGACGAAGGCGCCAAGATCGATCCGGCGGGCGTCATGTTCAACGGCGCGAAGATCGACGGCCCGGTGGCTCTCCGCAACATCCTGATGGCGAAGCCCGATATCTTCGTTGGCGTGTTCACCGAGAAGCTGATGACGTACGCGCTGGGCCGCGGGATGCAGTATTACGACATGCCGACGGTGCGTGCGATGGTCCGCGATGCTGGGCGTAATGATTACCGTTTTTCGTCGGTCGTACTGGGAATTGTCAAGAGTACGCCGTTCCAAATGAAAGTGAAGGGCACGGAGGGCGAGAACCGCACCGTGACCGCTGGTTTGCAGTAGTAAAACAGAGGAGATTGGGAGTATGATCATCACGAAGAAGCATCTTCCCCGCCGCACGTTTCTGCGTGGCGTGGGTGTCGCGGTTGCGCTGCCTTTCCTGGACTCGATGGTTCCGGCGCAGACCCCGCTGGCGAAGACGGCGGCGAATCCTCGCATTCGTCTCGCGTATTGCTACATCCCGCATGGCGGCGTGATGGCCAACTGGACTCCGGCGGCCGAAGGATCGGACTTCGAGCTTTCGCGCACCTTGATGCCGTTGCAACCTTTCCGCGACCAAGTGGTAGTGGTCAGCAATCTCGCGCATAAGCTGGCGGGCGCGCAAGGCCCCGGCGATAGCGGCGGCGACCATGGACGATCCCCGTCTGTTTTCTTGAACGGCGTCCATCCCAAGCGCACGGAAGGCGAGGACGTTCGCGCCGGCACCACGGTGGATCAGATTGCCGCGGCGGCCATCGGCCAGGACACGCCGCTGCCTTCGCTTGAACTGGCGACCGAAGACATGACGGGCCTGATCGGCGCGTGCGACGTCGGCTTCAGTTGCACGTATACAAATACAATCTCGTGGCGCACGCCCACCACTCCGCTTCCCATGGAAATCAACCCGAGGGTGGTCTTCGATCGCCTGTTTGGCGACGGCTCCAGCGCGGCCGACCGCCTGGCTCGCATCCAGCGCGAACACAGCATCCTGGACGCCGTGACGGCGCAGGTCAGCCGGCTGCAGCGCGGCCTGGGCGCGAACGACCGCAACCGCCTCGCCGAATATTTGGATAACGTGCGCGAGATCGAGCGCCGCATCCAGCTCACCGAGGCCAAGAATAGCCAGAGCATCAAGGTGCCGGCCACTCCCATCGGAATCCCCGACGATCACGTGGAGCATTCGAAGATGATGATGGAACTGATGGCGCTGGCCTTCCAGGCCGACATCACGCGCGTCTCCAGCTTCATGATGGCGCGCGAGGTGAGTTATCGCACCTTCCCGCAAATCGGCGTGCCCGATCCGTTCCACGCCACTTCGCACCACCAGGACAATCCAGAGAAACTCGAAAAGCTGACCAAGATCAACACCTATCACGTCAGCCTGGTCGCCTACCTCATGGACAAGATGAAGAATATACAGGACGGCGACGGAACGCTGCTGGATCATTCGTTGATTCTCTACGGCAGCTCGATGAGCAACAGCAACCTGCACAACCATTCGCCGCTGCCGGTGTTTGTAGCCGGCGGAGCTTGCGGACGCATGAAGGGCGGCCGCCACATCAAGTATCCGGACGACACGCCCATGGCGAACCTGCTGGCGACCACGCTTACCAAGGCAGGACTCACGGATCAGCACCTGGGCGATAGCACCGGCATTCTGACGGAAGTCTAAGAACTTCAGGAGACAGGACACGATCATGCGAATTGAACGCTTCTTCCAATGCTCACTGGCGGCGGTCCTTTCCGTCTGCGCCTTTGCCGCAACCAACGGCACTACCGCGCTGGTGGACGCCGCTAAGAATCAAGACACCGAGTCTGTCCGCGCTCTTCTAAAACAGCACGTGGATGTGAACGCTCCCGAGCCGGATGGCACCACAGCGCTGCATTGGGCCGCGCACTGGGGCGACTTGGAGACCGTGGACGCATTGCTGCGCGATGGGGCGAACGTGAGCGCGCTCAACCGTTACGGAGCGACGCCGTTGTCGGAAGCGGTCCGCATCGGCAGTGGAGCGCTGGTTGAAAAATTGCTTAAAGCGGGCGCGGACCCGAACACGCTAACTACCGCGCAGGCCGAGACCGTGCTGATGAAGGCATCGCGCGAGGGCAACGCGGAGGCGGTGAAGGTTCTGCTGGATCATGGCGCCGAAGTGAACGCCAAGGAGAACTTCCGCGGGCAGACCGCGCTGATGTGGGCGGCGGCCGAGGGCCATGCGGAAATCGTCAGCCTGCTGGCCACGCACGGCGCGGAGCTCGATGTCCGATCCTACGATCGCGACACCTCCCTCCCGAAGATGGCAGCGGGCACTCCGGCTGCTCCGATTGCGCGCGGCGGCCTGACCGCGCTGTTGTTTGCGGCGCGTCAAGGACAAATCGATGCCGCCAAGGCGCTGCTGGACGGAAAAGCCAATATCAACGCGGTGGATTCAGATGGCAACAACGCGCTGACACTGGCGATCCTAAACGGTCACTATGATCTGACCCAGTTCCTGATCGACCGGGGCGCCGATCCGAACGTCGCGGCCAAGAACGGAAGGACCGCGCTGTACAGCGCCGTTGAAATGCACGATGTGGATTGGTCGCCGCGTCCGCCCCGCAAGGAAACCGACAAGGCCACCAGCATGGACATCATTCACGCGCTTTTGGATCACAAGGCCAACGTGAATGCGCAGCTCACTGCTCCGGCGCCGATCGAGAAGCATGCGCAGGACATGGGCGACAAGACCATGGCCGCGGGCACCACGCCGTTCAAGCGGGCTGCTCGCAGCGCCGACATCGAGCTGATGCATCTTTTGCTCGACAAGGGCGCCGATCCGAAGCTGGTGGGCAAGGACAATCAGACCGCGCTGATGGTGGCCGCCGGAGTGGCCTGGACCGACCATATCAAGGGAACCGAAGCCGAAGCTCTGGAAGCCGTGAAGCTCTGCGTATCGCTGGGCCTGGATGTAAACGCCGCCACCGATAAAGGCGAAACAGCTTTGCACGGAGCCGCCCATCGCGGCGCCGATATCATCGCGAAATACCTCATCGACAATGGCGCCAACATCAACGCGCGAAACAAGCGCGGGTTCACGGCGCTGGATCTCGCAATGGGCAAGGGCGGCTACGCCGGCGGCCCCGGGCCGATCCACGAGACTACCGCGACGCTGATCCGTCAGGCGGGCGGCGAGCCGGGACAAGAGATCAAAGAGACCGCCAAGGCCGAAGAATAGCGCTGGTACACGCGACTTTTAGTCGCGTTACGCGACTTTTGGTCGCGTCTCTCCGTGCCGAACAAACGCGGCTGAAGCCGCGTGTACCTTGCGCGCTAGCGGTGCCGCGGGTAAATATATTCCAGCGCGGCGATGAAACCCTGCACCAGTTCTTTGGGGAAGGTTTGAAACCCGTTCAGGAAGCGCGATGCATTTATTAACCCGCCGGCCTGGCGCGCCAGTGTAATCATTTCAATTTCGACATAAACGCCGTTGTCCGCTTCTTCCATTCGCAAATAGAAGTTTAATCGCCACAAATAGCCGGCTTCATCTTCCGCCGGTCGCTCCTGATCGTACTTCTTCTTGTTCCTGGGACGCTCCACCTCGCCGATGTGTGTGGAGTGGCAGGCGATGACCGCCCGCATCGGGTCCACCTGCGTGTATTTCGCGCTCTCGTTCACGTTCAATACCACGGCGCTGACCTGCTTCTTATAGAGGCGCAGAAACGCATCGTATTGATCCCCGTCGCGCTTGTTGAGCTTGGATTCCATGATCTGCAGAGGGATCATGTGGAAGTACTCGTTAAAGTTGAGCAGGATGACGCTCATCTTTTCGAGAGTGGATTTCTCCAAAAAGACCAGGCCGAGCCAGTGCTGGATCACGCCATCGGGAACGTCGATCTGCTGGCCGTGATCCAGCGTCGTCAGCGGCACAATCGTGCTTTGGCCGAGCCAGACCAGCGACTTTTGCTTGGGATCCTGACGGTCCAGCCACAAGAAGTCCCTGAAACCCTTATGCTGGTCCATCTCTTCTTCGGACAATTTGACGTAGCGATCGAACGCCGCGACAGTCTCGGGCTTTAACTCCGCAGCGCACACGGACGCGCACGCGAGAGGAGCAAGCAGGATCGGGAGGAGAAAACGAGTCAAGCGATTACCCGTGGTCCGGTCTCCAGCTTTCGGCCCAGCGTGAGGAAGTTCAGCGAAGTGGACGCAATGGCCGATCCGGCGATCACCAGGGCCATGGGCAAAGCCGGATTGTCGATGAAGCCGAGGAACGTGGTCATGATCGCGGCGATCAGGAATTGATTGGTGCCCAGCAGCGCCGACGCCGTGCCGGCAATGTCTCCGTGCCGCATCATGGCGATGGCGGAGCCGTTCGGGAACACGAACCCTTGCGCGGAGACATAAATGAAGATTCCGGCATAGACGCCGAACATTCCGCCGACGCCGGTGATCACGCTCGCGAGCAGCAACAATCCCGCGGCCAGTTGGACCAGATTCGCGGTGCGCAGCACGCGCCACAGCGCTATGCGGCGCGGCATCCGTCCGTTGATCTGCGCAGCCGCGACCATGCCGATGGCCACCGATCCGAAGATCCAGCCAAAGCGCTCGGTGGGGACTTTATAAAGCGTGATGAACACGAATGGCGCGCTGGCGATGTAGGCGAATGTTCCAGAGGAACTGAATCCGCAGACCACGGAAGCGCCGATAAATGTCCGGTCCTTGAACAGCCGCGCATAGGTGGACCGGATTTCGTGGAAGTTGAGCGGTCGCCGGGCGTCGTGCGCGAGCGATTCAGGCAAGCGGAAGTGCATTCCCATCAGACAAAGCGTTCCCATTCCGGCTTGAACGATAAAGGCCGCCCGCCAGTCGAACCATACCAGCAGATAACTGCCGATGAGCGGCGCGATCACCGGCGACACGCCCAACACCAACACCAGCATCGAAAAGATGCGGCGCAGCTCGTTCGCCGGAAACAGATCGCTCACCATGGCGCGCGACATCACCGCTCCGCCGCAAGCGCCGATGGCCTGCAACAGCCGGAAGAAAGACATC
>Ga0302326_10006276_pt1 | contig 26699 bp, 22 predicted proteins | sample Palsa_T0_3_FD_202264 | JGI IMG/M metagenome (GOLD analysis project Ga0302326, IMG submission 202264) | Peat permafrost microbial communities from Stordalen Mire near Abisko, Sweden - Palsa_T0_3 | ecosystem: Environmental > Terrestrial > Soil > Palsa > Peat permafrost | place: Sweden: Abisko... | reverse complement strand
GCGGCTTTCAGCCATCTAAGGACGAGTCCGGCCATGTACCAGGCAAAAGTCGGCGGCGTGTTTAACATCGATTGATTGTCCGCGATCGCCGTGTAATCAAACACGTGAGGCGTGTCGGGCCGCGCGCGCCCGAGCAGATCCTCGCGCACGATCACGACGGTCAGGCCTGAAGGACCAATATTTTTCTGGGCACCCGCATAAATCAAGCCGAACTTGGCCACCTCGATCGGGCGGGACAGAATGCTGGATGACATGTCCGCCACCAGCGGGACCGCGTCTGTCTCGGGTACATAGCCGAATTCGACACCGCTGATGGTTTCATTCGGCGTGTAGTGGACATACGCCGCACGGCCGCTGAAGCGCAGCTCAGTTTGCGGCGGCACGCGGGTGTAGTTGGCGCCGGAATCCCCGGCCACATGCACCGCGCAGTATCGCGCCGCTTCGGTGATGCCCCGCTGCGACCAGTGACCGGTATTGATGTAGTCCGCGGTCGAGTTGGGCGGCGAAAGATTCATGGGCACCAGGGAAAACTGCGCGGATGCCCCGCCCTGCATGAACAAAACTTTGAAGTTCGGCGGTATCGACATCAGTTCGCGCAGGTCCGCTTCGGCTTGTGTGGCAACGTCGACAAAACTTTTGCTGCGATGGCTGATTTCCATCACCGACATGCCGCTACCGCCCCAATCGAGCAGCTCATCACGCGCCTCCTCTAGAACCTCGAGCGGTAAAACGGCGGGTCCCGGCGAGAAATTGAACGCGCGCACGGGCGTTTTTATGAGTCGCCGACAGTCGGCTCGGCGGGATCGCTCGGCTCGGCGGGATCGCTCGGCTCGGCGGGATCGGTTGGTTCGGTGTCGTCGCCCTCACCCGCCAGCCCCTCGATGCGCTCGAGCCCCGACAACTGATCGCCCTCTTCCAATCGAATCAAGCGCACGCCCTGGGTATTGCGTCCGACCACCGATATGTCCTTGACGGGCGTGCGCACCAGGACGCCATTTTGGCTCATGAGCATGATTTCATCGTCCAGGCTTACCTGCAGCGCTCCAACCATGATCCCGTTGCGGTCGGTGATTTGCAAAGCGATGACACCCTGGCCTCCCCGCCCGTGCTTCGGGAAATCCTCCAGCGGGGTCAACTTGCCGAAGCCATTTTGCGATGCCGTGAGAATGAAGCCGTCCTGTGCGACGATCAACGCATTGACTCGCTGCTCATCGCTGAGCTTCACACCGCGCACGCCGGCCGCCTCGCGGCCCATCGCACGCACTTCGTCCTCGACAAAGCGAATCGCCTTGCCGCCGGTGGTGAACAGCAGGATGTCTTTGGTGCCGTCGGTAATCGCCACGCCCACCAGCTTGTCGCCCGGGTCCAGCGCCACGGCAATAATGCCGCTGGCGCGCGGCCGCGAGAACAACGCAAGTGAGGTTTTTTTCACCGTACCCAGGCTCGTCGCCATGAAGACGAACTTGCCTTCTTCGAACTCTTTGATCGACAGCATGGCGCTGATGCGCTCGCCTTCCTGGAGCGGCAACAGATTCACGATGGGCTTGCCGCGCGAGCCACGGCTGGCCTGAGGCAACTGGTAGACCTTGAGCCAATAAAGCTTGCCTCGGTCCGAAAAGCACAGCAGCGTGTCGTGCGTATTGGCCACGAACAACTTGTCGACGAAATCCTCATCCTTGACGCTGGTGGCGGCTTTGCCGCGGCCGCCGCGGCGCTGTGCCTGATAGTCGGAAACCGGCTGCGCTTTTGCGTAGCCGCCATGCGAAAGCGTCACCACGACATCTTCGGGTGAAATGAGATCTTCAGTGGTGAGATCTTCATGATTGACCAGAATTTCGGTGCGGCGCTTGTCGCCGAAGGTATCGCGGATGAATTCCAATTCCTGACGAATCACTTCGAGCAGCCGTTGCGGCCGCGCGAGGATATCCGCCAGGTCGCGGATCTGTTCCAACAGTTCCTGGTATTCGCCGATGATCTTGTCTTGTTCCAGTCCCGTGAGCCGGTTGAGGCGCATCTCCAGAATCGCCTGCGCCTGCGTGTCCGTCAGCCGATAGCCGCCGTCGACGATGCCGAGCGCGGCAATTTCGCCGTCGGGTCGGGTGCTGATGGCGCCGGCGCGCGCCAGCATTTCGGGCACGGCACCTGACTTCCAGATACGCCCCAACAGGGCAACCTTGGCTTCGACTGGCGATGGCGAGGCCTTGATGGCAGCGATGATTTCATCGATGTTGGCGAGCGCAATGGCCAAGCCTTCTAGGACATGCCCGCGCTCGCGCGCCTTGCGCAACTCGTACACGGTGCGCCGGGTAACCACTTCGCGGCGATGGCGCAGGAAGGCATCGAGCATCTCTTTGAGACTGAGCAGGCGCGGCTGGCCATCGACGAGCGCCACCATGTTGATGCCGAATACCTGCTCCATCGGCGTCTGCGCATAGAGATTGTTCAGCAGGATCTCCGGCACCTCGCCGCGCTTCAATTCAATCACAACACGCATGCCGTCCTTGTCGGACTCATCGCGCAACCCGTCGGAAGCGATGCCTTCGATCAACTTGTCGCGCACCAGGTCTGCGATGCGTTCGATCAAACGCGCCTTGTTAACCTGGTAAGGCAGTTCGGTGATGATGATGGCTTGGCGCTCGCCCTTGCCCACATCCTCGAAGTGAGTGCGCGCGCGCAGGTGCAGGCGGCCGCGCCCGGTCTTATACGCCGCGACAATCTCCATGGCGCCGTTGATGAATCCGGCCGTCGGAAAATCCGGACCCGGAACTATCTGCATCAGCTGACCCAGGGTAATTTCCGGATTTTCGATGAGTGCGATGCACGCGGTGATGATTTCGGTCAAATTGTGCGGCGGGATATTGGTCGCCATGCCCACCGCTATCCCTGAAGATCCATTGATCAGCAGGTTCGGGATACGCGCCGGCAGCACCGCCGGTTCGCTTTCGGATTCATCGTAGTTGGGGTTGAAATCGACTGTTTCCTTGTCGATGTCCGCCAGCAATTCGCCGGCCAGTCGCGACATGCGCACTTCGGTATAGCGCATCGCCGCGGGCGGATCGCCGTCTACCGAGCCGAAATTGCCCTGCCCATCGACCAACAGATAGCGCATTGAAAATTCTTGCGCCATTCGCACGATCGCATCGTAAACCGACGCATCGCCATGCGGATGGTATTTGCCGATGACATCGCCGACCACGCGCGCGGATTTCTTGTAGGCTTTGTTCCAGTCGTTGCTGAGCTCGCGCATGGCGTACAGCACACGCCGATGCACCGGCTTCAGCCCATCGCGAACATCGGGCAGGGCACGGCCGACGATCACGCTCATCGCGTAATCGAGATAGGATTTGCGCATCTCGTCTTCGAGATTTACGGGCAATATTTCGCGTGCGATCTCGGCCATTTGCGCGAGTCCGGTGAGTTATCGGACTTTATTTAGTGGGTTTAAAGGAGGCAAGACAGGTCTGAAACATGGCGGAATTCTAGCACATATCCATAGGCGTCTTAAGCCTACCGCGCGCCTTTTGCCGATATACTTGCGGCATGCCGATTGTCCCTGCTGATTTACGCATCGAGGTCCGCTGGATCATCCCGATGACCGCGCGAAACCTGGTCCTCGAGCATCATTCCTTGCTGGTGCGCGATGGGCGAATCCTCGATGTTTTGCCGAGCGCGGTTGCGGCCGAGCGCTATTCTGCCACGGCGGTGCTTGCGCGAAATTCCCATCTTCTGATCCCCGGCATGATCAATGCGCAGTCCGCCGCCGCAGCGCTGTTGTCTCGGGGCGCAAATGGCGGCGCGGCACAGGTCAATGCCAACGCGGATTTCGCGCGCGACGGAACCTTGGCCGCGATCGCCGAAATGCTCAAGTCCGGAATCAGCTGTTTCTGCGACCGCGATTACTTTCCGGAAGAAACGGCAAGGACGGCGAACGAACAGGGTATCCGCGCCATGATCGGCATGCCGGTCACCGATGGCGTCACGCCCTGGGCGCAGGACGCCGCCCAATCATTGTCGCGCGCGCTCAAGCTGCGCGACAAGCACAAGGGCGATCCCCTGATATCAACCGCCTTTGCGCCACGCGCGGCGAACCGCTTGAGTGATGCGAGCTTTTCGCGTCTCGCAACGCTGGCCGATGAATTGGATGCCGGCATCATGGTTGATCTGCATCAGTCAGCGCGAGAAATCGAGGAGTGCGTCGCGGCGCATGGAATGCGGCCCCTTCAACGTCTATGGAATCTGGGATTGTTGACCCCGGCGCTCAATGCCGCGCACATGGTGCATCTCGACTCCGCGGATATGAACCTTGCACAGCGCACCGGGATCTCGGTGACTGTGTGCCCTCAAGGCGACATGAAGCTAGGGGCGGTTTTGCCGCCGATCGCGGCCCTTTCCGCGGCCGGGATCCGGCTCGGAATCGGCAGCGCGGGCGCTGCGGCGTTGGGCCATGATATTTGGGGCAATATGAAAATCGTCGCGCTATTGAGCAGCGCCTGGGATGCGCTGCGGGCCGCAACGCTCGGCGGCGCCGAAGTCTTGGGGCTGGAGAACGAGGTTGGCAGCCTGGAAACGGGAAAATGGGCGGACCTGTGCTGCGTCGATCTATCCGGACCTGGGACGCAGCCGATAGGCGATCCGCTCACGCAATTGGTTTTCGGCGGCGCTCGTGACATCGTGACCGATGTTTGGGTCGCGGGGCGCCAACTGCTCTCGGGCGGGGAACTGACACGTCTCGATTGGCCCGACGTGGCCCGGCGATCCGCAGCCTGGGCCGCTCGAATGGCCGCGCGAGGTTAACCGATGAGTGCTTCGACACACAATGCCGATCCCGCTGAACTTGCCAAGTTCAGCGCGCTCGCCATGAGCTGGTGGGATCCTGCGGGGCCGTCGCGGCCGCTGCATGAGCTCAATCCGCTGCGCCTGCGTTACATCGAGCGGGCGGCGGCCTTGAGCGGCGCGCGCGTGCTCGACGTGGGCTGCGGTGGGGGGATCTTAAGCGAGGCGATGGCGAATCGCGGCGCCGATGTGCTCGGAATCGACCTTTCGCAGGCCGTGCTGGACGTGGCGGAGCTGCACGCACTGGAAGGCAAGGTCCAGATTCAATACCGAGTCATTGCGGCCGAAGAGCTGGCGGCCGCGCAGCCTTCGAAATTCGACTTGGTCACATGCATGGAAATGCTCGAGCACGTTCCGGATCCGTCGGCCGTTCTCGGCGCTTTGGCGCGACTCGTCCGGCCGGGCGGCGATGTTATCGTCTCCACACTGAACCGCAAACCGCTCGCATTTGCGGTGGCAATCATTGGGGCAGAATACATTGCGGGCGTGCTGCCCCGAGGCACGCACGAATATTTGAAATTCATACGCCCCTCGGAACTGGCACGTTGGGGGCGCGAAGCAGGCCTGACCCTGGTCGATCTGACCGGAATCACGTACAACCCGTTTACCCGCGCGTTTTCCCTCTCGCCGAACACCGACATCAACTACCTTGCACACTTCAAGCGTCCCGCCTGACATGGCGCTCACCGCGGTGTTATTCGATCTGGACGGTACCTTGCTCGATACCGCGCCGGACATGGTGGGCGCACTGAATGCGCTTCGAGCAGAGGAATCGCTGGCTCCCATGCCCTACGACGCGATTCGCAGCGTAGTGAGCCACGGCGCCGCGCGCGTCGTGAAAGCAGGATTCCCGGAAGCGAGCCCAGAATCCCTGACGAAGCTTCAGCAGCGCTTCTTGGAAATTTATCGCAGCGCGCTCAGCCGTGAGACGCGGCTCTTTCCGGGGATGGACGAAGTTCTCGATGCACTGGCCGGTTGGCGCATCAAAAGCGGGATCGTCACCAACAAGCCGGCATGGCTCACCGAGCCCCTGCTCGCGGAGTTGGGACTGCGTGCGCGCTTCGCCTGTGTCGTCAGCGGCGATACGCTGGCGGAGCGCAAGCCCCATCCCTTGCCCCTGCTGCATGCCGCAGCGCTTGCCGAAGCAGCGCCCAGTGAGTGCATTTACGTGGGCGACGCCGAGCGCGATGTGCAAGCTGCCCATGCGGCTGCCATGCCTGCATTGGTGGCCAATTACGGCTATCTGCAGACCGACGAAGATTCCAGCCGCTGGGGCGGCGATGGTTATTTGCAGCAACCGCTGGATCTTTTGGACTGGCTCAAGGCCAGCGGGCGCTTATGAATGACTTTGGGCTATGGCTGGCGCTCTGCCTCGGGGTTGCGTTGGGCGCCATGGCTGCGCTCATTTGGCGCGCACGCCGCGAGCAGGCGTTGCGCGTCGACCTCGAGGTGCTGCGCACGCGCCTGAAGTCCGAGGAAAGCTTGAGCGCGGAGCGCGAACAGGCGGCGGGCCGCGCCCGCGAGCAATTGCAGGGCATGTTCGGCGAGCTGGCGCGAGAGAGTCTGCAAGGCAATAGCGAGGTGTTCTTGGACCTCGCTCGCGAACGCCTTACGCGTCAGCAGCAGGATGCCTGGCAGGTGTTGAAAGAACGCGAATCCGCGATCGAATCCCTGGTACGACCGATACGCGAAGCCCTCGCCAAGACCGAGGAGCAGATTCAGGCAATCGAGCGAGACCGTATCGATTCGTTCGCAACCATGAAAACGCAGATGGACTTGCTGGCGACCGGTCAAAATCTGTTGTCACGCGAGACGCGCAATCTGGTGACGGCGTTGCGCCGGCCGGGGGTGCGCGGCCAATGGGGCGAGATCACCTTGCGCAGGGTGGTGGAATTGTCAGGGATGACTTTGCACGTCGACTTCACCGAGCAGCAGCATCTCAGCACTGACACGGGCTCGGTCCGGCCCGACATGATTGTGCACATGCCGGAGCAGCGCGACATCGTGGTCGATGTCAAGACGCCCCTGGATGCCTATTTGTCGGCGGTCGAGGCCCAGAGCGATGAAGAGCGAAACACACAATTGCGCCGGCATGCTCAAATCGTCGGTGCGCGGGTGCGCGAATTGGCATCCAAGCAGTACTGGGCGCAATTCGAGCGCAGTCCCGACTTTGTCGTGCTATTTCTTCCCGGAGATCAGTTTCTGTCGGCGGCGCTGCAGGAAAATCCCGGCTTGATCGATGACTCGATGCGCCAGAACATCATGCTGGCGACACCGACCAGTCTGATTGCCCTGCTCAAAGTGATCTCCTACGGTTGGAAGCAAACCGTGCTGGCCGACAACGCCCGCGAAGTGCGGCAACTCGGTGAGGATATTTATAAGCGGTTGGCCGTATTCCACGAACACTTGGGCAAGCTCGGAAAATCACTGGGCGGAAGCGTTGAGTCCTTTAACCGCGCCGTGGGCTCGCTGGAACAGCAGGTTCTGCCGGCGGCTAGGCGATTCGAATCCTTGGGCTTGCGAGTGACGCGTCAGATCGAGCCCATCGAGCCGATCGAGAGCTTGGCGCGCACGCCGCGCGCGGACCTGAGCGAGCGCGAGTCCTCCGGTGAGCCCAGCTCTCAAGACACTTGACGCAACCTATCGAGCGCGCGCCATCCCTTTAGGATCGGTACGCTATTGGAGCTGGCTGTTCGCTTCCTCGCCCGCGCGTGCGCCGCTGCTCGGCGTGTATGCACTGCTCGCCGAATGGAATGCACTGCTGGATCCTGCGACCGAAGCGAGCGCCTCGCGCATCAAGTTGGCTTGGTGGCAGCAGGAGATCCAGCGCCTCATCGCCGGCGCGCCTGTTCATCCGATCTGCCGGTATCTGGCACAGCTGCCGCGGGCCGGCGACGTCGATTTCTCTCCCTTGAGCCATGCGATCGATGCGTCGCTCGTGGAGTTGAGCGGCGTCCCGCTGGAACGAAGCGCGGAGCTCGAACCGCATGCCTGCGCACTGCGCGCAGCGCCGCTGGCGCTGGCATCGCGGCTCGCCAGCGGCGGCCTCGATGAGGAGGGCCTGGGAAACGGCCTACGTGCCCTGGCCGTGGCGGACTACCTGGCTCGCGCGACTCGCGACTACCGGCGCCAGGCGCGCGTCGGGCGTGTGCCATTCGCCGTCGAAGAGCTGCTCGCAGCGGGACTGGACAACGCCGAACTGTGCGCCGATCAACCGCCGGCGAGACTTGAACACTATTTGCAGCAGCTGCGCGAGCGCGCGGCGCGAAGCTACCAGACCGCAGCGCTGGCGCTGCCCGTCGCCTGCCGTGCGCGGCAGCGTCACTTGCTGGTGTTGGCGGCGCTGGGGCTGAAACATTTACGTCGACATTCGTCAAGCCTTGAGTCTGCGCGATTGCAGGATATGCTGCTGGCGTGGTCGACGGCGCGCCGCGCCCATGGATAAAGCTCGATGCCGCAATTGATCCCAAGAGATTTCCTTGCCGACGGAGCGCTGCTCAAGGAACGCACGATCCTCATTACCGGCGCCAGCAGCGGCCTGGGGCGAGCGCTTGCGATCGAATGCGCGCGCGCCGGCGCCACCGTGATCCTGTCGGGCCGCAACAGCGCCAAGCTGGACCGAGTTTATGACGAGATCGAGGCGCTCGGCGCACCGCAACCTGCGATCGCCACCCTGGATCTGGCGCTCGCAACGGCCGTGGAATACGACGCCCTGGCGCGCACCATCGGCGCGGAGTTCGGCAAGCTCGACGGCTTGGTCCACGCCGCGGGCCTGCTGGGCGATCGCTCTCCCCTGGAGCAATACGACGTACCGACCTGGTGCAAGGTTTTACATGTAAATCTAACCGCGCCGTTCATTCTGACGCAGGTCTTGCTCCCGGATCTGCGCAAATCCCCCGACGCCTCCATCATCTTCGTCAGCAGCGGTGTGGTGAAGCAAGCGCGCCCATTTTGGGGCGCCTACGCGGTGTCGAAAGCCGGGCTGGAATCCGTCCGCGCCATGCTGTTCGAGGAGTTGGAGGGCGAAGCGAACATCCGCATCAACAGCGTCAACCCCGGCCGGATGCGCACCGCGATGCGCGCGGCGGCCTATCCGGCGGAAGATCCCAATACCGTACCCACGCCTGAATCCGTCACGGGTCCGTTTTTGTACTTGCTGAGCGAACGCGGTCGCGGTATTGATGGTCAGTTCATTGACGCGCAATAGCAATTTGAGGAACACCCGGATGGATTTACGCAAACTGTACTCGGGCGCCTTGCTGGCATCGTTCTGTTTGGGCGCTGGCGCGGCCAGCCATGCTGCGGACTTGGATTCGCGGCCGCTCGAGGGCGACTACGTCATCCACGATTTCCATTTCGCTTCGGGAGAAACCCTGCCCGAGGTGCGTATTCACTATACCTATTTCGGCAAGCCCAAAAAGGACCTACTGGGCCACGTCACCAATGCCGTGCTGATCATGCATGGCACCGGCGGATCGGGGCGCAGCCTCATCAACGATAGATTTTCCGGCGTACTGTTCAAGAAGGGACAGCTTTTGGACGCGGAGAAATACTACATCATTCTTCCCGACGGCATCGGTCACGGCAATTCCAGCAAGCCGAGCGACGGCTTGCGGATGCGTTTTCCCCAATATTCGTATCAGGATATGGTGCTGGCGCAATATCTGTTGCTCACCAAGGGCCTCGATGTGAACCATCTGCGCCTGGTGATGGGTACCTCCATGGGCTGCATGCACACCTTTATATGGGGCGAAACTTATCCGGATTTCATGGACGCACTCATGCCGCTGGCCTGCCTGCCGGTGCAGATCGCGGGGCGCAACCGCCTGTGGCGCGATCTGACCATGGACGCGATTCGCAATGACCCACAGTGGATGAAGGGCGACTATACGACCGAGCCCACAGACGCACTGCGCACGGTCGCAGGGTTGCTCTTGATCGCGGGCAGCGCGCCCATTCAGATGCAGATTAGCTTGCCGACCCGGGATGCGGCGGATGAATTCCTTGGAAAATACATGCCGCGGGAGATGGAGAATTTAGACGCCAATGATTTTCTGTACCAGGTCAATGCGTCACGTGACTACGACCCCTCGGCGGCTCTCGAAAAGATCAAGGCGCCGCTGCTGCAGATCAACTCCGCGGATGATTTCATCAATCCGCCGGAACTTGGCATCGCCGAGCGCGAAATCAAACGCGTCAAGAACGGCCGCTTCATATTGCTGCCCGCTTCAGAACAAACGCATGGCCATGGTACCCACACCTGGGCCGCTGTTTGGCAGCAATACCTCGCGCAATTGCTCGAGGCCTCGAAGAGCCCGCCAGCAAACTAATCTCGGCACTGTGAATTTGATCGGCTCGGATGGTCGTGCGTGATATCGACAGGTCGAGTTCCCGTCAGGGACGGTAAGAAGACTCAAGGCACTGTTGCTTTCGTGCCTTGAGTCGTCTCATCGTCCCTGGCGAGTGCCGCCTGCTGGATTTCATTGACCAGCGCATTGCGCTCGCTCGCCAGCATGGCGCGGGAGTGGCCTCGCGGCAAATCATGCTTAAGATGCACAGGGCCGAAGCGTACCCGCATCAGGCGGCTCACTATGATGCCCCGAGCCGCAAACCAGTGCCGCACCTGCGCCGAACGGGTCGCGCGCACGGTCACGTTGAGCCAATGATTGAAGCCTTCGCCATACTTCGCGTCGGCCTGCAAAATGCTCATTGCCTCACCCTCGCAATCCGTGGCGGCGCGGAATTCATCCACCAGCGCTTCGTTCAATGGACCGCGCATTCGCAGGACATAGTCAATGGTCAAGGCGTGCGCGCCCCGGGACACGCGATGCGCCCACGATCCGTCATCGGTAAGAATCTCCAGACCCCCATCGACGGGCGGCATCGGCTGAATCGCGAGCCAGCGGCCCGACGAGCGCGGCAAGTTTAACAGTTCAGCGGCACGCGAGGTCGCGGCCTTGAGATCAAGATTCTCGCCGGGCGAGCGGTGAAACAGCAGGACCCGTGATTGTTTCACGGCCGGCGTGTGCAATCGCACCGGCCGGCCGTCCAAGGTGATGCGGTCGCGCGCGGTAAGCTTCGCGCCGAGTTCGGGGACTTCGCCGTTAACTTTCAACCGCGATTCACGAATCCAGCGCTCCACTTCGCGGCGTGAGCCGATGCCCGCCGCCGACAGGAGCTTCTGCACCCGTTCGCCGCTCGGCGAATCTTCAAGCGGGGTGGCTGCTTTGGGAAATGCGCCCTTGCGTGCGCGCGCGGCCTTGGGTCGCGCCGCCATCAAATTAAATCGTCTAGAGCACCGCGTGCAACCAACCCGTGCGTTCGCGGCGCGTCGCTCTCCGCGCTCGGTTCTTCATCATCGTCCGCCGATGGCTCGAGATCCGCAGATGGATCGGCATCCGCCGCGGCATGGGCCCCGAGCGGGTCGGTCAAGGTTTGCGCCTCGGCCCCCGGCAGGGTTAGCTGCACGCGCAAGTCCTCGAGTTCTTTGAGCTGCGCCAGAGTCGGCAGGTCATCCAGTTTCTTCAAGCTGAAGTAGTCGAGAAACTCGCGCGTCGTGCCGAGCAGCTCCGGCTTGCCCGGCACGTCGCGATGACCGACCACCCGAATCCAGTTCCGCTCATGCAGGGTTTTGATGATGTTCGGATTCACGGCGACGCCGCGAATTTGTTCGATTTCACCGCGTGTGATGGGTTGCCGATAGGCAATCAAAGCCAGCGTCTCGAGCAGCGCGCGTGAATATTTGGCCGGCCGCTCCTGCCATAGCCGCGCCACCGGCTGGGCGACCGCCGCTCTGATTTGAATGCGAAACCCGCTCGCCACTTCCAACAGCTCCAGTCCGCGGGTTTCGTACTCCTCGGTCAGCGTCGCGAGCGCGCTTTTGACCTCATCGGCGATCGATCCGTCGCGCTCGTCGAATACGCTCATCAGCTCCTCCAGCGTCAGAGGCCGACCCGCCGCGAGCAGCGCTGCTTCAACTACATTCTTCACGTATTGCTGGTTCATGGAGTTCTCGCAAGATCATCGTTGGCGGCGCCGTCGTCGGCTACCAGCGACAGGTTCCGGGCTGGATTGCCCAGGCGCACATGCAGGGGCGCGTAGGCTTCGGATTGAACTAGTTCGATCAAGCCTTCGCGCAATAGTTCCAGAATGGCCACAAAGGTGACGGTGACGCCGCGGCGTCCCTCTTCCGGCGTAAATAAGCGCACGAAATCGACGAAGGCGTTGGTCTGCAGCGCGATCAAGACATCCGCCATGCGCTGGCGCACTGACAAGGGTTCACGCTGCACGTGATGGTGGGCGAACATGTCGCTGCGCGACAACACGTCTTGAAAGGCACTCAGCATTTCCTGCAATGTCACCTGCGGCGGGATGCGCACCACCTTTCGATCGGCCAGTTCGGCCGACGCAACCCACGTATCGCGCTCCAGCCGCGGCATCCGATCGATGCCCTCCGCCGCACGCTTGAAGCGCTCGTACTCCTGCAGACGGCGCACCAGTTCCGCGCGCGGGTCCGCCTCGTCAGACGCGTCCTCGGTACCGACGCGCGGCAGCAGCATGCGCGACTTCACTTCGGCCAGCGTTGCTGCCATCAGCAGATATTCGCCGGCCAATTCTAGCTGCAGCACTTGCATCATCTCGATGTAGCGCATGTATTGGCGGGTAATTTCAGCGATCGGAATATCGAGAATATCCAGATTCTGCCGCCGAATCAGATACAGCAGCATGTCGAGCGGTCCCTCGAACGCCTCGAGAAACACCTCGAGCGCCTGCGGCGGAATGTACAAATCTCGCGGCATCTCGATAATGGGCTGGCCCTCCACTACCGCGAACGGCATTTCACCTTGTGCCGGCGCGCTCTCGCTGGCCGGCGGTGGTGGCGGGGCCGCGTTTTGAACCAGCGTCAATTCAGGTTTCATCTGTAATTCATGGCCATAGCTTGTCGGACAGCATCCATGGTGTCGCGAGCCACAGTCCGCGCCCGCTCGCACCCTTCGGCGATGATACCGCGTACCAGGTCCGGATTCTCCTCGAACTCTTGCGCGCGCTTGGCGATGCCTGACACCTCCTCCACGATTTTCTCGATCAGCGGCGCCTTGCATTCCAAACAACCGAATGCGGCGGAGCGGCACCCCTTCTGGACCCAATCTTGGGTGTCGGTTGTCGAATAGATCTTGTGCAGGTCCCAGACCGGACACTTGTCAGGATCGCCGGGATCAGTACGGCGCACGCGAGCCGGATCGGTTTGCATGGCCTTGAGCTTTTTAACGATCGAGTCCGTATCCTCGCGAAGACCGATCGTGTTGCCATACGACTTGGACATCTTGCGTCCATCGAGCCCCGGGACCTTTGGCGTCGCGGTCAATAAGGCTTCGGGCTCCGGTAATATCGCGATTCCCGCACCTTCCAGAAAACCCAGCAAGCGGTCGCGATCCGCCACGGTGAGCCGCGCATTCGCCTCGACCAAGGCCTGCGCCTTGGCGAGCGCGTCTTCATCGCCTTTTTCTTGGAACGCCTTGCGCAGCGAGCGGTACATGGCGGAGTTTCGCGAGCCTAAACTCTTGATGGCTTTCTCCACCTTCTGCTCAAATTCGGGCTCGCGGCCATAGATGTGATTGAAACGCCGCGCGACCTCGCGCGTTATTTCGACGTGTGCAACCTGGTCTTCGCCGACTGGCACGTATTGTGAGCGATACAGCAGAATGTCCGCGCTTTGCAGCAACGGATACCCGAGAAAACCATAGGTGCTCAAGTCATGGTCCGCAAGCTGCGCCTGCTGGTCTTTGTAGGACGGAACGCGCTCCAGCCAACCTAAGGGCGTGATCATCGATAACAATAGATGCAGCTCCGCGTGCTCGGGCACCTTCGACTGGATGAAGAGCGTGGCCACGCCGGGGTTCAAACCCGCGGCCAACCAGTCGATCACTATGCTCCAGGTGTTTTCCTCGAGTTTCGACGTGTCCTCATAGCCCGTGGTGAGCGCGTGCCAATCGGCGACGAAGAAATAACATTCGTACTGATACTGCAGCTCAATCCAATTCTTCAGGGCACCGTGATAGTTGCCCAAATGCAATTGCCCCGTGGGACGCATGCCCGATAAGACTCGGCGGTTTTGTGCGGGGACGCTCATGGCGAAAGCCCGATGCCTAAGACGTGTATGAGCTGGCCGGCAGCGCGGTATGCAGGACGGAAAAGCCATCCGAGCATTCCCAGCACCGATAACCCCACCACAATAAACATGCCGGCGGGCGCAATCTTTTCGAGCCCTGCGCCTAACCGCGCGGGCAGAACGCCCACCAGCACGCGGCCTCCATCCAGGGGTGGGATCGGCAACAGGTTGAACACGGCCAGGACGGCATTGACCTTGATGCCGGCTTGGGCCATGAGCAGGACCCAGCTATCCAAGGTTTGACCGCGCCTGATTTGCAGCACCGCGGCCAACACAGCGCCCCACAGAGCCGCCATCAATATATTCGCGGCGGGGCCGGCGAGTGCCACGATGATCGACGTGCGGCGCGGATTACGTAGGCCGCTGGTTTCCACCGGGATCGGTTTCGCCCAGCCGAACAGCGGAAATCCGAATGCCAGAAGAAGCGCTGCGGGAACCATCACCGTGCCGAGCGGATCAATGTGCCGCAGTGGATTCAAGCTCAGGCGGCCGAGCAGTTGCGCCGTGTGATCACCGAAAAAGCGCGCGGTCCAGCCGTGCGCGACCTCATGCAGAGTAATGGCAAACAAAACCGGAATGGCCCAGACTGAAATGGCGGCAAGCCAGATCGAGATGCCGTCCAGAAATGCAGATAAATCCAATGCTTACACTCGTTATTTAAATTAATTACGAGCATCATTGCCCGCATTGAAGGGCATTATACGGTGGCAGTCGGTGCAAAGGGGCTGACATCGCCTCGGCCTTCGCGCACCACGAGGGCGCGGTCGCTCGACAGGTCAATGACCGAGGTGGGAATCAGGCCGCAATTGCCGCCGTCCAAAACCATATCGACGCTGTGTTCGAGCCGCTCGTAGATTTCCTTGGCGTCGGTGCGCGGATGTTCTTCGCCCGGCAGGAGCAGGGTCGAACTCATCACCGGCTCACCCAGTTCACTCAGCAGCATCGCCGTGACCGGATGATCGGGAACCCGCAAGCCAATCGTGCCACGCCGTTCGTGTTTCAAGCGCCGCGGCGTCTCGCGCGAGGCCTTGAGCAAAAACGTATAGGGTCCCGGCGTATGCGCGCGCAGCAATCGATACTGCCAGTTGTCAACCACGGCGTATTTGCCGACGTCCGCAAGATCCCGGCACACCAGCGTGAAATGATGATTGCGGTCCGTTTGGCGAATCTCGCGGATGCGCTCGAGCGCGGCCTTATCGCCGATATGACAGCCGAGTGCATAGCAAGAGTCGGTCGGATAAACGATCACCGCGCCGCGCCGCAATGCTTCGACCGCTTGGCGTATATAGCGGCGTTGCGGCGTGACCGGATGCAGTTGCAGATAGATGCTCATCGCGTCGGCTATGATACGCGGATGAATCAACTCCTCGAATGGTCGCCGCTGATCGCCTTTTTTGTGGTCTTTGAAATCAAGGACATTTATTGGGCCACCGCGGCGTTGATGATTGCCTGCGTACTGCAGCTGGTGATCCATCGCCTGCGCGCCGGCAGCTTCAAGACCATGCACGTCGTCACAACGTGCGTCGTTCTGGTCTTGGGCACGGCGACCCTGCTGCTTCATGATCAGCGCTTTATCCAATGGAAACTCACGGTATTGCTTGGTTTAACTTCAGCCGTTTTTATCGGCAGCGCAGCTATCGGCAAACAACCGCTGGTGCGCCGCTTGCTCGAGGCCGCGTTTCCCGAGCCGTTGGCCGTCTCCGCGCGCGCCTGGCTGACGATCAACTTTCTCTGGGCGGCGTGGTTCGCGGCTTTTGCCATCCTGAACCTATACGTGGCAAAAAACTTTGATATCGGGCTGTGGGTGAAATTCAAGGTGTTTGGATTTCCTGCGGCGACGATGCTCTTTATGCTTCCACAAATATTCTGGCTCGCCAGCAAAGCCTCCGCCGCGCCCCCGGCCAATCCTCGCGCGCAGCGCTTGCGTGAGCGGTTGGAGGACCGCTTTGCGCCGGCGCAGCTAACGGTCGAGGATGAGAGTCATTTGCACGAAGGTCATGCCGGGGCCGCGGGCGGCCAAAGCCACTTTCGAATTCGTATCGTTGCGGAGGCGTTTCGCGGGCTACCGTCGGTGGCTCGGCACCGGCTGATTTACGCGGCGGTCGCCGATCTCATGAAGAGCGATATTCACGCGCTGGCGATCGAGGCTTTGCCGCCCGACAAATCTTGACAAAGGCCATATGTTGCGTCGCGGCAGCGGTCGCTTACCCGCTGAAACTGCATCAAAAATTGGTGAGATCGCTCCGTTGAGGCTAAACTGCCGCCCCCGGGCGCGCTGGCCAGAAAGGTCGTAGTCGCTTTTTTTTTGCGTAGAGGAACAAATGAGCCAATTTTTGAGTACACCGTGGATCCGCATCGCCACCGTGACGGCATTCGCCTTCTGTATCACGGCCTGCGGCAAAGGCCAACAGACCGCGCCCGCGGCGCCAGAGAAGGCAGCGGCGCCTGCTTCACCACCTGTCGCCACGATCGATGGCACGCCGATTTCGCGTGTGGAATACGAGACTTATTTGAAGAGCCTGCTGCGCGGGCGGCCGCCCACCGAGCTCACGAGCGAGCAGAGAAACCAAGTTCTCGATGAATTGATCAATATGCAGCTGCTTGCGGCGCAGGGTGCAAAGGAAGCCGTGGACAAAGATCCGGATGTCGCCGCGCAACTCGCAGTGGTGCGCATGCGCGTACTGGCGGATGCGGAATCCGCGAAGTATTTGAAAGACAAAGAGCCGACGGATGCGGAATTGCACGCTGAATATGATACGGCTGTTGCTTCCATGGATAAGACTGAGTATCACGCCCGTCATATTCTGGTGAGCAGCAAGGAGGCTGCCGAGGCCGCCATCAAGAAGATCAAGGGCGGCGCGAAGTTTGAAGATGTCGCCAAGGCCGAATCGACCGACAGTTCGAAAGCCAACGGCGGCGATCTCGGCTGGTTTACCCTGACGCGCATGGCCAAGCCGTTCGGCGACGCCGTGAAAGGACTGAAAAAAGGCGAGATGACGGCAACGCCCGTGCAGACTCAATTTGGCTGGCACGTGATCAAGCTGGAAGATACGCGCGAGACGGCGCCGCCGCCGTTCGAGCAGGTCAAGCAGCAAGTCAGCAATGGCGTGATGCAGAAGAAACTTCAGGCCTATGTGGATGGCCTGAAGAAGACGGCGAAAATCGAGAAATCGCTGTAAGCCGAACGGCTCGACGCAACGTAGCGGACTCGAGGTCCGCTACGTTTTCTTCAATAGCTTCAAGAAAGCGGCCTCATCGAGAATCTTCACGCCGAGCTGCTCAGCTTTTTTGAGTTTGGATCCCGCCTCCGCCCCTGCCACCACGTAGTCGGTTTTTTTCGAGACGCTGCCGCTCACTTTTCCGCCCAATTGCTGGATGGCGTCCGTGGCTTGATCCCGGGTCAGCGCGCTCAAGGTCCCGGTCAGAACGAAAGTCTTGTCGAGCTGCGCGCCGCCGTGGCTGGGAGGCGCGACGCGCGGCCACGTGATTCCTGCGGCGATCAGACGGTCGACAGCAGCGGCATTGTCCGGGTCGCGGAAATAGGCGGCGACCTGCTTTGCTACCACCGGACCGACATCAGGCACACGTTGTATTTCCTCTTCGCCGGCACGGCGCAGCGCCGCGATCTCGGGGAAGTACTGCGCCAGTGCCAAGGCGGTCGCTTCGCCCACGTCGCGAATGCCGAGCGCGTACAGGAACCGCGGCAGAGTCGTGTGCTTTGCCGACTCGATAGCCGATTGCAGTTTCAGCGCGGATTTCTCGCCCATGCGCTCGAGCGTCGCGAGTTTGTCAGCCTGCAAGAAAAACAGATCCGCCGGCGTTTTCACCCAGTCGCTGTCGACGAGCTGCTCCACCAATTTGTCGCCGAGGCCCTGAATGTCCATGGCGCGACGCGAGGCGAAATGCTGTATCTCGCCCTTGCGCTGTGCGGCGCAGAGGCGGCCGCCAATGCAGCGCGCCACCGCCTGATCACCCTCGCGCACGACCGGATTGCCGCATACCGGGCAGTGGCTGGGCAGCAGCACCAGCTGCGCGCCGGCCGCGCGGCGCTCTGGTAAAACGCGCGCCACCTCAGGAATCACATCGCCGGCGCGGCGGATGACGACGGTATCGCCGACTCGCACGTCCTTGCGCGTCAATTCATCCATGTTGTGCAGCGTCGCGTTGCTCACCGTGACGCCGCCGACGAACGTCGGCTCCAGGCGCGCGACCGGCGTCAGCGCACCGGTGCGGCCCACCTGAAATTCAATGCCGCGTATCACGCTGAGGGCCTCTTCGGCCGGAAACTTATGCGCGATGGCCCAACGCGGCGCTCGCGAAATGAACCCAAGTCTGCGCTGCAGATTAACATCGTCAACCTTGTAGACCACGCCATCGATTTGGTAGGGCAGCGTTGCGCGCGCCGCGCCCATTTCGCGGTAGTACTCAAGGCATCCCTCGATCGACTCGACCACCGTCGACTGAGGGCAGATCTTGAAACCCAGCGCGCGCAATTGCTTCAAGGTCTCGCTGTGAAGGGCAGGCAATTCACCGCCCTCGATCACACCGACACCATAGATGAAAAGGTCCAACGGGCGCGCCGCCGTCATGCGCGGGTCGAGTTGGCGCAGGCTGCCGGCGGCGGCGTTGCGCGGATTGATGAAGCTTTTTTCGCCGCGCGCCACCGCCTCCTCATTGAAGCGGCGAAATCCGGCGAATGGCATGAAGACTTCGCCGCGCACCTCGAGCACTTCGGGAAATTTCGTGCCGCGCAACGTCAACGGCAGAGCCTTGATGGTCCGCAAGTTCTGCGTAATATCCTCGCCTGTTTCCCCGTCGCCGCGGGTCGCGCCCTGCACGAAACTGCCATTCTCGTAGCGCGCGCTGACCGCCAAACCGTCCAGTTTCGGCTCCGCCGAATAACGCATCGGACCGCTCGTCGCCAGCCGTTCTTGAATGCGGCGATCGAAATCACGTACCTCCTCTTCGCTGAAGGCATTGTCCAGGGACAACATGGCCACCCGGTGCTTCACGGCACCGAAGGCGGCTATGGGCGCCGCACCGACGCGCTGGGTCGGCGAATTGGGGGTCAGCAGCTGCGGAAACTCGGTTTCCAGCGCCCGCAGTTCAACCATAAGCTTGTCGTACTCGGCATCCGGAACTTCGGGGTCATCGAGCGCGTGATAGCGGTAGTTGTAGCGTTCCAGCAATTCCCGCAACTGCGCTGCGCGCGCCGCCGCCTTCTTGGGCGGCTCGGTTGATTTCTCAGCGCACACGGGGGAAGTCAGCCTCGCGGCAGCGATGCCTGGAAGCGCGCCACATCATCGCGCAGCGCCGCCGCGCGTTGCGGCGAGAGCGGCATGCCCTTATTGTCCTGCACCATGCCCGAGAGCTCCTGTGCCAGGCCGCGCGCCGCGCCCAGCAGCTCATCCACAGTCAGCAGCGGCTCGACCGGCCCCGGCAGCACCGCGAACAGCGTGATGCCGCGAAACTCTTCCGTCGACATGCGTGCCACATCGAATGTCCCCGGCTCGATCAAGCTGGCGACGCAAAACAAACTGCGGCCATCCACATGCCGGCGATGAAAGACTTGGTAGCGGCCATATGCAAGCCCATGCAACTCCAGAGCCGACAGCAGGGTTGCACCGGACCAGCGCACCTCACCAGGCGCGCAGACGCGCACCGTTACGATTTTCTGCTGCTCGCTGGCATTGGCCGTCTGCGCCGGCGCCGCGCTGCTGCGATCGGTGGCTTCGGGCAGCAGCGTCGGAACGCGGCCCGGAACCAGCGCTGCGGGCGCAGCGGCAGTCGCAGCGGGTACCGCACTCATCGGGGGAGTCGCCGCGACAGGCGTGAGGCTTGGCGCGGGATCCGCATTCACCATCATAGGGCCGTCCAGCACCGGAACGCGGTCATATTCCTGAGTGTGGATGCTGAGCGGCTCGAACGGCGGCACGCCCCACTCAGGATGGGGCTGCGTCTCTCGGGCCGCAGCCTCGGGACGTTGCGGCTCCGCGGTGGGGGTTATCTCGCGCAACTGCGCATCGCCCGGTGCCTGCGATGAGCGGCGCCTACCCCACCACCAAATGCCGGCAAGCAGCACCAGGCTTAAAGCCAACAAAATCCAACGCAGCTCGGCAGCCATGAGATTTGCGCGCTACATCGCCGCCATGCGCACAGCCTCATCGACATCCACCGACACCAGACGCGAGACTCCCGGCTCGTTCATGGTGACGCCGACCAGTTGCGAGGCCATCTCCATGGTGCTCTTGTTGTGAGTGATGAAAATGAACTGCACACTGCGCGACATGTCGCGCACGATGTCGCAAAAGCGTCCGACATTGTTCTCGTCCAATGGCGCATCGACCTCGTCCAGCAGACAGAACGGCGCGGGGTTCAAGTCAAAAATGGCGAACACCAGCGCAACGGCGGTCAACGCCTTCTCGCCGCCCGACAATTGACTGATGGTGCTGTTGCGTTTGCCGGGGGGGCGCGCCATGACTGAGACACCGGCGGCATTCGACTCCTCGCCGGTCAACTCGAGATAGGCGTGGCCGCCGCCGAACAGGCGCGGGAATTTCTCCTTCAATCCGGCGTTGACGCGATCGAAGGTATCCTGAAATCGCGTGCGGGTCTCTCGATCAATTTTGCGCATCGCTGACTCGAGCGTTTCCAATGCATCGGTCAAGTCCTTGCACTGCCGGTCCAAGTACTCCTTGCGCTCGGATTGCTCCTTGAATTCGCCGATCGCCGCCAGATTGACCTGGCCCAGGCGCTCGATCTTGCCCTTGGCGTCCTCGAGCTGCGACTCCCATGCAGCCACCGTGGCATCCGCCGCGATCTGCGCGGCCAGCGCCGCGAAATCGTAATTCGTCGCGCTGAGCTGTTCCGCCACTCCCTCGCGGCGTATCCGCACCTGCTGCGCCGCCAGGCGTGCTTCGTCGAGGTTTGAGCGCGCCGCTTCCAGCCGCTGCTCCACCGCATATCGCGTCGCATCGTGCTCGCGCAGTACGCCATCCAACTCATCGCTGGCAATACGTGCGGCGCGCAGTTCCGCCTCGACTTCCGCGCGCCGCCGCAATTCGCGTTCCAGCTGTGCCTGCGCCTCGGCGAGGGGCGCCTCGCCCTCGGCGATTTGTCCGAGCAGCTCCAGACGGCGCGCATGCAGGTCCTCGAGCTGCTTCTCCAGCCTGCCCACCGTGGTGATCAGCGCCGTGTGCGAGGAGCGCCGCGACTCCACCTGAACCGCCAAATCGCGTGCATGCTGTTGCGCCGCCGTGGCCGCATTTCTCGCCTCGCCCAATTCCGTGCGCATTCGCTCGCGGTCCTGCTCGAGATCCATACGCTGCGGTTCAAGCGCCGCGAGGGCATCGATCGCGGTCTCCATCCGCGCGCGCGAGGCGCGTAGCTCCGTATCGCTGCGCGACAGCTCCACTCGCACGTCGGCGAGCTCTGACTCGAGTTGCTCCAAGCGGCGCGCGGCATCGTCGGTGCGGACCTTGGCGGAGTTCAGCTCGGCGCGGCGGTCGACATGCTCCCGGTGCAGCCGATTCACTTCCGTCTGACAGCGCTCGCGGCGGTCTTCGTACTCACGGACCCGCTCCCGGGTATTCTCCAAACGAATTTCGAGCTCCTTGACTTCGCTCGCAAGCGAATCAACCTGCACACCGATGGTACGCAGGATTTCCTCGCGCTCGATCACGCCGGCATGGGTATCTGCGTCGCGCGACACACGCAACCAGTCGTTGCCCAGCCAAATTCCGTCGCGAGTCACGACCGATTCGCCGGCCTTGAGCTGGCGGCGCAGCTTGAGCGCCTCGCCCAAGGTGTCAGCGGTCCACACCGCCGACAGCACCGAGCCGAGCACGGTCGCGCCTTGCACCTTTGCCTGCAGCGAGGCGGCGGCATGCGCGACGCCGCTACCGTTGGCCGTGCTCACAACCGTCAAATGCCCGCCGTCGAAACTTGCCAGGAGATCAGTGACGCTTTCCAAGCCCTCGACGCACACCGCCTCGAGGTATGAACCCAACACGGTCTCCACGGCGCGTTCCCAACCCTTGTCGACCCGCAACTGCTGCGCGACCCGCGGATGCCGATCGAGCGACTGAGACTTGAGCCACTGCGTGACTTTACCGGAAGCCTTGCCAAGAGCAGCCTGCTGCAGCGCTTCGGTCGAGACCTGCTCTCCCTGCGCCTGTTGCAGACGGGCGCGCAGCGTATTGAGCGACTGACTCTCTTCTCGCTCGCGTTCCCGCGTTGCCGAGATCTCGGTCAAGAGTTCTTGCAGCTCTGCTGCGGCGCTCTCGCCCGCCGCGCGCGCCGCATCGGCGCGCTCAGCCAGAGTTTCCAACGCTGCCGGAGGCTGGAGCTGCGCAAAAGACTCGCGTTCCGATTCCTGGCGCTCCTGCTGCTGCAGCAGCCGGCGCTGCTGGCTTTCCAATTGCTCGATGCGCGCCCGTTCCACCTGCGTCTCGCGCTGTCCCAGCGCCACCGCTTGAGCGTGGTTGTCCCAGGAGAACTGCCACGATGTCAGCGCGTGCTCGCAGCGCTCGAGTGCCTGAGATGCCACTCGTTCGCGATCGTGCGCCTCATCCAGTGCGGGCACCATGGTGGAGAGCTCCATGGACAGCGCTTCCAGCTGCACCCGGTCAAGCTGCACCACCCGGTCGAGCTCGCCGGTCTGAGCATCGACCTGTTCCAGGTCGGCGCGCTGGCGCAAGCGCAGCTCGCGTGAATATTCGATGCCCTGCTCGATCCGCGTCACCTCGGCGCCGGCCTCGTAATAGCGGCCCTGAATCGCATTCAACGCATCCGCGCGCTCCGACTGGTCCGCGCGAATGCGCTCAATCTGCGCCTCGGCTTCGCGCAAATCAGCGAGCACCGCGTGCATCGCGGTGTCGCAGCTGGATGTCGCTGCATCGCGAACCCCGGCCTCCAAATCGAGACTCTGCAGCCGCAATGCCAGCAGTTCCGCGGACAATTTGCGCTCCTCTTCTTTGAGGGTCTGATAGCGGCGCGCGGTGGCGGCCTGGCGCTGCAAGTGGCGGATTTGCTTTTCCACCTCTTCGCGCAAGTCATTCAGCCGATCCAGATTCTCGCGCGTGTGGCCAATGCGGCTTTCAGTCTCGCGGCGCCGCTCCTTGTAGCGGGAAATGCCCGCCGCCTCTTCCAGGAAAGCGCGCAAATCGTCGGGCCGCGCCTCGATCACTCGCGAGATCATGCCTTGCTCGATGATGGCGTAGCTGCGCGTGCCCAAGCCTGTGCCGAGAAACAGCTGCGTAATGTCTTTGCGGCGCACCTTGAGGCCATTGATAAAATAATCGGACGTGCCATCGCGGCTCACCGCGCGCTTTAGCGCGACCTCGTTGTAGCTCGCGTACGGGCCGCCGATCTTTCCCTCGGAATTGTCGAACACCAATTCCACCGACGCCTGACCCAAGGGCTTGCGCGATGCGGAGCCGTTGAAAATCACGTCGGCCATCGATTCGCCGCGTAAATGCTTCGCGGAAATTTCCCCCATCACCCAGCGCACTGCGTCGATGATGTTGGACTTCCCGCAACCGTTCGGACCCACCACGCCGGTCAGGCTGCTGGGAAAGGTGACGGTCGTTGGATCAACGAACGATTTGAAGCCGGCAATCTTGAGTTTCGTTAAGCGCATTGTTCACGCGGTGTCGTGGGCCACTTGTGGCGCGTAGTGTAAAGTAAACGTCACCTACGTAAACCCCTTGTGTTGAGCGCCGATTCCCGAATGACAGAACCGAGCTCGGATCTTGAAGTCTTTGACAATCCCGCGGCCGAGCGGGACTACACCATCCGGATGAGCATCCCGGAGTTCACTTGCCTGTGCCCGAAAACCGGCCAGCCCGACTTTGCGACGCTGGAACTCGAGTACGTGCCAAACCGGCGATGCGTGGAATTGAAGTCCCTGAAACTCTACATTTGGTCATTCCGCAGCCGCGGCGCATTCCACGAAGCGGTGACCAATGAAATCCTGCGGGATCTGGTGGCGGCGACGGCGCCGCGATTCATGCGGATTTCGGCCAAATTCAACGTGCGCGGGGGCATTTACACCACCGTCGTGGTCGAACACCGCGCCGCCGGCTGGCGCGCCGCAGCCCCAGTCGAACTGCCCTAAACACGCGGCTTCTCGGCGGAGTTTCGAGGCGTCCGGCGGACGCGCTAAATTTTGCTTTTCAATCATAGACTTAAGTTCATAAAATATGTTTTGCCGCCGCTCTGTACAGGCCTCAATGCGTCGGTATAATCGCGCGCTCTTTCGTTAGGAGGCGGAAACTCAAAATGCCCTCGAAGAAACCAAATAAAGCGGCTAAGCGGCCAGGTAAGGCGACACCCAAAAAAGCGACTCATAAAGCAGCCGCTCCGAAGAAGGCGGCGCGGCCGCCGACGAAAGCAAAGCCAATGGCCACATCGAAGGTACCAGTGAAACCGACCAAACCCGCACCCAAACCCGTGAGCGCAAAGCCTGCGATCACAAAAGCACCGCAAGCAAAACCTGCGGCGCTCAAGCCCGTGCCGACGCCGGCGCCTAAAGTCACCGCCGAAAAAATTGCACCCATGAAATTCGATCCGCGCCCGCTGGTGATTCCGCCGCGCGTGCTGCAAAACGACGAGGACGGCGATGCCGAGGGCTCGGCGTCCGCCAGCTTGTTGGCGGGTCCACGCAATGTGAAGCCCTATATTGCTCGCCGCGGCGAGCAATATATGAACAAGGAGCAGTTGGAGCATTTCGCTCGCATTCTGCAGACTTGGAAACGAGACCTCATGGTGGAGGTTGATCGCACCGTGCTGCACATGAAGGATGAGGCTGCCAACTTTCCCGATCCGAACGACCGCGCCACCCAAGAGGAAGAGTTCAGCCTCGAGCTTCGGACACGCGACCGGGAGCGCAAGTTGATCCGCAAAATCGACGAAGCGCTCAAGCGCATCGAAGACGGCTCGTACGGCTATTGCTTGGAAACCGGCGAAGAAATCGGGATCAAACGATTGGAAGCCCGTCCGGTCGCAACTCTCTCGGTCGAAGCCCAGGAGCGGCGCGAGCGCCGCGAAAAGCAGTACGGCGACCGCGACGACCGCTACCGGTAGGGCCGCGACGACAGCTAGCGCCGCGCCGGCGACGCCCTACGTAGGCCGCTTTGCCCCGACCCCTTCGGGCGATCTGCACTTGGGCTCCCTGTATACGGCGGCCGCCAGCTTCCTGGATGCGCGCGCGCAAGGCGGGCGTTGGCTGCTGCGCATCGAGGATCTCGATCGCCCCAGAGAGGTCGCCGGCTCGGCAGATGGGATTCTGCGCACGTTGGAGCAATTCGGCTTCGATTGGGACGGCGCGGTAACTCGCCAATATGATCACGCCGAGCGCTACGAAGCAGCGCTCTCAGCCCTGCGCGAGCAGCAACGAACCTTCGCCTGCACTTGCAGCCGGGCGCAATTGGAGGATGAGCTGCGCTATCCCGGGACTTGCCGCCCTCGCCAGCTCGGGCCAGACACGCCGGCGGCAATCCGCCTGCGCGTCGAGGCCGACGCCGGACACGTGCTGTTCACGGACCGCATCCAAGGCACGTACCGGCAAAACGTCGCGGACGCCGTCGGCGATTTTATTCTGAAGCGCCGCGATCAGATCTACGCCTATGTGCTCGCAGTGACCGTCGATGATGCCGCGCAGGGCGTCACCCACATCGTCCGCGGTGCCGATCTTTTGGACAACACGCCCCGCCAAATCTATCTGCAGCGGCTATTGGGATTGGCCGAACCCTCCTATGCGCATGTGCCCGTCCTCACCGAAGCCGACGGCGGCAAGCTCGCCAAATCTCGCCGCAGTGTGCGCCTCAGCGCGGATTTTCCCCTGCCGCAGCTATGCTCGGTCTTTTCACTGCTGGGACTGGCGCCGCCGCCATCGCTCGCCTCTGCCACAATCTCCGATGCATGGCGTTGGGCAATCATGCAATGGAACCTCAGCCGGGTCCCAAAACGCCTCGATTTGCCCGTAAGCCGCTAATACTATTGGAAAAAAATGCTGGTTTGCCTTAGCGCTGCATTGCGCTATTCTTTGGGTTGTAGTCCTTAAGATAGATCAGACGTGGACTGGCACGAACCGGCATCCTCCGGTGGTGCCGGCCAACACGAGCGAGGAGCCCCATGAGCGAACCGCGAGTGATTAAAAAATATCCGAATCGACGCCTGTACGACACGGTCGAAAGCCGCTACATCACGCTGGCTGACGTCAGGCGCCTGGTGGTCGAGAGGATAGAATTCGTCGTTGTCGACAAGAAAAACAGTGCCGACATTACGCGGAGTATTTTGCTGCAAGTCATTGCCGAACAGGAGCATTTGGCTGAGCCGATCCTGAGCCAGGAATTCATGGTCAGCGTGATCCGCTCTTACGGCACGAACCTGCAAGGCCAGGTGAGTGCGCACTTGGAACAGAGCTTGAAGCAGCTCGTGAACCAGCAGCCAACACCGCAACTTCGTGATCGCGTAAAGACCGTGGCCGGCGGAGAAGCACCGCGTCCGCGAGTCGCGTCGAATTTAGGTAGAGACGGCTAGCTCAAAGGCTGAGCCGCTCCAGTGAGCGCGCGGCAGTTTAAGCTGCCGCGCTCGTCCCTTACGCTGCGTCGACGTTGCGCATGGATAGCCGCACGCGGCCCTGCCGGTCAACCTCCAGCACCTTGACGCGCACCACATCGCCTTCCTTGAGTTT
>Ga0302326_10006275_pt1 | contig 26704 bp, 29 predicted proteins | sample Palsa_T0_3_FD_202264 | JGI IMG/M metagenome (GOLD analysis project Ga0302326, IMG submission 202264) | Peat permafrost microbial communities from Stordalen Mire near Abisko, Sweden - Palsa_T0_3 | ecosystem: Environmental > Terrestrial > Soil > Palsa > Peat permafrost | place: Sweden: Abisko... | reverse complement strand
TCTTCAACCGGCCCGTGCTCGAACCGTTCAGCCAGGTGATCCGCGCGTCCGGGCTCTACCGGCAGTGGCGCGAGCAGTACGACTCCAAGGGCTGGGAGATGCTCGAAAGGACGACCGGCAAACTGATATAGTGGGTTCGCCTACGGGCGAACCCTTCGCGTTTTGGGCTGCGCCCAAAGCCGCCCTCAAGGGAACGACTCCCTAGGCTTTCATCTGGGCGAGGGTTGCGCGCATCGTGCGGGCTACCTCACGGCCGTTGGCAGCTTCGAATTCGCGCTGCGCGTCGCGCCACAGGGGCGCGGCTGCGCGCTGTGCGGAGATACCCTTCGCCGTCAACCGCACTTTGCGGCTGCGGCCGTCGGTCGCGGACGGCGCAATCTTCACCCAGCCCGCGCGCTCGAGCGGACGCAGGTTCTTGCCCGTCGTCGTGCGGTCCAGTTCCATCAGCGCGGCCAGTTCGTTGACGGCGAGCTCTTTGTGCCCTGCGAGCAGCGAGAGTATCCCGTACTGGCTGATGCGCACGCCCGACGGGGCGAGCTTGGCGTCATAGAACTGTGAGATTTGCCGCGCCGCCCGGCGTAAGGCGAAGCAGTTGCAGAGCTCGAGACGGCTCCCGGGATCCATGTCGCAACCTTCCTCAGCGCGGGGACTTGCGCCCGATAGGAGTATGTGCTTTCTTTTTAGGAGCATATACCCTTATCCTCGTTCTGGCAAGGAGCACCATGGCCTCGACGGTCGCCGCAGCGGCACCGGCACCCCCCGTCCAGACGGCCGCAGCCGACCGGAAGACGATCGTCGCTCGCGCCATTCTGAGCGGGCCGATCCTGCCCACCATGCTGGGTCTGGCGCTTCCGACGATCCTGGTGCTCGTCGCGCAAACGTTTGTCGGCGTCGCCGAGACGTTCTACGTCAGTTTCTTGGGGACCGACGCGCTCGTCGGCGTGTCGCTCGTGTTCCCGATCTTGATGCTGATGACGATGATGTCGAACGGCGGTATCGGCGGCGGCGTCGCGCAAGCCGTCGCGCGCGCCCTGGGTGCCGGCCGCCGGCGCGATGCCGACGCGCTCGTCACGCACGCGCTCGTGCTGGCGGTGCTGTTCGGGCTCGCGTTTTCGGCGGGCGTGCTGGCTTGGGGCCCGGTCCTCTACCACGCGCTCGGCGGCGACGCGGGCGCGCTTCGCGCTGCAGTACTCTATTCCGGGTTCGTGTTCGCCGGCGCGGTGCCGATTTGGATCGTCAACCTGCTCTCGGCGGCGCTGCGCGGGGCCGGAAACGTTCGGGCGCCGGCGCTCGTGACGCTGGCCGGCGCAGCGATCCTCATCCCGCTGTCACCGCTCTTGATCTTCGGCCTCGGACCGTTCCGGGGCTTCGGCATCGCCGGCGCCGGGATCGCCGTGACGGCCTACTATACGAGCGCGGCGCTCGTGCTCTTTCGTTATATGACACGCGGCGGCGGCGGCGCGCTCACGCTGCGCTGGGGACGGCCGCAAGCCCGGCTGTTCGCGGACATCCTCGGCGTCGGCGCGATCTCGGCGCTGAGCACGATCCAGCTCAACCTCACGGTTGTCCTCGTCACCGGAGCGGTGGGACGCTTCGGCACTGCAGCACTGGCCGGGTACGGCATCGCTTCGCGACTCGACTACCTGCTGATCCCGCTGCTGTTCGGATTGGGGACGAGCATCGTGACCATGGTTGCGACGAACGTCGGCGCCGGCAACGTCGCGCGCGCCAAGCGCGTCGCGTGGCTCGGCACGTTCGTCGGCGCCGGCTTTACCGAAACGGTCGGTCTCCTCGTCGCGCTACTGCCGATTGCGTGGCTTGGCCTGTTCAGCCACGATCCGCACGTGCTCGCAACGGGGAGCACGTACCTCCGCATCGTCGCGCCGGCGTATGCTGCCGTCGGCGTGACGTTCATCCTGAGTTTCGCCTCGCAGGGCGGCGGACGGCCGATCTGGCCATTTCTCGCCGGCAGCGTGCGCTTGATCATCGCGGCCGGACTCGGCTGGTATGCGGTCGCGCACCTGGGCACCGGTCTCGCGACGTTCTTTGCGATCATCGCCGTCTCGTCGGTCGTCTCGGCAGTGATTTGCGCGGCAGCGATGCTGACGGGAGCGACGATCCGGCCCGGAAAAGAGTAGCCGCCGGAGGTGCTATGGCGACTCGGCCGTACCGCGCGCTGCGCGTTCTCTTGTACGTCATCGCGGCGCTCGAGGGCCTGGTGGGGATTCTGCTCCTGTTCGCGACGAACTGGATCCTTGCGCTGGTGCCGCTCGGTCCCGGCATCTTTGCCGCCGTCGAAACGCTGCTGCTGCTCAAGGCGATCGGCATCGTCATGCTCGCGCTGGCCTATCTGCTCTACGCGGCGGCACGCGATCCGGTCCGCTACATCGCGGTGGTCGACGCGCTGGCGTTCATCCTCATCGCGGCGGCGGCGATCAACCTCTACGCCGTAGTCGCGCTGCACGCGGGCGATCTGTACCCCGGCCCCTATCTGATCGCGCGCGCGGTCGTGCAGCTGCTGCTGGCGATCGTCGTCATCGCGCTGCGGCCCAAGGTCGCTCAGGGCGCCGCCAGCGAGACCGTCGCCTCGTAGTTTTCCGCGCGAGTGTTAGGCGCAGGCGCGGTAATAGTTGCGCGCGCGAGAGAGGATCTCCGTCGCGTACTGCGGCTGGTTCCGTCGCAGCAAGAGCAGCGCCGCCTCGACGTCCGAGAGTGCGGCCCACTGGGACGGCATCGTCCCCGCGCTCTGGAGCCGCGCGCTCTCGCTTTGGTCGCCCAAGACCTCGCGCATCGAACGGTCGAGCGCCATCTCCATCGTGGACTCCACGCCGCCCGGCAGCACGTGCGTGTGCGCGCAGAGCACGTCGTGCAGCCGGTCGACTTGCACGTCGTCGGCAAACATGTCGATCGGATAGCCGCAGAATAGCGTGAGGCCGTCGTCGGCCATGAGCACGTTCCAGAACTTCTCAAGCTGAACGGCGGCATCGACCTGGCCCGCGGCCCACAGGATCCCGACCATCTCGCCGTACGCACGGAGTCCGGCGTTCGGCTTCGCGCGCCGCAGCCCGCGAATGGTCCCGCCGATGACCTGTTCGAAACGCCGCCAATCGGGCGCGCCGTCGCGCATGAACCCATCGAGCGTGGCCTCGGCGTCGAGCACCACCAGCTGCCGGGCGCGCATCCGGAGCCCGCGGCTGTCGTCGAGCGCGCTCAGGAAGGCGTCGCAATGTTCGGGCGTCGCAATGATCAGCACCGACTCGCCGCGCTGCAAACCTTCGTCGGCGAATTCCGCCACGTTGCTGACGAGCAGCCCCGGTGCGGTCTCGTAGAATTGAACCAAGTGCTTGCCGGAATCCGCGGACGGCCGGCGCGCGGTCGAGTGCATCGTGCGACTTTCGGCTCACCCGCAGCGAACCCCCGGCGAGCGGCACGGGCCGAGCCGGCCTCCCCCTGCCCGGGAAGGGAGCTTCCCGGCGCTGAAGCCCGGAGCACGTTGACCCGCGGTGCGCTGTAATTGAGTTCGCTCTTCCTCGAAACGGCGCGCGGTATGTCGGGACCGCGCGCGCCGATCTGGATCATGCGCCAAGCCGGACGCTATCTGCCGGAGTATCGGAAGATCAAGGACCGCTCGTCGTTCCTCGAGATGACGCACGACCCGGCGATCGCGGCCGAGATCACGCTGCTGCCGCTGCGGCGCTTTCCGCTCGACGCGGCGATCATCTTCAGCGACATCATGACGCCGCTCGAGGCACTCGGCGTTGCCGTGCAATTCAAGCCGGGCCCCTCGATCGCGGGGCCGCTGCGCTCGCGCGAAGCGATCGAGGAACTTGGCTTGCGCGAGGAGATCGCGCCGTTCGTCGGCGAGGCGTTGCGCATCGTGCGTGCCGAATTGCCGCCGGAGGTCGCGCTCATCGGCTTTGCCGGCGCGCCGCTCACGCTGGCCGCCTATCTGATCGAGGGCGGCGGCAGCAAGGACTACGAACATTTCCGGCGCTTCTTACGCCGCGAGCCTGCGGCGACGCACGTGCTGCTCGACAAACTGACCGACATGACGATCCGGTACCTGCAGATGCAGATCGCCGCGGGCGCGGACGCGGTGCAGCTCTTCGACAGCTGGGCCGGCCTGCACGATCTGCGCACCTTCGAGGAGTTCGGCGCTCCGTACAACGTCCGCATCATGTCGGCCCTCGCCGGCGCAGGCGCGGTCCGGATCTACTTCGCGCTCGGCGCCGCGCACCTGATCGACGCGATCGCTACGATTCCGGTCGAGATGGTAGGCGTCGATTGGCGTACCGAACTCGGCGCTGCGCGCGCGCGGCTGCCGGGGAAGGCGTTGCAAGGGAATCTCGACCCCGCGTATCTGTTCTCCGAGCGCCGCACGCTCGCCGCCGAAGCTGAGCGCGTGCTTCGGAGTGGTCTCGGCGGCGCGCACTCGTTCAATCTCGGCCACGGCATCTGGCCGGATACCCCGCTCGACGCGGTCGCGCAGCTTGTCGAGATCGTCCAAGCGTACGCGCGCGCATGAGCGCAACCTCCGTCGATGCGCGCGTGCGGGCCGCGACACTCGTCGGCGAACTGCAGGAGCGGATCTGCTGCCGCCTGCTCGACGTCGAACGCGCCACCGCAGCAACGGCGAACCTCGCCGCACGCGCATTCGCGATCGACGCGTGGGAAAACAGCGGCGCCTCCGGCGGCATCGCCGGGCACGGCTCGACGCGCGTCATCGCCGGCGGGGCCGCGCTCGAGAAGGCCGGCGTGAACACGTCGGTCGTGACCGGGGAGCGGCTGCCGCCCAGCGTCGTCGCGCAGCGCCCGGAACTCGAAGGCCACGGCTTCTTCGCCGCCGGGGTCAGCGTCGTGTGCCATCCCGGCAATCCGCACGCCCCGACCGCGCATTGCAACTACCGCTACTTCGAAGCGCAAGCTCCCGGCGGAGCGCGCAGCGCCTGGTGGTTCGGCGGCGGCGCCGACCTGACGCCCTACTACCCGGTGCTCGATGACGTGCGCCACTTCCATCGCACGCTGCGCGCGGCATGCGACCGCCACGACCCGGTGTTCTATCCGCACTTCAAGGCGTGGTGTGACCGCTATTTCTACCTTCGGCACCGCGGCGAGGCGCGCGGCACCGGCGGCATCTTCTACGACTATCTCGACGGCGACGGCTTCGGCGAGCCGGATCGTCGCACGCGATTCGAGGCGCCGCGCACGCTCGAGCAGATGCTCGCGTTCATGCGCGACGCCGGGGAGGCGTTCATCGACGCGTACGTTCCGCTCCTCGAGCGGCGCGCGCTCGAGCCCTTCGATACACGCGAACGGGAGTTCCAACTGCTGCGGCGCGGGCGCTACGTCGAGTTCAACCTGATCTACGATCGCGGCACGCACTTCGGACTGCAGAGCGGCGGACGCACCGAGTCGATCTTGATGTCGCTGCCGCCGCTCGTTCGCTGGGCGTACGACGAACGTCCGCAGCCCGGAAGCCGCGAAGCCGCACTCGAGCGCTACCTGCAGCCGCGCGATTGGCTCAGCGACGATCCCTTCGCGTCATGACGACCCGCGCCGTCCTGCTCGTCAACCTCGGCTCGCCCGCATCGGCCGAACCCGCCGACGTCCGGACCTACCTCGACGAGTTCCTCATGGATCCGTACGTGATCGACGTGCCGGCGCCGCTGCGCGCGCTGATCGTCAAAGGGCTGATCTTGCCGACGCGGCCGGCAACGTCGGCGCGCGCCTATGCCAAGGTGTGGACGCGAGAAGGTTCGCCGCTGATCGCGATCTCGCGCCGCATGCAAGCTGCGTTGGAAACGGAGATGGGGATCCCGGTCGGCCTGGCGATGCGCTACGGCGAACCATCGATCGCGCACGGCATCGACGAGCTGCTGCGGCGCTCCGGCGGCGCCGGCGAGGTCGTTGTCGTCCCGATGTACCCGCAGTACGCGATGGCATCGACGAAAACGGCCGTCGAGGAAGTCGAACGGGTCGCGCGCACGCGCGATCTCGCGGTGCGTTTCGTGCCGCCCTTCTACGACGATGCAGGCTATCTCGACGCCGTCGCGGCACGCATGCGGCTGCATGTGCCGGACGACACGCAGTACGTCCTCTTCAGTTATCACGGCGTTCCCAAGCGCCATCTTCGCAAGACCGATCCCACCGGCGCGCACTGTCTGCGCTCGCCGGACTGCTGCGAGATCCCGTCGATCGCGCACGCGACGTGTTACCGCCACCAGGTCATCGAGACGACGCGCGGCCTCGTCGCGCGGCTCGGTCTCGAACCCGGCGGCTACGGGCTCGCCTTTCAGTCGCGGCTCGGCACCGGCTGGCTGCAGCCGTTCACCGACCTCGAACTCGCCGCGCTCCCCAGCCGCGGCATCGCGCGTCTGGCGGTCGTGTGCCCGTCGTTCGTCGCCGACTGTCTCGAAACGCTCGAAGAGATCGACATCCGCGGACGGCGCACGTTTCTCGATGCCGGCGGTACATCGTTCACCTATCTCCCGTGCCCCAACGACGACGAGCGCTGGATCCGCGCGCTCGCGCGGCTGTGCGCCCAACCGGCAGCCGCTACGCGGTGAAGCGCATCGCGGTCGTCGGAGCCGGAATCGCCGGACTTACGATTGCGTTTCGTCTGCGCGCTACGCATGAGGTCGCGGTCTTCGAACGCGAAGCCGCGAGCGGAGGGAAGATCCGCTCGCAGCACGTCGACGGTTGTGTCTTCGATTGGGGTCCGAACGGCTTTCTCTCCGCTGCCCCGGAGCTGCGCGAGCTGGTTGGGGAGGCCGGACTCGACGCCGGGCTGACCGAGGCGAACCCGGCCGCCGCCAAGCGCTCCATCTATTGGCGCGGAGCCCTGCACGAGCTGCCCGCCAAGCCGCCGCGCGCGCTGACGATGTCGCTGCTCTCGGCGGCCGGGAAAGCGCGCGCGCTCGGCGACCTCGTCGTGCGGCGGCGCGCCGCGCTCGAGGATGAAAGCGTCGCTGCGTTCGCAACGCGACGCTTCGGGCGCGAAGTCGCGGAACGGATCGTCGCACCGGCGCTGCTCGGCGTCAGCGGCGGCGACGCCGCGGCGACCAGCGTGACGGCGCTCTTCCCGCGTCTCGCAGCCTTCGAGGACGAGCACGGGTCAGTGATCCGCGGCATGGCGCGTGCCGGCCGCGCTGCCGGACGCTTCACCGGTTTCGGCGTTAGCGGGATGCAGCGGCTCACCGACGCGCTCGCCGCGCAGCTTGCGGAGCCAGTCCGGGTGGGCTGCGCCGCCGAACGGATCGAACCGCGCGCCGGCGGGTGGCGCGTGCACCTCGCCGGCGGCGTGTTCGACGCCGACGCGGTCGTGCTCGCGACGCCCGCGTACAGCACCGCCGAGCTCGTCGCCGGCTGGGATGCGCAGCTGGCGCACGAACTGCGGCGCATCCCGTACGCGCCGATGCGCGTCGCGGGGATTGTCTTTCGTTCCGGCGACATCCGGGCGCCGCTCGACGGCTTCGGCTTTCTGGCCGCGCGAGGCCAGGGCGTGCGCATCTTGGGCGCGCTCTACACCTCTACGCTCTTCCCGCAGCAAGCACCGGCCGAGACCGCGTACCTGCGGGTCTTTCTCGGCGGTGCCACCGATCCGGGCGCTGTCGATCTCGAACTCGCCGCAGCGGAGGCGGTCGTGCGTGCCGATCTCGCGCACGTGCTCGGCGTGCGTGCCGAGCCTATCGCGTATCACGAACGCGTCTGGAATCGCGCGATACCGCAATACGTGCTCGGCCACCGCGACGTGCTGCGCGCGATCGACGCGCGGGTCGCCCGGCAGCCGGGACTCTTCCTCGCCGGCAACGCATACCGTGGGCTCGGCGTCGCCGATACCGTGCGTGACGCGTTCGCAATCGCGCGCGCCGTTCACGCAGTTCCTTAGCGCGCGACCGCCGCAGGGATGACGCGGCGGCGAAGCGCGAACGCTGCGGGGACCAGGCTCAGCGCGACGCCGGCGAGCGCGGCCTGCCACAGGCCGGCCGAAATCGCGAGCGCCATCGACCACACGACGTTCACGGCGTAGACGGCGAACGGCACGGTGCGGTTCAGGTCGCGCGTGTCCAGCTCGGCGCGCCAGCTGAGCCGCGAGAGTCCGATGAAGGCGAGGCCGGTCGCGAACCAGCCGGCGAGATTGCGCAGCGGCATGCCGAAATACGCGCCCCCTTCGTGCCAGCGCCAGAACTGGATCTGCGGCAGCGCCGCCATGGCCGGGTCGAGGACGAGATCCCAGCTCGTCAGGAGCCACGCGCCGAGCAGAACCGCGCGCCACGAGCGGCCCGGCGCACGCGCCATGATCGCGCTCGCCAGCACGTACGACGCGAAACCCATGTAAAACCACGACAGCGGGATGACGTACGGAACGCGCCCCGCGATCTTCGGGCCGAGAAACGTCAGGTACTCGTAACCGCCGAACGGCCAGCCGGTGATGGTACCCGTCAGTTCAGCTGCGGCCGAAACGCCGCAGGCGAGCAGTGCGAACAGCAACGTGCGGCGCGCGCCGATCGTCGCGATGCCCCACACGAACATCGTGAGCGCCCCGGTCACGATGCCGGCCGCGCCCCCGCGCGCGAGCGCCCAGCTGAAAAACGCCGCGGCACGGGGATCGTGCGACCACAGCTCCGGATGCGGGATCGCGATCAGCAGCCCGAACAACCCGCCGCCGAGCGCGGCGACGTGCAGCCACAAGAGCGCGTACGCGGCGAACTTCACCGCCGCACGCGGCGCGCCATCGTGCGCGCCAAGCGAATGAAATCGGCGCGCTCGCCGGCCGGAACGAGCAGGTCGACGGACGGCAGCGCCGCGCGCATCCCGGACGCCGACGGCGCAAAGTCGGGCGTCCCCGCGCGTGGGTGCAGCCAGACGACGGTGCTGCGTTTGTGCAGCGCGCGCATCGCGCGCTCGAGCCCCGCCGCGTCGCCGCTGTCGAGACCGTCGCTGACGATCAGCACGAGCGTGTCGGACCGCAGCAGCACGCTGCCCGGGCCACGAACGAACGCGGCCAGATTCGCACCCAGCCGCGTCCCGCCGCCCCAGGCTTCACCGAGCTCGCGCAGCGGATGTCCGGTTTGACGGCGATCGCGCAGCGCGGCGCTCACGTCGCGCAACGCCGTGCTGAAGACGAAGGCGTGTGCGCGGAGCGTACGCCGCAAGAGGGCGTGCGCAAACTGCAAGCCGGGCCCGGCATCCTCTCCCATCGAGCGGCTGCCGTCGACCAGCACGACGAAGCGCGGATTGCGCCGCGGGGGACCGAGCCGATGCAGCGCAAACGGCTCGCCGCCCGTATTCACGCCGCTGCGCAACGTTCGCCGCAGATCGAACCGCGGGCCGTTGCGCGCCGGCTTCCAGCGCCGCGAACGTCCCAGCCGCAACGATGCGATCAACGTACCGGCCGCGGCGAGGAGCGCATCGAGCCCGTCGCCGGAGATGACCGGCGGCTCGGAACGAGCAGCGTGCGGACTATATCGCGCGCGCAGCATTTGCCACTCCGCCGCGGCGTCGGGAAACCCGTCCACCGGCCGCGTTTCGCCGCGCGCATCGCCGCCGCCGTCATCGCTCTCGGGTTCCGGTTCCCTCCGGGGTTGCTGCGGGGCAGCATCGCTGGTCGCGCGGTCGCGTCCGGGCCGCGTACGCCGCGCCTGCGCATCCGGCTGCGCGATCCCTTCCGGACCGCGGAAAAAGCGATCGAAGGCGCCGTCGAAGCGTCGCACCTCATCGGGCGAACTGCAATAGATCAGACGAAAGGCATGCCGCAAACGATCGCGGTCGACGATCCCGACGACCTCCGCCGCGCGCAGCGCTTCATGCCCCTTCCCTTGCGCGGCCGTGAAATCGTACTCATCGCGCAAGGTGTTGCCGAAGGCCAGCACCGCATGCGTGAAGTCGGCGCTCACCCGAGGTTGGCGCGCACCGAGCCGAGCCCGTAGTCAGGCTGGGCGACGGGCGGCTCGGGCGTGCTCCCGTCCAAGAGCGGCGCGTAGCGGCTACGCTGCGCGCGGAGCAGCTCCCAGTCTTCGTGCACTTTGAGGATGCAGCCCAGCGTGTTCTCGAGCGTCGCTTCGTCGATGACGTCGCGATGCAGACGCGTCAGCGCGAGCGCCCAGTCCAGGCTCTCGGCGACGCCGGGTACTTTTTCGAAGGGCTGTTCGCGCAGATACGCCATGAAGCGCGCGATCTGGTCGGCGAGCCGCAGACCGATTCCGGGCAGACGCGCTTGCAGGATCGCGATCTCATCCTGCGGGCTGGGATAGTCGATCCACAGATACAGACAGCGCCGCCGCAGCGCGTCGGAAAGTTCGCGGCTGCGGTTCGACGTCAAGATCACCGCCGGCCGCTCGCGCGCGCGAATCGAACCGAGCTCGGGGATCGTGATTTGGAATTCACCGAGCAACTCCAACAGGAACGCCTCGAAGGCTTCGTCGGCACGATCGATCTCATCGATCAGGAGCACCGGCGCGCGCTCGGCGGTGATCGCCGCCAAGAGCGGGCGTTCGAGCAGGAACGGGCGGCTGAAGATCTCGGCCTCCCGCGCTTCGATCGAGGCGCCGGCGTCTTCCGTCATCCGGATGCGCAGCAGCTGCTTCGCGTAATTCCACTCGTAGAGGGCGCTCGACGCATCGAGACCCTCGTAACACTGCAACCGGATCAGCTGCGTCCCCAGGACGTCCGCGAGCACTTTCGCGCTCTCGGTCTTCCCGACGCCGGCATGGCCTTCGATCAAGAGCGGCTTCTCGAGCGCGAGCATCAATTCCAGCGCCGCGGCGAAGTCGTCCTTGGCGACGTAACCGTGGGCCGCGAAGCGCTCGCGAATGCGGTCGAGGTTCACGCAGGCACGAACGCCGCCTGGCAGCCCGCGCAGCAGAAGACGTACGTGCGGCCGTTGCGTTCGAGCTGGTAGCGAGCGCCTTCGAGCGCGACTTCCATGCCGCACACCGGATCGATCCCGACGCTTGCCGCCGGCACGTCGGGCTTGGCACCTACATTGGTGCCGGCAGACGCTGCGACGATCTCGGCCAAGATCGAGATCGCGACATCGCCCGGTGCGCGCGCGCCCAGATCGAGCCCGGCCGGCGCGTGAATCGCGGCGACGCGCTCGGCGGAAAGCCCGCGTACGGTCAGCGCGGCGACGACGTCGGCGGCGCGCGTGCGGCTGGCGACGAGGCCCACGAAGGCCGGCTCTGCAGCGAGCAGCACCTCGAGCGCCGATTCGTCGTAATGTCCCTGCGACGCGACGACGGCGAGTGCTGGCCGCCCCGCCCGCTCGTCGCTCGCCAACAGCTCGGCCAGCGCGCCCAGTGCGATCGGATGCACGCCCGGGACGGCGTCGAGCGCGTCGAGCTCGGCCGCATCGACGACCCGCACGACGTCGTAGGGGACGTGCGCTGCGATGCGCGCGACCGCATCGGCGACTGCGGTGTCGCCGACGACGATCAGACGCCGGAGCGGAACGTGCGGCTCGATATACACGTCGACGGAACCTCCCGAAGCGCAGGTCATCGGCACGACGACGGCGTCCGGATCATCGTCGACGGCGTCGTCGGGTCGCACGTGCAGTAAGCGCGGCCGGCCGCTGCGGATCGCCTGCAGCGCTTCGCGCCGCACGATCTCCCGCGAGCATGCACCGCCGACGAAGCCGTCCATGGTGCCGTTGGCGAGGATCAGCGCGCGGTCGCCGACGTGCGAACTGACCGGCGGACGGCGCGCAACGACGGTTGCCAACGCGAAGGGAACGTGTTGACGGTCGAGTTCGGCGAGACGTGCGAAGAAGTCCACGTCGCCTCAGCCGGGTGGGGTCAGTCGCGCCTTGACGTTGGCGAAGGTCGTGGTGATCACGCGTTTGGCCTGCGTGTCGAGCACGCGCCCGCCGACGGTTGCGACCGGTCCCCGCATATCCGCCGCGCCGGTCCAATCCAGCGTCGTCACGCCGTTCGTCGTCGTGAGGTCGGCGCCCGCGGTCAGGTCGACGACGCTGCCGAACCCGCCGCCGCTGATCTTCATGTTGAGCCGCTTCTCGTCGGGCTGCGGCTCGAGCGTGACGTGAAAGGTAAATTTCCCGCGCACCGGACCGACCGCCACCCCGACGACCGCGTCGAAGGTGTGCGGATCGATGACCGTCGATGAGAGGACGTCGGGCATGCACGACGCGATGCTGGCCGGATCGTTGATGAACTTCCAGACCGCGTCGTGCGGGGCAGCGATCGTCTCCTGACCGCTATAGTTCAGGTTCATTTTTTCGCAGCTTGGATCGCCGTCCAGACTTTCTCGCGCGTCAGCGGCATGTCGATGTGCTCGATGCCCAGCGGCGAGAGCGCATCCATGACGGCGTTGACGAACGCCGCCGGCGAGCCGACGTTCGGACTCTCGCCGACGCCCTTGGCGCCGATCGGATGGTGGGGGCTCGGCGTGCAGGTACTGTCCGTCTCCCAATGAGGCGTTTCGAGCGACGTCGGAACCAGGTAGTCGGTGAAGTTCGTGTTGAGGTTGTTGCCGCTCGCGTCGTACACGATCTCCTGCATGAACGCGATCGCGAAGCCTTCGGTTAACCCGCCGTGGATCTGACCTTCCACGATCATCGGGTTGATGACGGTACCGCAATCGTCGATCGCAAGGAAGCGCCGCACCTTCACGGCACCGGTGTCCTTGTCGACCTCGACGACGGCGAGGTACGCGCCGTACGGGAACGTCAGGCTCGGCGGGTCGTAGTAGAAGGTCGCCTCGAGCCCGGGTTCGCTGTCCGGCGCGGGGTTGGTGTAGGCCGCGAAGGCGACCTGCTGCATGGTGATCTTCTTGTCCGGAACGCCGACCACGTTGAAGGCGTGGTCCGACCACTCGACGTCGGCGAGCGGCGCTTCCAGCAAGTGCGCGGCGATGTTGCGCCCCTTCTCACGCACGCGGCGCGCGGCCATCGCGATCGCCGCGCCGGCGACCGGCGTGCTCCGGCTGGCATACGTTCCGAGACCGTAGGGCGCGGTATCGGTATCGCCCTCTTCGACCAAGATGTTCTGCGGATCGAGTCCCAGCTCTTCGGCGGCGATCTGCGCCCAGGTCGTCTCGTGGCCTTGGCCCTGCGACTTGGTTCCCGCGCGCAGGATCGCCGAACCGGTCGGATGGACGCGGATCTCCGCACTGTCGAACATCTTGATCCCCATGATGTCGAAGTGCTTGCTGGGCCCGGCGCCGACCGCTTCGGTGAAGGTCGAGATCCCGATCCCCATCAGCTCGCCCCGAGCCCGCTTTTCGGCCTGTTCTTTGCGCAGATCGGCATAGCCGATTTTGTCGAGCGCCTTCTTGAGCGTCATGTGGTAGTCGCCGCTGTCGTAGACGAAGCCCAGCTGCGAGGGGTACGGAAACTGGTCTTTGCGCACGAAGTTCTTGAGCCGCAGTTCGGACGGATCGAGATTGACCCGGCGCGCGAGAATATCCATCGCGCGCTCGATCGCGTACGATGCTTCGGTCACGCGGAACGAACAGCGATACGCGATCCCGCCCGGTGCTTTGTTGGTGAAATAGGCGTCTAGTTCGGTGAACGCGGTCGGGAAATCGTACGAGCCGGTGACGATGCCGAAGAGGCCGGCAGGATACTTCGTCGGATCGGCGGCAGCGTCGAACGCGCCGTGGTCGGCGACGGTCTTTACCTTGAGTGCCGTCACCTTGCCGTCTTTGGTCGCCCCGATCTCGACATCCATATGGTAGTCGCGCGCGAAGCCGGTGCAGGTCAGGTTCTCGGTGCGCGTCTCGACCCACTTGACGGGCTTGCCGATGACGACCGACGCGGCCGCTGCGACGACGTAGCCCGCGTAGACTGGGACTTTGTTTCCGAAACCGCCGCCGATGTCGGGCGAGATGACGCGAATCTTGTCCTCAGGAATCCCGGTGACGAGCGAGACGACGGTACGGTGCGCGTGCGGCGCCTGCGAGGTCATGATCAGCGTCAGACGTCCGGTAGCGGGATCCATGTCGGCGATGATGCCGCACGGCTCGAGCGGCGCCGGATGGCAGCGCTGAAACACGATCCGTTCGTTGATGTGGACGTCGGCTGCCGCCAGGGCAGCATCCGTCTCTGCGCGTTTACCGACTTCCCAGTGGTAGATGTGGTTGGTCTTCGCTTCCCGATCTTCGCGCACGAGCGTCTTGTCGGTCAGCGAGACGAACGGATCGATAACCGGATCGAGCGGCTCGTAGGTGACGTCGACGAGCTCGGCGCCGTCGTGCGCCGCGTCGCGCGAGGTCGCGATGACGCCGGCGACTTCTTGAAATTGGTAAAGCGCCTTTCCGACGCACAGCACCATCTGTTTGTCGTAGCCGTGGAAGGTTGGGATCCAGGCCAGGTTGTGCGCCGCCAAATCCTCGCCGGTGAGCACCGCGAGGACGCCCGGCACGGCGAGCGCCGCCGTCTTGTCGATCTTGACGATGCGCGCGTGCGGGTAGGGGCTGTGTACCAGCGCCAGGTGCAGCATCCCCGGGATGCTATGGTCGTCCACGTAATTGCCATGGCCTTGGATGAAGCGCTGATCTTCTTTGCGCTTCATTGAAACGCCGACCGAGTACGGTTCGGGGTCGATCGTCGTGCTCATCAGCTTCTCCTACGACGCAACCGGCTCGGGTACCGGGGCGGCAGCCTCGGCGCCGATCGTCGCGGCGGCCTGTTCGACAGCTTTCACGATATTCTGATATCCGGTGCAACGGCAGAGGTTGCCCGAGAGGCCGTCGCGGATCTCGGCTTCGCTCGGATGCGAATTCTTCCCGAGCAGCGCGTAGGACGTCATCAGCATCCCCGGCGTGCAATATCCGCACTGCAGTCCGTGCTGATCCCAGAACGCTTGCTGCAGCGGATGGAGTTTCCCGCCGGCCGCCAGGCCTTCGACCGTCAGAATCTCGTGACCGTCGGCCTGCACGGCGAACATGTTGCACGATTTGACGGCGCGTTCGCCGTCCAGCACGACGACGCAGACGCCGCAGTGTGACGAATCGCAGCCGATGTGCGTGCCGGTAAGTCCCAAGCTCTCACGCAGAAAATACGCCAGCAGCGTGCGCGGTTCGACATCGCGCACGTACTTCGTGCCGTTCACCGTCACCGTGATGGTCATTGCATCCCTCCGACTCCGAGCTGGCTGAGGGCAGCGGCCAGCGCGCGCCCGACCAGCACGCCGGCCATGGCTTTTTTGTACTCGGCAGAGCCGCGCGCGTCGGCGGCCGGATCGGCGGCTTTGGCGGCTTCGTCGGCCGCCGCGCGCACGAGATCGCGGGTCGGCTTCGCTCCGCGCAACAGCGCTTCGGCGGCGGTGACGCGGAGTGCGGTCGGTCCGGCCGCCCCCACCGCGATCCCGGCCTCCGCAATCGTTCCGTCGGCCGCGAGCGCGATCTGCGCGGCCGCTGAGGCGGTCGCAAAGTCACCAACCTTGCGTTCGAGCTTCTGATAGGAAGCGGACGCGCGTCCTGACGGCGTCGGGAATCGCACTTCGAGCGCCATCTCGCCGTCGGCCACGGCCGTCGTAAACGAGTCGACCAGGAACTCGTCGATCGGCACCGTCCGATTCCCCTTCGCGCCGCGCACGACAACGGTCGCGCGGCCGGCCAGCGCCGCGACTGCCCAATCACCGGCGGGATCGTTGTGGCACAAGCTACCAACGACCGTCCCCGTCTGACGCACGACCGGGTCGGCGACGACCTTCGAGACGTCGGCGAGGAGCGGATAGCGCTGTGCGAGCCACGGCAGTCGTTCGAGTGCCGCATCACGCGCCAACGCCCCGAGCACGAGCATGCCGTCCGCTTCGCGGATGTACTCGAGGTCGGTGAGAGGATTGATATCGACGAGTACCGCCGGTCGCGCCAGGCGATATCGCATCGCCGGGATCAGGCTTTGGCCGCCGGCCAGGACGCGAGCATCGCCGCCGTGCTTTTGCATGAGGGCGAAACCCTCATCGACGGACCCGGCGCGGTAGTATTCGAAGGCGGCAGGGAACATGGGCACGTCCTCTCGGGTGAGCCCTTTCGACGTTTGTCGTGTTCTTTTGGGCTCCTCTGCGCGCTTGCCTCAGCGCGGCTCGCGGGGCGTTGACCGGGACCGCGCTTTTATCGCGCGGCTACTCGCGCAGGGCGAGCGCTTCCGGCAGCGTGATTCGCGCGCGATGCGAGCGGGATCATCCACTTCGTCGCGCTGAGCGTCGCCGAGAACGCGACAACCTTCGCGTCGTAGAGCCCGCAGGCGCGCGCCGCTGCGCGGACGGCCGCTTCCGGAACCGGCGACGCCTTCCCCTTCGGAGAAATGATCCAGAGCGCACCGGCCGGAGTCAGGCGCGCCATCACGCGCGCGACCCCGTCGAGGGCGGGTACGTCTGCCACGCCGAGAAACGCGACGTCGAAGGTGCCGCGCAAGCTCCGCGACGGCGGCGTCTCCAGCGTGCGGGAGAGGTCGTCGATGAAGCCGTCATCGATGTTTTTCACGAAGACGCGCTCCGTCGCGCGCACGCCGATCTTCTCCAGCAGCGTCTTCGGGGAGACGATCGCATCCTTCCAGGCCTGGGCGCGACGAGCTCCGAGCTCGAGTTCGATCCGCGTCCCTTTTGCTGTGAGGCGCAGCGTCTCGTCGACGACCGCGGCATCCCGAACGTCGGCGAGCGCGATGGCCAAACGCCGTGGCCCGACGATCCGCAGTTCACTCGTGTCGAGGTGCAGCTTCCCTGTCGTCGCGAGGCCGTCAATGCGCACGGTGCAGGTGTATTCTTTTCCCACGTGCGGTTATGGCGTCGTGCCGGCAGCGCGCTCGAGGACGGCGAGCCGGCGGGAATACTGCTTTTGCTTTGGTTTGTCAAACCAAATCGATGCGCGCGTGCGAAAAACTTTCACGGCGCCGCCCGCACGCGGGCCAAGTAGGCCTCGAGCGCTTTGGCGGGTTCGTCGGGAAACGTATCCCCGAGGCGGGGCGTACGAATCCGGTCGACGCGGAAGCTGCGGAAGTCGTCGCGCAGCTCGCACCACGCGGCGAGCGTCCAGACCTTGCCCCAAAAATAGAGCCCGAGGGGACGAACGGTGCGATCCGCGCTCGCGCGGCCGTCTTCACCGGCGTAATCCATCACGATGCGGCGCCGTCCGCCGATGGCCTCATGCAGGACGTCGAAGTGATCGGAGGCGGCGTCGCGTCCGAATCGCAGCGCGTAGATGCGCGCGTCGTCGACGTGGCCGATCAAATGGGACGGCACGACGCCGCGGATGCGCACCAGCGCCGAACGTGCGGATGCGGCGAGGCCCGGGCCGCACCACGCCTCGACAAAGCGGGCGCCCACGACGAGCGCTTCGAGCTCGTGCCGTTCGAACATCAGCGGCGGTATCTCGAACGTCTTCGGCAGACGATACCCGTGGCCGGGCTCGCCTTCGATTGGAACCCCACACAGGCCGAGCTCGACGACGTCACGGTAGATCGTGCGCTCCGAGACCTCGAGCCGGTCGGCCAAGGTGCGTGCGGTAACGTGCCGGCCGCCTCGCAGAAGCTGGACGATGGTGAAGAGGCGGTCGGCACGGCGCACAATTTACTGCTTGGAATGCAGGCCGACGAGATTCCCCTCCGAGTCGACGATGTCGGCGACCCAGCCGATATCGTGCGGCAGTTCCGTCTTCGGGCGCTCGATGCGGCCGCCGGCGGCCGGCACGAGCTCGAGCGTGCGGTCCAGCCGCCCCTCGACGTTGAGGTACACGAGAGTGCCGTGCGGTGACGGGTGCGAGGCCTGAGCCAGGCAGCCTGCGACACCGCCCTCTTGGCAGGGAAAGACCGCGATGTCGGTGCCGGCGAAATCGACGGCCGTCAGCGGCGTCTCGAGGATCGTCTCGTAGAAGCGCTGCGCCCGCGCGAGGTCGGCGGCGGGGATTTGGAACCACGTGATCGCGGTTGAGACCGGGGCGGCCGTAGCGACGGATTGCGTCATGGGGAGGGACTCCTTGCGTCGAAGCGGTGCGATAGGCTCCGATCCTAGCAAGGTGCTCCTGACAGCGTGATGTCAGGAGCGATCGCCGTGTTGCGCGACGGCGCACGGCTCGTTCAGGCGGTGAGGACCAAACCGATCGCGGCGAGCGACATCAGCGTGATCGTCAGCACCATCCAGACGTTGGCGGCGGGCCGGTTGCGCCACTTCCCCATCACCGAACGGTGATTGCCGGCCAGCGTGATCCCGACCAGTAGCGGGATCGCCACGAAGCCGTTCACGACCGCCGACCAGAACAGCATCCCGACGGCGTTGACGTGCAGCAGGTCGGCGACGACGCCCAGCGTGATCCCGATGGCGATGACCGTGTAGAACGGGCGCGCCGACGACGGCTTCGCGCTGAGGCCCTCTTCTCTGCCCCACTTCATCGTTTCGGCCAGCGCGTATGCCGACGATCCGGCGATCACCGGCACCGACAGCAGCCCGGCTCCGACGACGCCGAGCGCAAACAGCAGTTCCGCGCTCCGTCCGGCCAGCGGCCGCAGCGCTCGCGCCGCATCCTCGACGGTGGCGATCGTCACGTGGTGCGCGTGAAGCGTCGCCGCCGTCGTCACCACGATGAACCACGCGACGAGATTCGAGTAGACCATTCCCGTCGCCACGTCCGCACGCGAGGCGCGGATCTCGGCCTCGGTGGCGCCGCGCCGCTTTGCCACCGTATCTTTGCCCTGGGAGCGCTCTTCTTCCACCTCGAGCGCGGCCTGCCAGAAAAACAGATACGGGGTGATCGTCGTGCCGAGAAAACCGACCAGCGTGGCTAGAAAGGTACGGTCGAATCGGAGTTCGGGTATGAACGTGTGACGGAGCGCGTCCAGCCAGCCGACGCCCACGACGAAGGCGGCGACGACGTACGCAAACAGGGACAGGCACAGCCACTTGACGATCGACGCGAAGGTGCGGTACGAGGCGAAGATCTCGACGCCGATCAGCAGCGCGCCGAAAGCAACCGCCCACACTTCGGACGGGACGCGGGTAACTAGAGCGGTCGCCGCCGACATCCCGGTAATGTCTGCCGCGACGTTGAGCGTGTTTGCCGCGACGACGAGCAGCACGAGCGCGCGCAGAAGCCACATCGGCATCACGCGCTGCATTGCCGACGCGAGACCCCGGCCGCTGACCATCGCGATGCGCGCGCACATCTCTTGGACGACGATCATCATCGGTGTCGTGATGAGGGCCACCCACAGCAGGCCGTATCCGAACGACGCCCCGGCGATGGCGTAGGTCGCGATCCCCGACGGGTCGTCGTCGGATGCGCCGGTGATGATCCCCGGTCCGGCCTTGCGCAGGAAGCCGATTGCGCCGCTGCCGCAGCGAGAAATGAAGGCCGTCGCGTTGCGAGGCCGCAGAGGGTCGAGTAGTTCCGGCTTCATGGCAAGTCCGCGCGAACGCCGGGGGTGCTTCCTCCGGCGGTCACGATCGCAAACGCCGCGCGAGCAAGGAGCCAGCCCTCACGCGCTGCGACGACGCACACGGCTACGGGCGAGCCGTCGGCGTCGATGCGCCCCTCGTTGACCGCGGCATTCCGCTTCGCGTCGACGGCCGCGCCGAGACCGAGACCACCTTCGAGCGCCGCGGCTCGTATCTCGGCAGCGTGTTCGCCGACGCCGCCGGTAAAGGCGATGAGGTCGACGCCGCCGAGCACCGCGACCATCGCGCCGAGCGACGACCGCAATCTCCAACCGAGAACGTCGAGTGCCAGCCGTGCCATGGGACGATCGCCCAAGCTTAGGAGTTCACGCACGTCGCCGCTTATACCCGATATCCCGAGCAAACCCGATCGGCGTTCGAGCATCTCCTCGAGCGCGTCGTGGGACAGGCCGGTGCGCAAAAGGTGCAGCAGCAGACCGGGATCGACCGATCCGCTCCGCGTCGCCATCGGCAAGCCTTCGAGCGGGGTGTATCCCATCGTCGTATCGAGGCTGGCACCGTTCCGAATCGCGCACAGCGACGAACCGCCGCCGAGGTGCGCCGTTATGACGCGTGCCGTCTCGACGTCGATGCCGGCGAGCGAGCAGGCCCGATGTGCGGCGTACTCGTGGCTCAGGCCGTGGTACCCGAGGCGGCGCAAGCCCGACCGTGTCACCTCGCGCGGCAAGGCGTACGTGGTTGCCGCCTCCGGCATCGATCGATGGAACGCGCTGTCGCCGACCGCGAATTGGGGAAGCTCCGGTTTTGAGCGCGCGATGCACGCTACCGCGCGCAGCGCCGCGGCGTCGTGGAGCGGGGCATCCGGAGCAGCGGCGGCGATGCTCGCGATCGCAGCCGCATCCAGCCCCAGCACCGCCGGCGCGCCGTCGGGCAGCCGAACGAAACGGTGCGCGGCGACGTCGAGGGGTTCGACCGTGCACGCTTCAATTGCATCTTCTGCCTCGACGAGCTTCGCCGCGCGGGACCAGGACGGCACCGGCGGTTCCGCGAGCGGCGGCAGCGGCGCAACGAGCTCATAGCGTTCGAGCTTGAGTGAGGTCGAGCCGGCGTTCACGGTGAGAACGCGCACTGCGCTCAGAGCAGCGACAGGATGCCGTCCCGACCGGTCGGCGGAGCCGGCTCGACCGGGCGCCCGGGCAGGCGCACCGTGAAGCGCGCACCATGATTCGGCACGTTTTGCACCTCGATCGTTCCGCCGTGCTCCTCGACGAAGCGTTTGGTGAGCGAGAGGCCAACCCCGACTCCCGTCGTATCGGCTGACGCCGCGCCGCGAAAGCCGGCTTCAAAAATGCGGCCGATCTCGTCGCCGCGGATGCCGGGACCGTCGTCGGTGACCGACATCGTCAGCACGCCTCCGGACGGACGACAGTCGACTTCGATCCGGCCGCCTGCGGGCGTGTAGCGGATCGCATTCACCACCACGTTCGTGACGATTTCGGCGACCCGCAGCGGATCGCCGACAAAGCTGTTACATTGTGCCTCGTGTACCGTACACTGAAAGACGTCGAAGCCGACCCCGCGCTCCGCAGCGGCTGCTTCGAGACCCATGACCGCGGTCGTAATTACCTTGCACACGTCGATCGTGCGCGGCTGAGACGCGAGACCGGGCGGACCCTGCTGCGGATCAAGGGAGATTTCGCGGAGCAGCGCTGACGCGTCCGCCAACGCTTGCAGCACAGCACCGAGCCGTTCGGACGTCGGCTGGAGCAGCCCGTCGCGAAATGCCTCGACATTCGCCGCTGCAACGGCGAGTTGATTACGAATTTCGTGGATGACGTTTTTCATCCCGGGTCGACCATCTTGTAGCCCACACCGAAGACGGTGACGATGTGACGCGGATTGGCCGGGTCAGGCTCAACCCGCGCGCGCAGGTTAGCGATATGCCGGTCCAGAGTGCGGTCGAACACGTCGGCGTCCGTCGTAACGCGCCCCAGCAACTGGTCGCGCGTCAGCGTTTGGCCCACATGCTCGGCGAGAACGTCGAGCAATTTGAATTGCGTCGGCGTCAACACGACCGGCCGCCCGTTCACGCGTACCTCGTGTGCCGCAACGTCGATCGCGATCGCACCGACGCGTTTGTGCTGCGTTGCGCTCTCGCCGGGGTGCTCGTAGCGGCGCAGGACGCTCTTGACGCGCGCAACGAGTTCGCGCGGACTGAAGGGCTTGCCCATGTAATCGTCCGCGCCGAGTTCGAGTCCGACGACGCGGTCGACTTCGCCGTCGCGGGCAGTCAGCATGATCACCGGGACGTTGCGGATAGCGCGAATCTGGCGGAACACCTCGGTGCCCGGAAAACCGGGCAGCGTCAAGTCGAGCACGACGAGATCCGGCGCATGCTGCGCGAACGCATCGACTGCTCCCGGACCGTCAGCCGCTCGAATCACGTTGAATCCTTCGTCGAGGAGATAGCGCGCGATCACGTCCACGAGGGACGGTTCGTCGTCGACGACCAGAACGGTGCGCGCAGCGATCGAAGTCACCGCGCTCCAGCGTTAGCGACTCCACTGCGGCGTTCCCCTGGCCGTTCATGTCATTGCCAGGTCCAGTCCGTGATCTCCGGCATGTCGCGGCCCTCCGCGCGGATATACCGGGCGTGGCGCAGCAGTGCGTCTTCGCAGAAGGCGCGAGCGTCTTCGGAGGCGGCGTACCCCAGCTGCTCGGCGCGCCCAAGCGCTTCGAGCGCGAGATGGTAGCGGCTGGCTCGATTGAGGACGAGCATGTCGAACGGTGTCGTCGTCGTCCCTTCCTCGATGTAGCCGCGAACGTGGAACCGCTCGGGACGGCTGTGCCGGTAGACGAGCTCGTGCACGGTGCGCGGATACCCATGATAGGCAAAGACGACCGGCCGCTCCGCCGTGAAGAGGTCATTGAATCGATCGTCGCTCGCCCCATGGGGGTGCAGCTCGGGCGAGGTCAGCGTGAAAAGATCGATCACGTTGACGACCCGCAGCCGGAGCGTCGGCGCAAGCCGGCGCAGCAGCGAGAGCGCGGCCAACGTCTCGACGACCATGACGTCGCCGGCGCAGGCGAGGACCACCTGGGGGTCCGCGTCGTCGGCAGCACGCTGCCGGACGACGCGGGTTCGACGAAAGCGTGCGACAGCCATGACGCCGCGAGCGGCCCCGTCTCGGCCTCACCGTCTCCGACGACGCAGGCCACGACCAGGTCCGGATCGTCAAACGCTGCGCCGTACGCGTGAGAGAGCGAATAGCCGAGCTCTCCGCCTTCGTGCATCGCGCCGGGACAATGTGCGGTGAGGTGACTCGGTCTCCCGCCGGGCCATGAGAACTCGCGAACGAGCGTCGCGGCCCCACTTTCGGTCCGAGTTAGCCGGGAATCGTGGTCCTCAAGCATTCCCTCCAAGAAGAGGTTGGCGTAGATCGCCGGCGCACCGTGGCCAGGGCCAACGACCAAGAGCGCATCGAACTCGCGATCGGCGATCAAGCGGTTCAAGTGCGCGTAGATCAAATTGAGTCCCGGCTGGGTTCCCCAATGCCCGAGCACGCGCCGCTTGCAGTCGGCCGCCTCCAGAGGGCGCCGCAGCAGCACGTTGTCGCGTAGGTACAATTGGGCCGCGCCCAGATAGTTCGCCGTGCGCCAGTAGCGGTCGATCGCTTCGAGGCGCGCGTCGCAGAGCGAGCTGCGGTCATCGTCGTCACGCGTCCACTCTAGCGTGCCGCTCACCGCTCCCCGTGAACATCATGAGAATTCCGGCTTGCCGATGTTCGCGGGATCTTCGCGGGGCCGAGCGATGATCGTGGGGATGAAACCGCCCTTCACGACCATTCTCGTCCCCGTCGACGGATCGACGACATCCGACCGCGGCATCTCCTTTGCGCTCGAACTGGCCGCCGGCGGGGCTGCGCTCATCTATTGCAGCGTCGTCGATCCGTCCATGGTCTGCGTCCCCGCAGCGGAAGGGGTAGGGCTCGACTACGGCCCGCTCCTCGTCGCGATGGACGAGGACGCGGAGACGTTCTGTAAGGAGGCGGCAGCCCGAGCGGTAGCGGCAGGCATTCCCGCGCAGATCACCGTGCGGCGTGGCCAGCCCGTTCCCGCGCTCGAAGAAGCCGCCTGGGCGTATCGCGCCGAGGCGATCGTGATCGGAAGCCACGGCCGAACCGGGCTCGACCGCATCCTGCTCGGCAGCGTCGCCGAAGGATTGCTGCGCGCCATCGAGATTCCGGTGATCGTCGCTCACAACGACGATGAGAATCGCACCGGGCCCGTCCTGGTCGCGCTCGATGATTCCCCGGCGGCGGAGGCGGCGCTCGAAGAAGCCGTTACCATCGCGCGCACGCGCGGCAACGCGCTGGCGCTGGTTCACGTTCTGGATGCAGCGTACAAGGCAGCTGACGAGCCCCGCGCCGACGCGCTCTTGCAAGGGGCCGCCGAATACGCTCGCGGTTGCGGCCTCAACGTTTCGCTCAGCGTCCGTACGGGCGAGCCGTACAGCGCCATCGTCGCGGCTGCCGATGCGCTCGAGAGCTGCATGATCGTGATGGGCACGCATGGCCGCTCGATGATTCCGCAGCTCGTGCTCGGGAGCGTCGCGATGGGCGTCGTGGAGCATGCCCGCGTCCCGGTTGCAACGATCCGCAAGCCGGGCCGCACGCACGCACAACGCCCGTTCACGACGATGCCGGCGCGGCTCGAAAAAGTCTAGAAACAGGAGCGAGATATCATGTCGACAGTTCACGAACGTTTGTACATTGAAGCGCCGTATACGCAGGCGGCCGGAGCACTCGAGCAGCGACTGGGGCTCGCTCCGGGCAGCGAGCGCGGAAGCTGCACGTTGACGCTGGTCGCCCCCGCGCAGGAAGGCCGCGAACTCGCACGCGTCGTGACGGTCGCCACCGGGCGCGTCGCGGAGCCGGCGAACTACGTTTCGCACTACACGCTGCGCTGGGACTCCGGACACACGCCGCGCGGCGTGCCGACGCCGGGCTTCGCGGGGACGCTCACGCTGAGCGCCGGTCAGGACTACGGTGAGTGCGCGCTGGACCTCGAAGGGCAGTACGACCCGCCGGGCGGGGCAGCGGGAAAGATTTTCGACGAGGTCGTCGGCCGCCGGATCGCGCATGCGACGCTGAGCGCATTACTCGACGCCGTCGGTCAGGAGCTCCAGCGCGAACACGCCGTCATCGAAGCCGCCAAACACACGAACGGACGCTGAGAGCGCGTTCGACGCGCGCGCGCTGATCGGGGGCACGCGCACCGTTCGCATCGACGTCCCCGGCGGTTGTATCGTCGCCAAGGCCGAGTACTTGCAGCCGGGCGGCAGCGTGAAAGACCGCGCCGCGCGCGCCGCGGTCGAAAACGCGCGCGCTCGCGGTGTCCTCGCGTCCGGCCAGACCGTCGTAGAGATGACGAGCGGGAACATGGGCGCCGGTCTCGCAGTCGTGTGCGGCGCGCTCGGGCATCCCTTCATCGCCGTGATGTCGGCCGGCAACAGCCCCGAGCGCGCGCGCATGATGCGCGGCCTCGGCGCGGAGGTCGTCCTCGTCCCGCAGGTCGAGGGCACGCCGGGGCGCGTCACCGGAGCGGACATCGTTGCGGCCGCCGAACGGGCCCACACGCTCGCGCGCGAACACGGCGCGTGGTACGTCAACCAGTTCAACAACGGCGACTGCTTTGCGGCGCACGAGTTGGGGACCGGACCCGAACTGCGGGCCGCGTGTCCGCGGATCGATGCGTTCGTCGCCTGCGTCGGCAGCGGGGCGACGCTGATCGGGACCTTGCGCGACCTCAAGCGTCACGACCCGGCGGTCTTGGGCGTCGCGGTCGAGCCGTCCGGCGCGGCGATTCTCAGCGGTGAGCCGGTCACCAAACCCGCGCACCTTTTGCAAGGCACGGGCTACGGGATCGTGCCGCCGCTCTGGGACGCGGCGCTCGTCGACGCTTTCGCCGCAGTGCACGACGACGAAGCGGCAAGCGAGCGCGCCGCGCTCGGCCGCGCGGGACTCTACGTCGGTTTTTCGTCCGGCGCGAACGTCGCGGCGGCGCGGCAACTGCTGGCGAGCGGCCGCCTTCGCGACGGCGCGGTCGTCGCGACCGTTCTCTGTGACTCCGGCCTGAAGTACTAACGGGTTCGGCCGGAACCGGCCCCGCCTACTCTTCGCGCTTGCGCATCAAATTTGCCAGCAGCGTGCCGTCGATGATGACCAGCAGCGCGACGATGCTGGTGAGGACGAGGACGACCGCCTTGACCAGACTCCACAGCGTTCCCATGCCCAAGATGATTCCCGCTTTTCCGCGCGAACCCGCATGGGAGCAGTTCTCGCCATGAAAGGCTGATCGATGGTCAACGTTCGTTTCGCGGGGGTGGTCGCCGCCGTCGCTCTGTCACTGGCGCTGCCGGCTGCCGCAGCCGACAGCGGTCATCGCGTGTTCGCCCTCAGCGCACAAAACGGGTCGGGGGAATCGGGAACCGTGGCGCTTGTCGCCATGGGTGACAAGACCGAAGTCATCGTCTCGCTCGTCAACGCGCCGGCCGGCGTCCCGCAACCCGTGCACGTCCACGACGGCACGTGCGCGAAGCTCAATCCCAAACCGACCTATCCGCTGACGACGATGGTCGACGGCGTCTCGGTGACGACGCTCGACGTACCGATCGCGAAACTCACCGCGGGCGGTTTCGCCGTCAACGCCCACAAGTCGACGACCGATATCGGCACCTACATCTCGTGCGGAGACCTCAGCTCGAAGTAGCTGCCTTGCGGCGAGCGCCCTTGCGGAACGGCGACGCTTCGCCTTCCGGGAGCGGCGTTCGCCACACGCGCAGGCTCAGCGCGATCGTATCGTAGTATCCGACGAGCGCGATGAGGTCCATGAGCGCTCGCGCGCCGAGGACGTCGCGCGCTTCTTCGAACGCGGCGCGATCGAGGTCGCGCTCACGCAGCAGCATGCGCACGAGCCGCCGGACCAGCGTCTCGCCCGGATCGAGCGTGGCGATCTTCTTGCCGCGCCGAATCGCGGTGATTTCGTCCTCGCTCAGCCCCGCCGCGCGGCCGATCCGTTCGTGCGCATACCACTCGAAGTCGGCGCGACGGTGTGCCGAAACTTCGAGGATCGCGATTTCGCGCGCACGGTCGGAGAGTGCGGTGCGATAGCGGATGGTGGCGCCGACTTCTTGCAGAGCCGTCCCGACGTCGGGACTCAGCAAGAACGCGTTGAACGGCCCCTCCAGCCGCCCTTCCGCGTCCATCAGCGGCACGAGCTGCGGCCCTTTCGAGCGCGGACCTTGCGTGATCGCGTCGTACAAGCGGCGCTGCTCCGGGGACAGTTCGTCCGGC
>Ga0302326_10006274_pt1 | contig 26705 bp, 24 predicted proteins | sample Palsa_T0_3_FD_202264 | JGI IMG/M metagenome (GOLD analysis project Ga0302326, IMG submission 202264) | Peat permafrost microbial communities from Stordalen Mire near Abisko, Sweden - Palsa_T0_3 | ecosystem: Environmental > Terrestrial > Soil > Palsa > Peat permafrost | place: Sweden: Abisko... | reverse complement strand
ATCGCCTCTCGGGGCAATCAGGGGGCCGGTTTTCCCACCGATCCCCCGATCAACTCGCACACCACTCGTTGGGACTTAACCGTTTCGGACGAAAAATTCGTCTAGTGCGAGGCTGCTGGCGAGCCAGTCTCTACGGCTAGCGCACACAGGAACCGCACGAAATCTTCGTCCGTCATTTCGGGGTGGTCGTAGCGCGTCACACCTAGTGGGCTGTATTTGTCCTCTCGCTGTGGAGGAATATTCAGCATCAACTTTGTCAATCCTTCGCAATCGTGATTGGGGTCAGAGGAACGGCCCGCCTAGCGTCGTTGGTAGGCAGACCGCTCCTGGGAGGGTGCTACTTACCCGACGGCTTGTCGAGTTCAAATCCCTGCCCTGGCTCATCGGTCGGGGGGAAAGGCTTGCCCTTCTCCGAGACAACCGATTCGCCCGTATCGCCGCCACGCGGGCCAACGATCTTGTAGAGGCCCGACTGTGGCGTCGTTTCTCCGGGCTTGTACTGCTGGGCATTTCTAGGCACAATGGCCTCCTTCTAGTAAGGCGGTTGGCCCGGGGGGTCTCTTAGCGGTGAAAACCCGGGCTTTTCCACGTTGGTGGAAAACAATCGCGCCGACCAGGGATTATGATCAAGCACCGTCCCCCACCTGCGGTTTCGCGGGAATTACGGTGGGCGTATGCCCAAACCCGTAGACCTCGATTACGACCCGGACGACGTGGAGATGCGGCAGGTCACAGTTCGGATGCCTGTCGATCTGTACGAGGCAGTCAAGCAAAGGGCCGCCCGGGACATGCGTCCGGTTGCTCAGGCGATGCGGTTCGCTCTGAGGGAGTATGCCCGCAGCTAGCTCATCGGATCGGGAAGGCGGAGCGGAGCAGTAGCGCCGAGAACATCCCGAGGCCGTCGTCGCGGTGGTTGGACCGCCAGACGTCTTCGTTCACGTATCCCTGCAACCACTAGGGACACGGCGTGATGCGTACCCGAGATGCCACGCTTCACTTGGCACGGGACCGATCTCAAACAAGTGTGGTCTGTTTGTGGTCTGTGGGCCCTTTTTGGCGCTCTGGCCGCCCGACCGTCCGACGCCTTACCCCGTCTGAACTGGACTTTCAGTGAGAGCGGGCGACGAGAATCGAACTCGCGTTCTCAGCTTGGGAAGCTGATGTTCTGCCTCTGAACTACGCCCGCGTAGGCCACGCACACTATCCTCTCGGGCGCATGTGAATCCCAGGTGACGCTCGCACTACCGTCCCTGAGTCCTGTTCGACAACTGCAGTAGGCGAGGAGCATCCGTGCCTGTCAGGATAATTTTGGGGCTGGGCGTGACCGTGGTCGGGTTCACGATCGCGGGGCTGCGGTTTTTCTGGCTGTCCCGGCTGATCCGGTCGGGGGAGCCGGCGCCCGACCGGACGCGGGGGAGCGTCGTGCCCAAGGCAGAAGCCGAGGTCACAGAGGTGGCGGGGCAGCGCAAGCTCTTGAAGTGGACCGTGCCGGGGCTGGCCCACTTCTTCACCATGTGGGGCTTCACCATCCTGCTGCTGACCATCGTGGAGGCCTACGGGGCCCTCTTCCAGAAGGACTTCCACTTCCCCGGCATCGGCACCTGGGACTGGGTCGGCTTCGTGGAGGACTTCTTCGCTGTGGCCGTCCTGCTGGCCCTGATCACCTTCACCATCATCCGCATCAAGAACGCCCCGGCCCGCAAGCACCGCCAGTCCCGCTTCTACGGATCGCACACCGGGGCGGCCTGGGCCGTCCTGGCCATGATCGCCGGAGTCATCATCACCCTGCTGCTCTACCGGGCGGCCCAGGTCAACACCGTCGACCCCCATCAGTTCCCCTACGGCTGGGGGGCCTTCGCCTCCCATGGCCTCGCCAAGCTCCTGCACCCGCTCGGTCCCGGGGTCAACAGCGACCTGGCCACGGTCTTCCTGATCCTGAACGTGGCCATCATCTCGGGCTTCATGGTCTTCGTCTCCTACTCCAAGCACCTCCACATCTTCATCGCGCCCATCAACGTGGCCTTCTCCCGCCGGCCCCGGGCGCTGGGGGCCCTGGACAAGACGCCGGACATGGACATGGAGAACGTCTCCGAGGACACCGTCTTCGGGGTGGGCGACGTGAGCCACTTCACCTGGAAGCAGATGCTCGACTTCGCCACCTGCACCGAGTGCGGGCGCTGCCAGTCCGCCTGCCCGGCCTGGAACACCGACAAGCCGCTGTCGCCCAAGCTGGTCATCATGGATCTCCGCGACAACATGTTCGCCTCGGCCACCCCCCTACTCGGCGGCGAGGGCGACCTGACGGCCCTGGTGCCCAACGTGATCGACCCCGACGTGCTCTGGGCCTGCACCACCTGCGGCGCCTGCGTGGAGGAGTGCCCGGTGGATATTGAGCACATCGACGCCATCGTCGACATGCGCCGCTACCAGGTCCTCATGGAGTCCGAGTTCCCCTCCGAGGCCGGCCTGATGCTGCGCAACGTGGAGAACCAGGGCGACCCCTGGGGCCTGGGCCAGGCCAAGCGGACCGACTGGACCCAGAGCCTGGACTTCGAGATCCCGGTCATCACCGGGACCATCCCCGACGACGTCGAGTACCTGTACTGGGTCGGCTGCGCCGGGGCGCTCGACGAGCGGGCCCGCAAGGGCGTCCAGGCCACCGCCCGCATGCTGCACCGAGCGGGGGTGACATTCGGGATCCTCGGGCCCAAGGAGTCCTGCACCGGGGACCCGCCCCGCCGGCTGGGCAACGAGTACCTCTACCAGGAGCAGGCTCGCCTCAACATCGCCACCCTGGACGAGGCGGGGGCCAAGAAGATCATCGCCAGCTGCCCGCACTGCTTCAACACCATTAAGAACGAGTACCCCTCACTGGGCGGCAACTACGAGGTGATCCACCACGCCGAGCTCCTCGACCACCTGGTGCGCACCGGCAAGCTGACCCCGGGCAGCGGCTACAAGGGCAAAGTGACCTACCACGACCCCTGCTACCTGGGCCGGCACAACCGGATCATCGAGGAGCCGCGCTCGGTGCTGAGCGCCATCCCCGGGGTGGAGCAGATCGAGATGCGCCGCTGCAAGGAGCGGGGCTTCTGCTGCGGCGCCGGCGGGGCCCGCATGTGGCTGGAAGAGAACATCGGCAAGCGGGTCAACATGGAGCGCATGGACGAGGCCCTGGGCACCGGGGCCGACGTGGTCTCCACGGCCTGCCCCTACTGCATGATCATGCTGGACGACGCCGTCCGGGCCAACGCCAAGGAGGACGACGTCCGGGTGCTCGACCTCTCCCAGCTGGTCGAGGAGTCCCTCGGTTAGCCCATCACCATGCCGTAGGCCCGCTCGGGGTGCAGGGCCAGGATCAGGCGCCCGTCGGCCACCATGGTGGCCCGGAATTCGTCCCAGTCGGGGTGCTCGCCGTTGCCCGCCTTGTAGTAGGCGACGAGCTGCTCCACCGTGTCGTCGTGGGGGTCGGCGGCCACCGGCGTGAGCTCGGCCGTCCCCTCGACGACGATGTACGCCCAGAAGTTGTCGCCCGGCACGTAGAGCGAGACCCGCGGGTCGCGGCGCACGTTGGCCGTCTTGGCCCGGGTGTCGGTGATGGAGATGCGCAGGACGTCGTCGTCGCCGGCCACGTAGAGGATGTTGGAGAGCTGGGGGCGGCCGTTGGCCCGGATGGTGGCCAGCACGCCCTCCTTTCTCGCCTTGACGAACGGGAGCGCTTCAGTCAGGTCCATCCATCAGACAGTAACGGTCTCCTTGTCGAGCACCTCGCGGGGGGTGATCACCAGGTGCACCACGGCGGCGATGAGGCCGCCGACCAGGGGGGCCACGATGAACAGCCAGACCTGGCTCAATGCGGTTCCGCCCACGATCAGGGCCGGCCCGAGACTCCGGGCCGGGTTGACCGAGGTGCCGGTGAGGGGGATGCCGATCAGGTGGACCACGACCAGGGACATGCCGATGGCCAGGCCGGCGGCGCCCTGAATGGCCGCCTTGTGGGTGGCGAAGAGGATCACTGTGACGAAGATGAAGGTGAGCACCACCTCGACCCCGAACGCCCCCGACTGGTTGATGTGGGTCAGCGAGTCCTTCCCCCAGCCGTCGGTGCCCAGACCCTGCAACTTGCGGCTGTAGGTGGGAACGGCGGTGAAGATCTGCCACAGCACGGCGGCCCCGGCGATGGCGCCGGCAAATTGGGCCACCCAGTACCCGAGCCCCTCGAGCGCCTTCATCCGGCCGGCGGCCACGAACCCCAGGGTTACGGCCGGGTTCACGTGGCAGCCCGAGACGGGCCCGATGGCATAGGCGAGGGCCATGAGGACGAGACCGAAGGCCAGGGCCGTGGCGACCACCCCGGCGGCGACGCTGGTCCCGAAGAACTTGAACCCGAAGCTCTCGGTGGCCACCCCGACGGCGATGAAGACCAGTATGAAGGTGCCGATGAACTCGGCGGCCAGCTTCCTGGGATCGAACATCCGACACTCCTTTGTCCAGGCGAGGAACTGCGGACCGGGGGAAGTCTGGCACACCCGCTACTCCAGGTGCTGGGGGAATGGAATTCCGTGCGGCCGGCCCGGGAGTCGTCGCCCGATGATTGTTCATCTTCCGGAAACACGCTCGTAGCCCGCAGGTGATGCGGGGCCTAAATACTAGGCGGCAATGTCTAGAGCTAGCCTTCCCCTGATGTCCAGGAACTCCGACCCCGAGAACCCCGACACCCCGCCCAAGCTGACCCTATGGGAGCGCTTCCGCTACACGGTGGTGAAGCCGGACGACGACGCCGCCGCCAAACCCGAGGAGCCGACGCAGACGGTCGAGGAGATCGAAGCCGAGATCGCCCGGGCCAGCGACAAAGAGCGGAATCTCGGTCTGGTGGCCGCTCCAATCGGCGCCATCATCGCGCTCTTTATCAGCGCCGATCTGATCAACCACGCCAGAACGCTCAACCAGAGCACGTCGACCTACCAGACACTGGACTTTGTGCTTCTGGGCATGGCGCTGCTGATCCTCGTGACGGCGTGGCTCCGTAAGCGCCTCTTCGAGGGCATCGTCTTGGGCCTCTTCGGGCTGGGCATCTTCAACCTGCACTACTGGGGCTTCGGGGTTCCCTTCATCATGGCCGGGGCCTGGTTGCTGGCCCGCTCCTACCGGCTTTCACAGAAGCTGAAACTGGCCGCCGTCAACAAGGAGAAGGGCTACGTCCCTCCGCCGAGAGGACTGCCCTCGGCGGGCGGGGTGCTCCCACGCCCCAACAAGCGCTACACGCCGTCGACGGCGCCGCGCAAGCGACCTTCGGGGTCCAAGCCGTAGCTGGCTACAGCTACGGCTGACGTTCCGGATCGTTCCGTCGCCGGCGGAGCAGTACCGCGCCCACCAAGAGCACGAGGACGAGCAGCAGCACCGCCGGGAGGATGAACACCTTCCAGGAGGCGTGCTCGTCCGCCAGGACGCCGACCGGGGTCATCAGCGCCGGATCGCCCGGGACCACGACGGCGTGCAACGTGGAACCCGGGGCGTAGAACGCGCTTCCGGGAATGGACTCGGTGTGGCGCGCGCCTTCGAAGGTGAACGTGCCCGTGCAGGCGTAGCCGGCACCGTTGCTCCCACTACCGCCCAACAGCCCCTGGCACACAGTCACCCTCACTGTGACCGGGACGCCATCGTGGCGCAGACGATCGATCTGACTGTTCTTCTGGGCTCCGATAATTGTGAAGACGATCACAAGGACCACCAAGGTCACCACACAGATACCGACGATTACCCGCCCGAGACGGCGCTTGTCGATCTCGACGGTGTTCCCCCGCAGCCTCGTCAGGGGCTCACCTGGGGACGGTCCTCGGTGAGTAGGTGGTTCCGGAGTCGACATCGGCGTGTGTGTCCCTCGATCGGTCGTCCTCGTTCGGAAGCTGCCCTTCGGCGACCACGAGATGGTAGCGGCACCGCCCGCCGGGCACCGATTGGGTTGAACGATCGATCGTTTGGTGATGCGTCGGAATCGTCGATAAACCGGCGGGAATTCTCCAACAGGCGCCGCCATCCGTGGATTCGGGCGCGCGTAGCATCTGTCGAATCGGGTTTCGTTTCAGGTTTTGATGGATTAACGCACTGGAAACACTGGCGTGACCATGTCGAAACTCGTGACCTTCATTCTTTGCGTGGCGGAATAACCGCCTGCTGTGGCCTTGCCGTATCCGGTGCTCACTAACGCTCTAGCCATTGAGCGGGGCACCGGACCACACAGACAGACAGTTAGGAGAGTCACGAGTGATCCACCTGCTAGCGGCAACAGTCAGTGTTCCGTATCCGAGTTGGTTAAATCCGGCCGACAACACATGGCAGATAACCGCTGCCACGTTCGTCGGCCTGATGAGCCTCCCCGGCCTGGCCGTGTTGTACGCGTCGATCGTGCCCAAGAAGTGGGCGGTCAACGTGTTGGCCATGATGTTCGCCGGGTTCTCCCTGGTCCTCGTCGCATGGGTGCTGTGGTCCTACAAGATGGGCTTCGGGGCCACGTCCATCGGGGGAGGTGTGCGCAACGGCTGTCAGACGTGGATCGGCGGCGGGAACTGTCCCGCCAACTTCACCCCGACGACCGGCGGGTTCTTCAAGCACTTCTTCACCAACTTCGTGGGCAAACCGGGTGGCATCACCAATAGTGTGGGCGAACAGGGCCAGGCGGTATCGGCGGCCAACACCCTCATTCCGTTCCACTTCCCGACGTCGTCGCTGGCCTACTTCCAGTTCGTCTTCGCCGCCATCACCCCCCTGCTGTTCCTCGGGAGCGTGTTGGGCCGGATCAAGTTCAGCGCCTGGTGCATCCTTGTGCCGCTCTGGTCGACCTTCGTCTACGGCGTGGACGCCTTCTTGCTGTGGGGCGGCGGTTACTTCGCCCAGGAGGGTTCCCTCGACTTCTCCGGCGGATACGTCATCCATATGTCGGCCGGTGTGTCGGGCTTCGTGGCCGCCTGGGTCCTCGGGCCCCGGCTCCTGCGAGATCGACAACACTTCTTGCCCAATAACCTGGTCATGGCGGCGGTCGGTGCCGGCATCCTGTGGCTCGGTTGGAACGGGTTCAACGGTGGTGACCCGTACTACGCCGGGTCGAGCATGGCCGGCGCGGTGATCAACACCAACCTGGCCACCGGGACCGGCGTGCTGGTCTGGATGGGCATGGATGCCTGGCTCTCCAAGGAGAAGAAGCCCACCTTCCTCGGTGGCGTCAACGGCATGATCTGCGGCCTGGTGGGCATCACGCCCTGCGCCGGGTGGGTCAACGGCCGGGGTGCCATTTACGTCGGTGCCTGCTGCACGGCCATCGTGTGGATCGCCTGGAACTTCCTCTCCAAGGTGCCGCCGTTCTCCAAGGTGGACGACGCCCTCGGCGTCATCTACACCCACGGCATCGCCGGGTTCTTCGGCGGCCTGTTCCTGGGTATCTGGGGTGATCCGAACATGATCGAGTATGGCTGTGGCCATCTGACGGCCAGCGGGCAGGTGATCGCCACCTCGGCCACGACGTACGCTTCGTCCTCCAAGACGTGTGTGCCGTTCTCGGTGAACGGCCTGATGTACACCGGGTCGGCCCACCAGCTGTGGGAACAGTTCCGAGCGGCGGTCTTCGTCATCATCTGGTCGGCGCTGATCACCTTCATCCTGATGAAGCTCATCGGCCTCGTCCTCGGCGGCACCCGCTACAAGGACGAGATCCTCGAAGTCGGCGACCTGGCCATCCACGGCGAGGAAGCCTTCCCCGAGGACGAGTTCGCCTTCCGGACCGGGGGCGCCTCGTTCGCCTCGGCCAGCATGGGCGAGGAACGTAGCTCTATAGGGTCGGAGACACCGCCACTTCCCCAAGCGGATTCCTAGGGCCCTCAGGACGAAAGGAGATCAACAATGAAGCTGATCGTGGCAGTGCTCAAGCCGTTCAAGCTCGATGACGTCAAGGAGGTCCTGAAGAACCTCGGGGTCCAGGGGATGACCCTGACCGAGGCGCAGGGTTTCGGGCGTCAGCGTGGCCACACCGAGGTCTACCGGGGTGCGGAGTACGAAGTCGACTTCGTGCCCAAGATCCGGATCGAGGTGCTGGTCAACGACGGGCAGGCCGACGAGGTGGTCGACGCCATCGTCACCTCGGCGGCCACCGGCAAGATCGGGGACGGCAAGGTCTGGGTCGTGCCGATCGAGACCGTGGTGCGCGTGCGCACAGGAGAACGCGGGGCAGACGCCCTGTAAGGGCCCACGTCCTGCGCGGGTGGCCGGGATGGGTCGGGGTGCGGCGAGGCACCCCGACCCCCCGCCACTGCATGGGGGTGGGGGGTCGGTGGTGGGATGCCGCCACCGGCAAAGCCGCTGTTCTCGTTTTCTAGCCCGCCTGGCGGGCCACCGCGGCGGCGGCCGCTGCGGCGGTGTCGGGATCTCCCAGGGGCTGGGCCGACACCACCGTGAGATCGTCGTCGAGGAGAAGGCGGTAGGGGATGCCGGTCGGGACCTCGAGCTCGACGATGGCGGCGTCGGAGATCCCCTCGAGGTGTTTGCGCAGGGCGCGGATGGAGTTCCCGTGGGCGACCACGATGACGGCCCCGCCCCTCTCGGCCTCCGCCCGCAGATCGGGCACGATGGCCGACTCCCAGTAGGGGAGGACGCGGGTGACGACGTCGGACAGACACTCCGTGGCCGGGATGTCCGCCGGGTCGACGTCGCGGTAGCGGGGGTCGGCGACCGTGGAGGTGGGATTGTCCTCGCTCAGGGGCGGCGGCGGCGTGGCGTAGCTCCGGCGCCACAGCTTGAGCTGCGCCTCACCGAACTCGGCCATCGTCTCGGCCTTGTTCTTCCCCTGCAGATCCCCGTAGTGGCGTTCGTTCAGCCGCCAGCTGCGTCGCACGGGCAACCAGCTGCGTCCGGCGGCCGCCAGGGCGAGCTCGGCGGTGTGGATGGCCCGGGTCAGCACCGAGGTGTGCACGATGCGCAGGTCCAGTCCGGGCTCTTGGGCCAGCAGCCCCCCGCCCTCCCGCGCCTCGGCCTCCCCGAGCTCGGTGAGGTCGACGTCGACCCACCCCGTGAACAGGTTCTCCGCGTTCCAGGTTGACTGGCCGTGGCGCAGGAGGATCAGGTCGAGCATCACCCGATGGTAGATCGCGGTCGCCGAAGGGGCCCATCTGGCCCGGGTCTAGCCTCGGCGGGGATCGCCGTGGTCGACGAGAGGGGCACAGGGTGGAACGACGTGAGCTGGGGGTCTCGGGGCTGAAGGTGTCGAGGCTGTCGCTCGGCGCCATGACCTTCGGCAGCCGGATGCCCCCGATTAGCAACGTCGACGCCGTGGTGGCGGAAGCAATGCTGGAGCGGGCCATGGAGGCGGGCGTCAACCTGGTGGACACCGCCGATGTCTACAGTGGCGGCGAGTCCGAGGAGATCCTGGCGCCGTTCCTGGCCCGGCACCGCGAGGACCTCATGGTGGCGACCAAGCTGGGGATGGCCGGCGGCCCCGACCGCCCACTCTCGCGGGACAACGTGACGGCGTCGGTCGAGAGCAGCCTGCGGCGTCTGGCCACCGACCGCATCGACGTGCTCTACCTACACCGGCCGGACCGCTCGACACCGATGGAGGAGACACTCGACGCGCTGGACGCGCTCGTCTCCCGTGGGCTGGTACGAACGGTCGGCGTGTCGAACTGGACGGCGGGCGAGACCGGCTATGCCGTCGGCCGGCAGCGGGCCCTCGGCCGGGCCGAGCCCACCTCGGTGCAGGTGTACTGGTCGCTGGTGGGGCGCGACGTCGAGCAGGAGATCGTGCCAACGTGCCGGCGCCTCGGCGTGGGCGTCGTGGTGTGGAGCCCGCTGGCCGGCGGCTACCTGGCCGGGCGCCACGACGGCCGGCGCACGGCCTGGGCCTTCCCGCCGGTCGATGCCACCGTGGGGCCGCCGGTCCTGAGCGTGCTCCGACAAGTTGCCGTGGAGCTCGACGTCACGCCGGCACGGGTGGCCCTCGCCTGGCTGTTGCGCCAGCCGGAGGTCACCTCGGTCATCGTCGGGGCGTCAACCCCGGCGCAGCTGGAGGACAACCTGGCCGCGGCCACGCTCGAGCTCGACGACACCCACGTCGCCGCGCTCAGCGCCGCCGGCGCAGTCCCGCCGATCTACCCCGGGTGGTGGGACGCGGCCATGGGCGTGTCGTAGCCGGACGCCTCCACCGAGTTACAGGGTCATCAGGAGGGGGCGTCGGCGATGGTCTTCCCCGTCACGTTCTTCCCGCAGAGGGGGTCTTCCCCGGGCACCAGGTGGAAGGCGGTGCCCTTGTACAGGGTGATGTAGACGCAGTCGTCCGCCGACATGTACTTGCCGCGCTGGTCCATGGCCCAACTGATCGAATGGGTGCCGTACAGGCCGCCGGCGTTGAAGGCCTTGATCCCCACCAGGGCGTTGATCAACGACGTCGGGTTCGTGCTGTTCCCGTCCGCCTTGAGCCCTTCGGCCAGCGCCAGGACCGAGGCGTAGCCGATGTACTCGGCGAAGGTCGGGTCACCCTTGACGCCGGCGTAGGTCTTCATGGCGCTCACAAGGGCCTCGGTGGCCGCGGTGTGCATCTCCACCGGCTCGTAGCCGGAGAGGAAGTAGACACCCTGGGCTTCCGCTTCGGCGTCCTTCCCGCCCTCCGTGAGATCTCCCCCGTAGCCGGTCGGCGGGAGGGCCGCCTTCAGATCGACGCCCTCCTGCTTGAGTGCGGTGATGAGGGCGAAGGTGCTGTTGGTCAAGATGGCGGTGGACAGCCCGTTGATCCCAGCACTCTTCATGGCCAGCGCGATGGGCGCCACGTTGGTGCTGCCGAGCGGGAAGTTGGTGTTGATGTAGCCCACCTTGACGCCCTCCTGCTCGGCCGAGACGGCGACGTCCTTGGCCGCATCCTCCGAGCTCGGCTCGACGCTGTAGCCGACGGTTGCCACGTTCGTCACGCCGTGGGCCTTCAGGAACAGGCCGTAGGTGGTCTGCACGTCGTTGTAGTTCTGGGTGCCGATCACCGAGAACATGTTGCGATCGGTGATCCACTCGGTCCCGTCGCATGCGCAGCCGATGACGGGGACCCCCTGAGTGGCCAGGTAGGGGGCGGCGCCGAAGCCGACCACCGAGGTGAGCATCACGACGGAGACGTGGTCCTGTTCCACCAGCGTCTGCGCCGCGGTCAGGGCGCCGCCGGGTGAGGTCGCGGTATCGGCCACCACGTACTTGATGTGGTAGCCCTCCTTGTCCACCACCCCGATCCCGGCCTTGATGCCGGTGGGGAAGCTCCCTGCGGTGTTCGATCCGGCACCGGTGATGTCGGCGAGGACACCGATGGTGATGGTCTTGGGAGCGGTTGCCGCTCCGCTCGACGCGGCGCCGCCGAAACCGGCGATGATCATTGTCACTGCCGCCGCGGCGGCCATGAGCCCTCTTCTGGTGCGATGCACTGTGCCCCCCTTGAGCGATCCCTGAAGCAAACCGACTACCCGCTGTTTCTAGCAGGTCCCGGCCGACCTGACGAGTCGCCCGGGACCGGACCGGGGCGAGCGTCCGGCTCCGGTGGCCGGCGGAGTGACCGCAGGACGTCGTCCCCGGTGGTTGCCACTGACGTTGCCGGATGGCACAAAAAAGTTGACAACTGGGCACTCAAGTTTGGTATACTGCTTCTCAAGCAAGATCGCAGCGTCGAGTCACGAGAAAGAATGGAAGGACTGAGGATGCCAAAGGCCGTTGGAATCGACTTGGGAACCACCAACTCGGTGGTGAGCGTGATGGAGGCGGGCGAGCCCGTCGTCATCCCCAACGCGGAGGGGAGCCGGACCACGCCGTCGGTCGTGGGCTTCTCCAAATCCGGTGAGGTGCTGGTGGGCGAGGTGGCCAAGCGACAGGCCATCACCAACCCGGACCGGACCATCCGGTCGGTCAAGCGCCACATGGGCACCAACTGGACCGTCGATATTGACGGCAAGAAGTACAAGGCGCAGGAGATCTCGGCCCGCATCCTGGGCAAGCTGAAGAGGGACGCCGAGGCCTACCTGGGCGACACGGTCGACCAGGCCGTCATCACCGTGCCCGCCTACTTCGACGACGCCCAGCGGACCGCCACCAAGGAGGCGGGCACCATCGCCGGGCTCGAGGTGCTGCGGATCATCAACGAGCCGACGGCGGCCGCCCTGGCCTACGGCCTGGACAAGGAGGACAAGGACCGCACCGTGCTGGTCTTCGACCTCGGTGGTGGGACCTTCGACGTCTCGGTCCTCGAGATCGGCGACGGCGTCTTCGAGGTGAAGTCGACCTCGGGCAACACCAAGCTGGGTGGTGACGACTGGGACGAGAAGGTCATGGACTGGCTGGTCAAGTCGTTCAAGGACACCGAGGGTGTCGACCTCTCGAACGACAAGATGGCCATGCAGCGCCTGAAGGAAGCGGCCGAGAAGGCCAAGATCGAGCTGTCCAGCGTGCAGGAGACCCAGATCAACCTGCCCTTCATCACCGCCACCAGCGAGGGTCCCAAGCACCTCGACCTCAAGCTGACGCGCGCCAAGTTCAACGAGCTGACCGCCGATCTGGTGCAGATGTGCACCGGACCGTTCGAGGCGGCGATCAAGGATGCCGGGCTCAAGACGTCGGACATCGACCACGTGGTAATGGTCGGCGGGTCCACCCGGATCCCCGCCGTGCAGGAGCTGGTGCAGTCCCTCTCGGGCAAGGAGCCCCACAAGGGGGTCAACCCCGACGAGGTGGTGGCCATCGGTGCCGCCGTGCAGGCCGGTGTCTTGAAGGGCGAGGTCAAGGACGTCCTCCTCCTCGACGTGACCCCGCTGTCCCTCGGGATCGAGACCAAGGGCCAGGTCATGCACCGCCTCATTGAGCGCAACACCACCATCCCGACCAAGCGGTCGGAGATCTTCACCACGGCCGAGGACCACCAGCCCTCGGTGGAGATCCACGTGCTCCAGGGCGAGCGCGAGATGGCGATGTACAACAAGACCCTGGGCAAGTTCCAGCTGGTCGACCTCCCACCGGCCCCACGCGGGGTGCCCCAGATTGAGGTCACCTTCGACATCGACGCCAACGGGATCGTCCACGTCTCGGCGCAGGACAAGGCCACGGGCAAGGAGCAGTCGATGACCATCACCGGTCAGTCCTCGCTGGCCAAGGACGACATCGACCGCATGGTGCGCGACGCCGAGGCCCACGCCGAGGACGACCGCGCCCGCCGCGAGGAGGCCGAGATCCGCAACTCGGCGGACACCCTCGTCTACCAGACGGAGAAGCTGCTCAAAGAGCAGGGCGACAAGTTCGTCGGCACCGAGAAGGAGGACGTGGAGGGCGCTGTCGCCAGCTTGAAGGACGCACTCGCCGGCACCAACGTCGAGGCCATCAAGAACGCCACGGAGAAGTTGATGGGGGTCAGCCAGACCTTCAGCCAGCGGCTCTACGAGCAGGCCTCGCAGGCCCAGAGTGCCCCGAGCACCGACGGCAGCGGTTCGGCGGGCGACAGCTCCGACGACGAGGTGGTCGACGCCGAGATCGTCGACGAACAGTGAGCTTCTCCGACGAGGCCGTCCCCGCCGAGGAGGCCACGCCGGAAACCGAGCTGGTCGCCGGCGAGAACCCTGAGGACGGCGAGATCGTCGTCGAGGGGCAGGTCGTGGAGCCAGAGGTCGAGCGCGATCCGATGGAGGTGTTGGCGGGCGAGCGGGACGAGTACCTGCTCGCCCTCCAACGCACCCAGGCCGACTTCGAGAACTACCGCAAGCGGATTCAGCGCATGCAAGAGGAGCAGTCGGCCCGCGCCGCCTCGGCGCTCGTGGCCAAGCTTCTCCCGGTGATCGACACGCTTGATCTGGCCCAGGCCCACCAGAGCAAGGTCAGCGCCGAGAGCGACGACGCCAAGGCGCTGAGCGCGGCACGCACCATGCTGCTCGACATCTTGACCAAGGAGGGGCTCGAGCGCGTCGACGAGGCGGCGGTGCCGTTCGACCCGGCGGTGCACGACGCCGTGGCCCACACCAACGGTGACGACGGCGGGGGCGGCGAGGTGGTGATCGACCAGGTCCTCCGGTCGGGCTATCGCTGGCGGGGCCAGGTGCTCCGGCCGGCCATGGTCAGCGTCCGGGGGTGAGCTGACCGATGGCCGCGCAGCGGGAGTGGTTCGAGAAGGACTACTACAAGGAGCTCGGTGTCGTCTCCACGGCCACCGACAAGGAGATCACGCGCGCCTACCGGAAGCTGGCCAAGCAGTACCACCCTGACGCCAACCCCGGCTCCGAAGAGCGCTTCAAGGAGATCAGCGCCGCCTACGACGTGCTGGGCGACGCCGAGAAGCGCAAGGAGTACGACGAGGTGCGCAAGCACGGTCCGGTGCCCGGCGGGTTCGGCGGCGGCTTCGGCGCGCCCGGCGGGGGGACGTTCCGTATGGAGGACGTGGGCAATCTGGGCGACCTTTTCGGCGGCCTCTTCGGCAACCGGGGGCGGACCGCCCGCGGCCCCCAGCGGGGGGCCGACATGGAGGCGGCGCTCCACCTGTCCTTCTCCGACGCCGTCCAGGGGGTCACCACCTCGGTCAACGTGCCCGAGGACGTCCGCTGTTCGAACTGCAAGGGGACCGGCGCGGCGCCCGGTACCGCCACCCACACCTGCCCGCGTTGCGGGGGGACCGGCACGCTCAACGACGACCAGGGCCTCTTCTCGCTCAGCACGGTCTGCCCCGACTGCATGGGCCGGGGCACCCTCTTCGACACGCCCTGTCCGGTGTGCAAGGGCTCGGGCACCGAGCGCAAGGTGCGCTCGGTCAAGGTGCGCATCCCCGCGGGGGTGGAGGACGGCCAGCGCATCCGGGTCAAGGGTCGCGGGGCGCCGGGACAGGGCATGGCGCCGCCGGGCGATCTCTACGTCGTGGTCCATGTGGGCGCCCATCCGACCTTCGGGCGCAACGGGCGCAACCTGACCCTGACCGTGCCGATCACCTTCCCCGAGGCCGTGCTAGGCACGACGGTCACCGTCCCCACCCTGGACGGCAAGGTGACCCTCAAGGTGCCCCCCGGAACGGCCTCGGGCACCGTGATGCGCGTGCGCGGCCGCGGCGTCCCGGCCGGATCGGGCCGCAACGCCGGCAAGCCGGGCGACCTCATGGTGAAGCTGGAGGTCCAGGTGCCCACCGAGCTCACCGACGAGCAGCGGGCGGCGGTGGAGGCGCTGGCCGCGGTCACCGACGAGGCGCCGCGCACGGCGGTCCAAGGGTGAGGAGGAGCGCCGACATGGCCGAGGGCGACGCCAACCGGGCGGTCTACGTGATCTCCGTGGCCGCCGAGCTGACCGGCGTCCACCCCCAGACGCTGCGCATCTACGAGCGCAAGGGCCTCCTGGACCCCTCGCGGACCAGCGGCGGCTCCCGCCGTTTCTCCAACGCCGACCTGGCGCGCCTGCGGCGCATTCAGCAGCTGACGGCGAGCGGGTTGAACCTCGAGGGGGTGCGCCGGGTGCTCGAACTGGAGACCGAGCTGGACCGGCTGCGGGCCGAGCTGGACGAGACCCGGGCGCAGTCCCGGGCGGCGGTGGCCGCCACCCACCGCCAGTACCGGCGTGATCTGGTTCCGCTGCGCCAGTCGCCGGTGGCCTACAAGAGATAGACCGGTTGCCTACAAGAGATAGAGCGGTTGCGGACAAGGAGAGAGGTGACGGACTGATGCCGATCGATCCCGAACGATGGACCAATAACACCAAGGCGGCGTTCAGCGCGGCCACCGGGCACGCCGCCTCCTCGAACAATCCCGAGCTGACCCCGGCCCACCTGCTCGACGCCCTGCTGCAGCAGGAGGAGACCATCGCCCGCCCGCTCCTGACCGGGGTCGGGGTGGACCCGGGGGTGCTCGGCAGCCGGGTGCACGACCAGCTGGCCCGACTGCCGCGCGCCCAGGGCGGGGCGGAGCCCGGGCTCTCGCGCGAGGCCCGACAGGTCTTCGAGGCGGCCGACGAGAACCGGCGCGAGCTGGGGGACGACTACGTCTCGGTCGAGCACCTCCTGCTGGCCCTGGCCGATGAGATCGGTGTCACCCGGGAGGCGTTGCTCACCGCCCTGCGCGCCGTGCGCGGCAACCACCGGGTGACCTCGGCCGATCCGGAGCAGACCTACCAGGCGCTGGCCAAGTACGGGCGCGATCTCACCGAAGCCGCCCGGGAGGGCAAGCTCGACCCGGTCATCGGTCGCGACGAGGAGATCCGGCGGGTCATTCAGGTGCTGTCACGCCGGACCAAGAACAACCCGGTGCTGATCGGCGAGCCGGGCGTGGGCAAGACGGCCATTGTCGAGGGGCTGGCCAACCGGATCATTGAGGGCGACGTCCCCGAGGGGCTCAAGGGCAAGCGGGTCATCGCGCTGGATCTCGGCTCCATGGTGGCCGGTGCCAAGTATCGCGGCGAGTTCGAAGAGCGGCTCAAGGCGGTGCTCAAGGAGATCACCGACGCCGAGGGCGAGGTGGTCACCTTCATCGACGAGCTGCACACCATCGTCGGGGCCGGCGCGGCCGAGGGCGCCATGGATGCCGGCCAGATGATCAAGCCCATGCTGGCCCGCGGTGAGCTGCGCCTCATCGGGGCCACCACGCTCGACGAGTACCGCACCCACATCGAGAAGGACGCCGCACTGGAGCGCCGCTTCCAGCCGGTGTTCGTGGGCGAGCCGTCGGTGGAGGACACCATCGCCATCCTGCGGGGGCTCTCCGAGCGCTACGAGGTCCACCACGGCGTGCGCATTCAAGACGCCGCCCTGGTGGCCGCCGCCGTGCTGTCGGACCGCTACGTGACCGGCCGCTTCCTGCCCGACAAGGCCATCGACCTGATCGACGAGGCGGCGAGCCGGCTGCGCATAGAGATCGACTCCCTGCCCACCGAGATCGACCAGATCATCCGGCGTATCCGCCAGCTCGAGATCGAGAAGGTGGCGCTGGAGAAGGAGAGCGACGAGGTCTCGCGGGAGCGCCTGTCCCGCCTGGAGGCCGAGCTGGCCGAGCTGGCCGAGCAGCGCGACGCCATGACGGCGCACTGGCACCAGGAGAAGGCCTGCATCGACACCATCCGCCTGTTGAAGGAGGAGCAGACGGCGCGCAGCGACGACGCCGTCCGTCTCGAGCGGGAGGGCGACCTGGCCGGTGCATCGGCCATCCGCTACGGCGAGCTGCCCGACATCGAACGCCGCATCGCCGAGGCCACCGACGAGCTCTCCAAACTGCAGGCCTCGACCCGCTTCTTGAAGGAGGAGGTCGACGCCGAGGACATCGCCGAGGTGGTGTGCCGCTGGACCGGCGTGCCGGTCTCCCGCCTCATGGAGGGCGAGATCGAAAAACTGGTCCGCCTCGAGGCGACGCTGCACGAGCGGGTGGTGGGCCAGGACGAGGCGGTCTCCGCCGTGGCCAACGCCATCCGGCGCAGCCGGGCCGGGCTGTCGGACCCGAACCGCCCCATCGGCTCCTTCCTCTTCCTCGGACCGACCGGGGTGGGCAAGACCGAGCTGGCCCGGGCGCTGGCCGAGTTCCTCTTCGACGACGAGCGGGCCATCACCCGGATCGACATGAGCGAGTACATGGAGAAGCACGCCGTGAGCCGCCTGGTCGGTGCCCCCCCGGGCTACGTCGGCTACGACGAGGGGGGGCAGCTCACCGAGGCGGTCCGCCGCCGGCCCTACGCCGTGGTCCTGCTCGACGAGCTGGAGAAGGCCCACCCCGACGTGTTCAACATCCTGCTGCAGGTGCTGGAGGACGGCCGTCTCACCGACGGCCAGGGCCGCACGGTCGACTTCACCAACACCGTGCTGATCATGACGTCCAACCTGGTGGGCGAGCCGTCCCAGTACTTCAAGCCGGAGTTCATCAACCGGATCGACGAGATCGTCCGCTTCCGGCCGCTCAGCCAGACCGACCTGATGGTGATCGTCGGCGTGCAGCTCAACAAGCTGCGTGACCGCCTGGTCGAGCGTCGGCTCTCGCTCGTGGTCGAACCGGACGCCGAGCTGTGGCTGGCCCGCGCCGGCTACGACCCCGACTATGGGGCCCGGCCCCTGCGCCGGCTCCTGCAGCGCCAGATAGAGGATCCTCTGGCCCTGGCCCTGCTGCAGGGCCGCTACCCGGAGGGCTCGACCGTGACGGTGAAGGTGGTCGACGACAAGATCGTCCTGGACTGACCCCGCTCGGGGGGTCCTTTCCCCGGCCCCGACCGCCGGAGCTACAATGTTGCGTAATCCGGACGAGCGAACGGAGATGACGCGTGCCCGCAACAGTGGTGGTGGGGACCCAGTGGGGCGATGAGGGCAAGGGCAAGCTCACCGATCTTTTGGCCCGCGAAATGGACATGGTGGTGCGCTACCAGGGCGGCCACAACGCCGGCCACCGGATCGTGGTCAACGGCGAGGCCTTCGCCCTCCAGCTCGTCCCGAGCGGGATCCTCTACGACCACATCACGCCGATGATCGGCAACGGGGTGGTGGTCGACCCGGCCGTCCTGCTGGCGGAGCTGGACAGCCTGGCCGAAAAGGGCGTCGACACCAGCCGCATGGTGGTGAGCGGCAACGCCCACCTGATCATGCCCTACCACCAGGAGCTCGACCGGGTGACCGAGCGGTTCTTGGGCAAGAACGCCCTGGGGACGACCAAGCGGGGCATCGGCCCGGCCTACGCCGACAAGGCGTCCCGGGTGGGCCTCCGGGTCCAGGACCTCTTCGACCCCAAGATCTTCCGGCAGAAGCTCGACGTGGCGCTCAAGGAGAAGAACGCCATCCTGGCCAAGGTCTACAACCGGCTCCCGCTGTCGGGTGACGACATCGCCGACCACTACCTGAACGAGTACGCCCCGCGGATCGAGCCGATGGTGGGTGACACGGTGGGACTGATCCACGACGCCGTAGAAGCCGGGCGCTCGGTCCTGCTCGAAGGCGCCCAGGCCACCTTCCTCGACCTCGACCACGGCACCTACCCCTTCGTCACCTCGTCCAACCCGGTGGCCGGCGGCGCCTGTACGGGGTCGGGGCTGGGGCCGCGCCACATCGACCGGGTCATCGGCATCGCCAAGGCCTACGTGACCCGGGTGGGGGCGGGGCCCTTCCCCACCGAGCAGGAGAACGACACCGGCAACCTGCTGGTGGAGCGGGGCCACGAGTTCGGGACCAACACCGGCCGCCGCCGCCGCTGCGGCTGGTTCGACGCCGTCATGCTGCGCCAGGCGGTCCGCCTCAACTCCCTGACCGAGGTGGCCCTGACCAAGCTCGATGTGCTCGACACCTTCGAGACCGTCAAAGTCTGCGTGGCCTACGAGGCCGACGGCGTGCGCTACACCCACCTGCCGTACCACCAGTCGACGTTCCACAACGTCAGGCCCATTTACGAGGAGCTCCCGGGGTGGCGCACCGACCTGACGACGGCCACCGCGTTGTCGGACGTGCCCGAGGCCGCCTGCAACTACGTGTCGTTCCTCTCCGAGCAGATCGGCGTCCCGGTCCGCCTGGTCGGGGTCGGCCCGGGCCGCGAACAGTTCGTCTCCTTCGCCACGGCGTGAGGGCCCCTCCGGTGCAGGGTCGGGTCCCATGAAGGTCTGGGCCGTATGAAGGGCTGTGTCCTGTGAAGGGCTGTGCCACATGAAGGTCTGTGTCGTCGGGAGCGGGGGGCGCGAGCACGCCCTGGCCACCGTGCTGGCGCGCACCGCCGAGGTGGTGGTCACGCCGGGCAACCCGGGCATGGCCGGGCCGATCGCGGTGACCGCCGAGCCGGCCGAGGGGATTGAGGCCGACCTGGTGGTCATCGGGCCCGAGGCGCCCCTGGTCGACGGGCTGGCCGACCGGCTGCGGGCCGACGGGCGCACGGTCATGGGCCCGGGCGCCGACGGCGCCCGCCTCGAGGGCTCCAAGGCCTTCATGAAGGAGGTGCTGGCCGATGCCGACGTGCCCACGGCGCGCTTCGCCACCTTCGGCGCCACCGAGGTGGATGACGCGCTGGCCTACCTGCACCGACTGCCCGGGCCGTGGGTGGTCAAGACCGACGGGCTGGCCGCCGGCAAGGGCGTCCTGGTGGCGCACAGCCTGGCGGAGGCCGAGGCGGACGTGGAGGCCAAACTCTCGGGGGCCGCCTTCGGGGAGGCCGGCCGCCGCGTGGTCATAGAGGAGGGGCTCGAGGGCGAGGAGTGCTCGCTGCTCGTCCTCTTCGACGGCACCACAGCGATGCCCCTGCTGCCGGCCCAGGACTTCAAGCGGGTGGGCGACGGCGACCGGGGTCCCAACACCGGGGGGATGGGCGCCTATGCGCCGATGCCCCACGTCTCGCCGGGGCTGGTCGACGCCATCATGGAGACGGCGGTGGAGCCCCTGGTGGCCGCCTTGGACCGGCGGGGCATCGTCTACCGGGGCGTGCTCTACGCCGGCCTCATGCTGGGGCCCGACGGGCCGAGGATCATTGAGTACAACGTGCGCTTCGGCGATCCCGAGGCCCAGGTGGTGCTCCCGCTCCTCTCGTGCGACGCGGCCGAGCTGTTCATGGCGGTGGCCGAGGGCACCCTCGACCGGCTTCCCGCACCGACGTACTCGCCCGGCGCCGCGGTGTGCGTCGTGATGGCGTCCCCGGGCTATCCGGACCATCCCCGCACCGGGGGCGCCATTGTCGGGCTCGATGCGACGGGCCAGTCGACCGCCCCGGTCGAGGGGGTGACCGTCTTCCACGCCGGCACCAGCCGACCCGAGCCCACCGGCCCCTTCCGCACCGCGGGCGGCCGCGTCCTCGGAGTGACGGCGGTCGCACCGACGGTGTCGGCCGCCCGCGCCAACGCCTACGCCGCCCTGGCGCCGATCTCCTGGGAGGGGTTGCAGGTGCGACACGACATCGCCGCCCGCGTCCCCGACGGAGCTCAGCCCTCCGGGGCAGGCCACGTCGAGCAGATGGTCCGATGATCCCCCGCTACTCGCCGCCCGACATGGCCGCCCTCTTCACCGACGCCGCCCGCTTCGGACTGTGGCTCGAGGTGGAGCTGCTCGCCACCGAGGCCCAGGCGGCCGTCGGCGTCGTCCCGGCCGAGGACGCGGCGGCCTGCCGGGCCAAGGCCCCGGTGGTCGACGAGGTGTTCGTGGCCGACGTGCTCGAGCGGGAGAAGGTGACCGATCACGACGTGGCCGCCTTCGTGGACGTCGTCCAGGACCGCATCGGCGCACCCGCCGGCTCGTACATCCACTACGGGCTGACCTCTTCGGACGTGGTGGACACCGCACTCAGCGCCACGCTGGCGCGGGCGGCTGACCTGCTCCTGACCGACCTCGACGGGTTCGTGGCCGCCCTGCGCACCCGCGCCCTGGAGCTCATGGACGTCCCGGTCACCGGCCGCACCCACGGGATGCACGCCGAGCCCACCACCTTCGGGGCCAAGTTCGCCCTGTGGGCCCTGCAGGCCGACCGTGACCGCCGCCGCATGCGCCAGGCCCGGGCCGGGATCGCCGTGGGCAAGCTCTCGGGAGCGGTGGGCACCTACTCCAACATCGAGCCGGCGGTCGAGGCCCACGTGTGCGCCGCCCTCGGCCTCACCCCGGTGCCGGCGACGCAGGTGATCTCCCGCGACCGCCACGCCGAGCTGCTGTGGGCCTGCGCGTCGGTCGGGGCCACGGTGGAGCTCATGTGCACCGAGATCCGCCACCTGGCCCGCAGCGAGGTGGGCGAGGCCGAGGAGCCGTTCGCCGCCGGCCAGAAGGGCAGCTCGGCCATGCCCCACAAGCGCAACCCCATCCTCTCGGAGCGCCTGTGCGGGTTGGCGCGCCTCCTGCGGGGCTATCTGGGGGCCGGGCTCGAGGACGTGGCCCTCTGGCACGAGCGCGACATCTCACACAGCTCGGTGGAGCGGGTGGCGCTGCCCGACGCGTCGCTGCTCACCTGCTACATGCTGCGCAAGGCCACCGGCCTGGCCTCCGGACTGGTGATCCACGCCGAGAGGGCGCGGGAAAACCTGACCAGCGGCAGCTTCGGCCTGGTCTTCAGCCAGTCCGTCCTGCTGGCGCTGGTCTCCTCCGGCCTCACCCGCGACGAGGCCTACCGCATCGTCCAGCGCGACGCCCGTGCCGCGTGGTCGGAGCGGCGCCCGCTGCGCGAGGTCCTGGCCGCCGACCCCGACGTCACCCTCACCGGAGCACAGCTCGACGAGGCCTTCGATCTCGGCCGCACGCTCCGGCACGTCGATCGCTTCGCCGACGCCCTGGGCGCACTGGCCTAGGGCTATGGGAGACCGCGTGACCGTCGACCTGCCGCAGATCCACTCGGGCAAGGTGCGCGAGCTGTACGACGCCGGGGAGGGCCGCCTGCTCATGGTGGCCTCCGACCGTGTCAGCGCCTTCGACGTCATCATGCGCGAGCCGATCCCCCACAAGGGTCGGGTGCTCACGGCCATGACCGTCTTCTGGTGCGACGAGGTGTCCGACATCGTCCCAGGCACCTTGCTGGCCGCCGACCCGCAGGAGATAGAGGCCGCGCTGGGGGGCCTCGTGCTCCCCCCGGAGTGGGCCGGCCGGGCCGTGCTGGTACAGCGGGCCGAGATGCTGCAGATGGAGTGCATCGTGCGCGGCTACCTGGCCGGCCAGGCCCACGAGGAGTACGAGCGGTCGGGCACGGTCCACGGCACGCGCCTGCCGGCCGGCCTCAAGCTGGCCGATCGCCTGGCCGAGCCCATGTTCACCCCGTCCACCAAGGCGGCCGAGGGGCACGACGTCAACATCGACTTCACCCGGGCGATCGACCTGGTGGGATCCGAGGCGGCGCACGCGGCGCGCGACATCTGCCTCGAGCTGTACATCCGGGCTGCCGCCCGGGCCGCCGACGTCGGGTTCATCCTGGCCGACACCAAGTTCGAGCTCGGCTACGTCGACGGCGTGCTCTGCCTGTGCGACGAGGTGTGCACGCCCGACTCGTCGCGCCTGTGGCCGGTCGACCAGGTGGTGCCCGGCACCACGCCGCCCGCCTTCGACAAGCAGCCCCTGCGCGACTGGTTGGCCGCCCAGCCCTGGGATCGCACGCCGCCCCCGCCCCCGCTGCCGGCGCGGGTCACCGAGGCCCTCTCCGCCCGGTACGTGGCGGCCTACGAGCGGGTCACCGGTCGCTCGCTGGCCGACTGGTACGGTGCCACAGCATGAGGTTCCAGGCGCGGGTGGAGGTGCAGTTGCGGCCCGGCATCGCCGATCCCGAGGGGGCCACCATCGAGCGGGCCTTGCCCGCGCTGGGCTTCGAGGGGGTGGTCCACGTGCGGGCCGGCCGGTCGTTCAGTTTCGAGGTGGACGCGCCCGACGAGGTGGCGGCCCGGGCCACGGCCACCGACCTGGCCGACCGGTTGCTGGCCAACCCGGTCATAGAGGAGAGCCGGCTCGAGCTCGAGCTCCTCGGGGGCTGAGTGGCACCGCGCGTCGGGGTCGTGGTCTTCCCCGGCACCAACTGCGAACACGACGTGGTCCAGGCGGTCGAGGGTCTGGGCGGCCGGGGTGAGCTTCTCTGGCATGGCGATTCGAGCATCGGCGCGGTGGACGCCGTCGTCCTCCCGGGGGGCTTCGCCCACGGCGACTACCTGCGCCCCGGGGCGCTGGCCCGCTTCTCTCCGGTCATGGACGCGGTGACCAGCTTCGCCCGGGAGGGCGGCCCGGTGGTCGGCATCTGCAACGGGTTCCAGGTGCTGACCGAGGCCGGCCTGCTGCCCGGCGCGCTGCAGAAGAACGGCCGGCTGCGCTTCTTGTGCCAACCGGCCCGGCTGCGGGTCACCTCGACGAGGTCGGTGCTGACGGAGGGGGCCGAGGTCGGCGACGAACTGGTCATCCCCATCAACCACTTCTCGGGCAGCTACACCTGCGACGAGGAGACCCTGCGCCGCCTGCGGGACGGCGATCGCATCGTGCTGCGCTACCTGGACAATCCCAACGGCTCGGTCGACGACATCGCCGGCATCGCCAACGAGTCGGGCAACGTGGTCGGGCTCATGCCGCACCCCGAGCGGGCCTCGCACCCGCTGCTGGGCTCCGAGGACGGGCTGGTCCTGCTGCGCTCGCTGCTCGCGGCCGCCGGGGCGCGGGCGACCGTCTGAGGCACCCTGTTCGACTGTCTGAGACCAAAGAGGTCTGAGACCTAAGAGGTCAGGCGGGTCGCGGCCGGTCTCAGCTGCGGGAGCGGGAGATGCCGGCCGCCTGCAACACGGTGGCGCTGACCCCGGCGGCGCGCCACGTGCCGTAGGAGATGCCCTTGCGCTTCCCGTAGCCGTCGGCCACCTTGATGAACTGCTTCTCCAGCGCCGACAGGTCCTTGACCTTGGCCACCCGCGATCGCTCGTCGGTCAGGTCCTTCTGCTCTTGGAGGAGGTGCAGCTTGGTCAGGGCGTCGGCGCCGGCCAGCTGGCCCTCGATGGCGGCGAGGCGCTTGTCGATGGAGGCCGGCGTCCGCTTGCGGCCGCGCTTGGGCTTGGAGGTCTCGAGGGCCTCGAGATAGTGGCGCACCGAAGCGCTCTCGGCGCGTCCGCGGGCCAGCGCAGCCTTGTGGCCGTTGCTCATCGGCTTGCGCTCAGTCGGGGCCTTCGTCTTTACCATCCCCCCCATTGTGGCGGTTCCGAAGTAATAAAGCATGCATATCGGACGGGGATTCGCGTGCATTGTGGTAAATCGCCAGGGAACATTTGGAGAGCCGAGCGCCACTATTGGCCGTCCGCCCTGCAGCACCCGGATTGCAACCGAACGACACCTGTCCTGCCACGGCGACCGACCATCCTGGGTAGATGAGCGTCCGGCACAGGAAGGACCCGGCGGGTGACACCAAGTCCGCCGACCCGCTCCACGAGCTCGAGCCGGGGCGCGAGGTGGGCTGGTTCTTCATGAACGGGGAGACCGTGGCCATCGAGCGCCACGACCGCATGGCCCACGACGACGAATTGACGGAGTGAGCGACGCCGATTTGACCGCCGCCACCGCCCGCTAGCGGCCGATTCCGGAGCGTCGTGGAGGGCGTTGAGGTTCAAAAAGGGTTCGCCGTCTGGACCGCAAGGGCGAATCACCGACGCGGCGTGTCGGCCGCCGAGGTCTGACCACCGGGGTCCCGGCCACTAAGTTGGGGGCACCATGACTCCCGACGCCGAGGAGCCTGAGGTTCCGCTACACCGGGCACTCGGCCTGACCGACGACGAGTTCGAGGCCGTGGCGAAGATCCTCGGCCGGCTGCCCAACCACCTCGAACTGGCGCTCTACGCCGTCATGTGGAGCGAGCACTGCTCCTACAAGTCCTCTCGCATCCACCTCAAGAGGCTGCCGACCGAAGGGCCCCGGGTGCTCGTCGGGCCCGGGGAGAACGCCGGCGTCGTCAACGCGGGGGACGGCATCGCCATCGCCATCCGCATCGAGAGCCACAACCACCCCTCGGCCATCGAGCCGTATCAGGGTGCGGCCACCGGCGTGGGGGGCATCCTGCGCGACATCTTCACCATGGGTGCCCGCCCCCTGGCCATCCTCGACCCGCTCTTCTTCGGAACGCCCGACGACCCCCGCCAGCGCTGGCTGCTGGAGGGGGTGGTGAGCGGGATCTCGGGTTACGGCAACTCGGTCGGCGTGCCCACGGTCGGCGGGGAGCTGACCTTCGACCCCTGCTACGCCCAAAATCCGTTGGTCAACGTCCTGTGCATGGGAGCCCTGCCGGTGGACCGGCTGGTCCTCGCGACGGCGTCGGGCCCCGGGAACCTGGCCGTGCTGCTCGGCAGCAGCACCGGGCGGGACGGCATCGGCGGGGTGAGCGTGCTGGCCTCGGCCGGCTTCGCCGGCAGCGAGGGCACCACCGACGACACCAAGCGCCCCAGCGTGCAGGTGGGCGATCCCTTCGAGGAGAAGCGCCTCATCGAGGCCTGCCTCGAGCTCCTCGACAAGAAGCTCGTGGTGGGGATTCAGGATCTGGGCGGGGCCGGCCTGGCCTGTGCCACCAGCGAGACGGCCGGCCGGGGCGGCGTGGGGATGGACGTCGACGTGTCCGCCGTGCCACGGCGCGAGGAGGGCATGGAACCCTGGGAGGTGATGACCAGCGAGAGCCAGGAGCGCATGCTGGCCATCGTGACCCCGGACGCGTGGGCCGCCGTGTCCGAGATCTGCGCTCGCTGGGAGGTGCGGGCGGCGGTCGTCGGCACGGTCACAGCGCCGGATCCGGCGGAGGGAGGGCGCCTGCGCATCCGCGACGGCTTCGACGGCCCGATCCTGGCCGACGTGCCGGCCGCCTCGCTCTCCGACGACGCCCCCCTCTACGACCGGCCGCGCCGCGCCCCCGTGCCGCCACCGTCCGTCGCGCTCGCCCCACCCGAGGACTGCGCGGCCGACCTCTTGGGCCTGCTGCGCTCGCCGCGCTGGGTCTTCTCGCAATACGACCATCAGCTCTTCTTGAACACCGTGGTGGGCCCCGGCGCCGACGCGGCGCTCCTGCGGCTGGCCGGTCCCGGCCTGCCCCCCTCCCGGCGCGGCGTGGCGGTGAGCACCGACTCCAATCCCCGCTACTGCGCGCTCGACCCCCGCACGGGCACCGTGCTCACGCTGGCCGAGGGCGTGGCCAACCTGGCCTGTGTGGGTGCGACGCCCGTGGCCGTCGTCAACTGCCTGAACTTCGGCAACCCCGAACATCCCGAGGTGATGTGGCAGCTCTCGGAGTGCATCGACGGGATGGCCGAGGCCTGCCGCGCCCTGTCGCTGCCGGTCG
>Ga0302326_10006272_pt1 | contig 26708 bp, 18 predicted proteins | sample Palsa_T0_3_FD_202264 | JGI IMG/M metagenome (GOLD analysis project Ga0302326, IMG submission 202264) | Peat permafrost microbial communities from Stordalen Mire near Abisko, Sweden - Palsa_T0_3 | ecosystem: Environmental > Terrestrial > Soil > Palsa > Peat permafrost | place: Sweden: Abisko... | reverse complement strand
TCTCCTGGAGCGCCAGGTACTGGTGGATGAAGGCGATGGCCATGCTGCCCTCCCCGACGCCGCTCGACACCCGCTTGACGGACCCATGCCGGACGTCGCCGGCGCAGAAGACGCCGGGAAGGTTGGTCTCCAGCGGAAACGCCTCGCGGCGGCCGTCCCAGGCGAGGAGGTCGCGCCCGGTGCGGATGTAGCCCATGTCGTCGCGCTCGAGCTCGGGCGGCAGCCAGTCGGTCATGGCGTCGGCGCCAATCATGACGAAGAGCGCGTCGGCAGGCCTGGTGGACTGCGTCGCGTCCTCGCGCGCCTGGCGGGTGCGCGTCACGATGCGCTCGAGATGCTCCTCCCCCTCGGCGCGGAGGACCTCGGTGAAGGGCAGCACCTCGACGTTGTCCTTCGTCGCCAGCTGCCGGATGAGGTACTCCGACATGCTCTGCTTCAGCCCCGCGCCCCGCACGAGAATCTTCACCTCGGTGGCATAGTTGGCGAAGAAGACGGCCGCCTGTCCGGCCGAGTTTCCGCCGCCGACGATGAAGACCCGCTTCCCAATCACGGCGATGGCCTCGGTGCGGGAGGCCCCGTAGAGGACGCCCCGGCCGAGGAAGCGGTCCGCCCCCTCCACCTCGAGGCGGCGCCAGTCCACGCCCGTGGCCAGGAGCACCGTGCGCGCCGAGACGCGGCCTCCGCCGTCCAGCTCCAGGCAATAGCCCCCGGGCGCCGGCCTCAACGCCTCGATGCTGCGAGTCATGGCAATCTCGGCGCCGAAGCGCGTCGCCTGGCGAAGCCCGCGCGCCGTCAAATCCTCGCCGGAGACCGCCTCCGGGAAACCGAAGTAATTCTCAATCCGCGATGACGTCCCGGCCTGGCCGCCGGCGGCGAAGCGCTCCACCATCAGCACCTTCAGCCCCTCCGAGGCTCCGTACACGCCCGCCGCCATGCCGGCCGGCCCGGCGCCGGCGATGACGACGTCGTAGCTGTCGCTTCGGGGCTCGGTCTGGAGCTGGAGCGCCCGTGCCACGTCCCGGACGCGCGGCGGATGGATGCACTTGTCCGCGTCGACGACGACGGCCGGACCCGACATGTCCTTCGGGACGCAGGCCGGGACGCGCTCCGGGTCCCGTTCCCTGTCCACCCACTCGTAGGGGATGCGGTTCGCGGTGAGGAAGACGCGGACGTCGCGGCAGTCGGTGTCGTACTGCGACCCGAGGATGGTGACACGGGAGAGCGGCGTGTCGGCGGCGTGCAGCTGCTTCTTCGCCAGCCGCTCATTCATCACCTGCATGATGACCGCGCTCGCCGGGGCGGAGTTCCGGATGAGGTACTGGAAGTGGTGCTTGTCGAAGCGGGCCAGCCGGCAGGGCGTGTCGGCGCGCACGGAGACGAGCGCCGGCGAGCCCATGAGGATGGGCAGCTCGCCGAAGAAGTCACCCGCCCGGTAGGCGTATTCGGGGAGCTCCACCGCACGGCCGAGGACATCCTTCACCATCTGCAGGCGCCCCTGGAGCAGGATGAAAAACCACGGCGCCTCGCCTTCCCGCAGGAGCCACTCGCCGGCCGCCAGGTGCACATCGGCCGCCTTGCGGGCGAAGCGGGCGAGAAAGGCCTCGTCCACGTCCTTGAAGACGCTAATCGCTTTGAGCTCGTCGGCCGAAATCATGCAGTTCCCTCCTCAGCCGCCTGGCTACCTAACGGCGCCCGGCCCTCAGGGCTTCCCTTTGAGACGCTCGCGCCGCTTCTTCGCCCAGCCAGGCTTCACCACCTGTGGACTCCTGGAGAGGACGAGGGCGTCCTCCGGGACATCCTCGGTGACGGTGGTGCCCGCGGCGATGAAGGCCCCCGCCCCCACCTTCACCGGCGCCACCAGCTGGCTGTCCGAGCCGATGAAGACGCCGTCACCCACCTCGGTGAGGTGCTTGGCCACGCCGTCGTAGTTGCAGATGATGGTGCCGGCGCCGACATTGACGCCCGCGCCCACCACCGCGTCGCCGAGGTAGCTCAGGTGGTTGGCCTTGCTGCCCTTGCCGATGCGGGCCTTCTTCGTCTCCACGAAGTTTCCAAGGTGCACGCCCTCGGCCAGCTCGCTCCCCGGGCGCAGCCGGGCGAAGGGCCCGAGGGTGCAGCGCGCGCCCACCCGGGAGTGCTCCATGACGCAGTAGGGACGCACCTCCGTCCCCTCCCCCACCTCGACGGTGTCGAGGACGGAGCCCTGGCCGAGCTGGCAACCCGTGGCCACGCGCGTCTTGCCCCGGAGGCTGACGAAGGCCTCCACCACCACGTCCGGCTCCACCTCCACCAGGGCTTCGATGGTGGTGCTCTCCGGGTCGAGGAGCGTGACGCCGGCGCGCATGTGGGCCTCGTTGATGCGCCGGCGCAGCACCTTGGTGCAGGCCGCCAGGTCCACCCTGTCGTTGACGCCAGCCGTCTCCTCGAAGGAGGCCTCCACCGCGGCCACGCCTCCGGAGGCCGCGGCCAGCGCCACCAAGTCGGTGAGGTAGTACTCCCCTTGGGCGTTGGAGGGACGGAGCGCGGCCAGCGACGTCCAGAGGAAGCCCGAGTCCACGGCGTACACGCCGGCATTCACCTCGTGCAGCGTGCGCTCCGCCAGGGTGGCGTCCCGGTCCTCCACCACGCGCACCACGCGGCCGTCGGCGCGGATGAGGCGTCCATACCCACTCGGGTCCGCGGCGGTGGCGCTCACCAGGGCCAGCGGCCCTTGCGTCTGCAGAAGGGCGTCCAGGAGACGCTGCAGGGTGGCCGCGGTGAGCAGCGGCGTGTCGCCGTAGAGGATGAGGACCGGGCCCTTGGTGTCCTTCAGCTCCTCCGCCGCGGCCCGCACCGCATCCGCCGTGCCCAGGGGCTCGGCCTGGACGGCGAAGCGCGGCTCCTGGGATGGAAACTGCGTGCGGATGGCCGCACGGACGGCGTCGTCCTGGTGTCCCACCACCGCCACCAGCGGATGAGCGCCTACCTCGATGGCCGCGGCCAGCGGCCAGGCACACAAGGGACGGCCGAGGAGTGGGTGCAGCACCTTGGCCTGCGCCGACTTCATGCGGGTGCCCTTGCCCGCGCAGAGCACCACCGCCGCCGGTCCGTTGCCCATCGCCGAGGCGAGGATGCAAGGCGTTCGCCAGCGGCGTCAAACTTTCTCGGCGCGGGGTGTGGGGAGGGTTGCGCCCGGGGCTTTCGGTTTGCAAAGAGGGAGGCCATGGGCTCCCGTCGCCTGTTTGCGCTTTTGTCTGGCTGCTGCCTCCTCCTGCACTCCGGCGCGGCGTCCGCAGACCGCCTCTACGCCGGAGGCGTGGTGGCGACGGCCTACCCCGCCGCCAGCCAGGCGGCGCTGGAGATGCTGGAGCACGGCGGCAACGCCGTGGACGCGGCGGTGGCCGCGGCCTTCGCCGCCGGCGTCGTCGGCCCGTACCACAACGGGATTGGCGGGGGCGGCTTCGCCCTCGTCTACCTGGCTGACTCCAAGACGACGCTGGCCCTGGACTTCCGCGAGGTGGCGCCGGCCGGTGCCAGCAGGGACATGTACGTCCGCGAGGGCAAGGTGGTGCCCGGGCTGTCCACCGACGGGGCGCTCTCCGTGGCCGTGCCCTCCGCGGCGCAGGGCTACCTGGCGCTGCTGGCGCGCGCTGGCTCGCTCAAGCCCGAGGTGGTGCTGGCCCCGGCCATTCGCCTGGCCAAGCAGGGCTTCCTCGTCACCCCCAAGTACCAGGCCCTGGCCCGACCACGCGTGGCCTGCCTTTCCCTGGACGCCGAGGCGGCCAGCACGTTTCTCAGGCCGGGGGCGGACGGGACGCCGGACGTGCCGGCGCTGGGGACGCTCATCCGTCAGCCGGAGCTCGCCCGCACCCTGGAGCGCCTGGCCCGCGAGGGCATCTCGGCGGTGACGCTGGGCCCGGTGGCCCGCGCCATCGAGGACACGGTGCACGCCAAGGGCGGCGTCCTCACCGCGCTGGACTTGGCGCACTACCGCGTCCGCTGGCGCGAACCGCTGCGCGGCAGCTACCGCGGCCATGCCCTGGCCGTCTTTCCTCCGCCCACCGCGGGCGGCGTCACCATCCTTCAAGTCTTGGGGATGCTCGAGCAGCTGCGCCCGGAGGGGCTCGACCGGCGCTCGGTGCAGGACATCCACCTCTACGTCGAGGCGCTCCGCCGCGCCTACGTGGACCGGGCCCGGTGGCTCGGAGACCCTGGCTTCTCCGACATTCCGCTGGAGCGGCTCCTGTCCGCCTCCTACCTCGGCGAGATGGCGCGCTCCATCGACGTCCACAAGGCGACGTCGTCGGCCGCGCTGCTTCCCCAGGCCATGCCGCCCGCCGAGGCCAGCCCCAGCCAGCCCCTGGGCCTGGAACGAAAAAACACCACCCACCTCTCGGTGCTGGACGCCCGAGGCAACGCCGTCGCGCTCACCACCACCCTCAACGGCGCCTTCGGTAGCTGCGTGGTGGCGCACGGCACGGGTGTCCTCCTCAACAACCAGATGGACGACTTCGCCGCCCAGCCCATGCGGCCCAACAGCTACGGCGTCGTCACCGGGGAGGCCAACGCCATCGCCGCGGGGAAGACGCCGCTGTCCTCCATGTCCCCCACCCTCGTCTTCCAGAAGGCCCACCCGGAGCGGGTGCTCCTGGCGGTGGGCAGCCCGGGCGGGGCCACCATCCCCTCAACCGTCCTCGAGGTCCTCATCAACGTCCTCGACGCGAAGATGGACCTCGTCCGCGCGGTGGGCGGCGGCCGCATCCATGAGCAGTGGCTCCCGGACACGGTGGTGGTGGACAAGGAGTCCATCGACCTGGCCACCCAGTCCGCGCTGGAGGCCATGGGACACACCTTCCGGGTGGTGGAGGCCCTCGGCGACGCGGAGGCGGTGATGGAGAACGAGGAGACCGGGCTGAGGACGGCTTCTTCGGACCCGCGCAATGAGGGCGCGGCCCTCGGGCAGGACGCGCCCCGGCCCGGGCCCGGGCCCAAGGCACGCTGACGCTAGGGTGCCTTCTTCTTCGTGTAGACGCCCTCGAAGAGCACGCTCCACGTCCGGCCGTCGTCCTGGGAGATGTCCCAGCGCTGGCGCACCTTGTCGCCCGCCACCACCTGCCAGCTGATGCGCTGAAGCGCGCCCTTCTGCCGCCCCATGGCCTTCTCCCCCTGGAGCACCATCTTCCCGTCCTTGAATTCGCCTTCCAGGACGAGCACCTGGCCGGTGTCGTCGACGTAGGTTTGCCGCCACTTGCGTGCCACGGCGTCGTAGCTGCTGAGGGACGTCCCCTTGCTCCCGTCGGTGGCCTCCCAGTGCTCCTGCAGGGCACACCCCTCGAGGAGGCGCTCCACGCGGTTGGTGCCGGCCGGAGGGCCCTGCGGGCTGACGACGTCCCATTCCCCGAGCCAGAAGTCGAACTGCCGGTGGGCGACGCTGCTGCAGGCCTGGCTCTTCGGGACGCTGGCGGGCGGGGCCGCCTTCCGCTTCGACTGTCCCTCTGCAGACGAGGCCAGCACGAGGAGCGCGCCCAAGACGACAGTCGCTCGCCTGCTTCTGGCCGTCATGGCCTACCATCATAGGAGCCTTTCAAGACCCCGTGCTCGCCGCCCCTCGGCTCTTCGACGCTCACCTCCACCCGGAGCGCCTCCGGGACGTGGACCTCGAGACGCTGCGCTTCTTCGGCGTCCAGCGGGCCCTTGTCCTCGCGCACTTCCTCGAGGAGCCGTCGGTGGCTGCGCTCAGGGCGCAGTTCGCCGCACTCAGGAGCGAGCAGCTGCCTCGCCTCGAGCGTGCCGGCATCACCGGGATGCTGGCCCTCGGTGTCCACCCGCGCTCGCTCCCGCGGCGGGGCCTGCAGGCGGTGCTGGACGTCCTGCCCTCGGCCTTCGACAGCCGGCGCGTGGTGGCCCTGGGGGAGATTGGGCTTCACCACGGGGGCCCCGCCGAGGAGGAGGCGGTGGTGGAGCAGCTGCACCTGGCCCGCCGCCTCCGCGTCCCGGTGCTGGTGCACACGCCGGAACGGGACAAGGAGCGCCACACGCGCCGTCTCCTCACCCTCTTACGGGAGCACGGGCCGAGGCCGGACCGCGTGCTGGTGGACCACGTCAGCGCCCGCACCCTTCCGTTGGTGCTGGGCTGCGGCCACTACGCCGGCCTCACCGTGCAGCTCGGCGCGTTGAAGGCCGAGCGCGCGGTGGCCCTCGTCGCCCGGCTCGGCAGCGAGCGCCTCGTCTTCAACTCGGATGGGGGGGACCGCTCGGGTGACTTGCTGGCGCTTCCTCGCGCCGTGCACCGGCTGCAGGAGGCCGACCTCTCGGCGCGGGTGGTGCACCGGGTGGCCTGGGCCAACGCCTGCACCTTCCTCGGCGTGGGTGCGGACTAGACGCACGCCCTCCACCGAAACGGGTGAAGACGTCAGTGCAGCGCGGCGCGCTGCTCGAAGCGGACGTTGCCGTCCGGGTCCAGCCGGACGTCCATGTCGAAGCCCCGGAGACGGTAGGCGTCGAGGGACACCTCGGCGGCCTCCAGAAGCTCCTGGGTGCGCTGGTCGAGCTCCACTGCAGCGAGCAGCGTCAGGGCTGCGCGGACGTCGCCCGCGTACACCGGAAGCTGACGGAAGCGTGCCCAGCGTCCATTGCCGAGTTTGACGAGTTGGCCCTCATCCGCCATTTGCCTACCCCCACGCGTCACGCACTGCGCAAGAGGAAACTAATGCTCTGCCGGGGCCCCTGTCTACACCCCTTCGTTAACGCCTCTCAAATAACTGGTATTGCTAAAGTTAGTCATCGTCTCCGGGAAAGGAAGCCCCCCACCCGAGGAGCTGGGTTGTGAATCCGTCAACGCGATGACTTGGGGCGTTGTAAAGGCCCCAGGGGAGGGAAAGCACCCCTCAGGACTTGGGACGAATCTCGACGCCCACCAGCTGCTCGAGGACGGTGATGACGGCGCCGATGTCCTCCTCCCCTTTCCCTGCGGCGCGGGCAAGCGCGTACACCTCGCGCACCGCGGCGGCCAGCGGTGTCGGGACGCGGCGCGCGGACGCATCGTCGAGGAAGAGGGAGAGGTCCTTGTGCATGAGCTCGATGGAGAAGTGCGTGGAGAAGTCCCGCCGCAGGAGGGCCGCGCCCTTGAATTCGAAATAGGGCGAGCGAAAGCCCGAGGCCTGCACCACCTCCAGCACCTTGGACGGGTCCACGCCGGCCTTGGTGGCCAGAAGCATCCCCTCGCCAAGCCCCTGCAGCATCGAGGCGATGAGGGCATTGCCCGCGAGCTTCACCTGGACGGCGGCGTCGACGGCCCCGCAGTGGATGGCCTTCTCCCCGACGGCGGCGAAGACGCCCTCGCAGCGCGCCACCGCCTCCTTCGTCCCGCCCACCATCAGCAAGAGCGTCCCCTTCTCCGCGCCATTCTTGCTGCCCGTCACCGGGGACTCGACGAAGTCGACGCCCAGCGCATTCGCCCGGCGCTCGAGGGAGAGGGCCATGGCCGGAGAGATGGTGGAGAAGTCGATGAGCAGCTGTCCCTTCCGGGCCTTCCGGAAGAGGCCGTCCTTTCCGTCCACCGCCTCCTCCAGCACGGAAGGCGTGGAGAGACAGGTGCAGGCCACGTCCACCTCCCCCATCAACTCCGCAGGGGTGCTGGCCACCTTGGCCCCGTCCGCCACCAGCGCCTCGGCGCGGGCGCGGGTGCGGTTCCACACCGTCACGGCGAAGCCCTTGCGCGCGAGGTTGCGCGCCATGCGGCTCCCCATGAGCCCCATCCCGAGAAAGCCCACCTTCTGCGGTGTCGTCGTGCCCATGTCGCCTCCGGAAAGCAAAACGCTTAAGGTGCTGGCGATGCGGTTTCTACGTTTGTTGCGTTCGGCCAAGGACATACTCCCACGGGGCCAGCTGGCGCAGGACCAGGCCGAGCGCCTCCTGGCCGAGGCCTTTCGCTCGCTCGGCGCCCTGTGCGCCCGCACCGCGGAGCTCCTGGAAGCCCAGCGCCTGGCCCGCAGCGGCTACGGCGCGCAGGGAAAGTTTCTCGAGCGTCTGGAGCCACCGAGCTCCCCTCCTGGGCCCTCGAGGCTCTAGCCCTTCAGGACGTCGGCGAGAAACTTCTGTGTGATGGCGTCGGCCTCGGCCGCCGCCGGAGGGTTGTAGCGGCCGCCGGTGGGGTTGGCGAAGGCGTGGTCGGCATCGAAGCTGTGGAAGCTGTGCTTCACGCCGGCCTCGGTGAGCGCCTTGTCGAAGGCGTCCACCTTGTCGGGCGTAATCCACCCATCCTTCTTGGCCCAGATGCCAAGCAAAGGCCCGCGCAGCGTCTTCAGCTGGGCGACGTCCGTCACCGGCATCCCGTAGTACATGACGGTGGCCGAGACGGACTGGGGGCTCCCCAGCGAGGCCAAGAGGCTCTGGCCGCCGCCAGCGCACCAGCCCAGGGTGACGAGCTTCTTTCCGTGGAGGTGTTTCACGAGCCAGGCCACGCCCGCCTTCTCGACGGCGGCGGCGTGCTTGGCGTCGAGCCCATTCATCAGCTTTCCGGCGTCGTCCGGGGAGGTGGCCACCTTGCCCCCGTAGAGGTCCACCGCCAGCGCCAGGTACCCCTGCGCGGCGAAGGCGTCGGCCTGGCTCTTGATGAAGTCGTTGAGCCCCCACCACTCGTGGAGGACGAGGATGCCGCCACTGACGGCATGCTTCGGCCGGGCGACGTAGGCGATGGCCGAGCCGCCGCCCTCCAGGGAGAGCGACACCACCTTCCCGGTGGGAGTCGGCGGCGCCGGGTCCACCGGGTGGGCCTGGTGCGTGGGGACGCCCGAGTCGGCATCCGAGCCATGGACGTGCTGCGGCTCATCGGCAACCGCGGGAAAACCCATCGCCAGCAAGAGGGCGCTGGCCCACGTCAAGATGCGAGCAGACATGTGTCCTCCGTCAAAGGGCCGCTGAATTACAGGAAGGGTGGGCACTTGAAGGGCGCGCGGGGAGCCCCCTTTCCGACAACCAGGACACCGCTCAGCCGGGATGGCCCGCCGGCCCGTGCGCCTTGGGCGCCTCCGTCCCTTCCGGCTCGATGGCCATGTTGGCCGGCTCGACAGGAAGGGTGGGGCCGCTCGTCCAGGACTGCACGGCATTGCTCGTCCTCGGCGCATCCGGGTTACTCGGCAGGCCAGGGATGAGGGGCGCCGGACGGACGGCGGTGGAGGTGCTGCGGTCGGCGACGTCAGTGTCCACGCCCCTCAAGTCGGGCGACTGCGCGTGGATGCCGTAGGCGGTGCTGATGCCGCCCTCTCCCAGGGTCCCGGCCACGCCGAGGCTGGTGGTGTCCGCCTTGTCGCTCAAGGGGCCGTGCTTCGTCGAGCAACCGGGCACGAGGGCCAGGGCGCACAGCGTCAGGAGCGTCGTCAGGAGGGCGCGCATGCTTCTGTACCGCTTACCTCAAGCCGGCACGGGCATGAAGCGCAAAAGGCCCCCTGGCCCTCGAGACACAAGGGGCCCCCCGAGAAGGGGAAGTGCTCGACCCGAGGTTGCGCGCAGCAACGGGCCACTGCTTCCATGCGGGCGTCTTCAAGAGAGCCGAAGCCCCCAAGGTGCGCGTCTTCCACTCCGACAGCCACACCGTGCCGTTGCCTGCCGGGCACCGCTTTCCCATGGGCAAGTACCGTCTCCTGAGGGAGGCCCTCCTTGGCGCCTCCCTGCTCTCCCAGGACGAGCTCGTCCCGGCCGAGCCCGTGGACTTCGACGCCCTGGGCCTCGTGCACTCGCCGCGCTGGGTGAAGGCGGTGAAGGAGGGCCACCTCAGCGAGGCCGAGGTGCGCCGGCTGGGCTTCCCCTGGAGCGAGGCCCTGGTGTCGCGCTCGCGGGCCGCGGTGGGTGGCACCTGCGCCGCGGCCCGCGTCGCCCTCGAGGAGGGCTTCGCCGGAAACCTGGCGGGAGGCACGCACCATGCCTTCTCCGACCATGGCGAGGGCTTCTGCGTCTTCAACGACATCGCGGTGAGCATCCGCGCGCTGCAGGCCGAAGGCCGCATCGGCCGGGCCCTGGTGGTGGACCTCGACGTGCACCAGGGCAACGGGACGGCGTCCGTCTTCGAGGGGGACGCGTCCGTCTTCACCTTCAGCATGCACGGGCAGCACAACTTCCCCTTCCGCAAGCAGCGCTCCTCCCTCGACGTGGGCCTCGAGGACGGCACTCAGGATGCGGCCTACCTGGATGCGCTCTACCGCCACCTGCCGCGCGTCCTCGACGCCGCCCGGCCGGAGCTCATCTACTACCAGGCTGGCGTCGACCCGCTGGCCGAGGACACCCTCGGACGGCTGGCGCTCAGCCAGGAAGGCCTCGAGGCGCGCGACCGCTTCGTCTTCGAGTCCGCACGGCTTCACGGCCTTCCGCTGGTGGTGACGCTGGGCGGCGGCTACGCCCGTCCCCTGGAGTGCACCATCGCCGCTCACCTCGGGACGTACCGCGCCGCCCGGGCCGTGTACGGAGGCCTCGACTCGAGCCCCTGAGGAAATGGCCCCGGCCTCCCTTGGGTTTTCCTGTTGGACAGCCGCCCTCGGGCTGGTGCACGGTGCCCCACCCCGAAGGCTTTTCCTCCTCTAGAAGCGTCACACGTGCCTCCTCCGCTCGCCCGCGAACACCTGGCGGAACTCTTCGACGCGAGTCCCGAGCCCTTCTGCGCCTTCGGCGCCGTCCGCAGCGAGCGCGGCGTGGAGGACGTGCGGTTTGTGTACGCGAATACGAGCGCCGCGCGCTTCTTCCAGCGCACAAACGCCGCGGAGCTCGAGGGGCATGGGCTCTTGCAGGTCGCGCCCGTCCACCTGGCCAAGGGCCTCTTCGAGCGGCTGGTGCGGGTGGTGGAGGGGGGCGAGCCTGACCGCCATGCCTTCTTTCACGCCGGCGACAGCGTCTCGGGCTCGGGCTGGTACACGAGTCTCTCGCTGAAGTGGGGGGACGGCGTGACGCTGGCCCTGCACGAGGACTCCCACCGCGTCCTCGGACGGGGGCCCTTCTTCGAGACGTCCACGGGTGAGCCCTCGGTGTCCAAGGAGCGAGACCTCCTGGAGGCCATGCTGCGCCACCTGCCGGCGCGGATTGTCCTCTTCAGCCTCCCCAACTTCGTCTTCGAGTACGTCAACGACGCCGTCCTCGGCCGGGGCTTCGGCAAGGAGCTCATCGGCCAGAGCGCTGTGGAGCGCTTCCCGGACCTTCTCCACCACCCCCTCGCCGAAGGCCTCCGGCAGTCCCTCGTCAGCGGCAAGGCCTACGTCAACCCCGAAGTCGCGCTGCGGATGGACTACGGGAGGGGCCTCGAGGAGCGCGTCTTCAGCGTCGTCTACCAGCCGCTGGCCGGAGCCGAGGGACAGCCGGTGGCGCTCCTCGGCTTCCACTTCGACGTCACCGAGCAGGCCCAGGCCCGCGCCTGCACCGAGGCCCTCCTGCGCGAGAAGGGCGAGCTGGCCACCCAGCTGGAGGAGGAGCGGCGCTGGCAGAAGGCCGTCCTCACCGACGTCTCCCAGGGCCTGGCGGTGCTCGCCCCGGACGGGGCCCTCCTCTTCTGCAACCCCCGCATGGAGGAGCTCCTCGGGCACACCGCCGCCCAGGCGCCGAGGATGGTGGCCGAGCTCTTCCCGCACTTCTGGCCGGACGGCCAAAGCATTCCCCGGGAGGAGCGCCCCTTCCACCGCGCCGTGACGAGCGGGCTTCCGGTGCGCAACGTCCCGGTGGTGTACCCGCACCCCGGCCGGGGCGACGTCACCCTCGACGTCAGCGTGGCGCCCATCCTCGACGCCCAGGGCACGGTGAGCGCGGCCATCGTCACCGTCGACGACGTCACCGAGCGCCACTGGCTGGAGGACGAGCGCTCCACGGCGCTGGCGGCGGAGCGGGAGGCGCGCCTTCGGGCGGAGGCCCTGGCCCGCGACCTGGCCCAGAGCGAGGAGCGCTTCCGCTCGCTGGTGGAGACGTCGAGCCAGGCCATCTGGACGATGGACTGGCAGGGAAACCTCCTCACCCCGGCGCCGGGATGGAGCGCGCTCACCGGGCAGTCCCTGGAGGAAAGCCAGGGGCTGGGCTGGCTGAGCGTCATCCACCCCGAGGACGTGCAAGGCATGCGGGAGAGCTGGCGCGCGGCGCTGCACGGCCGCCAGCCGGTGACGGCCGACTGCCGCGTGCGCCGGCCCGACGGCGAGTGGGTGGACTGCACCGCCCGGGGCGTGCCCCTCTTCGACGAGGACGGCCAGGTGCGGGAGTGGGTGGGCACCCTGCGCGACGTCAGCATCGAGCGCCGGGAGGAGGCAGCCCTCCGCCTCCTCTCCAGCACCGGGGCGGAGCTCTCCAAGACGCTCGATGTCGCCGAGACGCTGCGGGCCGTCACCCGGCTCCTCGTGCCGGCGCTGGCCGACATCTGCATCGTCGACGTCCTCGGCGAGGACGGGACGCGCGAGCGGGTGGCGGTGGGCCATGCCCGGCCCGAGGACAAGGAGCTGGCCGAGCGCGTCCGGATGGCCGGTCCGACGGAGGACGGGCCGCTCTCCGAGGCGCTCCGCACGCGCGAGCCCGTCCTGGTCAGCGTCACGGGCGGGCCGGAGCACCTCGACTCCCTGGCCAAGGACGTGGGCCAGCCCACGCTGCTGAGCGGCGTGAAGCGCTCGCTCCTCGCCGTCCCCCTCCTGGCCCGCGGCCGTCCGCTGGGCGTCATCGGCTTCTTCCACTCGCACAGCGAGCGGCGCTACGGGCCGCTCGACGTGGCCCTGGCCGAGGAGGTGTGCCGCCGGGCGGCGCTGGCCATCGACAACGCCCGCCTCTACCAGCGTGCAGAGGAGGCCAACCGGGCCAAGGATGCGTTTCTGGCCACCGTCTCCCACGAGCTGCGCACGCCGCTCTCGGCCATTCTCGGCTGGACGCGCCTTTTGCGCGGCGGCGGGCTCTCCAAGGAGAAGCAGGCCCGGGCGCTGGAGACGCTGGACCGCAACGCCCGGGCCCAGGCCAGGCTGGTGGAGGACCTCCTCGACGTGAGCCGCATCGTCGCCGGGGAGACGCGGCTCCTCCGGGCGCCGCTCGAGCTGGCGCGGGTGGTGGACGCGGCCCTGGAGACGCTCCGGCCCGCGGCGGAGGCCAAGGCCATCCATCTGCAGCTGTCCCTGGAGCGCGCGGTGGTGGTGGTGGGCGACGCGGACCGGCTGCAGCAAGTCGTCTGGAATCTCCTCTCCAACGCCATCAAGTTCACCGCGCCCAAGGGCAGCGTCGTGGTGAGGCTGGAGGCCATCGGCGACGAGGTCACCCTCGTCGTCTCCGACAGCGGGCAGGGAATCTCCGCGGACTTCTTGCCGCACGTCTTCGAGCGATTCCGCCAGGCGGACTCGACGCCGACCCGTTCCACCGGCGGACTCGGACTCGGACTCTCCATCGTCCGTCACCTCGTCGAGCTGCACGGCGGAACCGTCGCGGCACACAGCGCGGGTGAGGGCCAAGGTGCGACCTTCACTGTGCGGCTGGCGCTGGTGCGCGGTGTCGAGCCGGAACGCAGTCCCACCCGACGGACCCCGAGCGCGGGAGTTCACATCGCGGTACCGTCGCTTGCTGGCGTGCGCGTATTGCTCGTGGACAGCGAGGCGGAGATGCGGGAGCTGCTGAGCGCGGTGCTGGTGCAACACAAGGCGCGCGTCACCACTGCATCGAGTGTCGAGGAGGCGATGGACGCGCTGAGCGACGCCCGCCCCGACGTCGTCCTCGCCGACGTGGCGCTGCCCGGTGAGGATGGCCTGCAACTTCTGGCGCGTATCCGCCGGCTTCCGCAGAAGGAGGGCGGCGCAATTCCGGCCGTGGCCTTCTGCGCCCCGTCCCAGGAGCAGCGTGCGCTGCGGTCCGGGTTTCAGGCGTGCGTCGGAAAGCCGGTGGAGCCTGCGGAGCTCGTCAGCGTCGTCGCCGAGCTGGTGGCACCTGCGACTACACCGGACGCATCGGTGGTTGGTTGAGCTACCTCGCAGCTGCCTCGAGGCCGGCCCTCCGCCGCCCACCTGGCCGCGGCTGCGTCGCACCCCCAAGCTTCCTGTGCCCGCCCGGGTTCAGGCGTCAGAGGACATGCCTACGCTTTTTACCGTGGGTGACGTGAGCACAGCAGCTCGAGAAGGTTTCTTGGCCGCGACGAGGTCCGCACTGCACCAAAGGAAGTCCAACTCCGCCGCCGGGCAGGAGCTGGACCGGGTGAAGGCCGTGGCCTCGCTGGGGTTGCTCGACGGTGGACGCGAGCCGCCGTTTGACCGCGTGGCCCGCCTGGCCGCGCGCTCGGTGAAGACGCCGGCCGCGCTCCTCGTCTTCCTCGGGGACGGGAAGGCCGTCGTCCGCGGCGCCGCCAACCTCATGGAGCCCCTGTGCGGGCACGGGCCGGTGCCTCACACCGCGGTGAATGCCGTGGTGGAAGCCAACGAGCCCGTGCGGGTGCCGCTCGTGGACGCAGCCGGCCCCCAGGACGCTGGCCTTCTGGCCCTCGGTTCTCGCGCCTGGATGGGCGTCCCCGTCCGGGACCGCCCCGGGCGTGTCCTCGGCGCGCTCCTCGCCGTGGACTCGGCTCCGCACCGCTGGACGGACGAGGACGTCCAGGCGATGGAGGACGCGGCTCTGGCCCTGCTTCCGGAGCTCGAGGCCCGGACGTCCCTGGTGGAGCTCGGGCTCGACACGCCCGACCTGGTGGGCCAGCTCAACCCCGGCAGCGTGTCCGAGGCCATGGCGCTCGCGTTGCGCATCGAGCGTTCTCATCTGACGGCCCTCCTCGACGCCCTGGCCGACGGGGTGCTTCTGGTGAGCCACGCCGGCCTCGTCATCCACTGCAACAAGGCCTTCCTCGGCCTCTTCGGCCTTCTGGACTCCCCGTCCCTGGTGGGGCTCAGCAGCCGCGAGGCCTGCGCCCGCTACCGAGACCAATTCGTCGAGCCGGACCGCTTCGAGGCCCGCGTCGAGGAGCTCAAGCAGCGCCGCGTCGGCACCTTCCGGGAGCTCCTTCCCATGGGGGACGGCCGGGTGTTGGAGCGCGACTACGCGCCGGTGTTGGGCGAGGGACAGGCCCTGGGACACCTGTGGATTTACCGCGACGTCACGGAACGCGAACGGGCACGGAGCTCCCTCGTCCAGCAGCGCGACAACGGCTCGCTGGTGCACGTGGACGAGCTCACCGGCCTTCACAACCGCCGGGCCTTCCTCGACCTGGCCCGGGCCCAGCTCGACGATGCGGTGCGGGCACAGCGCGGAATGCTCGTCATCTTCGCGGACCTCGACGGGCTGAAGCAGATTAACGACCGCCTGGGCCACCAGGCCGGGGACCGGGCCCTCTTCGAATTCGCCGCGCTGCTCCGTGCCACCTTCCGCGAGCGGGATTTGGTGGCCCGCCTCGGCGGCGATGAATTCGTGGTGCTGGTGACGGATGCCTCCGGCGTGGGCCACGCGGAACTGGTGGCGCGCCTCGCCGCCCGGGTGGACCAGCACAACAACCGGGGCCGGCGCGACTTCTCCATCGCCTTCAGCACCGGGGTGTCCACCTTCGACCCCTCGGAGCCCGAGCCTTTGGAAGTGCTCCTCAGCCAGGCCGACGCGCGGATGTACGCCCAGAAGCGCCGGCGCAAGGACGAGCAGCCCGCGGCCTAGTGCTTCAGGCCTTGACAAGCTGCCGCAGCACGAAGGGCAGGATGCCGCCGCTCTTGAAGTAGTCGAGCTCGTTGGGCGTGTCGATGCGGCAGGTGACAGTGAAGCGTCGGTGGTCGCCCTTGGCCGGGGTCGCCTCGACGGTGAGCTTCTTGCCCGCGGCCAGTCCCTCGGCGATGCCGTCGATGTCGAATGTCTCCTGCCCGGTGAGCCCGAGGGAGGCGGCGTCCTCGCCCGGCTCGTACTGCAGCGGCAGGACGCCCATCCCCACGAGGTTACTGCGGTGGATGCGCTCGAAGCTCTTGGCGATGACGGCCCGCACGCCGAGCAGCTGGGTGCCCTTGGCCGCCCAGTCGCGGGAGCTCCCGGTGCCGTACTCGGCGCCGGCCAGGACGACGAGGGGCGTCTTCTCCTTGGCGTACAGCATCGCCGCGTCGTAGATGCTCATCTTCTCGCGGGTGGGCAGATGCACCGTCACCCCGCCCTCGGTGCCCGGCAGGAGGAGGTTTCGGAGCCGGATGTTGGCGAAGGTGCCGCGCACCATCACCTCGTGGTTACCGCGGCGGGCGCCGTAGCTGTTGAAGTCCTTCGGCTCCACGCCCTCCTCCATGAGGTAGCGGGCGGCGGGGCTATTCTTGGCGATGTTGCCGGCCGGGCTGATGTGGTCGGTGGTGACGGAGTCCCCCAGCACCGCCAGCACCCGGGCGCCGCGGATGTCCGTCAGCGGGGCCGGCTCCTTGGAGAGCGCGTCGAAGAAGGGCGGCTTTCGGACGTAGGTGCTCTTCGGGTCCCAGGCGAAGGTCTCCGCCATCGTCACCTTCATCGCCCGCCAGCGCTCATCCCCGTCCAGGGCCCGGGCGTACTGCTTCTGGAATTGCTCCGGCTTGACGAAGCTCTCCACCGCCTCGCGGATTTCGGCGTCGGTGGGCCACACCTCGTGCAGGTAGACGGGGTGGCCGTTTCGGTCCTCGGCCAGGGGCTCCTTGGTGAGGTCCTTGCCCACCGTGCCCGCCAGGGCATAGGCCACCACCAGGGGCGGGCTGGCCAAGAAATTCATCCGCACGTAGGGGTTGATGCGGCCCTCGAAGTTGCGGTTTCCGGACAGCACCGAGGCCACCACCAGGTCGGCCGACGTCACCGCCTCGACGATGTGCTCCGGCAAGGGGCCGGAGTTGCCGATGCAGGTGGTGCACCCGTAGCCCACCAGGTGAAACCCCAGGGCCTCGAGGTAGGGCAGCACCCCGGCCGCCTTGAGGTAGTCCATCACCACCTTGCTTCCCGGGGCGAGCGACGTCTTCACCCAGGGCTTGGTGCTGAGGCCGCGCTCCACCGCGCGCTTGGCGAGAAGCCCCGCGCCGAGGAGGACGGCCGGGTTACTGGTGTTGGTGCAGCTGGTGATGGCGGCGATGACGACTGCCCCGTGGCCGACGTCGTAGCGCAGGCCCCGCTCCTTCACCTCCACGCTGGCCGCCGCGCGGTCGGCGGCCGAGGTTTCCTGGGCCTTCTTCTGCGCCGGGCCGGGCGCGTCGTCGTCCTGGGGCGGGGCGACGGCCAGCATCTCGGCCAGCGACGCCTCGTACCCCGTCTTCATCGAGCGGAGCGGCACGCGGTCCTGGGGCCGCTTCGGCCCGGCCAGGGAGGGCTCCACCGTCCCCAGCTCCAGGGACAGCGTGTCGGAAAACACCGGCTCCGGCATGTCCGCGGTGTGGAAGAGGCCCTGCTCCTTGCAGTAGGCCTCCACCAGGGCCACCTGCGCCGGCGAGCGTCCGGTGAAGCGCAGGTAGTTGAGCGTCTGGACGTCCACCGGGAAGAAGCCGATGGTGGCCCCGTACTCCGGGGACATGTTGGCGATGGTGGCCCGGTCCGGAAGCGACAGCGCAGCGATGCCAGGGCCATAGAATTCGACGAATTTCCCCACCACCCCCTTCTTGCGAAGCATCTGGGTGACGGTGAGGACGAGGTCCGTGGCGGTGGCCCCCGCGGGGAGCGCCCCGGAGAGGCGGAAGCCCACCACCTGGGGGATGAGCATGGTGATGGGCTGTCCGAGGAGGGCTGCCTCGGCCTCGATGCCGCCCACTCCCCAGCCCACGACGCCGAGCGCATTCACCATGGTGGTGTGGGAGTCCGTCCCCACCAGCGTGTCCGGGAAGAGGGAGTGGCCGTCGCGAAAAACCACCTGGGCCAGGTACTCGAGGTTCACCTGGTGGCAGATGCCGGTGTCGGGCGGGACGACGCGGAAATTGCGGAAGGCCTCCTGGCCCCAGCGGAGGAAGGCGTAGCGCTCGCGGTTGCGCTCGAATTCCAATTCGGCGTTGGCGGCAAAGGAGGTGGAGCTCCCGAACTGGTCCACCACCACCGAGTGGTCGATGACCAGGTCCGCCGGGTTGCGGGGGTTGATTTTGTTGGGGTCGCCGCCGAGCGCGGCCAGCGCCTCGCGCATCGCCGCGAGGTCGACGACGGCCGGGACGCCGGTGAAGTCCTGCAGCAGCACCCGGGCCACGTAGAAGGAGATTTCCGTGTCCGGCGTCGCCTTGGCATTCCAGGCCACCATCTTCTCGATGTGCTCGCGCCGCACCACCCGGCCGTCCTCGTGGCGGAGGAGGTTTTCCAGGAGCACCTTGAGGGAGAAGGGCAGGCGGGCAGCGGCAGGGTGGCTCTTGGCCAGCGTGGCGAGGCGGAACACCTGGTAGGAGGCGCCCTCCACCTCCAGCGTCCCCTTGGTATGGAAGGAATCGGTGTGCATGTGGGCTTCTCCCATGAAGCCTCTATGCACCGCCCGATGCGCCGCGCGCAACACGCATGCGACGCATCAGGAGGATGCGCCCTGGGCCAGAGGCCCTCACTTCTCCGGGACGGAGGGCGTGTCGGGCGGCGGTTGGACGGGGGTGGCCTTCAGCTCCGCCGCGGCGGAAGCCCCGGTGGGGACTTCGCGCACCACCTTGCCGGACTTGGCGTCGATGACCAGGTCCACCGGCGCGCCGCCGCTCGAGCCCGGGCCGAAGCGCAACAGCCAGAGGTTTCCGGGCAGCTCCTGGGAGCCCCAGAAGACGCGGTCCGGAAGCTTCGAGGCGTAGATGTAGTCGGACCCGATGTGCATCGCGTCGTCGAAGCCGCCGACGGTGATGACGTCCTGGGGCGGCGCCGGCGGCACGAGTGGCGGACGGTTGCTGCGGTCATCGGCCACGCAGGCGGCGAAGAGGACGCTGCACAGAAGCCAACCCTTGCCGCCCGACGCCATCGACATGTCCCCGCCCGACGTTTCTCTTCTTGAAGGCCCGTCCCGACTTCGCGGCAACGCTAACACGAGGAGGATGGACGGGGACGCCCCCAGGGTCCACCTCTCCTCACCTCCGGCCCCAAGGCAACCCCAAGGGCCAGAGAGGTGACTTGGCCCTCAGCGCAGAAGCGCCTCTTCCGCGGCGCGGGCCACCGCCGCCCGGGCCCAGGCCGGCTCGACGACTTCCGCCTCGCCCCCGAAGGACATCACCCACTGGGTGAGCCAGCGTTCCGAGTCGCCCGCCACTCGCACCTCCACCCCGCCGTCCGGCAGCTCCTTCACCTCGGAGCCGAAGCGCTCACGCTGGTAGGGCGCGGCCACGGGCGAGAAGCGCACCCGCACCTCGCCGCGCTCCGCCGGGTCCGGGACGTGGGACGGCGTCCCCACCCGGGCGGCGAATTTGAGCTGCGTCACCACCACGTGCGCCATGCGGTCCACGCGGAAGAGACGCTGGTCCGCCCGGCCCGCGTCCCAGGCGCTCAGGTACCACTGGCCGCGGTGGCTGAAGAGCTCGAGCGGCTCCACCCGGCGGGCCTCCACCTTCGTCCGGACATTTCCGGCGTAGTCGAAGGTGAGCTCGCAGCGCTCGGCGATGGCGCGGGTGATTTCGCCCAGGTCCGCCGAACCCGTGGTGCGCATGTCCACGGTGCGCTCCAGCGCGTGGTAGCGCAGGCGGGCCGTCACCGGGAGCACCTTCTCCAGCTTGGCCAGCGCGGTGGCCAGGGCCCCGCCCGCCGCCGGGCGCAACAGCTCGCCGGCGGCGGCCAGCGCGGCGGCTTCCGCGGGGGTGAGCCGGGGGGGCTTGGTGAAGCGCTGGTCGAGCTCCACCGTCACCTTGTCATTCTCGACGTGCAGGTCGATGAAGTCGTCGGGCTGGAAGGGCGGGCGCCCGACGAGGGTGAGCAAGTCGAGGTCACGCAGAAGCTCCTCGCGCGACAGCCCCAGCGCCCGGGCCAGCGCATCCACGCCGATGCCCTGGTTTCTGGAGACGTAGGGCACCACCAGTAAAAGGCGCCGGAGCCGCTCGTGGACGTCGCTCATTTCGGGGCTTGCCCCCCGTGCTTCCTTCGCACCGCCTCGGCCATGGCCGAGATGCGGGCCACCGCAGGCTCGGGCGAAAGCACCCGCACGTCCGGGGAGAGCGTGAGGAGGTGGCGCAGGAGTGGGTCGAGGTTGGTGACGCTGAGCGTGGCGGTGGTGCGGCTGCCCTCCCGCACCACCCGCGCCTCCGGGAAATGGGCCTCGGCGCGGTCCGCCAGCCCACCCAAGAGGCGCAGCGTCACCTCCGTCGGGGGCTCGATGCGAAACTGCCAGGGGGAGTGGGGGACGTGGTCATCGAGGCGAAAGTCCGCTGGCACCTGGAAGTCGGCGGTGCGGGGCTTGCTGGTATTCATCTTCAAGTCCCGGATGCGGTGGACGTGGAACGTCCGCAGCGCCTGGCGCTCGTGGCAGAAGCCCACCAGGGACCAGATGCCGCGCCGCAGGGCCAGGCCGTAGGGGTCCACCGTCCTGTGTGACGTCCGTGGCGAGCGTGGCGAGGCGTACTCCAGCGTCACCGACTTCCGCGTGCTGGCGGCCGTCCACAGGGACTCCAGGTGCTGGGGCACATGGCGTGCCTCTCGCACCGCGCCGAGCTCCATCCGCACCCTGGGGGCCGGCAGCTCAGGGTCGGCGAAGAAGGCCACCTTCCTTAGGGCATGCTGCAAGTCCTGCCGCCCGGGAAAGGCCCCCGAGGCCAGCGCCGCCGAGCCCGCGGCGTAGAGGACGGCCATCTCCTCGGGAGTGAAGCCCACGTCGGGCAGGTAGTAGGCATCGCGGTCGAGGAGGTAGCCGTCCTTTCTGTCCTCGTCGCCCTGGACGTAGGTGAGCGGGATGCCCAGCTCCAAGAGCTCCGCCTTGTCCCGCTCGAACTTGCGCTCGGTGGCCTCGTCCGTCCCGGCGCCGTAGTCCTCCGGGAAGGCCTCCTTCAGCTCCGCCCAGGAGACGGGCTCCTGCGCGTCGAGGAGCAGCGCCACCAAGTCCAGCAGTCGTTCCGTGCGGTCCATCGTGAAGGGCTGCAGAATGGAGAGGCGTGCCGCAACTCGTCAAGGCATGGGCGCACGACGGCCGCGTGTTACCGTGGCCCGAGCCGTCCACCCTTGCCTTTCGCGAGGTTTTCCTCCGTGCCTCTTGCCCTCGTGCTTTTGGTGCTGGCCCAAGGCAACCAGAGTGTCCACGACTGGTTGGAGGGCGCCGAAATCGGCGACCGCGAGCAATCCATGACGTTTGGCTCCAAGGGGGGCTACCGCGCCGAGCGGCACGACGGCCTGGGAAGGACGCAAGCCCGGGGCGCCTGGAAGCTCACCGGCGGCACCCTCTCGGTGACGGTGAGCAGCTGCAGCGGGCCGCACTGCAGGAGCTTTGGAAAAAGCTACACCGCCGAGGTGGCGGTGGTGGGGGAGCGCGCGCTCAGCGTCGAGCCCACCCCGGCCGACGTCCCCTTCAGCCGGGGCAGCTACTACTGCCACCACCAGGGCTGCGAGAAGCGCATCGGCGTCCGGCTGGTGGCCCACACTGCGCCCTCTCCGGCGGTGCGGGCGGCAGCCGAGCGCCTCATCGAGCGCAACGTCGGGCGCAACACGGAAGTCGTCTGGTGGGCACCCCGCACCGAGACGCCGGCGCCTCTCTCCACGGTGCTGTACTGCCCGCGGGAGGCCGACGCGGCCCAGAAGGCGGCCGAGACGGTGGTGGCCGACCTCGCCAGCCTGGACTGGCTCGGGCCGCTCATTGCCCTCCCTGCCACCGGCGACTGCCTGTGGGACGTCCAGGTGACGGTGGGAGACGCGGTGAACCTTCCGGAGCCAGCAGCGCGGCCGGCCCCGTGAGCCGCATCGCCGCGCGGGTGCGCGACTTGCCCGCCACCATCTTCTCCGAGTTCAGCGCGCTGGCGCTGCGCACCGGGGCCCTCAACCTGGGGCAGGGCTTTCCGGACTTCGACGGGCCGGAGGAAGTCCGCGAGGCGGCGGTGCGCGCGCTCCGGGGCGGGAAAAACCAGTATGCGCTTGGCGCCGGAAGCCTCAATTTGAGGCAGGCCATCGCCGAGCACGCGCAGCGCTTCTACGGACAGCGCGTCGACGCCGAGAAGGAAGTCACCGTCACCGCGGGCGCCACCGAGGCCCTCTTCGACGCCCTCCTTGGCCTCCTCGACCCGGGCGACGAGGCCATCCTCTTCGAACCCTTCTACGACTCCTATGCCGCGGCGGTGGCCATGGCCGGCGCCACCGTCCGGCCGGTGACGCTGCGGCCACCCTCCACCGGCCACCCCGGGTGGTGGTTCGAGACGGCCGAGCTCGAGGCCGCCTTCGGCCCGCGGACGCGGGTGGTGGTGGTGAACTCTCCCCACAACCCCACCGGCAAAGTCTTCTCCCCGTCCGAGCTGGACGTCATCGCACGCCTTCTCCGGCAGCACGACGCGGTGGCCCTCACCGACGAGGTGTACGAGCACCTCGTCTACCCGCCGGCGCGCCATGTGCGGCTGGCGACGCTGCCCGGCATGGCGGAGCGGACACTCAGCATCAGCAGCGGCGGGAAGAGCTTCAGCTACACCGGGTGGAAGGTGGGCTGGGCCATCGGCCCACCCGCGCTTCTGCGCGCCGTGGCCCAGGCGCACCAGTACGTCACCTTTGCCGTCGCGGCACCGCTTCAGGAGGGCATCGCCGCGGCCCTGCGACTGCCGGACACCTACTTCCAGGGCCTCCTCAAGGACTACGCGGCCCGCAGAGACCGGCTCCTCGTCGCCCTGCAGGCGGCGGGGCTTCGGCCCTACAGTCCGGAGGGCGCCTACTTCATCTGCTGCGACGTCACCGGGTTTGGCCACCCAAGCGACGCGGCCTTCTGCCGCTGGCTCACCACCGAGGTGGGCGTGGCCTGCATCCCCCTGTCGGCCTTCTACGCCCGGCCCGGCGAGGCGGCGCAGGTGGCCCGCTTCGCCTTCTGCAAGACGGACGCGGTGCTGGACGAGGCCGCCCGTCGCCTGGAGCGCCTCGGGCACGCGGTGTAGCCCCCGACCTCCACTCCGCGTGGAGTGTGGGCAAGCGGACGCGGCCTTGCGGCGCTACATTGCCTCGCCCAGCCTGTACCTTTTTTGGAGACGGACCCGCCTGAACGACATCGCCGGAAATACCCTCGGGCTCAAGCCGAGTGAGCTGCAGCGTCTGCGCAACACCTACCGCCGCCGCGTCTCGGCCCACGAGATTGTCAGCGCCGAGCTGGCTCGTCACCTCACCGAGCTCTCGAGGGACACCCACCGCCAGGTGGGCGTCCTCCTCAACCGCAAGGGGGACGTGGAGCAGGTGGTGGTGGGGGATGCGCAGAAGCTCGAGCTGCCGGACATCGGCCGCGCCCGTGCCGGGCAGGTGCGCCTTCGCGGCCTGCGCCTCGTCCACACCCACCTCAAGTCCGAGCCCCTCACCCGCGACGACCTCACCGACTTGGCGCTCCTGCGGCTGGACCTCGTGGCGGCGGTGGGCGTCCTCGACGACGGCCTTCCCGGTGTCCTGCACTGGGCGCACCTCGTCCCGGCCAACGGGGAGGGAAGTTACTGGCACACCGAGACGCTGCCCGACGTCCACGGCCAGCAGCCGGACCTGGTCTCGACGCTTGCCGCGCTCGAGGACGAGCTGGCGCGCGGCGCACCGGCCCGCTCCGTCGCCGGCCGCGAGCGCGCCATCCTCGTCGCCGTCTGCGTCGATGGGGACCGGTCAGCGGCCGAGGCCTCCCTGCGCGAGCTGGGGGAACTCGCGCGCACCGCCGGGGTGGAGGTGCTCGACTCCATCCTCCAGGTGCGCCGTCAGCCGGACCCGCGCTACCTGGTGGGCAAGGGCAAGCTCGAGGAGCTCGTCCTGCGCTCGATGCAGCTCGTGGCGGACGTCATCATCCTCGACCGCAACCTGAGCCCCTCGCAGAGCCGCCACATCGCCGAGGAGACGAGCCTCAAGGTCCTCGACCGCACTCAGCTGATTCTGGACATCTTCGCCCAGCGCGCCCAGAGCGCCGACGGCAAGCTGCAGGTCGAGCTCGCGCAGCTCAAGTACCTCCTTCCGCGCCTCAGCCAGAGCGACGACTCGCTCTCGCGGCTGGCGGGCGGCATCGGCGGACGCGGGCCGGGCGAGACGAAGCTGGAAATCGACCGCCGGCGCGTCCGCGACCGCATCGCCCACCTCGACCGGCGCATCACCCACCTCTCGAGCGAGCGGCAGGTCCGCCGCGGCCGGCGGCAGCGGCGCGAGCTCCCCGTCATCTCCATCGTCGGCTACACCAACGCCGGCAAGTCGACGCTCCTCAACGCCCTCACCCATTCCACGGTGCTGGTGGAGGACAAGCTCTTCGCCACCCTCGACCCGACCAGCCGGCGCCTGCGCTTTCCCGAGGAGCGCGAGGTCATCATCACCGACACGGTGGGCTTCATCCGCGACCTCCCCAAGGACCTCCTGGCCGCCTTTCGCGCCACGCTGGAGGAGCTCGACGATGCGGACCTGCTCCTGCACGTGGTCGACGCCGCCGACCCGGCCCGCGACGCACAGGTGGCCGCCGTGGAGCGCATCCTCGAGTCGCTCGGCTTGCAGGAGACGCCGCGGCTTCTGGTGTGGAACAAGGCGGACCGCCTCGCGGCGGACGACGTGCAGCTGCTGCTCCGGAGCAAAGGCGGCGTGGCGGTGAGCGCGCTGGCCAACCAGGGCCTCGAAGCCCTCCTCTTGAAGGCGGACCGGACGCTCTTCGCCGAGGGCTCGGCGGACCGCCTCGGCACCGTGCACGCCGAGCCGGCGTTGACCGAGCCGCTCCCGGTGCTCGAGCGCCTGCCGCCGGCGGCCTGACCCTTCGAGGCGGGTCTCCGCGCCTCCCTTTCAAAAATAGACGGAGGCCGTCGAGTAGAGGGCGATGGGCGCCCCCGGGGTGAAGGCGATGTTGGTCGTCACCTGGTTGAGCCGACTGAGGACGCGGGTGTTGTAGGGGGCTTCCACGACTTGGTAGGTGGTGGCGAATTGCGCCTCCCGCCAGGTGGAGTTGAGGAGGTTCTGGATGGAGAGGCCGAATTCGAGGAAGCGCCAGCGGTAGGCGCCGTAGAGGTCCACCAGGAAGTAGCCCTGGGCGACGAGGGTGTCCTCCTGGTTGGCGGGGCGGTTTCCCACCCAGCGCGCGCCGATGCGGGCCCGAAAGCCCGGCGCCCAGCTGGGGTGAAAGAGGCTCAGGCCTGCTTGGCCGGTGAAGGTGGGCGCCAGCGCCACCGCATTCCCGTTGCCCGAATTCTCCGTGTAGACGGCATGGGCAACCGAGACGTCGACGTCCGCCCAGAGCCAGGAAAGAATCTGGTAGCGCGCCTCGAAGTCGAAGCCGCGGCGGTTGGTGGGGCCCGCGGCCTCGGTGGTGCCGACGTCGGCGTCGAAGACGAATTCGGACTGCAGGTGCAGAAACCAAAGGGCTCCGGCGACGTCGAGCCGTCCATCGAAGAGGGACAGGCGCGTTCCCACCTCCACCCCCCAGGCGCGGGGAAGCGCGCCGACGCCGTTGCTGGCGACGATGGCCCGGGCGTCGTTGCTGTGAAAGCCCCCTCCGCCGTCCAGGTAGAGGTCCCACAGCGGCAACGGGGTGAAGACGGCCTGCAGCTTGGGGTTGACGATGGCCTTCTGGATGACGGCCGTGCCCTGGTTGGGGTTGCTCGCGGGCGGGGGGTCCGAGTTGTAGGGCAGCTGGTTGGTGACATTCCACTCGAAGAGGTCGGAGCGCACCCCGAGCAGCACCCGCGCCCATCGGTTGAAACGGACGTCCTCCTGGGCGAAGGCGGAGAGGTTGGTCTGGGTGATGTCCGCGTCGTCGCAGGGGTTGGGCGGCACGACGGTGGCGCCGGCGGCGTCCACGTAGGAGTCGGCCGGGCAGCTGGGCAGCCTGACCCGCTGCTTGTCGTGCCACAGGGCCACGTTCATCGTGTCCAATCGCCCCTGGGCCCCGAGCTCCGTCACGGTGCGCACCTCGCCGACGTCGACGCGCTTCTTGTAGAGGGCGCTGAAGCCGACGTAGTAGCGCTGGTCGTCCTGCTCGATTTCGTCGAAGTTGACCGGGTCGACGAGCTGGAAGGTGAAGTCGTTGAAGAGCCGGAGCGAGTAGCGGACGAAGTAGGCGGTGAGCTGGATTTGGTCCGCGGCGGAAGGACGGCTGTCGAGGCTCAGAATCAGCATCTGCCGCTGCGTCTGGCCACCCTCGGTGGGGTCGATGGCGCCAAACTGGTTGAGCAACCCCGCCTGCACCAGGGGGAGTGGAATCTGCCCGCTGGCGCTCCACTGGGACCCATAGGCGGTGCCCAGGATGCTGATGCGCGTACTCGGCGAGACGTTGAAGGTCGTCTTTCCGAAGAAATTGTAGCGAAGCAGATTCTCCGGGGAGAGGAACGGCCCGTTGGTGCCGTACATCTCCGCGGCAAACCACGTTGGTGAGTCGGTCCCGAAGGGGCTGGCGATGCCGAGGACGCGCCAGGTGTCGAAGGAGCCGTATTCGCCCGTCACCGAGCTCTCACCGAAGCTTCGTCTCGTCCGGAAGTTGATGGCGCCCGCGGTGTCGAAGTCGCCCGTCTCCACGAAGTAGGGCCCCTTCGTCACCTCCACCCGGTCGACGGCTTCCGGGATGAGGAAGTGCAAGTCGGAGAACCCCTGCCCGTGGCCGTTGCTCGGGAGGTTGATGGGGACACCGTCCAGGTAGAAGGCCACGTCCGTCCCGTGGTCGGCGTCGAAGCCCCGGAGAAAATACTGGTCCGCCTTCCCACCCCCCTGGTGCTGGGCAATGACGAGGCCCGGCACCACGCGAAGGATGTCCT
>Ga0302326_10006271_pt1 | contig 26710 bp, 24 predicted proteins | sample Palsa_T0_3_FD_202264 | JGI IMG/M metagenome (GOLD analysis project Ga0302326, IMG submission 202264) | Peat permafrost microbial communities from Stordalen Mire near Abisko, Sweden - Palsa_T0_3 | ecosystem: Environmental > Terrestrial > Soil > Palsa > Peat permafrost | place: Sweden: Abisko... | reverse complement strand
GCGGCATGGCTGACACCATGAACGTTCGTGCTCAGCAAGCGCGTGCAGACAGCCTCGGCCCGCTTGATTTCCTCGGGCTGCTCGTACACGACGAACTCAATCGCCGGCGAGACCGTTTGGTTGAGCGCACGTCCTCTTTGAGGAACTCGTTCTCGCGGCTGCCACCGGTGAAAGAGCGGAAGCGATCGCGACCTACAGCGAAATCCCATTGCTAATTGTCGACGACGTCGGCATGCGCAAGCTTCCGACGGCGGCAGCCGAAGATCTGCTCGAAATCGTGATGCGGCGCTACGAACGAGCGTCGACGATCATAACGTCAAACCGCCCGCTCGACGACTGGCCAAAGTTGTTCGGCGACACTCCGGCTGTTGCTGCATTTCTCGATCGCTTGATGCATCACAGCGACCTCATCGAGATTCGCGGCAAGAGCTTCCGGCTTCACGAATCCAATCTCGCTGCCCGCCGGCGCAAGGTCCCCACCATGGCGTAATCCAACACCCGCCCACGTAACACTCTGTCCGGGCACGACGGTGGCCGCTGGCCTATTTTGAACTGCCCACGGGTGGCCGGTTTTCAAGTGCCCGCCGAGGCCGGGCCACCCAGCGGGAATCTCCTAATAATAATTACGCTCCCTCCGACGCCCCGGGCTTTAGCAAGTTTACTGTTACTCCATTCGGTCGATAGTTTCTCGAAAACAGCGATATCATTAGCCCGCTTGAAGCCGACTCGTACATACGTGAGGCCCGGAGACGTTTGGTGAGTCAGATGAGGTCATCTACACTTACCTGACAGAAGCGCGTAAGAGCTTTTCGGATGGAAACCATACCCAGAGGTTCTTGTTGAGCACACCTCGGTGGCGAGTTGGGCCGAGCTGATCTCGTCGTTTTGCTGCTCAAGGAAACGGAGCGGCGTGCGGTATGCGCTGGATAGCCGAGTGGGCGCGAGCTCGATCGCAAGCCTCGAGGGCCTGGTGCCCGCGAGGAATCCCTCCGTCGGCTAAGATGAACGACCTTTCTCGCTACCGACGACGCGGCTAAGTTCGGCGAGCTGGACGCGCTCGAGGCACCGATCACCCAGCCGGACGATGCGGGATGTGAACCTGGCCGCCGCCGATGCGCCGAGCCATAAAGCCGAGGCCCAGGAAGGTCTCGTCCGGCCGCGGTCCCGGGACCCGGCCTTACTCGCGCCCGCTGTGGCGATCCAACAGTTGCGGTCAGCTCTCTTGTCCTCGAGTGGTTGTAAGAAAGGTTGTAGGGTGCCGAATAGCCTGCTAACTAAGCTAGACAAGTAAGCAAAGAAACCCCGTTATACGGGGGTCTATTGGTGGAGATGGAGGGACTCGAACCCCCGACCCCTTACATGCGAAGTTGGGGTCACGCTTGCGTTGCAGTCGCAAGAAAACGCTCGTCGCCGACCGTCGCCGACGAGAACCGGAGCCGGCACGATTCGGAAATCGAGGTCTTCTCGTGACAGGGATTCTTGGCTCACTGCCCCGCTCGGGAATCAATCGCGTGAGCCCGCAGCGAAAGTTATACGATGCCCAGAACCTGGCCGAACCCGTGGCCGCAGACGGAAACGGAAGTGCGCACCTGGCGCATCAACAACGGTTACGACTTTCTGAGGGAGCGGCTCGAACTCCCCGAGCAGCTCTTCGCCATGAACCCCTATTCGATCGATGGCATCGCTTTGACGATGATCGCGCTGACAACGCTTGCCGAGCACTACGGTGGATATGTCGAGCAGGCGACGCTCACCCCGGGTCAGCCTCCGCTTTCGACGAAGGGGAAAGACGTGCGTCGCTTCCGACGTCTCCTCGAAACCTTCGCCCCCTCGTTCACGAACCGGATCTCGATTCCGACGCTTGCGCGTGAAATCCACCACGCCACTGAGCCGAAGATTCTTGCACTTGCGCCAATGCTCCCGCCGATGTTGCGCGAGTTTCCCATTGCTCCGGTTCCGCAACTCCGCCGAACCGTCGACGACCCAAGGCGTGCCATCTTCGAAGCCTGGGCGGCTCAGCACAAGTTTGTATTACCGCCAACGCTCTTCGGCCGCGCAGACTACGCCGGCATGTTGCTCGCAGACTACCGCCACTCGGTCGTCCACGCGCTGAGCGTAGCTAAGGGTCGTGAGGCGGCGTATCTCGTCAACGAACTGGGCGGCGCACCCGAACCCGCATTCTACAGCAACCACAGCAGCGATGCGCCGGGCGGCGACGACTACGAGAAGATACGGTTCGGTTTTCGGCCGCTCGCTATTCTAGCGCTTGCCAAAGAGGCGACCGAAAGCGCGCGCGCGTGGGCGCACCGGACGGACACCGACATCTTCACTAGATGACGGAAAGCGAGCGCCGCACGGATGTCGTACTAGCCGGTCCACCGGATCACGGCCCGGAGGCCCCGAAAACTGAAGAAGTCACTCTGCTGTACACCACTGCCCCACCGTACGTTAAGGCCTGCGAAACAATCATATTATGGATACTTCAGAGTTTATTGAAAAGCTCTCGACGTTGCTGCGCGATCACGGGTTCGCTTGGGTCGATGATTCCGTTCGTGAGGCAATAGAACAGGGCGCTGACGTTGAACGAAAAAAAGCATCTGCGGTCGGCCTGCGCGAAGAGGTCAGAGAAGCAACTGATTCCTCAAAGGCTTTTGCGGACTTTGATAACTACTTCAGCGCCTTTGAAACTAAGCCAGGGCGCGTGACTGCGACCATTACTCGTGAATATACGATCGACGAAGTCGTTGCACTTTACTTAACGGCGGTATACTCGGTCTTCGTTGAACCGGGTGAGTTAAGCGCGGCCGGCCTCGAACTCTTGGGTCCTGAAGTCGAGTCAGTCGTCTTTGCCGCCGAGGATGGAATTGACAAATTCGATGTAAGGCAAGCTTCCGCAGCGGCCTCGGAGGCTGCGTCTAAACTCCGCTTCTTGCTGAAGGATTTTGTCCTACATGCCTATTGACCGGCAGTTGCAGGCGGAGATTCTAAGACTGGTTGGGATAGCCGTGAATGCGCCTTACGCGGCATCCCGCGTCCAGAACAATGATCTATTTGAGCAATACGTGTTCGGACTATTGCTAGCGGCCGCGCGCCTTGAACATGGCTCGATAACATATCGGCGCGCCAATGGACTTATCGCGACATCTCTCTGCTTCAGGATATCGCCAGGATGGATCTACCGCGATGGACCAGGCTACACGCATGCGCTGATTGCCTTCGACCGAAAGATGCCAGTTGAGGCGCATATTGGAATTCGCGTCCGCGGCACATCTGAAGTAGAACACGAGTGCGATATCGTGGCGTTACTGGCCGATCATGCGTCATTTTGCCGGGTAAACGAAGTATCGCCGGCATCAAAGAGCGCCCTTGTCGCGATCGAATGCAAACACCTGGCTTCGAATACGAACCTCAACTACGGCCGCTCGTTTGTCGGGTTGGCCCGCGACTTGTCGGCGAAGCACGAATTCTTCGTAACGAACAGCACGTCGAGAACCGTCGAGCGTTTGCTTCAAGAACAAACGCTCAAGTGGGAGCATAACGTTAGGCCTAGTCTCCCGGACATTTCTGGTAAACTAACCTCCGCATTTCGCGAGGTGTTCAAGGGGTACAAGGCGGGGAGGTGGGCGTCCCTATGATGGCCCGGCGTGGCCCTTCGCAAGGTCGCGGCGGCTGTCACGTCGGAAGCACAGGGCGAGGCGCTGGTGCACCCCTGCTTGCACGGCTGACCTGTTGACGGTCGCCGCGCCCTTCAACGTCGGAGCAATCCGGCGCCCGAAGGCCGAAGCGTTCTAGCGACCGAACCGCGGTTGCCAAACGGTTGCCGTCGATCGCAACCGCGAGCGACCCGGCGCAACCCGCGGTGACCCGAAACCCTTGTAAAGCGGCCGTTCGCGACCCGTCCCGTCCCGCCATAACCGTACTGCGACCGATTCGATTCCCGTTGGCGCTACCACAAAACGCTCGAATCTACGAGCGTTTTTGATTGCCGCCGGCTTGATGTGGCATCGTTGTGGAACGGACTCGTCGGGGTTGTTAACGCGAGCCTGCCCTTCAGTGTCACCCTGAGCCTGTCGAAGGGTGAGCGAACCTGACGGCTTCGCAAGAGCATGTGAAACCACGGTTCCAAGCAGCCCCTCAATGCGTGCTGCGGCATCTTCCTGTAGCGCGTCAATCGCGTGAAGGTAAATTCGCGACGTGATTGCCGTTGATTCGTGGCCGAGCGCGCGCGACACGGTTTGAAGATCGACGCCCGACGCAAGCGCGAGCGTTCCGAACGAGTGTCGCAAATCGTGAAAGCGCACGTGCGGGAGCTTCGCAGCCTTGATAAACCGCGCGAATGCCAGCGAGAAGGCCCCAGGCTCCCACAAGGCGCCGTCCGGGCGCGTGAAGATCCAATCGTCGGCGGGCGTACGCCGCAGTTCTCGTTGGCGTATCTGCTCGTTGCGGAGAACGTCGATGACAAACGGCGGCAGTGCGATTGTTCTCGCGCTCCGCGCAGTCTTCGGCGGCTTCGTTCGTGTGGCGCCCTTGTAACTCTCAAGTGAGCGGCGGACGTTGAGCCGCCGTGCATCGAGATCGACGTCGGACCACCGCAAGGCGAGCAGCTCACCGCGCCGCAACCCAGTTCCGATCGCCACCGCAATGATCGCTTGCAGTTCTGTACCTTGCGCGGCGCGCAGCAGCTTGGTGACGCCGGCAGGATCGAGCACGTGCATTTCCCTGCGCTGGAAGCGTGGCGGGTCGACCGAATCCGCAGCACTTCGCATGACTAATCCCATCCTGGCGCCCCAGCGCAGCATTGTGCGCATCGTGTTAAAGATGTGCGCGACTGTGCGTGCCGAGAGTGCGCCGCGTTCTCGATCGTTGCGCTTGCCGCGCGACCACGCGCTGACCACCGCTTCGACGTGCGCTGGGCGTAGCTGCTCCGCGCGCAACGATCCAAGCGCAGGCACGATATAGAGCCGAACGCGCGACGCGTAGAAGGCATATGTTTTAATTGCGACGCGTTGCTCTTTGGCTGCAAGCCACCGCAGCGCGAGCTCGCGGACTGTTAGCCGGTTATCACCGGCGTAGCCGCCAGCCTCAACCTCGCGCAGCAGGTCGCGCAACCGGCGCTGCGCTTCGGCTTTCGTTCCATGCACTGCCTCACGCCGCTGGCGACGCTGGCCGTTGCCATCGCGTGCCAACTCTACGCGCAAGTACCACGTTCCGATCGCGCTGCCGCGTGTCAGGTGCCCTCTCATTGCTGGTTGGCGGGACGATTCGACGGCAATCCGAGGAATGCTTCGAGCGACGCCCTCGTGACGATGATTCGACGCGGAGTAACACGCACCGACGGTAACCGGCCCGAGGCGATTAGCTCGTACGTCGCGTTGCGCCCGATGCCGAGGATGCGCTGCACGTCGCGCACGCTTAGCACATCCCGCGCATCGCGTAAACGTCCGTCTTCGTTGATGGTGGTCCCCTCAAAATGCAAACCGCTCCGCAGCAGAACCTTCAGAGCGGATTTTGCCCGCATAATAATGCGTTCGAAAGTCAAGCGTGACTTCGCACGTCAATTATACCGCAAACGAAATAGAGATGCACGGAGCCGGCTAGCGTCATTTTAGCGGCCGCATCCAGGGCTCGCTGCGCTCGGCTCTTACGCGCAAACCCTGGACTCGGCCGTATGTCGCAATGACTCCGGCTCCGCGCATTTACGATGCTATCGAGATGCGGCGGTCGCTGCCGGCACATTACATTTTGCAATACATTCTCGCAACGGTTGCGTTCGCGACGAGGCGGCGGTGCCGTTGCCGGCGAGCATCCGATCGTGATCCAGGCGAGTATCTGGGGCATGACAGGCGCGTAACGTCTCGCGTTCACTGACATTGCGCGGCGATGCTCCGGCTTTGCGCCGCCACGTTACTCCCCTGCGCGCGAACGTTTACTGCCGTAGTTTGAGCTTAACGCCGACCGAAGGGTTTTCAAGACGCAAGCCGGTGGTTGTACGTACAACGCCTTCGGGCCTCGTCCGTCCAACCAGTTTGGGGGCCGGGTCGCGGGCCTGCCGGCCCGCTCAGCCCGCCTCGATGAGCCTCGCCAGGTACGAGTTGAAGCGCTGCTCGATAACGACAACGTCGTCCGTATCATAGCGCACCTCGCGTGCAAGCTCAGCCAATATCCCGCGCCAGCCGGGCGGAAAGGCAAACGAAGAGACTGGCCACGTGTGAGCGGCCCGTTCGGCGAAGATACCTTCACAGGCAGCCCGGACCGCTGCGAGATCGACCTCCGCGCGCTCCGCCAGGAGAAGGACGTCGAGCACGTCGCGGGCACGAGGATTCGGACGGCCACGGGGCTCGGGCTCGGTGAGCGCATGAATCTTTTGCGCGATCTGCGCCGGAACTGCCAGACAGGGCACAGAGCGCGGCGATTCGAGCCCGAGCTCCGCGAGGGCGATGGGCTGTACGGAGTCCGTCTCCATGTCAGCATTTGCCGGGGAGAGGTCAACGTCAACGGTTGCCCACGGGCGGCCGAGATATTCGATAGCGATCTCTAGGGCGAGCGCGCCATTGCCCAACATCCGCGCCTCACCTCGCCGACGTAGACGAAAGTCTCCGAAACCGACGTCGAGGGCTGCATCGAAAAAGGGAAGGAGCTCAGCTGGCGACGCGCAGAGACCGATATCGAGATCCCGTGTAGCTCGTGCAAGCAGCCCGAGTCGCAACTCAATCGCGACACCGCCCTTAACGAAGAAGAATGGAATAACGCCGCGAGCTGCCGCCTCAGAAAGCGTCTCGCACAACACCGAAAATCCGACGAGCCGGCGCAATCGGGCGGCGGTCGTGCCTTGCTCCTTGGCGACGTTGGTAATCCGTCGTTCGAGTGCACGGCGCCGCTCGCTCTGGCTAGTCGGCATGGTATGGCTCCAATACCTCGCTACCGAACGTGTCGACAAGGCGCTGCAACTCGTCCTCCCGTAGGAGGTGCCTTTCACGGGCTTCGCTTACGGCTCGGTGAACTACATCAGCGCCGTGCAGGGGCCCGATATCCTCGATCGCTCGCGGCAAACTGACGATCGGAACGCCCTGCTCCCAAGCTCGGTCAGCCTCGGCGACATTCGCAAAATGAAGTAGGAGCCAGACCGGCCGCTGGCGTGAGATGCGCGTTTTCGGCGGAACCGTGACGTGAATGACGCCGGGATTGAGGTTTGTAACGTTATGCAATTCAAGCGCGGAATCGTGGGAGACCAAGGCGTATTCGAGCTCGCGGTGAGCCCTCGGCCAGAGCACGGCTTCGTGATATTGCTGAAGGCGCGTCGTAGGCCAGTTTTGGAATCGGTATAGGCCCTGTGCGACCCGTGTTAGGCGGCCTCGATGGGCGAGTTGGACAACGAGGACGCGGGGAACGCCGGCCTCCTCCGCCGCCCGGGCGGTAAAGAAGCCTTCTTGCTCCGCAGCCAGTTCGCGAAGCGTATCCTCGATTTTGGCCATGCGAAAAGTATAGCATTTTGCTATAGTACTTGCCCAACCGGGCGCCCCGCACCGAGGCGCGTAGATCTGCTCAGCGCCCAACAGCATTCGCCTAAAATGTTTCTGACAATTCTTGACATTTGTCAGAATCTTGCAATATCATTACGGCTAACGCAGCCTAATACGAAAGTGACACAACGATGCCAGAACTGGCCGAACCGCAATGGGGCGATCTATCCGAGCAGCTTCGCAACGAAGTCTTGAAGGCATCGCGCGAATCAGAAACCTTCTCCGTGTCCGATGTGCTCCAGGCGGCGCCGATAGGCGCTTCAAGAGAGCTTGTCGACCAAGTTCTCTCGCGCATGGTGCGAGCAAATGAAATCACGCGGGTCGAGCGTGGAGTCTATTCCACGAGTACTACCTCAACTGCGTCAAAGCTCGTCGGGGAAACAAACGGTAAGCTCCCACCCAAACCCGCACGCACTGTTTCGCTAGTTTGGTCGATTGCCGAACTCCTGCGCGGCGACGTGAAACCTGCCGACTACGGCTCCTTTGTCCTCCCCTTCACCGTTCTTCGGCGTCTTGATAGCGTGCTCGAAAAGACGAAAGCTGCCGTCGTTGCCGCGAAGAAGGGCATGCGCGATCTCGACAACCTGCGACTTGACCAGAAGATCGCTTTGGAGAAAGCCGCCGGCTTCAAGTTCTATAACGCTTCTGCGTTGACGCTCACGACGGTCCTCAACGATCCGAGCCACGTGCGAGCGAATCTCGGAGGCTATATCGATGGCTTCAGTCCGAACGTCAGAGACATCTTTGAGCGCTATAAGTTCGATGCGCGTATTGCCGAGCTCGACGAAAAGAACTTGCTCTACAAGGTGCTCAAAGAGTTCGTCGCGGTAGACCTCCATCCGAACGTCGTCTCGAACTCAGAAATGGGCGATACCTTCGAGAATCTCATCCGCCGGTTCGCCGAACTTTCCAACGAAACGGCTGGTGAGCACTACACGCCACGGGATGCAATCCGACTCGCGGTGGACCTGTTGTTGGCCGGTGACACCGACCTGCTCACGAATACGGCCCCGCTGCGCAGCATCTATGACCCTACAGCCGGAACCGGCGGCATGCTCTCCGTCGCCGAGGACCGCATCAAGGCGTACAATACCAACGCCAAAGTGACGGCCTATGCCCAAGAGCTCAATGATGAATCGTACGCCGTCTGCAAAGCCGACATGCTTATCAAGGGCCAGAACGTGAACAACGTCATCCAGGGGAACACGCTTTCCGACGACAAGTTCTCCGACAAAAAATTCGACTGGATGCTCTCGAATCCACCATACGGTGTCGACTGGAAGAAGATCCAGGGGACGGTTGAAGACGAGCACCAGAAGCGTGGTTCTAAGGGCCGCTTCGGTCCTGGGCTCCCGCGCATCAGCGATGGCCAGATGCTCTTTCTGATGCACCTCGTCTCGAAGATGCAGCCGCCCGACAAGAACCCAAGCGGCAGCCGGATCGGTATCGTCATGAACGGCTCGCCGCTCTTCAGCGGCGGTGCGGGCTCGGGGGAGTCGGAGATCCGGAAATACCTCTTCGAGAATGATCTCGTCGAAGCGATCGTCGGCTTACCGACCGAAATGTTCTACAACACCGGCATCGCGACGTACATTTGGATCCTCACGAACAAGAAGACCGCGGAGCGGCGGGGGAAGGTTCAGCTTCTCGACGCGACGTCGTTCTGGAAGAAAATGTCAAAGAGCCTGGGCAGCAAGCGACGCTTTATGGACGAGCACGACATCGCGACCATTGTGCGCATCTACGGCGAGTTCGAGGACAGTGATTTCTCAAAAGTGCTGTCGAACAATGCCTTCGGCTACCGGACCATTGTTGTGGAACGTCCGCTACGCCTCAACTTCCAGGCCGGCCCGGAGCGACTCGCGCGCCTGGACGCCGAGAAATCGCTGACGAAGAACGATCTACAGCTCCAGAAACTGAAGCACGCACTGATCGCGATCGATCCGGCGAAGGTCTTTACAGATCGTCCGGCGTTTCTCAAAGCCCTTGACGCGGCACTCAAAAAGGCTGCCGTGTCGCTTTCCGCCGTGCAATACAAGGTGGTTTGGCAGACTCTTTCAGAGCGTGACGACAACGCTGCGGTCTGCCTCGGACCAAAGGGCAAACCTCAGCCAGACCCAGACTTGCGCGACACCGAGAACGTCCCGCTGGATGAAGACGTCGACGCTTACTTCGCCCGGGAGGTAAAGCCTTTTCTCGCAGGCGCTTGGGTCGATCATGAGAAGACGCGCGTCGGCTACGAAGTGCCGTTCACACGATACTTTTACAATTATGTTCCGCCGCGGTCACTCGACACGATCGATACGGACCTAGGCACGGTTACGAGTCAGATTGTGGCAATGCTTAGCGAGGTCACGGCGTGACCTTTCCTTGGCCTCGGATGCGGCTCCGTCATCTCAGTAAGGAGCCGATCAGAAATGGAGTCGGGGAGTCGGCTCAAGATGGAGTTGCGGACTGGCCGAGATACGTCCGCATCACCGATATTGCTGGACCGAGAACACTCCGCACTGACACAGTCGCGTCTTTGCCTCCCGAGATCGCTAGGGAAGCACCTTTGAGAAATGGGGACATCCTCATCTCCGCCGTGGGTGCGACCTTTGGGAAAGCCTACCTGCACCGAGACATTGCGCATGAACATTGCTTCGCTGGCTATTTGGTAAAGGTTTCCGTGAACGAAAGACTGCTGCCGGAGTTTGCAGCATATTGGACTGAATCATACGACTATTGGCACCAAGTAAATAGCCGTGTTATCCAATCGACTATACAGAATTTCAGCGCAGCGAGAGTCAAGGACCTATCCCTCGGCGTACCACCGATCGACACTCAACAGATTATCGTGAATTTCCTTGACCGCGAGACAGCCCAGGCCGATGGCCTAGTTGCGAAGTACGAGCGCCTCATCCAACTGCTTGAAGAAAAGCGCGTCGCGCTAATCACGCAGGCCGTCACGAAGGGATTTGATCCGAGCGCTCCGACGAAAGAAACTGGCACCGATTGGATCGGGACAATTCCTAGGCATTGGGTCCTTACGCCGTTGAAGCACGCGGTCAGAGGGATAACAGTTGGCATTGTTGTTACACCGGCCGCCTATTATGTTGCCGAAGGTGTGCCCTGCTTGCGTTCGCTGAACATTTCGGAACGCAATATCAGCGCAGAAAATCTCGTCTACATTAGCCCCGAAAGCAACGTGCTGCACCGAAAGTCTCAAATCCGAAGTGGCGACCTCGTGATCGTGCGCACCGGGCGCCCTGGCACGTGTGCGGTCGTGGATGGGCGGTTTGACAACGCAAACTGTATTGACCTTATCATCGCCCGCCGATCACCGAATGCTAGTTCGGAATTCCTTGCATATTATCTGAACTCAAACGCTGCAAAGATTCAGTATGCTTTAGAATCAGGTGGTGCTTTGCAACAGCACTTCAACGTTGGCGCTGCCGGATCCCTATCGGTGTGCCTCCCGCCACTTACTGAACAACGGAGCATTGTAGACGCCCTGAACGAACAATGTGGACGCCTTGACACAGCTATTGATACAACGCGCCGCGCGATTGCACTTGTGCGGGAACGTCGCTCGGCTCTGATCGCGGCAGCTGTTACGGGTCAGATAAACATTCGAGCGAACGAGGCTACGCAGCCGCGAATTAAGGTCGGCTCCTAGTGTCTGCTATCCACAGAGAGGCGGTCTTTGAGTCGGAAATCGTCGGCTATCTCGTCGCAAATGGTGGCTGGATCGAAGGCGACCCCGCGAAGTACGATCGAAAGCTTGGCCTGTATCCTGAAGATGTCATCGGCTGGATTCACGACACTCAACCAAACGAGTACGACAAGATTGCCGCCGGCAACAACGGCTCAAACGATTCGATCATCCTTGAGCGCCTAGCGAAGGCGTTGCAGGAAGAGGGCCCGCTCGCGGTTCTCCGACGCGGATTCAAGCGGCTCAACGCGCGGTTCGAGATGTGCGCGTTCAAGCCCGGTCACGGCCTGAACCCTCAGACGCTCGAAAAGTATAGCAAGGCCCGCTGCCGCGTCGTCCGCCAGGTTCACTATTCTCAATTCGACGAGAAGAGCATCGACCTGGTCCTTTTTGTCAATGGAATTCCGATCGCCACGATTGAACTGAAGACGGACTTCACGCAGTGCATTGACGACGCCGCCAAGCAGTACCGGTTCGACCGGCTTCCCATTGATGCTACAACCGGCACGCCTGAGCCGCTGCTCACCTTTAAGCGCGGCGCCCTCGTTCATTTTGCGGTCAGTACTGACGAGGTTCGGATGACGACCCGGCTTGCCGGACCGAAAACCGTCTATCTGCCCTTCAATTTGGGCAACGACGGCGCTGCCGGCAACCCGCCTAACCCGCACGGCCACCGGACGGCCTACCTATGGGAGCGCGTCCTCCAGCGCGACGCCTGGCTCGAAATCCTAGAGAAGTTCATCCATCTCGAAAAGACGACAAGAACCGTCGATGGGACGAAGCAGCACAACGAGAACATCATCTTCCCGCGCTACCATCAGTGGGACGCTGTCCGGAGCCTTATTTCCGCCGCCAAAGCCGAAGGTGCGGGCAACAAGTACCTGGTGCAGCACTCGGCCGGGTCTGGCAAATCGAACACGATCATGTGGCTGGCGCACCAGCTCTCAAGCGCCCACAGCGTCGCCGACAAGAAGGTCTTCGACTCGATCATTGTCGTTACGGACCGACAGGTCCTCGACAACCAGTTACAAGCCACCATCTCGCAATTCGAGCACAAAGCCGGAGTCGTCCAGCGCATCACCAAGGAGGGCTCGAAGTCCGCTCAGCTCGGCGCCGCCCTCAAGAACAAGACACCGATCATCATCGTCACGATCCAAACCTTCCCGTTCGCGCTAGACGCCATCTCGGAGTTGCCGGACGTCACGGGGCGCTCGTTTGCGGTAATAGCGGATGAGGCGCACTCGTCACAGACTGGCGAAGCCGCCCGGAAGCTCCGCGAGGCCCTCGGCATCACCGATACGGCCCCTGATGATGAGGGAGAGGCGGTCTCGGCCGAAGACGCACTGCTGGCGCAGATGGCGAAGCGCGCAGGCGCGAAGAACATCAGTTACTTCGCCTTCACCGCGACCCCGAAGCCCAAAACGATGGAACTCTTCGGGCGACCGAACGCGAACGGTAAGCCTGCGCCCTTCCACGTCTACACGATGCAGCAGGCGATCGAGGAAGGCTTCATTCTCGACATCCTCCAGAACTACACGACGTACGACGTCGCTTATCGTCTCGCCACCATCACCGATAAAGCCGGAGAATTGGTCGTCCCAAAAAGCGATGCCGCGAGGGTCATCAAGAACTACGCCAGGCTGCATCCCTACAACATCGAGCAAAAGGTCGAGGTCATCGTCGAGCACTTCCGCGACACCGTCGAGCCGCTTCTAAACAGGCGCGCGAAGGCGATGGTTGTGTGTTCGAGCCGCAAGGCGGCAGTCCGCTATAAGCTCGCCATGGACAAATACATCAAGAGGAAAGGCTACAACCTCGCGACGCTCGCGGCGTTTTCGGGAGAGGTCATGGACGAGATAGATGGCGTCACAGAAACCTACACCGAAAACGGGATGAACCAACTCAAAGGCGAGGCTATCGACGAGGCATTCGGTGGAAATGCTTACCAGCTATTGATCGTCGCAGAGAAGTTTCAGACCGGATTCGATCAGCCGCTGCTCGTTGCGGTGTACGTCGATAAGAAGCTGGCCAACATCGCGGCCGTCCAGACGCTGTCGCGTCTGAATCGGACGTACGAACGCGACGGGTTCAAGAAGGACAAGACATACATCCTGGACTTCGCGAACAAACCTGAAGACATTCTCGCTGCATTCAGACCGTATTACAAAGTTGCCGCGCTTAGTGGCGTGACGGATCCGGACATCATCCACGACCTGCAATCGAAGTTGGACAATTCCGGTATTTATACCGCCGATGAGGTCGATCGCTACTTCGCAGCGCTTGCAAAGGCGAAAGAAGCCAAGAGTGGAGAGAAGAGCCAAGGGCTCCTTAAGGCCGTGCTGGATCCTGTCGTCGATCGTTATCGAGCGTGGGCGTCCAAAGCCGCGGAAGAAAACGATTCCGAGGAGATCCAAAGGGCGGAAATCTTCAAGAAGAACGTAGCCGAGTTCGTTCGTGTCTACGGCTTTCTCTCGCAAATCTATAACTATGGTGATACGGACCTCGAGAAGCGGTCGCTTTTCTTCTCCGGGCTGACGCGGTTGCTCAAAAACGATCGAGATAAGGTCGATATCGACTTGAGCGACGTGCGGATGACTCACTACAGGGAAAAGATCAGTTTCCTGGGTGGTATCGACTTGGACACCGGATCCGTGGTCGAACTCGATCCGATGAAGTCCATCGGAACGGCCAAGGCGCACCAGAAGCAGTACGGGCCCTGGCTGAGATCCTCCGGGTGATGAATGAACTGCTAGGCGTCGGCATCGACGACCAGCACCAGCTCGTCTTCGCTTCACAAACAGCCCAAGAGATGGTGCAGGACCCGACATTGCGTGACCAAGCGTTGAACAACTCGCGCGAACAATTCAAGAACGCCGGCGACGTCGTTTCCATCGGGCATCAAATGCTTGTAGAAGCCAAGGAAGAAATTACGCAGAAGAACGACACCCAAAGTTCTGCGGTCGATGAAGCCCTTACGCGCCTGTTTGGCAATCAGGAGGGCCTGAGCAGACTGATGGATGCCATGGCGAACTATATCTACGATTACCACAACCGCCCGACAGCATAGGGCGATGGACCGCAATTCCATGAACCTGCGGAGGTGGATGTCGGTCGATCCCGCCTGCCACTCGACGCCATCCGGAACTCTATCTAGCTGCGTTACCACCAACGTCTTGAAATCACGGGAACTTCTGCATGCCCAAGACCATTGTAGCCGGATTCGCCGAGCTTCAATCAGGACTGAACATCACGACGTTGCAATCCAGCACGGTCGCGTCACGACATACGAATGTTTGTGACGTGATCAAAACCGAATTCACGACGCTCGAGGACTTCCTAACGGGCTCGTACCACCGCAACACGATGATCCTCCCGCTCAAGGATGCCGACGTGGACGTCATGATCGTGCTCAACCCGTCCTACCACGGAAAATACGGCCCGACCGCATTACTCGACCGAGGTGCCGTCCTCCTGAAGCCCTACACAACGCCGAAGATCAGCAGAAGCGGCCAGGCGGTAACGATAACGTTTTCCGACTTCAAGGTCGATGTTGTCGTCGGTTACAAACGAAAAGGGGGCGGCTACCTCATAGTCAGCTCGTACGACGGCTATCTTTCGACAAATCCGAAGAAACATGTCGAACAGTCGAGTGCGTCGAATTCCGCACAGAACGGGACGGGGACGAGATAATCGATGTATCCTGAAAACCGAAAGAGCGCAACCGGCAAAGGCACAGAACCCACCGTTCCAGCCGTTCTCGTCGAGGGTGCGAGAATATCCCCTGATGTAGGCGCCATTACGCCAAGCCCGCAGTCCGCCGCCAAATCCGTTTGCCGACGCCGTTGCGGTTCTGCGCTGACACACCGACTCCAGTCTGGGCTTTAGCTGGCGGAGGATAAGGAAACAATGCCGTGGACGTAAACGACTTCTACGCAACACGAGACGCTGACATAGAAGCGGCCATTCGCCAAAAGAATATCGACGCTCTGATGAATCGAATGTTCGAGCCGCGCAGCACGGAACTCCGTTTTGGCTTTAAGACGGAAACTGATTTATGGGATTACAAGAAAGACTGCCCGAGGATATCAAAGGACTACAATCCTTGGGCCGATCTCGCGAAGGACGTCCTCGCCTTTCACAACCACAAGGGCGGAGTAATCGTCTTCGGTATAACGGACGGGTTCGAATTCGAAGGCTGCACGACAACGATTGATAGCAAGCGACTCAATGATCAGCTGAGAAGATTCATCAGCGATCGTTTGTGGGTTGAATACCACCGTGAGTTCATTCAGCGCGATCAAAGATACCTCGGAGTCGCTCTTGTTGCTCCCGCGGGCCCTCGCCTCGAAAGGTTCATTTCCGATGCACCTCAGGTAAACGGCCGAGCTCTTTTTAAGAAAGGAGACTCGGCCATACGAAAAGGCGACTCCAGCTTCATTCTGACTCGTACCGAAGCCGACCAGTTAGAGCTGTCGAGAGCAGCACCGTCGGTAGGAGATGCATACTACATCAACGAAGGGCAATACCGCGTTCTAGCGCCCGACTTTGTGCAATTCGTGCCGCGCGACGAACCCTGCGCAGAAATCGAGCGAACTCTGAATGACAAGCGTGTGTCCATCGCTTCTCTCATCGGCATCGGCGGTGTCGGCAAGACCACCCTAGCGACCTGGGCGACGAAACGAGCTTATGATCGCCGACAGTTCAAGTATATCGTGTCTCTGACAGCAAAAGATCGCGAGCTGACAAAATCTGGAATCGTAGCTCTAAGCCCGGGGTTAACAAGCTTCGAATCCTTACTTGATGCCATATTGGAGGTCTTCGATTTCCCGGAATTAAGAGCCCATGACCTGGCTCTCAAAGAGAGCGAGGTGCGGACGCTCCTAGAGAGCGAATCCGTTTTGTTGTTCGTAGACAACCTTGAAACGGTAGACGACACGCGGATTATTGGCTTCTTGGACAACCTTCCCGAGGGTGTCAAAGCCATCACCACGTCCCGGCGCACGTCAGTGCGCGTATCGGTTCGCCCAATAGAAATCGGGCCGCTAACAGAAGATGAAGCTATCCGGTTTATTGAATCGCTGGCTTCCGCTCAGCTACATCTAAAATATATATTAAAACTGAGCAAGAGCCAAAAGAATGCGATAGCGGTTGCCTGCGATCGCATTCCTCTCGCGATCCGGTGGGTTCTTAGCCGTTCCAGGACCCCGTCTGACACAATGGCTCTCATCCGCGATTTGCGAACCCCCGGTAGGCAAAGCGAGGAACTCCTAGAGTTCTGCTTCAGACGCGTTTTTGACTCGCTAAACGCAGCCCAGCAACATGTGCTCGAAGTGCTGTCGCTGTTTCAGGCCCCTCTAACGAGAGAGGCTGTGTCGGTAGGGTGCGGCGCTTTGTCCGGGACCCAGGACGCTATTGACGCAATGGTAGAAGACGCCCTCGTGCACAGACAGTTTGATCCAGATCAGAATGACTATTCTTATACACTTATTCCGATAACGAGATCCTTTGTTTATAAGGAAGTCGCAAAGCATAGCGGACTTGAAGAACGAATCCGACGACGGCTTGTGAATTGGTATGAGGCGAAGGATGTAGGCGATCCGGAGGAACGCCTCATTGTTCGCGAGTTGCGTCAGCGCCGCGATGCGACCGACGCGAACCTTTTATCTCTTGCCCAGAGTGCCGAGCGGCGCGGCAAGGCAGATACGGCTGAGAAACTCTATGAGAGAGCATTAAATCGCAACCCGCGGAGCTGGCGCTCCGCGAAGGCGTACGCGGAGTTTCAACGGCATGTCCGTGAAAATACAGCCAGGTGCCTGCAGCTATACGAGCAGGCTGCAGCAAATGCTCCAAGCAAGGGGCGCGACAGAGCCCTTATTTTCCGAGAACGAGGCATGGTTCTTCGAAACGCTGGCCATCCCACCGCGACCGACGAAGCGCTAGAGAGTTTTCTCATCGCGCTAGAAGCAAATCCGGACGACATATTGGCAGCGCACGGTGCGGCGACGATGTATGAACGAAAGGGTATGGATTTGAGAGTGGTAGAGCTCATGGAACCTTTGGCTGACCATCCATATCAGGAAACGCGAAAGCGCGCGCTTGATCTGCTCGTAAGAGCATACACCAGGCGACACGATGTGATCAAAGCCAACGCATACCAGGAGGCGTTATCAGCCATCGAATCCCCTGAGCCGAGCTTGTTTCAGGTTACGCGCAGCTGAGGGGAGTACGGTATAATCGCACGATTGCGGTTCGGCCCAATCGGCGGCACCGCTGTGGCACGGACTCTACGGAATCTTTTGGTTTTAGCCGGGACCCGCGGGGACAGTGAGCTCGAGAAAGCATCTATTTGACGAACGCTTCCACGACTGACCGGGATTAGTCGGGATCGTCGGAATCAGATTCGATTCCCGTTGGCGCTACCAACATCGTCCTCGTCCTGCAATAGTTTTCGGCTCGCTCGGCCTGATATTTTCGGCCCAAATCTAGCGACCGTCTAGCGGACCGGTTTTAGTACCGTCTAACGGATGCCCCGTCCAACGGATTCTCCATTGACGCTAGCGCGTGAGCCGCTCGAGCCCTTCTGCTGCCGCGACCCGCGCCCGCGATAGACCATGGCGACGTAGCGGTCGACAGTGATGCTGATCGTGGCATGGCCCAGACGTTTGCTCACCGCCTCGATCGCTACGCCCGCCTGAGCTAGCAGCGACGCGTCCCTCTCGCGCGGATCGTGAAAGCGAATCCGACGAACGCCAGACCGCTTGACGAAGTTGCGAAACACCGAGCCGAAAAGCCAAAGGGCAATGGCGTGCGCCCGGTCGGACAAGCCGCCCCGGAGGGCGACGACTTCAGGTTTTGAAGAGGGGCAACTGCCTGCCTAAATCGTTAAGTGGAACTAGCCCTTGACCGATTTTCGCGACGAAGCCGACTCCATTCTCCTCGAGAACGTCCGCAATCCAGGAAGTCTGATTGTCGGGTGCCTGGCCAAAGGCGAGGACCGCACGCGCGCCGCGGAGATCTTCTTTATAACGGAAGCCGTAGTCTGCGAGCTGCCCTAAGCCGTAGCGCATGCGGTCCACAGCCTGCCTGACGTCCGTTACGCTTTTCGCTTCGATCAGGAGTGTCGAATTCCCGAAGTCGGCGAAGAGATCGACGTTGTTATTGTAGGCGCAGATTCCACCGCGGTCATGCACGTGCTTCGCGATCAGGGCGAGCACGTGTTGATGATCTGCGCGTGCTCGCTCCTGAAGGGCTGCCGATTCGTAGACGTTCAACTCTGTTTGACGTGGTATGTAGCCCGCACCGGGCGGTATGAGCTCAATGCGCCGGAAGGGATCGCGAGGCGGCAGCGACGCCGTGCTCGGGGCATAGAAGGCGCTAACTGCCTCGGTGCTGGGGATCCTATCGATGGAAGCGGCCGTAACGCCCCCAATAGCCAGGATCCGATGGTACGCTGTTTCGCTAAGACGCCGCACGGCCGCCTGAAACTGAGGCGCTGTTTCTCCCTCGGTCTCATAGAACAAACCTTGCGCGTCGCGGATACCTACCAAACGCGGAAACTTCTGCGCCTGGACAAGTGGTGCAAAGCGGTGGTCGCTTCTGTGGGGGTCCGCAAACGACGGGCCGATCACACCGTGACCGAAGTAATGACGGGAGTCGTGGCGCTGAGAGCTTTTTCCGAGGGGACGATAATAAATAAAGCGGTCGTACGCCTCCACGCGCGTGAAATATACACGGGGATAGTGATAAAGCGAGTACTCCGCATCCTGGTAGACCCTATCTAAGGGCGAATAGTGCTGCGTGAGAATGATCGGCACGTTCCGACTAATGCTCCGCAAGGTTGGGCGCCGGGGCCCAGCCAACTGGCCACTCTACTGAGAGCGCCGCTTCATAGTAGCGATCGATCTCCTCGCGTGCTAAGAGCGGAGAGATGAAGCCAGGTGGCAACGTGATTTTCGCGCGGCGCAGCCCAGTTTGTGCGAGCTTGTCAATGAAGTCCCGCCGTGGAAGAGTGTCCGATTTCGCGATATTGCAGTTCGCACAAGCCAGGACGAGATCCCAGAGTGGGTCTTCGAGGAGGAAGCTCCATGGTATGACGTGATCGACATGCGTCGAGAGGCCGTCGTTAAGCGCACGCCTACAGTAGAAGCATTTCGGCTCATCGATTTGAAGCAGCACTCTCAAGTACTTCGTTAGGGAAGCGCGCTCGGCCCCGTCTCGCTCAACCTTCTCGATGACCAGAGGTGCCAACACGTTGACCTTTTCGAGCCATCTTGCCCACCAGAGGTTTGCGATGGATTCGAGAGCACGCGCATTAAGCCGGACAAATTCCATCGCTGCGTTCGGTACGATGATGAACTCGGATCCTGGCGACCACTCGAAGAGACACCCCATACTCGCGGGTTTACTGCGGTGGAAAGCCTGTAGCACGTTGATAGTTAGGACGCGGGCCATCTCGCGGTCGAGACGCTCACGCACCGCAGGCGGCAACACGTCGATGGTTCTGGCTCCGTTCATGTCGGCGGCGCTCCGAATTCTTCTCACCACCTCGGGCTCAGAAATGATCGTCGCGGCTTGACGAAGGCGGAAGACAACCGTCTGCACCCAGTAGAGCTTGACGAACTGGGATCCGATCCGAAGCAGCGGAATTGCGGGTTCCGCTCCAGCCCGCACTATGCGCACAATCGCCTTTAGCAGCGCCGGCTTGTACGATGACGACATCGACCCTCTGATCGCAAGTGTAGCGACATCGTTGACGGAGTAGGACGCCGTCGCACTCGACGTCTCTATGGCCACGAGGCAACGTCGGGATCGAACGTAGGCCCAACAACAGCGTGACGTGCCAGGCCACCGAGGTCCAGGACGGAGCCGATCCATCCTGCTCGCCTCGCGCCTTCTCTAAGGGCCGAACGTGCCTTCAGGCGCTCAAGGACGAGGTCTGTGCCGTCAATGTACTCCGCCAACACGACGATGCTCCTGAGGCGGTCGTAGGACACAATCAGATAGTCTGGCAACGACCCTTCGGCAAGACGCTTCGCCATAGGTCCGAACGCGGCGCCGGAAAGAGTATCGCCCGATATGCCCGAGACAGCCTTCACTTGTACTTCATGGCCTGCGCCCTGGCAGACCGCATCGAGCAACCTCGTGTTGGTGGGAACAGGTAACAGCGAAGATCGACAGCGCCAACAGTCGACGTTCGTCCCGACCCACGCTTCGATTGCGACCCTCGCGATCTGCGATCGGCTCGCGTAGCGCGCTGCCTCGCTAAAGTCGATGCGCACGCTACGCCCCACGGCAGCGCGCAGCTTACGATAACGTCCCCTGCCCTCGAAGGCGATGTCTCCGCGGTCGCGGAGGAGCTGAAGGCTCTGGCGAATCTTCGCTTCGACATGCTGGTTGTTGGGGAATGCCTTGCGAAGCGGGTCTGCAACGGCGTAGACCTCGGGCAGCGAAAAGACGTCCGGCAACGGTCGAATGAGAAACGACACAGCTACCGCCCAAGGAACGTTTCGGCCCGATTCCGAGGACATCGCGAGCGGCCTTCGCGGCATCTGGTTCCAAACTCTTGTAATCGGCGCCGCCGAAGGCTCGGAGCGAGTCTGATTCCTCTCGCCTAATTTGCATCGGAGGCTAATCGCGTAGCCTAGACCAACCAACGCAGGGCCGCCGACGTCTGTCCGGCCGGCCGTGATCGTGGGCGTCTCGGCCACGACGGCGGTGCGTGCCTGGAGTTACGCCAGAGACTCTTCGACGGCGTCGACGCGGTCGGAGTAGAATGCTAGGTGGTTCTTGATCGTGGCGACCGCTTCAAACGGCGCCTCGTAGGTCCAGACGGCGTTCGTCGCTCGTTCGCCGCCGGCGGGGATGCTATAATATGCGGCATCGCCTTTGTACGGGCAATACGTTTGGTTGTCGGTTCGCTCGAGTAGCGACATGTCCACGTCGTCGCGGGGGATGTACTGCACTGCGGGATAGTCACTCTCACGCAGGGTCAGCGCGGTCAGCGAGTCGGCGACGATGCGCCCCGCGACGATGACGCGGACGCGTGACGGGTTCGGTTCGATCGTAATCGGATGATCGGCGTTCGGGATTTTGACGGTCTTCATGTTTGTCGGGCTTGCCTCCATTGAGCTCGACGAGCCATATTCTCGAGAGGTTTCGCCGCGCAATGGGCCGGCTCAACGACCGGGACCGTGCTGGCTGTCGGCGGCACCATGCACGGGCGGCGCGTCCGAGGCGACGTCGGGAGCCGATCGCGGGGCGTCGCAGCGTCCGCCTAGTTGCTTATTGCACTCTAGTCGCGCACTGAGCCGCGTTCGAAGGTGTCACAGAAACGAAAATCCCAGATTTGACAAAGCCGGGCCGAGGTTCTATAGTCCGCGATGGTTCAAGAACCAAAGGAGGCAATCTGTGTACGGAGCGATTCGCGAGTACAAGATTCAACCAGGAAAAGTTAACGAGCTCTTCGAGCGGGTGCGCGCTGAGTTCGTCCCGATGATCGACAAGGCGCCGGGCTTTGTTGGATATTCGTTCGCACAAATTGGCTCGGACGGCATCCTCACAACGAGCACGTTCGAGTCTCAGAAACAAGCGGAAGATTCGGTCAAGATGGCAGCAGCGTGGGTGAAAGAGAACGTGGCTTCTCTCGTAAGCGGTCCGCCGCGCGTGACGACCGGAGAAATCGTCGTCCGGCACGTCGTTGAGAACGCGAAAGCGGGCTACGGGATCATGCGTCGTATCGAAACGACGCGCGCCGAGGCCGATAAGAGCGAAAAGCTCGTGCGCGAGGGCCTGCTCCCGCTGCTGAGTGGTATGCCGGGCTTTGCGTCGTACACGCTGCTCCTCGAAGAGAGCCGCGACCGAGGCGCTGCGATCACGGCATTTGCCGATCGAGCCTCCGCGGAAGCCGCGGGTGAGCGGGCACTCGCCTGGGTCAAAGAAAACATGAAGAATAGCACGGTAACCGAAATCGTCGCCGGCGATATCAAGCTTCGTCACCTGAGAGCGACGGCCGGGGTTCGCTAAACCTGAGCGTTTTCCCGGAAGCACGGAAGGTCGAAAACGCTGGCGGTACGTTCCGCCGGCGTTTTCGCGTCAGTAATGCGCTCGCAGAGTGGGACTCAGAGGCGAAGGTTCGGATGCCGAGGGTCAGAGTCAACGACATTACGATGAACTACGAGCAGCAAGGCGCGGCGAGCCGCTGCTTCTCATCCCATTCTCGCGGTCGCCAACGCATGTTACGCCCTCCAGGTTGGGGAATATTCCAAGCACTTCACGTGCATCTCGATTGACCCGCGCGGCATCGGCGAGACCGATAAGCCCGAGAGCGGCTATTCGACCGAATCATTCGCAGATGACGTTGCCGGCTTCATGCAGGCGGTTGGGATCGACCGGGCTCACGTATCCGTACTATCGCTGGACGCGGCGACCGGGATGTGGCTTGCGGGCAAGTATACGCAAAAAAGTAAAATCGCTATCAGCAATACGGCGCTTGAACCAAGACCGACCCCCTCCTGAAAACCGTCGCGCAAGGCTGGCAGACGATGGGAAAAGGCTCGGGCAGCATCGGCAAGACCGAAACCGTGATCCTCGAGAAATGCGCCCACGCCCCGATTTACGAAAGCGCGTCGACGAATTCAACCAGAAGACGTTGAGCTTCTTGGACCGTCACACGGGCTAGCACCGCCGCGACTGCTCCGACACGCGAACCCCGTACCCGGTCGCGGCGCTGCGCGAGATGGGCTTTCGCTAAGCTCAAAGACGTCGTTGGACCGCCAGCCGTAACCTCGTGGCGCTTTGTAAAATCGTAGGCTGCGCCGCTCGTCTTGGGCGCAGCCACCGGCAGTCTGAAAGGAGGTTCCCGGACGCGCTAGTGAAGGGCGAAGAACGTGAAGATCGTCCCAAGCTCAGTTCAAAGCGTCTCAGGTCCGCCCCCGAGCGGGACGGTCACGTTTGCCTTCACCGACATCGAAGGAAGCACGGTGCGGTGGGAGCGTGCTCGCGAGGCGATGCGCGATGCGCTACGTCGGCATGACGTCCTCATGCGCGCTGCCATCTCGGAGCACGGCGGCTATGTCTTCAAGACTGTCGGCGACGCCTTTTGCGCGTCGTTCTGGCATCCTGAAGACGCCGTCGGCGCGATGCTCGACGCGCAACGGGCCCTTGCAGCCGATGACTTTTCGGCGGTCGACGGGATCCGGGTCCGGGCGGCCATCCATACCGGGACCGCCGACGAGCGCGAGGGTGACTATTTCGGGCCGACCGTCAATCGGGTGGCGCGCTTGCTCTCGATCGCCCATGGCGGGCAAGTGTTACTGTCGGGCACGGCCGCGGGGCTCTTCGCCGAGGTTTGTCCGGTCGGGGTGTCGCTCATCGACCTCGGAGAACACTACCTTAAGGATATGGGCCGGCTCGAGCACGTCCATCAGATCCAGGCGCCGGGCCTTGCGCTGCTATTTCCGACACTGCGATCGGCCGGCATCATACCGAACAACATTCCGGAATTTGCCTCAACATTCGTCGGACGGGAGCGCGAAGTCGAGGAGATTGGGTCCCGCCTAGATAGCACGCGCGGGATTACGTTATGCGGCACGGGTGGCGTCGGCAAGACCCGCTGCGCGCTGCAAGTCGGCAAAGACCGGATCGCACGATTTCTGCAGGGGGTGTGGTTCGTAGAACTCGCGTCGATTACGGTGGATGGGGATATCACGGGCACGATCGCCGCTACGATCGGCGTGGCGGAATCGAACGGCGCTAATGCTCTCGATGCGCTTTGCATCCGGCTGAAGAACCACACCGCATTGATCGTCCTCGACAACTGCGAGCATTTGGTGCGAGAAGTTGCGCCCGTGGTCGAAACACTCCTGAAGCGCTGCCCCGACCTGCGAATCCTTTCCACGAGCCGCGAACCCATCGGTTACCGCGGTGAAGTGATCTATCGCGTACCCTCGCTCGCAACGCCTCAAGACTCTGCCGGCGTCACGCCGGAGACGGCGCTCGCTTATGATGCCCTCGCTCTGTTCGTCGTGCGCGCAAAAGAAGTCGATCGTGAGTTTCGCTTGACGGGCGGCAACCTCGCTACGGTCGTCTCGATCTGCCAGCGGCTCGACGGCATCGCACTTGCGATTGAGCTCGCCGCGATGCGCTTGCGCGTTATCTCCCTCGATCGGTTGGCGTCGGGTCTCCGAGAACGATTCCGGTTGCTAACCGGCGGCTCGCGTACGGCACTGCCGCGCCAACAAACAATGCGCGCCGTGATCGATTGGAGCTACGAGCTGCTCGACGATAGCGAACGGCGACTCTTTCGTGGCCTGTCGGTATTTGCGGGCGGATTCACGATCGAATCGTGCGCGGCTGTATGCGCTGAGGAAGCCGCGGCAAACCGCAACATCCTCGATCCACTGGCCTCGCTCGTCGATAAGTCGCTAGTCGCAGCACCCAGCGCGATTCTGGCACGGGGCGATTGCCGTCTTAGTCAGATCGAGACGCTACGTGACTATGCCGCCGAAAAACTCGCGGAAAGCGGCGAAGCCGCGGTCCGCTTCGCGTCGCTGGCTCGCTGGGCGCTGGAACTCGTCGAGAAGGCCCACGCGGAGTGGGTAACGGCAGCGACAGCCGAATGGGAGTCGCTCTTCAAACCCGAAATCGAAAACATCCGGACCGCCGTGAAATGGGCGCTCGGGCCCAACGGTGACATCATTTTGGGCGCACGAATCGTCGCGCGATCGCGCCGGATGCTCGGGGTCTTGGCCCCCGTAGAGGGCCTGCAGCTGATCGAGCTCGTGCAGGGCTTCGACGATTTGCCCGTCGACGTGAATGCGGAACTCACGCTCGGACTTGCACAAATGAACATAGCGCTCCGCCGGGGCGCCGCGGCGCTGGCTTACGCACGAGCCGCTTCGGAGGCTTTCGCAAGCCTCGGCAATGAGGAATTTGCAGGCGAGGCACAGATCGTTAGCGGCCACGCACAAACGCTGCTCGGCCATGCGTCCGACGCGAAGATCGAGCTGGAAACGGCCCAGACGTATTTCGAGAGCGCCAACCTCGCCCAGTTTTGTGGTGTGATCGCGAGCGATCTGGGCGCTGCGCATGTGCTCGCCGAGGAGTTCGTCGAGGCGCGCGCATCATTTAATAAGGCGCTGGCAGTTTTTCGGCGAACGGAAAATGAACGCGGCATTCGGGCAGTCGTTACCAATCTGGCAGAAATGGATTTCTATAACGGTGAAGTCGGGAGCGCGATCGACCGGATCTCTGCCGAATTGGCGGGCAACGCGGGAGGCGACGCGCTGATGCTCTCCAACCTTTCAGCATACTTAATCGCGGCGGGCCGGCTAGAGCAGGCTTTGGAGTACGGACGGGAGAGCCTTATCGCGGCGGAGGCGTCGCATCAGGAAGCCGCCATCCTGTTATCATTGCAGCACATTGCTACGGCAATAGCGCTTCGGCCAAGAGAGGACTCGAGAAATGACGACTTACTATCAATGCCTGCCCGCCTAATCGGGTTCGTCGATGCGCGTCTAGCATCGACCGGCTCTGCGCGCGAGTACACGGAGCGGCAAGAATACGAGAGGGCAGTTCTTGCTTTACGTCAAACCCTGGGGCCGTCGACTCTAGAATGCTTGCTGGCTGAGGGAGCGAGCTGGGACTATCGAATGGCGATCGCTGCAGCGATTCGCACGTAAGAGCGATTCGCACGTAAGATGGCACCCTATGTCTGTTAATTCTACGAAGGGACGCGAATCATGGTGAGTCCGATATCTTCAGTGGCCGACGAAGTCGCAAAACTCGTCAAGGACGTTCTCGCCACCCTGGCCTCGCGCCGTGAGGTCCCGCGGGACGACGGCGCCGAACGAAAGACAGAGCTGTTCTTTCCCGACGGGATCGGCGATATTCAGGTGAAGGTGACGGCGGCGGGCGGCATATCTATAGAACTCGTTATCGCTTCTTCACCTCTAAAAGTGGATACGCACAACGGTTCTGGGGTCAAAGCTCTTGCGCATCCGATGGACATAACGCGCGATTCATCCGACGAGGGAGACCTCTATCTAAAGGTGTCAAAGACTGGTGCGTGCGACACGTTTGGCGATCCCGTGAAGCTGGACAAGAACAACATTGGGACTCCAGAACACGTGGTACCGTGCACGCCCGACTAAGGCAATCATTCGTTCGCGAGCCGGTTACTCGACTGGTTGTGGACCCGCAATTCAGCTAGGCCGAGGTATACCTCGACCCGGCCTACTTCATCCAAATCTTTCTGCCGCGGGACCGATATGAACGAGGAATTCATTGCTGTAGGTACACCCCGCCCAGCGCGAGGATGTGATCGCGGCATCCAGGGTCGTCTAGATATCCTGGTCGCTCCCAGCGCTACCGCCAAGCGCGTCGGTCACGGCCGACTTTCCGTGCTCTATGAGATCTCCCGCAGTGGCCTTTGCCTTATCTGCAAGCTGTTCGCCGATCGGGCCGAGCCGGTCGCGCTCAAGATCGCTGACCGGTACGA
>Ga0302326_10006268_pt1 | contig 26721 bp, 23 predicted proteins | sample Palsa_T0_3_FD_202264 | JGI IMG/M metagenome (GOLD analysis project Ga0302326, IMG submission 202264) | Peat permafrost microbial communities from Stordalen Mire near Abisko, Sweden - Palsa_T0_3 | ecosystem: Environmental > Terrestrial > Soil > Palsa > Peat permafrost | place: Sweden: Abisko... | reverse complement strand
CGGTGCCCAGGCGCCGGCCGGGCGAGGACGCCGGCGAAGCCTCAGATAAGCGATGAAGAGAAGGACGAACGGCAGGGTGTAGGAAAGGACGCTCATCGAGATCAGGAAGTCGTAGGCCGCCTTGACGCTCGCCCCGGCCTGGCCGAGCCCAACCAGGGCGATGACGGCCACGGTCTGGACCAGGATGGCGGTCACCGGCGCTCCGGTCCGCGCGCTCTTGTAGGTGAAGATCGCCGGCAGCCCGCGGCCGCCGCCGATGACCGCGGGCAGCTTGGCGGCGACGCCGAACCAGGCGCTGTAGGCCCCGAGCATCGAGACGGCGAGCAGCAGCAGGGCGACCGGCGCGAGGCCGGCCAGGCCGAGGCGCTCCAGGCCTCGGCGAATGGCCTCCGGAACCCCGGAGAGGCGCGAGACCTCCTCGGGGCGCATGATCGAGAGCACGGCCGCGGTTCCCATCGCATAGGCGCCCGCCAGCAGCACGCCCACCACCGCCAGAACCTTCAGGATCTGGGCCGTGCCACCCTTCACGTCGCCGCGCAGCAGCGCCAGGGCCTCGGGTCCGCCGAAGGCGAAGACCATGGTCGCCCAGAGCGCGGCGCCGTCGGCGTTCAGCGGCGGGGCGTAGGAGACATGGGTGAAGCGGGTCGCCGGCCCGTGCCGCAGGGCCAGAACCGCGCCGGCGCCGATGATCGCCGCCACCAGGCAGCAGGCCGCCGCCGCGCCGAAATTCGCCAGCCATTTGCCGGTCCCCAGGCCCGCCAGGTGCAGGGCCCCGACCGCGGCGGCGAGCCCCATGGCGACGACCGCGAACACCGCCGGGTCGGCGACCGCGGCCTGGGCCTGCGCTCCCAAGGCCACCGCTGCGGCGTTGACGATGAAATAGAGCAGGCCGGAAAAATAGGGTAGATTGCAGGTCCAGTAGAGCCAGCCGCAGAGAAAGCCGGTGACGTCGCCAAAGGCCTCCCGGGTCCAGGCGTAGATGCCCCCGTCGCCTTCGATCCGCGCCGTCAAATCGGCGGTGGCCAGCACCAGGGGCGCCATGAAGCCGAGCGCCGCCAATCCCCAGAGCGGCAGGGACGCCGGGCCGGCGGCGGCGGCCGTGGCGAGCCACCGGATCGAGAGCGTCATCGCCACCGCCGTCAGGGCTAGGTCGAAAAAACCCAGAGGTCGCTTGGTCACGTCCCGGCCGCCGGCGCATAGGCGTAGGCCCCATCCAGGAACGCCACGATCTCGCGGGCCCCCGGATGGTCGATGGCGTCATAACGGGTGCGAAGGCGCTGCTTCGTCTCCCCGAGGCGATCGAGGCCGATATCCTGGAGAAGCCTCTGATGGCGCTGAACCAGAGCCCCAAGTTCGGAGCCAAGGACCTTCGTCGCGGCCCGCAGGAAGGCGGCGCCGTATTCGTAGGCCTCGCCCTTGTCATAGCTTTCCGCCAGCGAGAGCGCCGGAATGCGCGAGAGCACGCACTGGAGGGCCGGGTTCACGGCGTGGGCGGAGAGCCACGGGGCCAGTGACGCCGGCCGGCCGGTGAAGGCGCGCAGGTGCAGGCCGACCGACATCGCCCCATCGTTCACCGGGTAGTTGTCCCAGAGGAAGGGCTTGCGCCGTAGCTGGCCCGCGACGCGTTCGAGGTGACCGGGGCTATATTCGCGCGAGCAGACTTCCTCGCCGGTCCAGAAGACTTCGATCTTTGGATCGAGCGCGGCGCCCAGATCCTCGAGGTAGGCGGCCGGCCGGACGCCATAGGCCCGGTCCAGGGTGGGGTCGTCGGTGTAGTAGGTCGGGCAGGCAATGATCCGTCCAGCCCTGGTCCGCTCGGCGATCCAGTGGATGATCCGCGCCTGGGTGGCGGCGAGGGCGGGCAGGTCGCCGCGCATGTCGTCGAAGAGGATCGCCAGGTCGTCCAGGCCCAGATCATCCAGCTGGGCGAGCTTGCGGGTCAGGGCGGATCTCGCCTCGTCGTCGAACGAGCGATAGATCTCGAACGGGCTGAGGCCGACGCCGAAGCGCACCCCCCGGTCCCGGCAGAAACCAGCCAGACGCGCCAGCGAAGCCATCGTCGCCACGGGATGATCCTCCCGCCATCGCTCGCGCAGAAATTCATCCGCCTTCGGAGCATAGTGATAGAATCGGTATCCGTGCTCGCCGAGGAAGGCGACCGTCTCCTCCCGGCCCTCCCAGCTCCAGAGGGGCCCGTAGAACCCCTCGATGATCCCAAGCTCGATGCTCATGGTCCACCCCTTGCCCGCCGCGAAAGGAGCATGCTCCGGCGCGCGGCGCAAACCTCGCCCGGAACTACCGATCTAGCCGCCGGCCGATCCGCGCCAATCATCGAGGGCCGGGCTCAAGGCCTTCTCTAGCGGGCCGAGCCAGGACGCGTAGTTGCGCCAATGGTCCAGGCCCTCGCGAAAGATCGGCCGGCGGACCTGTTCGGAGCTGGCGGTCCTCACCGCGCGGTCGTTCTCCCAAAATCGCAGGCAGGGGGGCTCGAAGGCGAGGCCGCAATAATCGAGCAGGCGGCGGATCTCGGCCTCGGTGTTCTCGACCAGATCCTCGTAGATCACCCTGCAGACCTGGCCCGGCAGGACCTCGTCGAAATGCGCCATCAGGCGGGCGTAGTCGCACCAGTAACGACCGACCTCGGCAAGGTCATAGGAGAAGTTCTGACCGCGGGCGAAGTGCTGCTTGAAGGCCGAGAAGCAGGCGCCCATGGGATGGCGGCGGGCATCGATGATCTTCGCTTCTGGCAGGATCAGCCTGATAAGGCCTAAATAATGGAAATTATTTGGCATCTTGTCTATGAACATGACCCGGCCAAGCTTTCTGTGGATCCGCGTCCGCTCGAGATATTCCGCTCCTAGGGCCGAACGCGCCTCCGGGCTCAGGCTTGCCGTCGCCTCGGGATAGTCGGCCCCCTCGCCCTTGCGCGACCCGCGGCCCAGGCGCCTGGCGATCTGGGCGATGTCGGGCAGTTCCATGGTTCCCTCGACCGCCGAGTGGCTGGCGAGGATCTGCTCGATCAGAGTCGAGCCGGACCTTGGCAGGCCGACGACGAAAATCGGCGCGGGGTCGCGCGCGCCGCCGGCGACGCGGCTCTCGAAGAATTCCCGGGTGAAGAGGGCGATCGAGCGGTCGATCTGGGCAGTGGTCTCGTCGGCGTCGTAGGGCACCTCGCCGCGCCGAAGCTTCGCGCCCTGGGCGTAGTGGGCGAAGGAGTCGGCCCAGGCGCCCGTGTCCTCCAGCGCCTTGGCGAGGGCGTAGTGGAGGTGGAGCTGGTCCTCGACGCCAAGGCGACCCTCGTCGAGCTGAACCCGCATCGCCGCGACCTCGGCCTCCGAGAACCGCATCGTCTTCAGGTTCGCCAAGCTCCAGTAGGCCTCCCCAAGGCCCGGACTCATGGCGATGGCGCGGTTGTAGGCCTCGACGCCTTCGTCGCGGCGCCCAGCGGTGCGCAGGGCGTGGCCGTAGGCGAGCCAGATCTTCGGCTGGGCTGGATAGTCGGCCAGCACCTTCTCGTAGATGCCGATCGCCCGGTCGTACTCGCCGATAAGTCCCTGGCAGGCGGCCATCAGATTGCGGTAGCCGGGATCGGCGGGCGCGCCGGCGAGCAGGCGCTCGACGTGACCTATGGCTTGGGCCGCCTTCTGCTGGCGATAGAGGACGATCGCGTAGTTGTGCCGGGCTCCGACGAAGCTCGGGGCGAGTTCGAGACAGCGGGAGAGCAGATCCTCGGCCTCGGCGTAGCGGCCGAGTCGGGTCGCCGCCTCCGCCAGCATCCGCATCGCCGCCACGTCGGTGGGGGCGGCTTCGACGCGCTGGCCAAGCAGCCGCTCGGCGATGGCGACGCGTCCCTCGCACAGCGCGTCGGCGGCCTTAATCAGCAGCGGATCGACGACCGAGGCGCGGATGTGCTCGGCGTAGGCGAGATCGGCGCCGTCGGCGTCCCCGGCCAAGGCCAGCTGATCCCCCAGGGCGCGCCAGGCGTCGGGCATGTTCCGACGCAACGCCACGGCCCGGCGCAGCGTCTCTATGGCCGAGGCGCTCTCCCCCTGACTGGCCAGCGCGAGGCCAAGCTCGTGATGGGTGTCGGCCGAACGGGGCTGGGCCCTGGCCAAAGGCGCCAAGAGCGCCAGGGCGCCAGCCCCGTCGCCCCGTCGCCGGCGCGCCGAGCCGAGTATGAGGATCGCCCGCGGATCGCCCGGGACGACCTCGAGGATTTCCCGCGCCTGGCGCTCGGCGAACTCGGGATTGGCGGGAAGCAGCCGCGATGCGTGCGCCAGAGCGGTCGCCAACGAACCGACCGGTTGATCGATGGCCTGGGTCATGCCGGATGATGCCAAAAACCGGGCTCCGATGGAACCGGATCGCGAGCGGCTGCTAGAACCTCTGGGTGAGTTTCAGCCCTACGGTCAGCGGCTGAATCGGCACCGCATAGACCGCCGGCGGCACGCCGGGATAAGCCGCGGCGCAGACCGAGATCGTGCAGGGCGTGTAGCGGTTGACCTCGCCTCGGGAGTCGAAGGCGTTCTTCACGAATAGCTCGAGTTTCAGGCGGTTGCGCTCGGCCCCGACCGAGAAGTCGGCGGTGGCATAGCCCGGCATGGTCCCCAGAAGGGCGTTGTCGGCCGTGAGCAGGTCGGCGTATGCCATGGTCTGGTAGAGCACCGATCCCTGCACGTGGGCGTCCCAGCCCGCCAGCGGGAAGGTGTATCTCGCGGTGAGGTTGCCCTTAAATCTCGGGGTGTAGGGCAATTGCTGGCCACGCAGGGCCTGGGCCTGGCTGTCCGGGCAGGTCGCGATGAACTTACCGGTCGCTTCGTCGGTGCCGCAGAAGTTGGCGGTGAGCACCGCGTGGTTGTAGGAGGCGCCGCCGGAGATCGTCAGTTGCGAGGTGGCGCGCCAGTCGATGCTGGTCTCCGCCCCCAGGATCTGCGCCGAGGGCGCGTTGGCGATGATCGTCAGGCTGTTGGGACCGAGAAAGGCGAACTGAAACTTGTTCCACTGCTCGTCGTAGATCGCGCCGTTGAAAAACAGCGATCGATCCAGCCAGCCGGTCTTCCATCCGATCTCGTAGTTGGAAAGGCTATCGGCCGCATACGGAGGGAAGGCGCCGCTGCGGTTGACGCCGCCCGGGCGGTATCCGGTCGAATAGGTGAAGTAGACCAGCGCATCGGCGTTGAATTTGTAGGTGAGGTTGACCTTGTGGGTCTCGCCGGAGGCCGTGACGGTCTTGTTCAGATTGACGCAGGGCGCGTTCCTGAAACTGAGGCCGCTGATGCAATTCTGCCCCATGTCGCCCATGCCGGCGCCGTAGCCGGTAAGGGCGTCGTAGTTTTCGCTGAAGCCGTAGAATCCGAAGAGGGTGTTGTCGTAGTGATAGTAGCGGATGCCGCCGGTTATCGACAGCTTGCTGGTGATGTCGAACGTCGCCTCGCCGAAGGCGGCTTCGTCGCGATCGATGCGGTTCTGATCGGTCAGCCAGATGGTGCCCGGCCATCCGGGCACGGAAAGCTGTGGCGCGAAGTTCTGGATCACGTAGTCCTGGATGATCCAGTGCGTCTGGCGCTCCTGAAACAGCCCAGCGATGAAGCGGAACCGATCGGTCGCCGGCGAGGCGATCCGCAGTTCGTTGCTGCCCTTTTCGAACCTGTCGCGACCGACGATCTCCTCCTGCGGGGAGGGTAGCGGATTGCCGTTCTTGTCCTGCCAGAAGACGCCCGAGCCATAATACTGGTCATAGGCGATCGAATAGTCGGTGTAGTCCGACCGGGTGTCCACCGCCCGGTTGAAGTAGCCGCCCGAATAGGTGAGGTCGTAATTACCGATCTTGCCCTGGATCGTCAGCGCCGCCTGCACCCAGCGGTCGTCGTCGGTGTCGGGCTGGAAGCGGTTGACCTCCAGGTTGCCGACGGCCGGCTCGAAGCCCAGGATCCCGGGTGCGTTCAGCTGTTGCGCCATCACGGTCGGCGTGATCGACCAGTTGTCGTTGAGCTGCCACTTCAGCGCCGCGCGACCACCGTAGCTTTGGACCGGGTTGAAGTCGTTCTTCACGAAGGCGGCGTTGTTGATGATGTCGCCAGAGGTGGCGAACGGCCGCGTACCGTAGACATTGTCGATGAAGCCCGCGTCGCGTTCGTCGAAGCCGACCAGGCGGATGGCGACGTTCGAGGTCACCGGAATGTTGACGAAGCCCTCGAGCACATAGCCCTCGGAGCCATGATCGACCCAGTCGCCCTGAACGTCGTAGCCGGCCGAGAAGCCCGAGGTGGAGGGCTGGTTGGTGATGAACCTCAGGGTTCCCGATTCCGAGCTCGCTCCATAGAGAGTCCCCTGCGGCCCCTCCAGCACCTCGACCCGGGCGATATCGTAGATGTGGACGTCCAGCGTGCCGCCGATGGTGGTGATCGGCTGTTCGTCCAGATAGGTGCCGACGCTGGGCTGGGGACCGGAGTGATTGGCGTTGCCGCCGTCGGAGACGCCGCGGATGTAGATGGTCGTCTCGTTCGGCCCCAGGGTCTGGAACTGCAGGGCCGGCATGAACTTCACATAGTCCTGGAAGCCGTTGATGTTCAGCTGATCGAGGGTCCGGTTGTTGAGCACCTGCACGCTCATCGGCACCGTCTGGACGTTCTCTTCTCGCTTCTCGGCGGTGACGATGACTTCAGTCAGAGATGTAGCGCCGGAGGCGGCCGCGGCCGTCGCATCCGCGGCCAGGGCCGGCGTCCACGCCAGCATGGTCGAGGCCAGAAGGGCGCCAAGTCCGGCGGTCCTTGGACCAACAGGCGCTCGCACCGCCCAGGCGCGGTCCCGGTTCGCCATCGATAGCCCCCCAATCAAGCCTGCTCCGGACCGACTGAATCTCTCGTCCCAAGCAGCGCAGTCAAGCCAAACGGATTTGGCGGCGACAGTTAAGCAACGATCGCGGAAAAAAAGGTCGTTTTAGGGTCACAGTCCGCCCGTTATTTCATCGACCCTCGTCGGGTCGACGACTCCGGGTAATGCCCGGCGGGTCCAGGTCCCGCCCTTTGCGCGAGGGCTCGCCGCGTGCGAGGAACGCCGGGCCATGAGCGCCCAACCTTGCGAACTCGTCCCAGCGACTCTGCCCGGCCTGCCGGTGATGCAGACCATGGGGGCCTACTACGTCTACGACATCAGCGAATATTGCGGCGACGAGCCCGGGTGGGAATTTCCGGAGACCGGAATCTACGAGTGCCCCGATCTGCGGCCCTATTTCGAGGACGCCGACACCCATCCCTACTTCATCAGGGCCGCCGGCGAACTCGCGGGATTCGCCATCGTCGACACCAAGGGGAGCAATGCCGAGGTCGAGTTCAACATGGCCCAGTTCTTCGTCCACCGTAAGTTCAAGGGCCGCGGGGTCGGCGCCGCCGCCGCGTCCTGGTGTTTTGGGACTTACCGGGGGATCTGGGAGGTGAACGTCATTCCGGCCAACCGTGGCGCCTTCGCCTTCTGGAGCCGCATCATCCCAAGATGCGCCACCGGCGCCGTCGAGCTGGCCAGGAGACCGGCGCCCCACCTGAGAAACGCCGTCAAGGACATCTTCCGCTTCGAGACCGGCTAGCCGCCCGCGAAGCCTTGGACCGGCCGCGCCCGTCTCCTGTGGATGGCGCGCGCAACAGAAAAGTGGAGCAGCCATGAAGGACTTCGCGGGCAAGATCGCGGTGATCACCGGCAGCGGCACCGGCATGGGCCGCGAGCTCGCCAGGCAGCTGGTGGCCGAGGGCTGCAGCGTCGCCATGTGCGATGTCTTGGCGGCCAACATGGCCGCGACCTTGGCCCTCTGCCGGGAGGGCGCTCCGCAGGGCGTGCGCATCACCACCCACCTCGCCGACGTTTCCGAGGAGGACCAGGTCCAGCGCTTCCAGGGCGAGGTCGCGCGCGACCAGGACACCGACAAGATCCACCTGCTCTTCAACAACGCCGGGATCGCCGGCGGCGGCAGTTTCGTCGCCGGTGACCGCGCCGAATGGGACAAGACCTTCGCCGTCTGTTGGGGCGGGGTCTATTTCTGCACCCGCGCCTTTCTGCCGATGGCGATGAAGGCCAGCGAGGCGCATATCGTCAACACCAGCAGCGTCAACGGCTTCTGGGCCTCGATCGGACCCCGGATCCCGCACACCGCCTACTGCGCGGCCAAGTTCGCCGTGAAGGGCTTCACCGAGGCGCTGATGACCGACCTTGCCGTGAACGCGCCCCACGTCAAATGCTCGGTGGTCATGCCGGGCCACATCGGCACCGAGATCGTCGCCAATTCGCGCCGGATCCTGAGCGGCCACGAGAGCGAAACCATGAGCGCCGAACAGGTCGCCCAGGCGCGCGAGGGGATGAAGCGTTTCGGCGTCGAGTCCGACAAGCTATCCGACGCCGAGATCCAGATGGTCGTCGTCGAACAGGCCCGGCGCTTTCGTGACGACGCGCCCACGACCGCCGCCCAGGCGGCAAGGATCATCCTCGACGGGGTCAGGGAGGAGAAGTGGCGAATCCTGGTCGGCGAGGACGCCCAGCAGCTCGACCGCATCGTCCGTCACGCCCCCGAGCACGCCTACGATCTCGACTTCTTCCAGAACTTCGCAGACGAGGTAGGCTGGAAGATCGGCCGCTAGGCTTCGTCGTCCAGTTCCGGGTATCGCCGGAAGATCCCGTCCTCGTTGAAGGGTATCCGGCGATCCGAGGCCAGATAGGTGGCGATCCTCGGCCGATCGGCGATCCGATCGTGCAGGGCGACAACCTTCGGCCAGTGGCTTTTCCGCGCGGCCATGGCGCGCGGAAAAGCGTAGCGAAGGCCCTCGACGACCTGGAAGAGGCTGAGATCGGCGTAGGTCGGCGTCTCGCCGACGAGCCAGTTCGGACTCTCCGGATTAGCCGCCAGCACCCGCTCGAAGTAGCGCAGGTACTTCTCGATCCGATGTTCGCGAAAATCCTTGGCGCTCGCCGCCGCTTCGGCCCTCTGGTCCTCGTAGTAGAGGCTGCTCGCCACCGGATGGTGGGTGTCATGCGCCTCCTTGACGAGGTCGGCGATGGTGAGCTGGAGCTGATTTACGACCAGCCGCGCCGCCTCGCTTGGCGGCTCGAGGCCATGGCGTGGGCCAAGATGAAGCAGGATGTTGGCGGTCTGGGCGATCAGCAGATCGCCGTCGGCGAGGAAGGGCGGCGCGAACGGCGGTTCGCCTAGGTCGGGATCGTTCATGATCGCCATCATCGCCGCGACGCCCTGGCCGGCGGACTCATCGCCGCGGGCGACATCGATGTAGGGCGCGCCGGCCTCCTCGAGGGCCAGGCGGATGAACTCGCCTCGCCCCTGGATCGTAGGCCAGTAGTAGAGCCGATAGGCCTCGCCCGCGGCGCTCAACTGGACGCTTCCTGATTGACCTGGGCCCGCACGACGCTCGCCTTCACCACCGGAATGTCGGCCTCGGCCAGGGGCCGCATCCAGTTTTTGCGGGCCATGGCGGCGGCGATGTGGGGGGCGAGCTCGGCCACCTTTCGCGCCTCGCGCTCGGCGGCGTCGACCCGGAACCTGCCCATCACTTCGGCGGCGAAAAGCTCGAGAGAGGCGACGATGTGTTCGTGTCGGTTCTTGCCTGCTTGCTGGAGGAAGATCACCTGGTCGATGCCGGCGTCCTGGAAGGCGGCGAGGTGGGCGCGCATGTCGTCCGGCGTACCGATGCCCGTGGTCGGGATATCGGCGCCGGTCTGCGCTGCCCTGGGCTCGGCGGCGCGGGCGTGGCGAAGCTCGATGTGCTCCTCCCAGAGCCGGGTGCGTCCGGGCGTGGTGTCGTGGGCCACCAGGGCGTTCACCGCATAGCGAAAGAACTCGAAGCCTTCCTCGCCGCGGGCGACGGCGGTGGCGCGATCCTCGTGGAGGGAGAAATTCGAGACCATGGCGATGTTGGCGTTCACCGCGTGGCCCAGAGGGATGCAGGCTTCCGACTTGATGATCCCGTAGTAGATGTCGGCCCAGACCCGCGCCTCGCCCGGATCGACGAACGAGAACGCCAGCGCCCCCAGGCCATTGGCGGCCGCGATCCTGATCGTGTCGCGGTTGGTGCAGGCCATCCACATCGGCGGGTGCGGCTTCTGCACCGGCTTGGGCACGACGTTGCGGCAGGGCATGGAGAAATACTTGCCCTCGAAGCCGGGATAGGGCTCCAGCACCATCATGTTGGCGACCTGCTCGGCCGCCTCCAGACACATCGACCGCTTCTCCTTGGCCGGGATCTTGAACGCCCCCAGCTCCAGGCGCGTCGCCCCCTCCCCGATGCCGAAATCGACCCGACCGTGAGAAACGAGATCCAGGGTCGAGAGGCACTCGGCGGTCCTGGCCGGATGGTTGTAGTTGGGGATGACCTGGCGAATGCCGTGACCCAGGCGAATCCGGGTGGTCTGGCCGGCCGCGGCGGCGAGGAACACCTCGGGGGCCGAGGAATGGGAATATTCGTCGAGGAAGTGGTGCTCGACTTCCCAGGCGTAGTCGAAGCCCAGCTCGTCGGCAAGGCGCACCTGCGCCAGCGCCTCGTGGAAGAGACGCTCCTCGTCGCCCGGCCGCCAGGGCTTGGGGAGCTGATGCTCGTAGAACACCCCGAACTTCATTGGTCGGCGCCCTTCATCGGCTCGGGCGGGCTCATCCGCCGCCCGCCCTTTTGATCGCATCGATGGCGGCCATGTTGGCGATGGCGTCAGCGCCGCCGGTGAGCGGGACCGCCGCTCCGGTCAGCACCTGGTGGAGATGGGCGAGTTGCGCCTCGTAGGTCGTCGGGCCGTCGGTCGGATGGCTGACCTTCTCGCCACCGATGGTGGTGGTGAACCGGCAGCCGTACTGGGGGGCCATGAAGTTGACGATCTCCAGCGTCCCGGCCTCGCCCTCGATCGTCAGGGCGCCGGCCGGCCGCTCGCTGGTCATCGAGCAGGCGATTGTCGCCTCCACGCCGCCCGGAAAAGCGAGGTCGGCCCGGGTCTCTGCGTCGACGCCACCCTCCCACTGGATCGTCGCGTCCTTCACCGCCGGCTCGCCGCCGAGCAGGGTGCGCAAGGCGTGCAGCGGATAGCAGCCGATGTCCATGATCGCCCCTCCGTGCTGCTCGGCGCTCCAGCGAAGCTCTCCCGGATTCCTGGGGATCGGGGCGTAAAACTCGGCGAAGGCCCGGCGCGGCGCCCCGATCTCGTCCCGCCCTAACATCTCGAGGGCCCGTCGGATGACAGTGTGGAATCGGTAGTGGAAGGCCTCGATGAGGACGAGGCCTCGCACCGCCGCGGCATCGACCATGGCCCTGGCCTCGGCGGCGTCGCCGGCGAACGGCTTTTCGCAGAGCACCGCCTTGCCAGCCTCGAGGGCGGCGATTGTCCACGGCGCGTGGGCGACTGGCGGCAGGGCGTTGTAGACGACATCGACATCCTCGCGAGCCACCAGGGTCGCGTAGTCCTGCGCCACCGCCGGCACGCCGTGTTGGTCGGCGAAGGTGCGCGCTCGCGCCGGGTCGCGGGCCGCGATCGCAGTGACGGTGAACCCGGGAACCGACTTCACCGGTGCGAGCACCGCCGTGGGCGCGATGCGTGAGGCCCCCAGAAGCCCGATGCGGAACACCTTGGTCATCGCGCGCTCCGGCCGACACCCCATCGCTCTAGCCGCGATCGAGGTCGGCGCGCTAGAGGGAGCGGACCTTTGGCGGGAACGAAAACGGCATGGCCGACGGCCGGATCGATCTGCGCGCCCGCGACACCCTGTTTGACCGGCTCGAGGCGCGGACCTTCGACCTCGCGGTGATCGGCGGTGGCGTCACCGGCGCCGGCGTCGCCAGGGACGCGGCCATGCGCGGCCTCTCCGTCGCCCTCGTCGAAGCCCGCGATTTCGCCTCGGGGACCAGCAGCCGCTCCTCGAAGATGATCCACGGCGGCCTGCGCTACCTCGCCCAGGGCGATATCGCCCTCGTCCGCGAGGCTGCTTCCGAACGCAAGATCGTCGAGGCGATCGCCCCGCACCTGGCGCGCCAGACGCCCTTCATCATCCCGGCCCGCAGCGCCGGCGCCATCGCCCGCCTGCGCGTGGCGCTGTGGACCTTCGAGAAGCTGGGCGGCGTCGCCAGGAGCCGCCGACACGAGCTCTGGTCGCGCGAGGAACTGGCCGAGCGGGAGCCGGCGGTGCAGAACGCCGACCTCGCCGGCGCGGTGGTCTACCCAGAATATCTGACCGAGGATGCGCGCCTCACCCTCGCCAACGTGCGCAGCGCCGCCGGCGGCGGCGCGGTCGTCGCCAACTACGCCCGCGTCGAGGCCATTCTTGCCGAGGGCGGACGGGCTGCCGGCCTTACCGTGGCCGACACGCTGGACGCCGACGGCGGACGGCGCGCGCGGCTTCTGGCCAAGGTGATCGTGAACGCCGCCGGGCCCTGGGTCGACGCGGTGCGCGCCCTCGAAGCCTCCGACGCGCCGCAAAGGCTCGAACTGACGCGCGGCGTGCATCTGGTTTTTCGCCACGAGCGCCTGCCGATCTCGCGCGCCGTCATCATGACCGCCGCCGATCGCCGGGGGGTCTTCGCCATTCCCAAGGGCGCCGCCAGCTACATCGGCACCACCGACATTTTCCACCCGCAGCCCAAGGCGTGGCCGCCGATCACCACCGAGGACGTCGCCTATCTGCTGGCCACCGCCGCGGCGCGCCTGCCGGCCTGCGCCTTGCGCGAGGAGGATATCGTCTCGTCCTGGTCGGGGCTTCGACCCCTGGTGGGCCAGGAGGGCAAGTCCGCCTCGGAGATCTCGCGCCGCGACGAACTCTGGACCGGGCCGCAAGGCGTGCTCTCGATCGCCGGAGGCAAGCTCACCGCCTACCGACGGATGGCCGAGCGGGTTGTCGACAAGGTCGAGGAGGCGCTGGGGCGCAAGCCGGGGGCCAGCGCCACGGCCAGGACCCCGCTCGTCGGCGGCGATGTGTCGCCGACGACGCTCGCCGCATCGCTGCAGACCTCGGGCATGGTGCGGCTAGACGCCGAGCGGCTGGTCGGCCTCTACGGTTCCGAAGCCTTGGAGATTTTCCAGGCCGGAGGCGGTCCGGCGGCCGAGGCCACGCATGCGGTGCTCGCCGAGGGCGCGCTGCGCCTGGAGGATTACTGGGTGCGCCGCTCGTCCAGAGCCTGGTTCGACATCGCGGGCGGCGAAACGGCGATGATCGAGGCGGCCCAGGCCATGGCCCCGCTGCTAAGCTGGTCGCAGGCGCGCCAAGAGAGCGAGATCGAGACCTGTCGCGCGATCCACGCCGCCTCCCTTTCGCCCGTCGCGGCGCCCGCGTCACCCGCCCCTGCGTCGTGACCAAGTCGCTCGCCACGGCCCTGGAACGCGCCCTGGGCCCTGGCAGGGTCTCGACCGCCGCCGAGGTTCTCGCTTCCCGCCGCCATGACTACTGGATGGTCAGCCACGCCCGCGACTCGGCCGACCGAGGCGCGCCCCAACCGGCCTGCGTCGTCAGGCCGGGCAGCATCGAGGATGTCCGCCGGACCCTCTTGGTCGCCACCGAACGCGGCGCGCCGGTCATCCCCTTCGGCCTCGGCAGCGGCGTGGTAGGCGCGATCATCGCCTCGCCGGAGGCCATCGTGCTCGACATGGGGGCCATGGCCGCGACGCGATTCATCGATCCGGTCAATCTCCTGGCCAGCTTCGATGCCGGCAAGATGGGCCTCGCCGCCGAGGAGGAGGTGGGATCGCTCGGCCTCGCCATCGGCCACTGGCCGCAGTCGGTGGCTCAAAGCAGCGTCGGCGGCTGGGTGGCGACCCGGGCGTCGGGCCAGTTCTCCACCGGCTACGGCAACATCGAGGATCTGGTTCATTCCATCGAGGCGGTGCTGCCAAACGGCGACCTGGTGGTGCTGGGCAAGGGCCCCCGCGCATCAGCCGGCCCGGACCTGCGACACCTGATGATGGGTTCCGAAGGGACTTTGGGCGTCATCACCGGCGTGACCTTCTCGCTGCGCCGGGCGCCGGAGAGCCGGTCCCTGGCCGCCTTCGAGGTGAAGTCCATGGACCAGGGCTTCGAGCTACAGCGCCAGATCATCCAGTCTGGCTGGCGCCCGCCGGTGATCCGCCAGTACGACGCGCATGAGAGCCGCCGGCTGCGGCCGGAGGGCCAGGCCTGCCTGATCCTCATGATCCACGAAGGCCCCACGAGCCTGGTGGCGGCGGAGGTCGAAGCGGTCCGCGGCCTGGCGCTCGCGGCAGGCGCAACGCCCGCCGCGAGCGAGATCGTCGAGACCTGGCTCGCCCACCGCAACCAGGTCGTCCCCTGGGACCGGATCCTCGCCCGCGGCATCGTCGCCGACACGGTCGAGATCTCCGGCGCCTGGAACCAGATCGGCGCCATCTACCGTGACGCCCTCGCCGCCCTGCGCGAGATCGAAGGCTGCCTCGCGGCCTCGGCCCACAGCTCCCACGTCTATCGCTCCGGCCTCAATCTCTACTTCACCTTCGCCGTTCAAACCACCGATGCGGGGGCCATGGAAGGGGTCTACTTCGACGGCTGGCGACGGATCATGGAGGCTACAGCCGCCCACGGCGGCAGCCTCTCCCACCATCACGGAATCGGCCGCGTCCGCAGACCCTACCTAGAGACCGAGCTCGGCGCGTCCGGCGTGGCGCTGCTGCGGCGTGTCAAACAGGCCCTCGACCCGGCCGCGATCATGAACCCCGGCGTCCTCATCCCCGATGCCTGAGCTGCTGCTGGCCATCGACGCCGGCACCACCACCGTCCGCGCCGCCCTCTTCGGACCGGACGGCGCGATGGTCTCCCTGGCGAGCGCCCCGCTCTTCACCCGCACGCCGGCGCCCGGCCAAAGGGAGCAGGACGCGGAAAGGGTCTGGCGGACGGTCAGGAAAATGATGTTCGGCGCTCTGGAAGCGGCTGGCCGGACCCTCTCCGACGTCGCCGCCATCGGCGTCACCAGCCAGCGCGCCAGCGCCGTCCTCTGGGACAAGCGCACCTCCAGGCCGTCGACGCCCCTGGTGCTCTGGAACGACCTGCGCGGCGTCGCCCGGGCGGCCGAGCTGCGCGACGCCGGTTTCTTCCTCGCCCCCCAGCAGTCGGCGACCAAGTTCGAGGCCATGCTGCACGGAGTTCCGCAAGCCCGCGCCCTGGTGGCCGCCGGCGACCTCGCCTTCGGCAACATCGACGCCTTCCTCGTCTGGAAGCTCTCCGGCGGAGCATCGCACGCCACCGACGCCAGCCAGGCCTGGCCCAGCGGCTACCTCGATCCTTCGACCTGGTCGTGGAACGCCGCCTTGATCGCCCATCAGGGCCTGGACGAGCGGATGTTCCCGGCTCTCGTCGACACCACCGGCGAGATCGCGGTCGTCACACGGAAGAGGTTCGGCGCCGCCACGCCGATCACCGCCATCATCGCCGACCAGCAGAGCGCCCTCATCGCCCACGGCGGCCGAGCCGGCGACGCCAAGATCACCTACGGCACCTCGGCGACCCTCGATATCGGGACCGGCGAGGATCTGGTCTTCAGGAGCGCCGCCGTTCCCCCGTTCGTCCTCTCCCGCGTCGGCGGCAGGACGCTCTTCTGCCTGGAGGGTATGGTGCTCTCCGCCGGCGCCGCCCTCGACTGGCTGCGCCGCGCTGCGCGCCTGGGCGGCCGCGCCCGCTTCGAGGCTCTGGCCGCGAGCGTCGAGAACGCCGGCGGCGTCGCCTTCATGCCGGCCCTCGATGGCCTGGGCGCCCCGGCCCCTGATCCCGCTCGCACCGGTCTCCTCGCCGGCCTGACCCAGTCGGTCGCCGCAGCCCACATCGCCCGCGCCGCCCTGGAGGGCGTGGCCCACCGGGCGCGGCAGGTTTTCGACCACGCCTTCGAACTCGCCGGCCTGCCGCCCCCGGAGGCGCTCGGCGTCGACGGGGGACTGACCTCGAACGAGACCTTCCTTCAGATCCAGGCCGACGTCCTCGGCCGGCCGATCCGCCGCCACGCGGTGCGCGAGGCCACGGCTCTTGGCGCGGCGATCTGCGCCGGTCGGGGCGTGAAACTGCTGACCGAGGCGGACGCCGCCGCCTTCGTCCGCTACGACGCCGTCTTCGAGCCGAGGATCGGCGCCGATGAAGCCGCCGCCCGCCACCGGGCCTGGCGGCTCGCGGTCCACGGTCCAAGCCCAGCGGGAGGTTGAACTCGACATGCGCAAAGCCAGTCTTGGTCCCCTCGGCAAGGTCAGCCGCATCACCTTGGGCGGCGGGGGCCTGGGGGCCATCTGGGGTCCGACATCAGCCGACGAGGCGGTGGCGACGGTGCACGCGGCTCTCGAGGCCGGCGTCACGCTGATCGACACGGCGCCGATGTACCGGGACTGCGAAGCGGTGATCGGGCGCGCCTTCGAGGGCCGGCTTCCCGCCGGGGTGCGAATAACCACCAAGCACTTCCTGGGCGCCCCGCCCGCCGCACTGGTCGCCGCCCGGCTCGAGGCGTCGCTTACGGCCAGCCTGGCGGCGATCAAGCTGGATCGGGCCGATGTCTTCTTCCTCCACAGCAACATCTGCGAGGACGACTACGTCTACGCCCACGGCCAGAGCCGCCGCGACCGCTTCGCCACCCCTTGGTCGCTCTACGCCGGCGAGGTGATTTCCGTCCCTCGAAGCGCTGAAGGCGGCCGGCCGCATCGGCGCCTGGGGAATCACCGGCGTCGGCGTGCCGGCGACGATCCTGAAGGCGCTGGGTCACACCCCGGCGCCCGACGTCGTCCAGACGGTGGCCAATCTGATGGATAGCGCCGGCGGCATGCGGCGGTTCGCCGAACCCGCCGAGCCTCGGACGATCATCGCCGCCGCCGGCGGTCGGGGCGTCGGCGTGATGGGCATCCGCGCCGTTCAGGCCGGGGCCCTGACGGAGGCCATCGACCGCGAACTCGCCGCCGACGATCCCGACCGCCGCGACTACGATCGCGCCGCGCCGTTCCGGCGCCTCTGCGGCGAGCTCGGAGTCGATCCGGCGCTGCTAGCCCACCGCTACGCCCTGACCATGGCGGGCGTCGACACGGTCGTGATCGGGGTCAAGAACCGCGCCGAGCTGGCGATGTGCGTCGAGGCCGAAGCCGAGGGACCGCTCCCGGAGGACCTGGTCCGCCGGATCGACGCCCTTGGCCTGCGTGGCCAGCTTTGAAGCCGGCGGGGAAAAAGGAGATGCAAAAATGTCTGCCGACGGATCATTCCCAATCGAGGGTGGCTGCACCTGCCGCGCTGTCCGCTATCGGATGGAGACTTCGCCGCTCTTCGTTCATTGCTGCCACTGCACCTGGTGCCAGCGCGAGACCGGCGCGTCGTTCGCCTTGAACGCCATGATCGAGGCCGACCGCGTGGTGCTGCTTTCCGGTGAGGTCGACGAGGTCGCGACGCCCACGAACAGCGGTCTGGGCCAGAAGATCGCCCGCTGTCCGACGTGCCGGATCGCCCTGTGGAGCAACTATTCCGGCGTCGGAAATGCTGTCCGCTTCGTCCGTGTCGGGACGTTGGATCGGCCGGACCTCCTGCCTCCGGACATCCACATCTTCACTGCGTCGAAACAGCCATGGGTCGTCCTGCCGCCGGGCGCGCACGCGGTCCCAGAGTATTATGACCGCAACAAGTATTGGCCGCCCGGGAGCCTCGAGCGCCGCGCCGCCTATGCGAAGCCTCGTTCCGCGCCCTGAGAGCCACCGGCCGGCGCTAGGTCGGCGTCACTTCCACGGTCACGTGCGATAGGCCACCGAAACGGGCGAGCTTGGCGTGATAGTGGTCGGAGTTTCGCCCCTGGTCGGTCTTCACCGAGACGATGGCGCCCAGGTGGCCGGGACCCAGGCGCCACAGGTGCAGATCGGCGAGCTCGTCGCCATCCTCTTCTACCGCCTCGCGCAGCCTCTTGGTCATGGCGCTGTCCGGGTTCATGTCCAGTAGGATCGCCCCGGTGTCGCGGACCAGGCCCCAGGACCAGCTGGCGATCACGCAGGCGCCGACGGCCCCGGCCAGAGGGTCCATCCACAGCCAGCCGAACAGTCTGGCCGAGACCAGGCCGACGATCACCAGCACCGAGACCGCGGCGTCGGCGACGACATGGACCACCGCCGCCCGCATGTTGTTGTCCCGGTGCGCCACGCGCCCCCATCGCGACGTCGTGGCCGTCATGGCGATCATCGGCATGGTCGTGATCGCGGTCGTGATCATGGTCGTGGTCGTGGTGGTGGGCGCGATCGTGGTCATGGGCGTGATCGTGGCCATGATGATGATGGCCGCCGCTCAGGATCCAGGCGCTGGCGATGTTCACGCAGAGGCCGACGCCGGCGATCGGTATGGCCTCGCCAAAGGCGATCGGCACCGGATGGAGAAAGCGCATCGCCGCCTCGAAGGCGATCAACAGGGCGATCATCGCCAGCACCACGGCGCTGGTGAAGCCGGCGAGATCGCCAAGCTTGCCGGTCCCGAAGCTAAACCTCGTGTCGCGTGCGTGCCGGCGCGCCAGGCCGTACGCGAGCGCCGCCAGCAGCAAGGCCCCTGCATGGGTCGACATATGCAGGCCGTCCGCGATCAGGGCGATGGAGCCGAAGAGCAGGCCGCCGGCGATCTCCACCACCATGAAGACACCGCAGAGGCCGATGACGAACCAGGTTCGCCGCTCGCTCCGCGCATGGTCAGGGGCCAGGAAGAGGTGATCATGCGCCGCCATCGCGGGCTCCTTCGCCGATGGCCTAGAATATGGCCTCAGCCGGCGAAAGGCGGAAGGGCCAGGCCCCTTACCCCCGGGTCGAAAGCCAGCAGGCAGCCGGCGAGAGGCTGGCGCGCCAGGGCCTCGGCCGATAGCCCCCACCGCGCGGTCGTCACGTAGAGCGTCGCCAGATTTTCGCCGCCGAAGGCGCAGCTCGTCGGCTGGTCCACCGGAACCTCGATGACACGGTCGATCGAACCGTTGGGGGCGTAGCGGACGATCCGCGACCCGCCCCACTGGGCGTTCCACAGGAAGCCCTCCTCGTCCACAGCCGCTCCGTCCGGCGTCCAGGCCCTGCCGACCGTGTCGGCGAACGGCCGTCGCCGTCCCGCCACGCCGGTCGCCGGGTCGATGGCCAGGGTCTCGATCGTCCGGCGCATCGAGTCGGCGATGTAGATCCGATCGCACGCCGGCCCGCAGACCAGGGTGTTGGAGATGCCGATCCCGTCCAGGATCCTCTCCTGCGACCAGTCGGCGTCCAGCCGGTAGACGGCGCCGCTGATCAGCGTCTCGTCATCGTCCATGGTCCCGAACCAGAAGCGCCCGGCGAGGTCGACATTGCCGTCGTTGGCGCGGTTGCCAGGGCGGTCCGGTTCGGGGTCCAGGCGCAACTCGAAGGCGCCCGTCTTGGGGTCGAGAATCCCCAGCCCATCCTTGCGCGCCGCCAGCAGTCCCTCGCCGCAGGCGCGCGGCGCGACGGCGCTGACCTGGCCCTCGACGGCGGCGCCGCCCTCGGTCCCACAGCGCGGATCCAGCCACACCCCGCGGTCGCCCGTGTTGTCCACCCACCAGAGCCGCCCGGCGCGCGCGTCCCACACCGGCCCCTCGCCGAGCAGGTTCCGCCGCTGCGCCGCGCAGACGATCGCTTCGGACGATCGCGTCATCTCCACCGCTCTCAGGCCCCGACGCCGCCCAGGAGGATGTATTTGATCTCCAGATACTCTTCGATTCCGTACTTGGAGCCCTCGCGGCCGATCCCGGACTGCTTGACGCCCCCGAAAGGCGCGACCTCGGTGGAGAGGATGCCGTCGTTGACCGCCACCATCCCGTATTCGAGGGCCTCGGCGACGCGGATCACCCGGCCGAGGTCGCGGGCGTAGAAATAGGCCGCTAGGCCCGCCTCGGTGTCGTTGGCGAGCCTGATCGCCTCGGCTTCGCTGCTGAACCTGGTCAGGGTCGCCACCGGCCCGAAGACCTCTTCCCGGGTGATGGCCATGGCGGGGGTCACCTCGGTGAGGATGGTCGGCTCGAACCAGGTTCCGCCGAGCGCGTGCCGATGACCGCCGAGGCGCGCATGCGCGCCTCTCTCCAGGGCGTCGGCCACCAGCCGCTCGACCTTCTCCACCGCCTTCTTGTTGATCAGCGGGCCCTGGGTCACCCCCTCGGACGCGCCATCGCCGACCTTCATCGCCGCCGCCCGTTTGGCGAGCTTGTCGGCGAAGGCGTCGTGGACGGACTCCTCGACCAGGAAGCGGTTGGCGCAGACGCAGGTCTGGCCCATGTTCCGGTACTTGGACGCCAGGGCCCCGTCGGCGGCGGCGTCGAGGTCGGCGTCCTCGAAGACGATGAAGGGGGCGTTGCCGCCCAGCTCCAGCGACACCTTCTTCACCGTGGTCGCACACTGGGCCATCAGGCGCTTGCCGATCGCGGTCGAGCCGGTGAAGGAGAACTTGGCGACCAGCGGATGGCCGGTCAGCTCCGCGCCCACCTGCTGGGCCTTGGTCGAGGGGACGACATTGAAGACGCCGGCGGGAATTCCGGCCCGGTGCGCCAGTTCGGCGAGCGCCAGGGCCGAGAGCGGCGTTTCGGAGGCCGGCTTGATGATGAAGACGCAGCCCGCCGCCAGGGCCGGAGCGGCCTTGCGGGTGATCATGGCGTTGGGAAAGTTCCAGGGGGTGATCGCGCCGACGACCCCGACCGGCTGCTTGATCACCAGTATCCGCTTGCCAGCCTGGTGGCTGGGAATGACATCGCCGTAGGTGCGCCGGCCCTCCTCGGCGAACCATTCGATGAAGCTCGCGCCGTAGGCAACCTCGCCGCGGGTCTCGGCCAGGGGCTTGCCCTGTTCAGCGGTCATCAGCGCCGCCAGGTCCTCCTGGGCGGCCATGATCAGCTCGAACCATCGCCGCATCAGGCCGGCCCTGGCCTTGGCGGTCAGGGCTCGCCAGGCTGGCAGCGCCCCCGCGGCCGCCTCGATCGCCGCGCGCGTGTCGGCGCCGTCCAGGTTGGCGACCTGGGCGATTTCCCCACCGGTGGCCGGATTGGTCACCGCGAAGGTTTCGCCCGACCCCGCGGCGGCCCAAACCCCGTCAACATAAGCCGCCTCGCGCAGCAGGGCCTGGTCTTTCAGCTTCAGCATGGAAGTCGTCCGGTCTTGGGTTTGGCGGGGCTCTATCACGCCGCGAACCTCCGCGCCCAGGCGACCCTGCTCCGGTCGATGGCGCGGTTGCCGGCCGTCGCCGGCGGGAATAGGGTGAAGCCATACGTCCGCCGGGCGGCCTCGCCGCCCAGGAGCGGACTCATTGGGGAAGTCCCACCCTCGGCGTCGGAACCAAAGCCGCCGCGGTAGTGGGTTCGTCTCCATCTGGGGAGCTGAACATGAAACATCTCGCACTCGCCCTTGGCATTCTCGCCGTCAGCGGCGGCTCGGCGCTCGCCGCCGGCAGTCCCTTCGACGGGACGTGGAAGTTGAACGTCGAGAAGAGCAAGTTCACCGGCGGGACAATGACCTACACCAAGACCGCCCACGGCTATCGATACTCGAACGGGGCCACGGTGAGCTATGCCTTCGGCACGGACGGCAAGGACTACCCGGCCATCGCCGACCGCACCACCGCCTGGACGCCGGCCGGCGAGGGCGCTTGGGATACTGTGACGAAGGCCAACGGAAAGGTCCTTTCCAAGGGCCACCGCTCGCTTTCGGCCGACGGCAAGACGCTGACGGTGTCGACGACAATCAATCGCAACGATGGGACGACGACGGACGAGACCGATGTCTACAGCCGCGTCTCCGGGGCCAAGGGCCTGGCCGGCGAGTGGCGGGACACCAAGGTCGAGGGCGGCGACGACACCATGACGATCAGCACCCCGGCCGCGGGTAAGTTCATGATCGACGATCCCGCCGACAAGGAGACGATCACCGGCTCGACCAACGGCGCGCCCGCAAAGATCATGAGCCCGACCGCGCCTCCCGGACTCATGGTCAGCTACCAGGCGGCCGGCCGAAGCAAGTGGGAGACCACCACCACCATCAAGGGCAAGGTCTACGCCAAGGGCGCCATGGCCGTTTCCCCAGACGGCAAGGTGCTCACCCAGACCTCCTGGATTCCCGGCAAGGAAGCCGAAAAGTCGATCTCCGTCTACGACCGGCAATAGAGGACGCCGCCCCACTCTGCCTTTGGCGACGCCCTAGCCGCCGGTGAACCTGCCGGGGCGCTTTTCGAAGAAGGCGGCGACCGCCTCCCTGTGATCGTCGCTCGCCGCCGCCAGGGCGTACTGGTCGGCGTCCATGTAGCTCGCCAGCGGGGCGAGGGCGCCGGCGATCTGGGTGATGGCGCGCTTGGCCATCCGCACTGGGACGGGCGGCAGGGCGGCCACCCGCCGCGCCCAGGTCAGCGCCATTTCCACCGCGCCGCCGTCGGGCGCAACCGCCTCGATCAGGCCCCAGGCCAGGGCTTCGCTCGCCGCCACGCGCTCTCCGAGGATCACCAGCTGCTTGGCCCGCGCCGGGCCGACAAGGCTCACCAGCCGCGGCTGGGTCGCCCAGCTCATGTTCATCCCGAGCGGAATCTCCGGCAGGCGGAGATGCGCTCCCTCGCCAGCGATGCGGAAGTCGCAGGCGACCGCCAGGGAAAGCGCGCCGCCCAGGCAGAAGCCCTCCACCGCGGCGACGGTCACCTGGTCGAGCGCCTCCCAGGCTGCGCACATGTCCGGACCGATCCGCATCAACTCGCGCCGTTCGATCAGCGGCGCCGCGCCGCGTGCGGCGAGCTTGGGATCGGCAAGGTCGGCGCCGGCCGAGAAAACGGGTGCGCCGGTGAGGACGACGGCGCTCGTCGAGGTATCGTCGCGCAGCCGTAGGGCGACCGCCTTCAGCGCCTCCATGACATCGATCGAGAGGGCGTTCAGCCGGTCTCCCCGGTCGAGGGTGACGACCGCGACGCGTCCGTCGACGGCGACGCCGACAGGCCCGAGGCTGAAGGGTTCCAGGCCCATGGCGCCGGCCATCAGGCTTCTTTTTCGGAGGCGTAGGGCGAGGCGCCGCCCTCGGCGATGAAGCGGTCGATGCGGCTGGCGACCACCGGCAGCGGGACCGATCCCAGTTGCAGCACCGTGTCGTGGAAGGCGCGGATTTCGAACCTGGGGCCGAGCGCCGCCTCGGCCTTGGCGCGGGCCTTCTGAATCGCGATCTGGCCCAGATAATAGGAGAGCGCCTGGGCCGGCCAGGAAATGTAGCGATCGACCTCGGTGCCGACCTCCCGCTCGGAGAGCGCAGTGTTATCGCGAAGGTAGGCCAGCGCCTTCTCCCTTGGCCAGCCCATGGCGTGGACGCCGGTGTCGACGACCAGCCGGGCGGCGCGCCAGGCCTGGTAGCTCAGCATTCCGAAGCGTTCGTAGGGGGTCTCGTACATCCCCATTTCCTCGCCCAGCCGCTCGCAGTAGAGCGCCCAGCCCTCGCCGTAGGCGCTGATGTAGCCCTTGCGGCGGAATTCCGGCTGGCCCTTCGTCTCCTCCGAGAGCGGTATCTGGAAGGCGTGGCCCGGCGCCGATTCGTGCAGGGTCAGGGCCGTCAGCGCATAGAGCGGCCGCGAGGGCAGGTCGTAGGTGTTGAGCAGATAGACGCCACGACCGCCGCGGCCGGCGGTGTAGAAGGGCGCGATATCGTCGGGGACCGGACGGATGGCGAACCTGGCCCTGGGCAGGCGCCCGAACCAGTCCCTGGCCTTGCCGTCGAAGGTCTTGGCTATCCAGGCGGCCCGGTCGAGCAGGGCCTGGGGCGTGGCGACATAGAACCTGGGATCGGTGCGCAGGAAGTTCAGGAAGGCGGCGAGGTCGCCGTCGAACTTTACCTCGCCGATGACCGCGGCCATGGCGCCGCGCAGCTTGGCGATCTCCTCCAGGCCGAGCTGGTGGATCTCGCCTGGGCTCATGTCGAGGGTGGTGAACTCGGCAATCTTGGACCGGTAGTAGTCGCGCCCGTCGGGAAGCGAATAGGCGTCGATCGTGGCCCGCGCGCCGGGGAGATAGTCGGCGCGCAGGAAGACGAGCAGGGTCTGGTGGGCGGGGATGACGGCCTCGCCAATGGCCGCGGTCCCGGCGGCGCGAAGCTCTTCCCGCAACGCCGGGCTGAACGAGGCTGGCATCGCCTCGAACGGCTTGAAATAGATCGTCGCCGCCGCCGACGGGGCCTGTGCGATCGAGGCCACCGACTGATCCCGGCCCTGGAGCGTCACTTTGGGCGGGGTGAACCTTCGCGCCAGGCCAGCGCGCATGTTGACGATGTGGTCGGCGAAATAGCGCGGCGACTGACGCATCTGGGCGAAGTAGTTGCGGTAGTCGGTCTCGGTGCGGAAGGTGCGCCGCGCGACGCCGGTCAGCTGGCCCCAGAAGGACGTGTCCGAGTTGAAGGGCGCCTCGAAATCGCGAAAGGTCTGGGAGGCGATGAAGGCTTCGATCTGGCCGGAATAGACCTCGAGATTGATCCTGCCTTCGTCGTCGAGACCCGCCGGATCGACGAGCCTGAGCCGGCTCTCGACATCGCGCCAGACGGCGAGCCGCGCCATCTGCGCAGGAAGGCTGGCGTCGGGCAGGTAGGGCGCGATCTCCTGGGTCGGGTCCTCGTCATCGGGAAACTGCTTCTGCCGCCACGCCCACTCCTTGGACCATATCGCCTCGAAGCTCGCCGCCTGGGCGGGGTCGGCGGTCGCAGGCGCGGCCATCAGCAGCCCCGTCGCCGCTGGCAGGCCGCCGGCGAAGTCCCGTCTGGTGAGAGCCGCCAATGCATTTCCTCCATCCCCCGCGACGGCCGTGTTCAGCCAAGGACGTCTCCCGGACAATCGACGAAGGTGGTCGCGCCGGCAAGGCCGAGGGCGCGACCGCTCCTCAAATCGGAGATCGCTCGCGCCCGGCCGTCGGGGTCGGTAAGCTTAGAGCCAGGTTGGCGAAGGGAGCCCACGCAATGACCTGGTCGATCGTCGCCTTCGATCCGGCCACCGGCGCCTTCGGGGCCGCGGTCGCCACCAAGGCCTTCGCTTCCGGCGCCTTCGTCCCGTTCGTCCGCGCCGGCGTCGGCGCGGTCGCCACCCAGTCGATTACCAACCGCTATCTCGGACCAGCCGTGCTCGACGCCCTGGAGCGGGGCCTGTCGCCGGATCTGGCGTTGAAATCGGCCCTGGCGGGCGATGACGGCCGTGAGATCCGCCAGCTCCACGCCGTCGATCGCCACGGGCGCACGGCCGCCTGGACCGGAGGACATTGCGTGGAGTGGTGCGGAAGCCTCGGCGAGGAGGGCGCGAGCGTCGCCGGCAACATGCTGGCGAATGACGCCGTCGCCGCCGCGACCCTGGCCGGCTTCACCGCCGATCCGGCGCAGCCTTTGCCCGAACGAATGATGGCGGCTCTGGAGGCCGGCGAAACGGCCGGCGGCGACCGGCGGGGCCGGCAATCGGCGGCGATGGTCATGGTGACCACCGAGGACTTTCCCGACCTGTCCCTGCGCGTCGACGACCATGCCGAGCCGCTACCCGAACTGCGCCGGCTGCTGGCAGTCTGGCGCGCCGAGCGTGCGCCTTTCCTTGCCAATTCGCCATCCAGGGCCAACCCGGCCGGCTTCCACGACATCGACGCCATCGAGGCGAACTGGATCGCGCGCGGCCTCGACCTGCGCTTCCGGCGTTAGCGGCGACCGCCGGCGCGGCCGGGCCATGTCCGAGATCCTGACACCGCGACTGCGGCTTCGGCGCGCCCGGACCCAGGATCTGGACGCCATCCATGCGGTGCTCGGGAACGCGCAGGCGATGCGCTACTGGTCGACGCCGCCGCATGACGGCCTCGATCAGACGCGCGCATGGCTCGCCGACATGATCGCGGCCCCAGCGCAAACGAGCGACGACTATGTCGTCGAACGCCAGGGGCAGGTCATCGGCAAAGCCGGTTGCTGGCGAATTCCGGAGGTCGGCTTCATTCTCCACCCGGACCATTGGGGCCAGGGGCTGGCCCGCGAGGCGCTCACGGCCGTCATCGGCCGGGTGTTCGCCTCGTTCCCGATCGCCTCGCTCGAAGCCGACGTCGATCCGCGCAACCTCGCCTCGCTCCGCCTCCTGGGACGCCTCCGCTTCGAGGAGACCGGGCGCGCCCGGCGAACGTGGAAGGTTGGGGAAGTATGGTGCGACAGCGTCTATCTGGCGCTACCGCGATCGCGCGCCTCCTTCACTGGGACGGGGCCAGATCGGGGAGCAGGGCCTTGAGCGCGGCCCTGGCGGCCTTGTCGCCGCCCATGTTCTCGCCGGCGTTGGCGACGACCAGGGCCCCGTCGTCCAGGGTTGGAAAGAGGACGACCACCGCGTACCAGTTTCCATCCGATCCGGCGTGGGTGAGGGCTGGGCCCTTGCGGCCGGCCACCGAATCGACGACGCCCCATCCAAGCCCGACTTCCTTTCCGGCCGGGGCCGTCTGCATCAGGCGATAGGAGGCCGCCGTCAGCAGCCTGCCGCCGCCGGTCGGTCCGTCTAGCTGATCTAGACAGAACTTGGCCCAGTCCCGGAGGCTCAGGTGAATGTTGCCGGCGGGGGCGAACATCAGCGGGTTGCCATCGTTCATGGCGGCCGGCTTGCCGCCCACGTGTCCCCTTGGCTCGCCGGCGCCTGGCTGACCGTAGCCGGCGCTTGTCATTCCAAGGGGCTGGAAGACCTCGCGGCGCATCAGCTTCTCGAACGGCATGCCGGCGGCGCGCTCGGCGATGACGGCCGCGATGACAAAGCCGGTGTTGCTGTAGCTGAAG
>Ga0302326_10006267_pt1 | contig 26721 bp, 19 predicted proteins | sample Palsa_T0_3_FD_202264 | JGI IMG/M metagenome (GOLD analysis project Ga0302326, IMG submission 202264) | Peat permafrost microbial communities from Stordalen Mire near Abisko, Sweden - Palsa_T0_3 | ecosystem: Environmental > Terrestrial > Soil > Palsa > Peat permafrost | place: Sweden: Abisko... | reverse complement strand
CAATCCCGCGGCCAGATGAGCACCCAAGCCCGCCGCCGCCATCGGGACCTGCTTGCTCAATCCAGGGCGACGTCCGACCCCAGCCTGCGGGCTGTGTTCGTCGCAGACACGGCAGCAATTGTGGGAGACGTGGTCGCGTTCGCCAGCGTGGCCCTCAATCAGATCACCGGGTCGTCAACACCCCAAGGAGTGGCTGCGGTGCTCATCGCGCTGCTGCTCCTACGCCTCAGTGTTCGGCTCATCAAGCGCAACCACGACTTCCTGGTTGGCGCCTGGCTGCTGACCCCCGCGGGCTCCCCAGAAGCGCGGTGACGGTGACTCCACAGGCAGCATCACCTCAACGGTCGGCGACATGATGCACCTCGGTGACGAACTGACGGGCGAATCTCTCACCCAGCCACTCCAACCGGGTGACGAGCAGAGAATACGAACCTTTCTTCTTGAATACCCGGGAGTGACCGCCATTCGCGAAGTCCTCGTCACATTCCTCGGCCCGTTCCGATTATGGATAATCGCCCGCGTTGACATCGACGATGAGCTCCGCGGAGTCGGGTCTAAAGCATGAGTCGGAACACATCTACCGCGTCGACGTCGTTATTGGTGGAGCAAAGGCCGCGCCGTAGTTGACTGTCACTTTTGAATTCAGGCGTGCAGCGGTCCCGGTGGGACCGTCGATTCCGTCGCTTCGCTGAAACGTTAACGCAGAATCCAGTGGATGTGGCATGCCACAAGCCCAGAGCAACGAGATATGTTCTGGCTCAAGTTTTTACACCCGACTCGATGCCGCGCAAGAGTGAACGGAAGGCCGTCCACTCCGCGAACCCGGTCAGCTGTCAGCGCGGAATCGGAACATTAAGGGACCTTCGGCCCTAGGTACGGGTGCCCAGGTCATCGTCGGAGCGTGCGAACGCCGACAGACCAGAGGCTGGACCACAAGGCCCATTTCATGAAGGACTCATGGCACCTTCATGACTATCGCCAAAGACTCTATGAACTAACCGATTTCAGGCACATCGTCGGGTGGCCGTCGTGGGGTGATCGACCGGAAGACACGGCTGGAATAAGGGTCCTCGGACCGTCTGATTAGGGACCAAGGGCCCACGACCGGCGCGTCGACGCGGCATAACGTTCTTCTTGACGAAAGGAGATCAAAATGGTCTCGAAGGCAACGCATTACGGAATCATCGTCGGAGTCGACGGATCGCCCGCCTCAGATGCCGCTGTTGGTTGGGCCGCCCACGACGCGGTCATCCGTGGCATACCGCTGACCTTGATGCACGTGGAAAACCCTGCGGCGCCGACGTGGGCGCAGGCCCCGCTGCTGGAGGAATTGGCGGGATGGCAGGAAGCCGAGGGTCGTAGCATCCTCGCAAACGCATTGAAGATCGCCCATGACACCGCGGGCGATACCGTGCAGATAGCGATCAATGCCGAATTGCTGTTGTCGGCCACCGTCCCGACGCTCGTCGACCTTTCAAGAGATGCCGAGCTGATCGTCGTCGGCACCGACGGGCGCGGAGCATTGACCCGCGGTTTGCTCGGCTCGGTGAGTTCTGGACTGGTGCGGCACGCCCACTGCCCCGTCGCAGTCATCCACGACGAGGATCCTCTGACACCAAATCCCGCGCAGACTCCCGTACTCGTGGGAATGGACGGCTCACCCTCCTCGGAGCTCGCTATGGCGATCGCGTTCGACGAAGCCTCGCGTCGCCGCGTCGATTTGATAGCGCTGCATGCGTGGTGTGATGGGGAGGCGAGCGATTTTCCAAGTTCGGATTGGCCGGAAGTAAAGGCAGAAGAAAAAAAGCGCCTTATGACCGGGGCGCTGGCGGGTTGGCTAAAACGCTATCCCGACGTGACTGTGCAGACACGCCTCGTTTGCGACCGACCAGCCCGCGCCCTCGTCGAAACATGCAGAGCCGCACAGCTTGTCGTCGTCGGGAGTCACGGGCGGAATGCCTTCACCCGCACGCTCTTGGGGTCGGTCAGCAACGCGGTCGTTCAATCCGTTCGCGTGCCGGTGATCGTGGCTCGGCCAGTCGAGGCCTAGCGGGTACAACCGTCGCCGTCTCAAGCTTGACCACAACGAGCTGGGCCGCCGTAGTTGTCACAGGGGTGTGACCGGCGGCGATCAGCTGGCCGGGGTGTTCATCTGCCTGCCAGGTTCGAAGCGCCGCATGTTCATCTGGCGGGTCTTCGATGGCAAAGGTACATACGTATCGCGGGATCAGGAGGCGTTGATGTTCTGCCGAATCAAGACGATCACCGCGACGGTCGCCATTGTCGCAACGAGTCTGACCGGGTGTGGCAGCACTAGTGGCGGTGGGGCCGCCAGCGGCGCCCAGCAGAACATGGCGGGCCAGATTTGTGGACTGCGGGGAGCCGCCAAACCGGAATACTCGAGGAAGATCCCGAAGATCGACGGCGGCGCGACGAGTTTGTCGGGTGCCGGGTCGACGTTCGTGGCGCCGGTCATGTCGGTGTGGACCAAAGACTACTCAGAATCCGACGGGGTGCAGGTCGCCTATCAGCCGATCGGCTCCGGCGGCGGTGTACAGCAGATCATCGCCGGCACCGTCGACTTCGGCGCATCCGACACCCCGATGAAGGACAGCGAGCTGAAGGCCGCGAAATTCGGCCCGATCCTGCACATCCCGTTGACGCTGGGCGCCGTCGTGCCCACCTACAACGTCAAGGGCGTCCAGACCGGCCTGAAGTTCGATGGTGACACGCTGGGCAAGATCTTCGCCGGCAAGATCACCAAGTGGAATGATCCGGCGCTGGTGGCGCTGAATTCGGGCGCGAATCTTCCCGACCAGCCGATCGCGGTGGCGCATCGCTCGGACGGCTCGGGTACCACCGCGGTGTGGACGGACTTTCTGACCAAGGAGAGCCCGACGTGGGTGCAAGCCCTTGGTGGCTCCGATAGGAGCTTCGGCAAGGACATCGCGTGGCCGGTGGGCATCGGCGGTAAGGGCAATGAGGGCGTTTCTGGGGTGATCAACCAGACCGACGGAAGCATCGGCTACGTCGAGTTGGCCTACGCGTTGGCACAGAACCTCAGTTACGGCGTCGTGAAGAACAAGGCCGGTAATTTCATTCAGCCCTGCGTCGCCACCATCACCGCGGGCACCCAAGGCATCGCCTACCCGCCGGATCTACGGGTCAGCCTGACTGACGGACCCGATCTCCACGCCTACCCGATCACCGGCACCACCTACGCGCTGGTGAATCAGAACCAGACCGATGCGGCGAAGGCAAAGGCGCTCGTCAACTTCTTCTCTTGGACCCTGTCGGCGGGTCAAGACGATGCTGCCAGCGTCAACTACGCCCCATTGGGTAAGGACTTGCAGGCGTTGGCCGTGGGCATGGTCCAAAAGATCACCCTCAACGGCGGCCCGGTCGGAAAATGATCCGGGCGGCAAAGGGGGAGCCGTGACGGCGGACGTCCTGGCCTCCGCCGACACGTCGGGGCCATCATCGGACGGCCGGTTCATCGATGGTCTTTTTGGGCGATTGATGGCCGCGGCGGCGCTGACCGTGATCGCGGTTTTGGTGGCAACGGCGGTGTTCCTTCTGATCAGGGCGTGGCCTGCTCTGTCGCATTACGGCCCGCTGAGTTTTTTTCACGCTCGCTGGGCGCCGTCAGAGTCGGCGGCGGCCTCATCCACACCGAATCCGTACGGGATCGTGCAGTTCATCTACGGAACCGTGGTGACCTCGCTGGTCGCAATGGCGATCGCGGTGCCGGTCGCCATCGGGGTGGCCCTCTACATCACCAATCTGTCGCCAGCGGTGCTTCGCCGGCCGCTGTCATCCTTGGTCGACCTGCTCGCGGCGATCCCCAGCGTGGTCTACGGCTTCTGGGGGGTATTCGCGCTGATCCCTGCACTGGGGCCGATCGGTCGGGGGTTGACATCGGTGTCGGGAATCCCGGTAATCGGCTGGGTGTTCCAGGGCCCATTTTTCGGATATTCCGTGTTCGCGGCCGGCGTGGTCCTCGCGATCATGGTGCTGCCCATCGTCACCGCGATTTGTCGGGAAGTCTTCGATACCGCGCCGCGTGCCGAGAAGGAAGCCGCGCTGGCGTTCGGCGCGACCAAATGGGAGATGCTGCGCCTCGCGGTGTTGCCACGATCGCGTTCGGGGATCTTCGGCGCCGCGATCCTGGGTCTGGGCCGCGCGTTCGGAGAGACGATCGCGGTGACCATGCTGATCGGCAACAACGTGCTGACCATCCCGCACGGGATTATGCGCGCGGGATCGACCATGCCCAGCGTCATCGCCAATGAGTTCACCGAAGCCAACCAGCCTTTCCATCTCGATTCACTGTTCGTGGTCGCCTTCGGGTTGTTGTTCTTGTCATTGCTGGTCAACATCATCGGCAAGCGCATCGTTGGCCGGGTTTCGGAGCACATCGCGTGAGCACGACGATCGACGAGGATCCACTCGAGGACCTGTCCGGGGACGACGCGTTCCGCGGGGAGCGCCGTCGGGAAATCGCGAACATCTTCGTGCACGCCGTCCTGATGCTTGTCATGATCGCCACCGTGGCCGTGCTGGCGTGGGTACTTGTCTACGTCGCTGGACAAGGGCTGAAGTACCTGGGCCCGGAGTTCCTCACCCAGACGCCGCCAGGCAATCCCAGCGAACCCGGTGGCGGATTCTTGAACGGCATCATCGGAAGCCTCATCGTCACCGGCATCGCGACGGCGCTGTCGATGCCCGTCGGTATCGCGGCAGCGATCTATCTGGTGGAATACGGAGGCCAACTGGCCCGGGTGACGCGCTTTCTCACCGACATCCTCGTCGGGGTGCCAACGATCGTCACCGGCGCACTTGTCTACGCGATGTGGGTGGTGTTTTTCGGTTTCTCCGGCATCGCCGGAGGAATCGCCCTCGGACTCGTCATGTTGCCGCTGGTGATCCGCTCGACGGAAGAGATGCTCCGACTCGTGCCCCGAGAACTGCGGGAAGCCTCGTTCGCGCTGGGCGCCACCAAGGCGGGCACGATCATGTCGGTCGTCCTTCCCAGCGCCAGCTCCGGGATCATCACCGGAGTCATGCTCGCGTTTGCGCGCGCCATGGGGGAAACGGCGCCGCTGCTGCTGACTGCGCTCGGCAACGACCTATTCATCGAACTCAACCCGACCAAGCGCATGTCAACACTGTCCTTGCAGATCTTCGGCAACGCCATAACCGGTTACAAAGCCGCCCAAGCCCGTGCTTGGGCGGGAGCACTCACTCTGGTGGCGTTGGTCCTTTTATTCACCGTGGCCGCCAGGTGGATCGCCAGCCGGACCGGCGTTGGCCGCGGACGTGTCACCGAACCTCGAGCATGACGACGCCGGCATCGGCTTCGGTGTTCACCGGAGTGCGTCCACGGCCGATGAGGCCGCCGGTCCAGGCTGACAGCGAACGACACCACAGGAGGATCGCGTGACACAAGACATCAACGCGACGACCGACGGCACGGCGACCGGGAGTGCTCGGCACGCAGCCCCGCCGACAGCTCCAGCGGCGGAGCCGGCCACGGACAATGTCCACAAGCTGCGCAGGGGCGCCAAACGGCTAGAGGCGCGGGATCTCAACATTTTCTACGGCTCCTTCAAGGCGGTGGCTGATCTCAACATGACGGTCAATCCGCGCAGTGTCACCGCGTTGATAGGCCCTTCCGGGTGCGGCAAGTCGACTGTTTTGCGAGCCCTCAACCGTTTGCACGAGACCGCCCCCGGCGGGCGGGTAGAGGGATCGGTGTTGCTCGACGGCTGCGACATCTACAGCAAGCAGATCAGCGCTGTGAGTGTGCGCCGCATCGTCGGGATGGTGTTCCAGCGACCGAACCCCTTTCCTACCATGTCGATTCGAGACAACGTGGTTGCCGGATTGAAACTGCAAGGGATACATAAGAAGAAAGGCCTCGACGAGCTCGCCGAACGGTCGTTGCGCGGGGCGAACCTGTGGAACGAGGTGAAAGATCGGCTGGACACGCCCGGCGGGGGTCTGTCCGGTGGCCAGCAGCAGCGGCTCTGCATCGCCCGGGCGATCGCCGTCTCGCCCGACGTACTGCTGATGGACGAACCCTGTTCTGCGCTCGATCCCATCTCGACGCTGGCCATCGAGGATCTGATCGCACAGCTCAAACAGCAGTACACCATCGTCATCGTTACCCACAACATGCAGCAGGCTGCTCGCGTCAGCGATCACACCGCGTTCTTCAACCTGGAGGCTACCGGCAAGCCGGGACGGCTGGTCGAAATCAACAGCACCGAGAGGATTTTCTCCAAGCCCGACCAGAAGGCCACGGAGGACTACATTTCCGGCCGGTTCGGCTGACGGCTCAGCGTTGACGGCAACATGCCGGCGGGCTTCCCGGTATCCACGAAACTGAACGAAGACCCAACGGAAGCAAGTCGATTGAGGCGCGGCTGCTGTCGGCACGCCGTCGCGCGCACACTAACGGGCGTAGGTCCTTCGGCCTCGAAGGCCCGGCGCCTCGATGGCGCAAAACACGAAGATGCCCAACGACCATCTCAATTAAGGACCAAAGCCTCACGACGGACGGGGTGGCGCGGCATAGCGTTGTCCTTAACGAAAGGAAATCAAAATGTCCTCAACGACAAAGCATTACGGCATCCTCGTCGGTGTCGACGGATCCTCCGCATCAGACGCCGCCGTTAGCTGGGCGGCGCACGACGCGGTCATGCGCGGCCTACCGCTCACCCTGATGCACGTGCAAGATCCCATGTCTCGGACGTGGTCGCCGGCCGAGAGGCTGAAAGAGGTGTCGGGATGGCAGAAAGCTGAGGGTCGCGGCATTCTCGCAAACGCATCGAAGATCGCCCATGACATCACGAAAGATGCTTCGCAGATCACCATCAATGGCGAAATGCAGTTTGCGGCCCCCGGCCCGACGCTCGTCGACCGGTCTGAAGACGCGGAACTGATCGTGGTCGGCACCGATGGGCGCGGCGCTTTGACTCGCGGTTTGCTCGGCTCGATCAGCTCGGGACTCGTGCGGCACGCGCGCTGCCCCGTGGTGGTCATCCGCGACGGAGAGCCGCAGGCACCGCAACTCACCGATGCCCCTGTTCTCGTGGGAGTGGATGGCTCGCCAGCATCAGAGCTCGCTACCGAGATCGCATTCGACGAAGCCTCGCGGCGCCACGTCAGTTTGATCGCACTACACGCGTGGAGCAACAGAGAACTCGTCGAACTTCCGGGTATCGACTGGCCGAAAGTCAAAGCCGAAGAGGAGCGTCTGATGAGTGAGGCGCTGGCAGGTTGGCAGGAACGCTATCCGGACGTGACTGTGAGCAAGCTTCTGGTTTGTGAGCAGCCGGCCCGCGCACTCGTCGAAACATCGCAATCCGCACAGCTTGTCGTGGTCGGGAGCCACGGCCGGAATGCCCTGACCCGCGCGTTCTTAGGGTCGGTCAGCAACGCGGTCGTTCAATCCGTCCGTGTGCCGGTGATCGTGGCGCGTCCGTCGTGACCCCGCGTCCACGCCGCGGTCAGTGACCGCGCTCGTCGTCCGCCCGCGGCCGGGGCGGACGACGTAGCTCTGTCAGATGAATTCGGCAGGTACCGACTGTGTTTGGAAAACGATGGTGTCTTCGTATGCCTCTGCGTCGTTGACGCCGCCGGGAGGTGTGTAGTGGTAATCACCGGCGCTGAGCACCGCGGTGCCCAGGCGCAGCCGACCGCTCAGCACATAGAGATCTTCGCCTTCAGGATGGCGGTGGTCGCCGCTGGTACTTCCAGCGGCGAACCGCAGCAGGGCAGCGCCTGCGCCCGGCTTGGTGGCGCGCAACTCGCCCCGCTCAACGCCAGGGGCGATCTCGCGCCATTGCACGTCGGCGAGAGTGATGTGGTGTGGGGGTTGCTCCATAATCACAAGCTAGCCCGCAACCTTCAATCCGTCATCCGTGGTTATGGAATCGCCGGACTCGCATCAGCGATGCGAGGGGCCAGTCGCGCGGTGTGGTCAGTGACCGCGCTCTGCCAGCGCCCGCATGAAGAACGTCAGGTTAGCCGGTCGTTCGGCCAGCCGCCGCATGAAGTAGCCATACCACTGCGTGCCGAAGGGCACATACACCCGAACCTGGTTACCGGCGGACGCCAGCCGTAGCTGTTCAGCGTCGCGGATGCCGTACAGCATCTGGTACTCGAAATCGTCTGCACCCCGGCCTGCTTCGCGCGCCAACGCGGGCACCGCATCGATGACGGCGGGGTCGTGCGAGGCCACCATCGGATACCCCGACCCCGCCATCAGCACCGTCAGGCAGCGCAGATACGAGTCCGTGACCGCCGCGGCGTCGCGGTAGGCGACCGACCCGGGTTCGTCGTAGGCTCCTTTGCACAGCCGGACCCTGGCCCCGGACGCGGCGAACTGTTCGCAGTCGCCATGCGTGCGCCGCAGATAGGCCTGCAACACCACACCCAGCGTTGGAAAATCGGTCCGCAGGTCAGCGGCGATCGACAGGGTGGAATCCGTGGTGGTGTGGTCCTCGGCGTCCACCGTCACCCACGCGCCCAGCAGTTCGGCCCGCTCGCAGATGAGATACGCGTTCGCACGAGCGATCTTTTCGCCGTCGCGGTCCAGCGCCTGTCCCAACGCCGACAGCTTCAGCGATACCTCCAGCGGGCGCACACCAGCGCGGGTGGCATCCGGTCGCCGGCCCAGCGCGTCAAGAAGCTGGAGATAGGCACGCACAGTTTCGCTCGCACCGCCGACGTCGTTGACATCCTCACCCAGGTAGTCGATACTGACCAGCCGCCCCGAATCCCGCAGTGCGGCAGCGCTGTCCAGCACACCATCAAGCGTCGCGCCCGGCACGAAGCGGTGTACCACCTTGCGGGTGACGGGCCACCGTTCGGCGGTACGCCGCAACCCGTCCGACCGGCTGGCCGAAAGAATGGCCGGGCGCAGCGTTCTGGTGAACAGGCCACGTCCGATGGGGCCGACCCGCTGTGCCCGGCTTCGCCGCGCTGGCGATCGCCCCGCCATCACTGCACCGCCATGTGTGGGTAGTTATGGTCGGTGGCCGGAACGAACGTCTCCTTGATCGAGCGGGCCGACGTCCAGCGCAAAAGGTTCTGTGCGGAACCGGCCTTGTCGTTGGTTCCCGATCCGCGGGACCCGCCGAACGGCTGGCGGCCCACCACCGCTCCGGTCGGCTTGTCGTTGACGTAGAAGTTGCCCGCCGCGAACCGCAGCCGGTTCTGCGCGGCCAGCACCGCGTCGCGGTCGTCGGCGATCACCGCCCCGGTCAACGCGTACCGTGATCCGGTGTCGATGACGTCGAGCACCTTGTCGTATTGGTCGTCGGGGTAGACGTATACCGACAGTAGCGGGCCGAAGTACTCGGTGGCGAAGGATTCGTCGGTCGGGTCGTCGGACAGCAGTACCGTCGGCCGCACGAAATAGCCTTCGCTGTCGTCATATTCGCCGCCGACCGCGACCGTGACACCGGCTGCGCCTTTCGCTCGCTCGATCGCATTGACGTTCTTGGCGAAAGCCCGATCGTCGATCAGTGCGCCGCCGAAGTTGGTCAGATCGGTGATGTCGCCGAACGGCAACTCGGCGGTGGCGGCCAGGAAGTCGTCACCCATCTGCTGCCACACCGAGTGTGCGATGAATGCCCGCGACGCCGCCGAGCACTTCTGACCCTGGTAGTCGAACGCGCCACGGATCAGCGCTGTGCGCAACACATCCGGCTGCGCCGAGCGGTGGGCGAGCACGAAGTCTTTACCGCCGGTCTCGCCCACCAGTCGCGGGTAGCTCTGGTAGTGACCGATGTTGGCGCCGACCTGTTGCCACAGTCGTTGGAAGGTCGCCGTCGATCCGGTGAAGTGAATGCCGGCCAGCCGCGAATCGGCCAGCGCCACATCCGATACCGCGTAGCCGTCGCCGGTGACCAAGTTGACCACACCGGGCGGCAGCCCGCCCGCCTCCAGTAGTTGCATGGTCAGGTACGCCGATAGTGTCTGCGTGACCGACGGTTTCCACACCACGGTGTTGCCCATCAGCGCCGGCGCGGTGGGCAGATTCGCGGCGATCGAGGTGAAGTTGAATGGCGCAATCGCATAGACGAATCCGTCCAGCGGCCGGTAGTCGGTGCGATTCCACTCACCCCGGACGCTCAACGGCTGCTGCGCCAGAATCTGGCGGGCGAAGTCGACATTGAACCGCCAGAAGTCCACCAGTTCGCAGGCCGCGTCGATCTCGGCCTGATAGGCGGTCTTGGACTGACCCAGCATGGTCGCGGCGGTGATGTTCTCCCGCCACGGGCCGGCGAGCAGCTCGGCCGCCCGCAGGAAGATCGCCGCGCGTTCATCGAACGGGGTTGCCGCCCAATCCTTTCGGGCCGCCATTGCGGCATCCACGGCGGCCGCGGCATCGACGGGTTGGGCGTTGGTCAGCGTTCCGAGCGTCGAGGCGTGCCGATGCGGTTGCACGATGTCGATTCGTTCACCGTCGCCCATGTGGTGCGTGCCGCCGATGACGTGCGGGAGGTCGATCGGGTTTTCGGCCAGGCGGGCCAGCGCGATCTCGAGTCGGGCGCGCTCCGGGGAATTCGGCGCATAGTCGTGGATTGGTTCATTGGCTGGCTGTGGAACATCGGTGATCGCGTCCATACCTCAGGGTCCCAGTGCCGACGCCCCACTGGCTTGGCTGATCGGACAAGGCTTCATCGGATGCCTAGTAGCATCAGACAACATGCGCGCCACCAGTGTCGGACTCGGCCAACTGCTGTTGGCCCTGGACACCACCGTCGCGCGGCTGGTCGAGGCACCTCGCGGCCTGGACCTGCCGGTCACGTCGGCGGCGCTGATCGATTCCGACGATGTGCGGCTGGGCCTGGCGACGGGCGCGGATTCGGCCGATGTCTTCTTTCTGCTCGGCGTCGACGATGACGAGGCACAGAGTTGGCTCGAGACCGGTCCGGCCGGGCGCGCGCCGGTGGCCATCTTCGCCAAGGAACCCTCCGACGCGTTGGTCGCCCGAGCCGTCGCGATGGGGATGGCGGTGGTGGCGGTGGAACCGCGGGCCCGCTGGGAGCGGCTCTACCGGCTGGTCAATCACGTCCTCGAACACCATGGCGACCGGGCCGATCCGCGGTATGACTCCGGCACCGACCTGTTCGGCCTGGCGCAGTCGCTCGCCGACCGCATTCACGGCATGGTCAGCATCGAGGACGAGCAGTCCCACGTCTTGGCCTATTCGGCATCCAACGACGAAGCCGACGACCTGCGGAGGCTGTCGATCCTGGGTCGCGCCGGGCCGCCGGAGCACCTGAAGTGGATCGGCCAGTGGGGCATCTTCGACGCGCTGCGGGCCGGCGGCGACGTGGTCCGCGTCGCCGAGCGACCGGAGTTGGGCCTGCGGCCACGGTTGGCGGTCGGCATCCACCAGCCGGGCATCGACGCCCGCCGGGCACCGGGTTTCGCTGGCACCATCTGGGTGCAGCAGGGCTCCCGGCCATTGGCGGACGACGCCGAAGAGGTGCTACGCGGGGCGGCGGTGTTGGCCGCCCGCATCATGTCCCGGCTGTCGGCCAGGCCGTCGACGCACGCGTTGCGCGCCCACCAACTGCTGGGCCTGGCGGACCGCGGATCGGTCGATGTGGACGCGATCGGGCAGGAACTGGGCATCGTCAGTGACGGCAGCGGCGCGTTGATCGCCTTTGACAGCTCAGACCGTCACAGCTCAAGCCGTCACGACCGGCTCGCCGACGTGCTGGCTCTGAGCGCCAACGCCTTTCGCACTGACGCCCACGTCGGTTCGCGCGGCTCACGGGTCTATGTGCTGCTTCCTCGGACGGCGAAGCGGTCGTCGCTGCAGTCCTGGATTCGCGGCACCATCGGCGCTTTGCACGCTGAGCTGGGACTGCAGTTGCGGGCGGTGGTCGCCGCGCCGCTGCCCGGACTGTCCGGCTTGCCCGCGGTGCGCGCGGAACTCGATCGTGTGCTGGACAGCGCTGAGCGCCATCCGGATTCGTTCGGCAAGGTGACGTCGCTGGCCGAAGCCCGCACCACCGTGCTGCTCGACGAGATCGTCACGATGGTCGGCGCCGACGAGCGTCTGGTCGATCCCCGGGTGCGCGAGCTACACGCCCACGACCCGATGCTGGTCCACACGCTGCGGGCTTATCTGGACAGCTTCGGTGACGTCGCCGCTGCGGCGCAGCAGTTGCACGTCCATCCCAATACGGTGCGCTACCGGACTCGCCGGATAGAGGCGCTGCTGTCGACTTCACTGGCCGATCCCGAAGTGCGTCTGTTGTTTTCGCTCGGACTGCGGGCTCTGGACCAGATCTAGCGCGAATCCAGCACGATCGGTTCACGGACACATCCAGGCAAAACCGGTGGGCGGCGGGCAGAAGCCGAATCCGCAACAGTTATGTTCAGCATGAACGTAACTTCAAGTCGTGCAGCAATTTTCCGTGGACTAGGCTTTTCCGAGTGACAGACCACCCCCGCTCGTATCTGGTGCTGGCTTCTCAGCGCAGCGGCAGCACGCTGCTGGTCGAATCACTTCGAGCAACCGGCGTGGCCGGCGAGCCGCAGGAGTTTTTTCAATATCTGCCGACCACGAGCCAGTCCCCGCAGCCACGCGAATGGTTTGCCGATGCCGGTGACGAATCGATTTTGGACCTGCTCGATCCGCTGGACGAGGGCAAGCCGGACCTGGCGCCGCCCGAGGTATGGCGCGACTACATCCGCACCGTCGGGCGCACGCCGAACGGCATATGGGGCGGCAAGCTGATGTGGAACCAGGCACCGCTGCTGCTGGACCGCGCCGCCGGACTGCCGGACCGATCCGGCGAGGGCCTACTGGCCGGGATCCGTGACGTCGTCGGCGAGGACCCGCTTCTCGTCTATGTCTACCGGCCCGACGTGGTGTCGCAGGCGGTGTCGTTCTGGCGGGCGGTACAAACACGCGTCTGGCGAGGCCGGCCCGATCCCGTCCGTGACGCACGCGCTACATATCACGCGGGGGCCATCGCGCATGTCATCAGCATGCTGCGCGGCCAGGAGGCGGGCTGGCGACACTGGTTCGCCGAAGAAGACGTGAAACCGATGGAAATTCCGTATCCGGTGTTGTGGCGCAACCTGACTCAGGTGGTGGGCAGCATCCTCGAGTCGCTGGGACTCGACCCGCGACTAGCGCCGGAGCCCGTGCTGGAGCGTCAGGCCGACAAACGTTCCGACGAATGGGTAGACCGTTACCGGGCAGACGCCGAAAGAGAGGGGCTACCCCTGTGAGTGCGCCCACCGAGACTAAGCGCGTCGACGAACTGCGGCTACTGGAGGCCGAAGCCGTGCACATCATCAGGGAAGTCGTCGCCGAGTTGGAAAGGCCGGTCCTGCTGTTCTCCGCCGGTAAAGACTCGATCGTGCTACTTCGTTTGGCGGAGAAGGCTTTTCGGCCACTACCGCTACCGTTTCCGGTCATGCATGTCGACACCGGCCACAACTTCCCCGAAGTCATCGAATTCCGGGACCGCAGAGTTGCCGATCATGGGCACAAGCTGATCGTCGCTTCAGTGCAGGAATCAATCGACAAAGGCCGCGTGCCCGATCCGGGGCCGAGCGCGTCGCGCAACCGGGCGCAGACCCGCACGCTGCTTGACGGTTTGGAGGCCGGGAGTTTCGACGCGGCATTCGGTGGCGCGCGCCGCGACGAGGAGCGTGCCCGCGCCAAGGAGCGAATCCTCAGCTTCCGTGACGAGTTCGGCCAGTGGGATCCGCGCGCGCAGCGACCGGAGCCGTGGTCGCTCTACAACGGCCGGATCAAAAAAGGCGAGCAGGTGCGGGTGTTCCCGCTGAGCAACTGGACCGAGCTCGATGTCTGGCGCTATATCGAGTTGGAAGAGCTGGAAATACCGTCGATTTACTACGCCCACGAACGCGAGGTCTTCGAGCGGGACGGCATTCTTCTGGCAGTGTCGGATTACACCAGCCCGGACAACGGCGAAACCGCCGCCGTGGAGTGGGTGCGCTACCGCACCGTCGGCGACCTGACCATCACCGGCGCGGTACGGTCCCGGGCCACCGCGATCAGCGGAGTCATCGAAGAGATCTCGGCGGCGACGGTGTCCGAGCGCGGCGAGACCCGGGCTGACGACCGCACGTCGGTCGCCGCAATGGAGGACCGCAAACGAGAGGGCTACTTCTGATGAGCGCCAGCGAAGAGGAACAGAAAGGCCTGAGCTGATGAGCGCCAGCGAAGAGGAACAGAAAGGCCTGAGCTGATGACCCGCCAACTCCTGCGCATCACCACCGCGGGTTCGGTGGACGACGGGAAGAGCACCCTGATCGGGCGGCTCCTGCACGACACCGACAGCCTGCCGCTCGATCACCTGGAAGCCGTGACCGACGCCGAGGGGGTCGCCGACCTGGCGGCGCTGTCCGACGGTCTGCGTGCGGAACGCGAACAGGGCATCACCATCGACGTCGCCTACCGTTTCTTTTCCACCGCATCCCGAAGCTACATCCTGGCCGACACTCCCGGGCACGAGCGCTACACCCGAAACATGTTCACCGGCGCGTCCAACGCCCACGTGGCGATTCTGCTGGTCGACGCTCGCGCGGGGGTGCTGCGGCAGACTCGCCGGCACGCCCGAATCGCAAAGCTGTTGGGCATCAAGCACTTTGTGGCGACGGTGAACAAGATCGACCTCGTCGACTTCGACCAGGGCAGGTTCGCCGAGGTCGAAGACGAGCTACAGCAGTTGGCGAAGCGCCTGGGCAACCTGGAGATTACCGTCATCCCGATCGCGGCCAAGCTCGGCGACAACGTGGTTCACCCGTCGCAGCACACCCCGTGGTACCACGGGTCGACGCTACTGGACTACCTGGAAGGCGTCGAACTGGCCGCGCCACACGCCGAGCCGTCGCGGCTGCGACTGCCGGTGCAGTGGGTATCGCGTCCGACCGCCGACGTTCGCCGCCGCTACACAGGGCGGTTGGCAGCAGGCACCCTCAGCGTCGGCGACCCGGTGATCTCGCTGCCCGCCGGCACAGAGTCGACGGTGACCGCGCTCGACACCCTCGACGATGACCGCACCACAGCTGTTGCGCCACTGTCGGTCTCGATCGAGCTGGCCGACGACATCGACGTGGGCCGCGGTGACGTCCTGGTCAGCGGCGCCGACGACGCGGATCGACCGGTGCTGGCCCGCGAGTTGCACGCGACGGTCTGCTGGTTCATCGATTCACCACTGTGGGCGGGCGACCGGCTGGCTCTCAAGCAAACCAGCAACAGCGTCCGGGCCACCGTGCAAGAACTGCACTCCCGACTGGATCCAGAGACGCTCGACGAGCTCGACCAACCAGTTGAGTTGACGCTCAACGATATCGGCACGGTCACATTGCGAACCAGCTCCGTCGTCATCGCGGACTCCTACGCCGATAACCGCGACAGCGGCGCGTTCATCCTGATCGACGAGACCACCAACGACACCGTCGGCGCCGGAACCATCCTCGAGGCGCGAGAAGTCAAGCCGGGCACGCACGCGCGCAGCGACATCCGTTGGCATCCATCAGCGTTGGACCGTGCCCACCGGTCACAGGCCACCGGCCAGTCGGGTGCGACCATTTGGTTCACCGGCTTGCCGGCTTCCGGGAAGTCGACAATCGCGGTCGCCGTCGAACGCGCACTGGTCGAATCGGGACGCACGGCCTACCTCCTCGACGGGGACAACCTGCGGCACGGCTTGTCCGACGACCTGGGCTTCTCCCCCGGCGACCGCACTGAAAACATCAGGCGGGTAGGGCATTTGACGCGGCTGCTGGCCGATGCGGGTGTGGTGGCGTTGGCGGCGCTGGTGTCGCCGCTGAAGTCGGACCGCGAGACCGCGCGCGCCCTCAACAATGCGGCCAAGCTGCCTTTCATCGAGGTGCACGTCGCCACGTCGCTGGCCGAATGCGAAAAGCGGGATCCCAAAGGGCTTTACGCGCGTGCCCGCAGCGGCGAGCTCAAAGGACTGACCGGCGTCGACGCACCCTACGAGCCGCCCGAGGACGCGGACCTCGTGCTGGACACCGCCGGCGCCGACACCGAAGATTTGGCTGCGCAGGTCATTGCCCTGCTCGACAAACGCAGCCCGCGTCCGCAGGCGGGCTAGACCGGAACCTGACTCTTGGTGTAGATCTCGGCGAGGAACTGCTCGACGGCCACCGCGGCATGGGCGGCCCGAGCCGAACCGAAGATGTCGAAGGCGTGCTGCGCGAGCGGCAGTTCGGCATAGACGACCGGCTGGCGGCTGACGTCGCGGAGCCGCGCGCTGAACGCGCGGGCCTGCTCGACCGGGATCAGCGAGTCACTGCTCCCGTGCAGCACGAAAAACGGTGGGGCGTCGGCAGATACATACGAGATCGGCGACGCTACCCGGAATACATCGGTGATTTCGGCGCGGGTTCGTTTGAAAACGTACTTGCCCACAATGGGCGCCGTCAGCGGGTGGGTCGCGCTGTCCTCGCCGTTGAAGTCGTACAGGCCGTAGAATGGGACCGCCGCTCGCACACTGGTGTCGGCACTTTCGAAACCGGGCTGGAATTGCGGATCGTTCGCAGTGAGGGCAGCCAGAGACGACAGGTGACCGCCGGCCGAGCCGCCGGTGATCGCGACCCAGTCCGGGTCGCCGCCGTACTCGGCGATGTGCTCCTTGGTCCATGCCAGCGCGCGTTTGACGTCGACGATGTGGTCGGGCCAGGTGGAGCGCGGGCTGAGCCGGTAGTTGATTGCGACGCACACCCAGCCGAGCTCAACCAGATGGCTCATCAGCGGATAGGCTTGCTGACGTTTACTTCCCACCATCCAGGCACCGCCGGGGACCTGCAACAGGACGGGTGCTCGTCCGCCCCGGTCCAGCTCGGGCCGTCGCCAGATGTCGAGGTGATTGCGAGCGCCGTGCTCCCCGTAGCTGATATCGGTGTCGTGCGCGTAGTCACGGTAGACCCGCAGCATGCGCACCACGCCGGGGTTCTTCGCCGTACCCGGGCCGGCCGGCCGCTTCCAGAGATCCCCCGACTCGGTGCGACGGTCGGTGCCCAAGCCGGCGTCGAGCGCCGCGGTGAGCGGCACGTTGGCCTGCGTGCCCATGCGGTGCAGACCAAGCAGCCCCAACCAGGACAGCGCCGACACCAGCCAGCTGAATCGGCGCGACCGCGGAGCGAGCTTGCGGGTCACCGCGGCCAGCAGCGCACAGTGTCCGGCGATCAGTTGCAGTGGCAGCTCGGTCGCGAACACCCCGAAGGTGAACGCGTAGATCGAGAGGTAACCGTGCTTGGTTAGCGGCCGATAACCGTTCGCGGTGACCGCGAGTCCGGCGAGCGAAGCCAGCGCAGCTGACAGTTTCTTCACGCCGCCCACTTAACCACAGAGTTATTGATCACTGGAATCACTTGCGTCACTTTAGTTTTGCCTGTGGATAACTATTCGACGATGTCGGTCGGATACCTTCGTTATTATTCGAACATGTGTTCTAGTAGTCGTGATGAGGTCGTCGAGGTGTTCGACGCGATCGCGGCTGATTTCAAGCGCGCCCTGGACCTCACTTTCGATGCGCTGACCACGCCGGAACGGCTGGCACTACTGCAGAGCTGTGAGAAAATTCGCCGGCTGGTGCCGGCCATAGAACACCCGCTGATCAACCAGATCGGTGAGCAGGCCGACGAGACCGAGCTGGGCGGCAAACTGCCCTCGGCGCTGGCCAACCTGCTGCTGATCACCCGCGGCGAAGCATCGCGGCGCATTCACGAGGCTGCCGATCTCGGGCCACGGCGCGCTCTGAGCGGCGAACCGTTGGAACCGGTGTTGCCGGCCGCGGCCGAGGCACAACGAAACGGCGACATCGGTGCGGGCCACGTGGCGGTCATCCGAGGTTTCTGGCACCGGCTGCCGAACGACGTCGACGTCGAGACCCGCCAGAAAGCCGAAGCACAGCTCGCTCGGTTGGGCGGCACGCACCGACCCGACGAGTTGAGCAAGCTGGCCGACAAACTCACCGACTGTCTCAATCCCGACGGCACATTCACCGATGACGATCGCGCCGCACGGCGCGGCATCGTCATCGGAAAACAAGATATCGACGGGATGAGCCCAATCAGGGGTTATCTGACTCCGGAAGCCCGGGCCGGTTGGGACGCGGTGTTGGCCAAACTGGCCGCGCCGGGGATGTGCAACCCAGCCGACCTCACGCCGTGTATCAGCGGCACCCCGTCGCAGGCAGCCATCGATAACGACACCCGCAGCGGTGGCCAGCGCAACCACGACGCATTGGCGGCGCTGGCTCGCGCTGCCTTGGCGTCCGGTGACTTGGGTCAGCACAACGGTTTACCGGCCAGCATCATCGTCACCACGACGCTGAAAGAACTGGAGGCCGGCTGCGGTAAGGCCCTCACCGGCGGTGGCACCCTGTTACCGATGTCCGATGTGATCCGGCTGGCTTCCCATGCACATCACTATCTGGCCATCTTCGACAAGGGCCGCGCGATCGGTCTCTATCACACCAAACGCCTGGCCTCACCCGGCCAGCGAATAGTGCTGCACGCCAAGGATCGTGGCTGTTCGTTTCCCAATTGCGATGTGCCCGGCTACCTCACCGAAGTCCACCACGTCACCCCGTGGGCCATAACCCACACCACCGACATCAACGACCTCACCCTGGTTTGCGGCCCCAACCATAAAATGGCCGAACAGGGTTGGACGACCCGCAAAAACCATCACGGCGACACCGAATGGATCCCACCGGCGCATCTCGACCGCGGTCAACCCCGCGTCAATACCTACCACCATCCCGAAAAGCTGCTGCGCGACGACGATGACGACGGCGATGAAGGCGGCGGGGGGCCATAGACCTTGCCGCAGCGCTTCGGGCGGGCATACCGTTCCCACATGACCGCCACGTCCGGAACGCGGGATCCACGGATCGTCATCGTCGGCGCCGGTATGGCGGGGATCGCCGTCGGGCATGTTCTGAAGCAGGCCGGTTTCACCGACTTCACCATCCTGGAAAAGGGTTCCGACGTCGGCGGCGTCTGGCATTGGAACCGCTATCCCGGCCTGCGCTGTGACGTTCCGTCGTACGGCTACCAATTCGCGTTCGCACCGAAGCCCGACTGGAGCCACGTATGGGCAACCGGCGACGAGATCCAGCGCTACCACCACGACCTGATCGACACCCTGCAACTGGAATCGCATCTGCGTCTTGGCTGCGAGGTCAGCTCGGCGGTGTTCGCGGAAAACCAGTGGCGGGTATCGACAGCCGGCGGCGACGAGATCGACGCGGATTTCGTCATCGCGGCCACCGGTGTGCTGCACCACCCCGCCATCCCGGACATTGCCGGCCTCGACTCTTTCACCGGACCAGTGGTACACACCGCGCGGTGGAAAGACATCGACACACAGGGCAAACGCATCGGCGTCATCAGCTCTGGATCGACTGGGGTGCAAGTGGTTTCGGCGCTGCAGCCCGAGGCGGCGCACATCACCCACTTTGCCCGCACGCCGCAGTGGGTGATGTGGATGCCGATGTCGATGCGGCAACCGCGCATCGTCACCCGAATACTGCAGAGGTTACCGAAACAGGATAAAACGGTCCGGCTTTCCCAGTTCATCGGCTCGGACTACTTGGTCGACCTGGTCATCCGGCCGACCTGGCGACGGCGGCTGGCCCAACGATACGGATGGATATGCCTACGGGCGATGGTGCGGGACAAGGGTCTTCGCGCCAAGTTGACCCCTGACTATCAACCGTTCTGTAAGCGACAAGTGCTCTCCGGCGACTACTACCGACGAATCTCCCGGCCCAACGCCAGCTTCGTCAGCGAGCCGATCGCCGAGATCACCTCAACCGGATTGCGGACCGCCGACGGCGTGCACCACGATCTGGATGCGATCGTGCTCGCTACCGGCTTCGAAGCCCACAACTACATGCGCCCGATGCTGCTCCGCGGCCGAGACGGACTGTCGATCGACGACGCCTGGGCGAAAGGCCCGCGGGCCTGGGGAATGACCGCGATACCCGGATTTCCCAACCTGTTCATGATCCTTGGCCCCAACTCGCCCACCGGGTCCATGTCCCTGCAACACGTCGCGGAGCTGACCGCGCGCTATATCACCGGATGGCTGCGGCGCTTCCGCGACGGCGAGATCAGCACCGTCGAAGTCACCGAGGAAGCCACCAGCCTTTTCGCGGACGAGGTCGCCGAGGCGATGGTCCCGACGGTGTGGAACACCGGCTGCAACTCGTGGTATTTCGCCGACGACAACCATATCGACCTGTGGCCGTTCAACCGAAAACGGCTGACCCGCATGCTCAGTCGGCCCCGCGACGACGACTACATCCTCAGCCCGTGAGCGTTTCTACGACTGTTCTTCCTGCGGCCGCTCGATCACCTCGTAGGAAGGGTCGAGCATCGATACGTGTTGGGTGCCACTCTGCTGCACCTTCCCGGTAATCCGCAGCACCTGCCCGGGCGCGACATCGTCGCCGCATTTCCCGGGCCGGAAGGTGACCCGGATTTCCCCGCTGTCGTCGCCGACCACGATCGAGCGGAACGTTTGTCCACGTTTGGTGATCTCCTCGACTTGGCTGACGCGCCCTTCCACGCTGGCACGGCGTCCCGGGATCACGCTGTCCACCGCGATCACTGTCGCCGGCCGTTCCGGGTGTTCGTAGGCGTCCGCGGGCTTGTCTTCGCCCTGCATGATCCGGACTTCGAGCCTCTCGATCTCTCGCGCGATCCGTTGTTCGACGGTGTCTGGGAAGGCTTCGCGGATCCGGGACTGCACGTCGTAGGGGACGATGGTGGCGGCCGCATCCGGTACCCGGCTGACGGCTCGGGCGATCTTGTCCGCGGTGCGGTCGTGCAGCAATCGTCCCAGCAACGGCGAATACGTTCGACGCGGCAGCAAGACCGTCACGTTGGTGTGCGCATGGTCGTTTCGCGTCGCAGCGACCAGCACTTGCGCTGCCCGGTTGATCCGCCGATCCGGGCAGTCCACCACCCGGAGCCTGGTATCGAGATCGAAGTCATCCCAACGGGTCCTCAGTTGCGCGGCGTGCGCCGCGTCAACCATGAAATGCACCGCGACCAGATCGTCGGCGCGCAATCCCTTGCCGTAACGCAGCGCTTCGAGCACCGCCAGGTCCAGCGAGTTGACCAGGACGAACACCCGATGTCGGGCATACTTCACCAACTCCGGGCGATCGGTGCGGAACGCCTGCAGGATCGCGGACTCGGCCCGGTACTCGCGGTTGAGCCGGATCAGCCCGAAGACCAGTATCGGGAAGACCACGACGACCAGCCACGCGCCTTCGGTGAATTTGGCCACCGCGAAAATCCCCACCACGATCGTCGACAACACCCCCGCGGAGAAGTTGATCGCCAACTTGCGCCGCCAGCCCGGTTCGCGTTCGGTCAGGTGGTGCTTGCTCATCCCGTAGCCGGCCATCGAGAAGCCGGTGAACACGCCGATGGCGTAGAACGGCACCAGCGCGTTGACCGACCCGCCGGTGAAGATCAGCAACGCCACCGACAGCGCCGCGAGGGTGAGGATGCCGTTGGAGAACACCAGCCGGTAGCCACGTTGCATGAGCTGGCGCGGTAGAAAGCGGTCCTCCGCAACGAAACTCGCCAACGCGGGAAACCCGTTGAAACTGGTGTTGGCGCCGGTATAGAGGATGGCCGCCGTGGACACCTGGACCAGGACATACATGCTGTTGCCGATCACCCCGTTGCCGAACACCGTGCGAGCAACTTGGGACAGCACCGACGGGTACTCGCTGAGATACGGCGCCGCGTGGGTGGCATAGGTCAGGTAGCCGACGCCCGCCAACAAGAAGCCCAGAATGCACGCCATCGCCGTCAGCACCCGCCGCGCGTTGATGCTCTGCGGTTTACGGAAGACCTGGACGGTGTTGGAGATGGCCTCGACGCCGGTCAGCGACGAACCGCCGTTGGCGAACGCGCGCAGCAACACCAGGATCGTCGCGCCCATCACCAGGCCGTTGCCCTGATGAACCGGAACCGCTCCCGCGGCATGGCCGGGATCGTATTGCGGTAAGCCCCAGACGATGTGGCGGATGACGCCGGTGACAATCATCGCCGCGACCATCACCACGAAGGCGTAGGTGGCGACCGCGAACGGCCGACCGGCTTCGCGTAAGCCGCGCAGGTTCAGGTAGCACATCAGGATCACCACAGTGACCGTGATTTCCAGGCTGTAGGGCCCCAGCGCGGGTACCGCGGAGGCGACCGCCACCGTGCCCGCCGCCGACTGCACCGCGACCGTCACCACGTAGTCGATCAACAGCGCCGCCGCGGCGACCTGAGCCACCCGGGGCCCGAAGTTCTCCCGCGCGACGACGTAGGAACCACCGGCCCGGGTGTAGGTCATCACGACCTGCCTATACGACGCGGCCACCAGCACCAGGATCAACAGGATGACGCCCATGATGGGCAGCAACAAGACGAACGCTGCCAGCCCGGCATGCGGGAGCAATTCCGTCAGGATCTGCTCGGGGCCGTAGGCAGTCGAGGAGATCGCATCGGGCGACAGCGCCCCCAGTGCAACGGGGTTCGATAAATTCTCGCCGGCCAACTCCTCGTTGATCAGCGGCTTCCCGAGAAAGACGCGCTTAGACACGTCCGAAAAGGACAACGGTATGTCTTGCTCGTCGGCTTCTGCTGTCACGACACCCCTCCGAGATTCAGCGTCCACGGAAGTCTAGGCGCGTTTCAGCCGCCGTCGTTCGGTACAGGTGTCAGACGCGCCGATGTCAGACGGGACTGGCTTGTGCCACAGCGTCAGGATCCACCCGTGCGATCCGCGACTCCACGTCGTAGGGCACGATGATCGCGGTAGCGCCTGGTACCCGGCTGACAGCCCTGGCCATCTTGTCGGCGGTGCGGTCATGCAGCAGCCGGCCCAGCATCGCGGAATACGTACGGCGCGGGAACAGCACCGTCACCTTGGTGTCCGGATGTTCGGCTTTCACCTGCAGCACGAGCTCCTGTGCGACCTTGCCCAAGTTGCGGTCCGGGCAGTCGATCACCCGCAGCTGGGTGTCGTGCTCGAAATGCTGCCAGTGCTCCTGCAGCTTGGCGGCACGATCGGCGTCCACCACGAAGTGGACCGCGACAAGCTCGTCGGCCTGCAGACCCTTGCCGTAGCGCAGCGCCTCGACCTCGGCAAGGTCGACCGAATCCACGAAGACGAACACCCGCAGTCGTTCGTACTTGGCCAGCTCAGGACGGTCGGTGCGCGACATTTCCAGGACCGATGCCTCGGCGCTGTATTGCCGGTTCAGCCGTACCAGGCCGTACACCAGGATTGGGAAGACCACGACGACCAGCCAGGCGCCCTCGGTGAACTTGGCCACCACGAAGATGCCCACCACGATGGTCGACATCACCCCCGCCGAGGCGTTGACCACCACTTTGAAACGCCAGCCGCGCTCACGGCGCACCAGATGGTGTTTGGTCATGCCGAAGCCGGCCATCGCGAACGCGGTGAACACCCCGATCGCGAAGAACGGCACCAGCTTGCTGACTTTAGCCTCGGTCACCAGCAGCAATGCCACCGCGAGCGTGGTCAGCGTGATGATCCCGTTGGAGAAGACCAGTCGGTGGCCACGTTTCGTCAGCGGCCGGGGCAAAAAGCGGTCCTCGGCAACGAAACTCGCAAGCGCGGGGAACCCGTTGAACCCGGTGTTGGCGCCGGTGAAAAGGATTGCGGCGCTGGATGCCTGAACCAAGAAGTAGAGGGTGTTCCCGATTAAGTGCTTGCCGAAAACCGCACGGGTGATCTCCGAGAGCATCGACGGGTATTCACTCAGATATGGGGTGGCGTGCGTGACGTGGGCAAGCCAAGCGACACCGGCCAGCAGGACCCCCAGAATGCACGCCATGATTGTCAGCACCCGGCGGGCGTTGAGGCCTTGCGGCTCCCGAAAGACGTTGACGGTGTTAGAAATCGCCTCGACACCGGTCAGTGAAGTACCACCGTTGGCGAAGGCGCGCAGCAGCACCAGAATCATGGCGGCACTCGTCAGCGCGCCGCCGGACTGACCGACGTGAACCGCCCCGTGTTCTTCGAGCAGCTGCGGGTTGTATTTCGGTAAACCCCAGACGATTTCACGAACCACGCCGGTTACGATCGTCACCGTCATCATTGCCACGAAGGAGTACGTCGCTATCGCGAAAATTCGGCCCGACTGGCGAGTTCCGCGCAGGTTGGCAACACAGATCAACAGCAGCACACCGATGGTGATTTCCAGGTGGTAAGGCCGCAACTGGTGTATCGCCGACACCACCGCGACAGTCCCAGCCGCGGGCTGCACCGCGGCGGTGACCACGTAGTCGATCAACAATGCAGCGGCGGCGATCTGCGCTATCCGAGGGCCGAAGTTGTCCCGCGCCACCATGTATGCCCCACCGGTCCGGGTGTAGGCAGTGACGACCCCGCGGTACGACGCGGAGACCAACAACAAAATGAACAGGATGACGCCGATGATCGGCAGCAGCAGCAGGAACGCGGCCATCCCCACGTTTGGCAGCAGTTCGACCATGATCTGCTCGGGCCCGTAAGCGGTCGAGGAGATCGCGTCCGGCGAAAGCGCGCCCAGCGCAACCGGATTGGACAACCGCTCTGATTCGAGCTGCTCGGTCGTCAGCGGAGCACCGAGAAAAACGCGCTTCCAGCCGTCGGTGAAAGTCGGCGGGATGCTCGAGTTACGTTCCGATGTTGTCACCACGTGTCACTTTCCTCCGGAGTCGACGACCTGAGGAGTCAGGTCTTCCGCGTGCACCCGCTCCGGTGCGGGGAACTCTAGCCGATCATCCGGATCACCCGCCGGTGCCGGACCGCCGCCGGCTGACGTTGCCTGGGCGATCCGAGTTGCTATGTCGTAAGCCACGATCTGCGCACTCGCGTCCGGGATTCGGCTGACCACCCGGGCGATCTTGTCCGCGGTGCGGTCGTGCAGCAGCCGGCCCAGCAGCTGGGAGTACTCCCGACGCGGTAGAAGTACCGTCACCTTGGTATCGGGCTGCTCGTGCAACACCTTCAAAACCAGGTCTTGGGCGGCGCGGCTCAAGTTGCGATCCAGGCAGTCGACCGTCTGTAGGCCGCTGACATGCCCGAAGTGCTCCCATCGCCGCTGTAGTCGCGCTGCGCGAGCCGAGTCCAACACGAAGTGCACGGCGGTCAGCTCGTCCGCTTGCAGCCCCTTGGCGTAGCGCATCGCCTCGACCTCGGCCAGGTCGACCGAATCGACGAAGATCAACACCCGGTGCCGGGCGTAGTGGTCGGGAGTGTCAGCGAGCGAGGTCTCCAACACCGACGACTCGGCGCGATACTGCCGGTTCACCCGCATCAGCGCGAAGACCAGGATCGGGAAGACAATGACGACCAGCCAGGCGCCTTCTTTGAATTTTGCTATCGCGAAGATGCCCACCACGATCGTCGACAGGACGCCTGCCGAGAAGTTGATCGCCAGCTTGTACCGCCAGCCGGACCCACGATGGGTCAGCCAGTGTTTGGTCATGCCGTAGCCGGCCATCGAGAAGCCGGTGAACACCCCGATCGCGTAGAACGGCACCAGCGCGTTGAGGGATCCGCCCGTCCCGATCAGCAGGGCCACCGCCAGCACGGTCAGCGTGATGATGCCGTTGGAGAACACCAGCCGGTGGCCCCGTTTCATCAACGGCCGCGGCAGGAAGCTGTCCTCCGCGACGAAACTCGTTAACGCCGGAAAACCGTTGAAGCTGGTGTTGCCACCGGTATAGAGGATCAGCGCGGTCGCTGCCTGAACGAGGAAGTACAGCACCTTGCCGATCAGGCCGTCGCCGAAGACTGCCTTGGCAATCTCGGACAGCATCGACGGATAGCCGCTTTCATAGGGGAAGGCGTGGGTGATGTGCGCTAGCCACGCGACACCGGCCAATAAAAACGCGAGAACGGCCGCCATCAGGGTGAGGACCTTGCGGGCGTTGAGACCTTCGGGCTTGCGGAAGCTGTTGACCGTGTTCGAAATCGCCTCCACGCCGGTCAGCGACGAGCCGCCGTTGGCGAATGCCCGCAGCACGATGAGGATCGACGCGCCCATGATCAGACCGCTGCCGTGTCCCACCGCCACCGCTCCGTCGGTGTGCGGGTCCAAGACCGGCAGGCTCCCGAAGAATTCCCGGATGACGCCGACGATGATCGTCAACGAGACCATGCCGACAAACAAATAGGTCGGCGCCGCGAAAGGTGTTCCGGCTTCCCGCAATCCGCGCAGGTTGGCGAAGCACATGAGCAGCACAATGCCGACGGTCATTTCCAAGCTGTAGGGACCCAAGACGGGTATCGCGGACACCACGGCCACGGTGCCGGCGGCGCACTGCACCGCGACGGTGACGATGTAGTCGATCAGCAGTGATGCCGCGGCGATCTGCGCGATCTTGGGTCCGAAGTTCTCCCGTGCGACCACGTATGAGCCACCGGAACGGGTGTAGACCATCACCACCTGGCGATACGACGCGGCCACCAGCACCAGGATCAGCAAGATGACACCGGTGATGGGGAGTAATAATGCGAATGCGGCCATACCGGCTGCCGGGAGCAGTTCGATCATTACCTGCTCAGAACCGTAAGCGGTCGAGGAGATTGCGTCCGGCGAAAGCACGCCGAGGGCGACGGGGTTGGACAAGCGCTCGTGC